>Ga0182747_1002495_pt1 | contig 12885 bp, 13 predicted proteins | sample eDN3rd30CBELigBY_FD_128526 | JGI IMG/M metagenome (GOLD analysis project Ga0182747, IMG submission 128526) | Enriched backyard soil microbial communities from Emeryville, California, USA - eDNA 3rd pass 30_C BE-Lig BY (version 2) (version 2) | ecosystem: Environmental > Terrestrial > Soil >...
AGATCACCGACTTGTAGAATATGTCTGGAATATCCCGTGGGAAATTAAAATGTATCGCGGGAGAGAAAAGGGGATCCTCCGAAAAGCATTTGAAGGTATTTTACCGGAAGAAGTACTGTATCGTAAAAAAAGCCCCTATCCGAAGACCCACAATCCTGCTTATACCATTGCTGTCCAAAAACAGGTGGAGAATATTTTACAGGATAAATCCTCCGCATTACATGAATTTTTTAATAAAGAGCAACTTGAAAATATCGTGAAGTCTGGTGGAAATTCATTTCAAGAACCTTGGTTTGGTCAGTTGATGACAGGTCCTCAATTATTGGCGTACCTTGTGCAACTGCACACATGGTTTAAGGAGTATAATATTAACCTAGTGAATTAGGTTGATTTTCTGAGAAAAGGAAGAATTTAAATTTGGAATAAAAACTTGATTAGATTAAAATAGTGTAGGGAAGAGGATATCCTCTTCCCTTTTTTAGAGGAGGATATAACTATATGAAAAAAATTACACTTATTTTAATCTTGTTATTACTAAACTCATCGCTTTCTGCACATGCGGCTGTTGAAAAGAAAGAACGCTTATGGCAGGATGAATCGGTTTATTCCATTATGATTGACCGTTTCAACAATGGAGATCGGAATAATGACATTGATGTAAATGCAAAAGATCCATTAACATATAATGGCGGAGATATTCAGGGAATTATAGATAAGTTAGATTACATACATGACATGGGATTTACTGCGATTCGATTAACCCCTATTTTTGACAATGGTAAGAATGGATACCATGGCTTTTGGGTTAAAGATTTCTACAAAGTTGACGAACATTTTGGAACTATGAAGACTTTCCAAACGTTAGTAAAAGAAGCTCATAAACGAGAAATGAAAGTGATCTTTGATTTTGTTACAAATAATGTAGCAGTTGACCATCCTTGGCTAAGTGATACCAGCAAAAAGGACTGGTTTCATGTAAAACAAGATATCGCATCTGGAAATGAGAATCAGAAGGAACTTGAGCAAGGCTGGATTGATGGATTGCCCGATCTTAATCAGGACAACCCAGAAGTAAAGAAATACTTAATAGACACAGCAAAATGGTGGATCAATAAAACAGACATTGATGGGATGAGCTTACCGGAAGTAAATTATGTTCCACTCAGCTTTTGGACTGATTTTTCAACTAAAGTTAAGAAGGTAAAGAAAGACTTTTTCCTGTTAGGGGTCATTTCCAAAGATAATTCTATAGATATGCAAGCATATACAGGTGCTGGGATAGACAGTGTTGTTACGTATCAATATAGTGAAAAATTAAGAAATACTTTTGCAAGTACTGATCAATCCTTTAGTTCACTATACTCGGATGTAGATAAAAATCAGCAATCATTTTTAAGGCCAAATTTTTTGGATAACGAATATACCACAAGATTTACAAGCGACATTGTCGCAAAAAAACAATTCCCAGGCTCACGCTGGAAAACAGCATTGTTGTACCTTTATACCACCCCGGGAGTTCCTATTATTAATTATGGGACCGAAATTGCTTTAAATGGAGGAGGTATTCCGGATAACCGCGGGCAAATGAGCTTCAGGGCTGAAAAAGAATTGATTGATTACATTACCAAGGTGGGCGAATTAAGGAATCAACTTCCATCCTTAACTAGAGGAACCATGGAGATGCTCTATGATCAAAAGGGAATGGCTGTTTATAAACGAGTGTATAAAGGGGAAACATCCATTATTGCGATCAATAATTCGAGTAAGTCTCAAAGCGTAACATTAACAAATGAACAAATTGAAGATGGAAAAGAACTGAGGGGCTTACTTGGAGGAGATAAAGTTAATAGTCATGATAATAAATATATGATTATTTTAGATCGGGATAATTCGGAAGTGTATGTTGCAACTGAAAAAAGCGGCATCAATTTTCCATTAATTGCAGGGTTAGTTGTTGTTTACCTGTTATTTACGTTATTTATTCTTAAATTAAGAAAAAACAAGCGATAAAATGTCGGGGGCTTTCCCCGACATTTTTTTATCCGTTAATAATTTCCCCGCCATTTACATGAATCATTTGCCCACTCACATAAGATGAGTCATCTGAGGCAAGAAAAACATAACTGGCTGCTAATTCATACGGTTGTCCTGCTCTACCCATTGCCGTATTTGAACCAAAGGTAGCAACTTGATCTGCTGTAAAAGTCGAAGGAATCAGTGGTGTCCATATTGGACCTGGAGCCACACCGTTTACCCGAATTCCTTGAGGTGCAAGGGACAGTGCTAAAGAGCGGGTAAAGGAAACTACTGCTCCTTTGGTTGAAGAATAGTCCACTAATTGTTCATGCCCCTTGTAGGCCGTAATGGAAGCAGTGTTAATAATCGATGCCCCTTTTTTTAAAAAAGGGAGCGCCATTTTGGTCATATAGAAAAAGGAGAAAATATTTGTTCGGAACGTCTTTTCCAATTGTTGTGAAGTGATGGATAATAAACTTTTTTGCGGATGTTGTTCCGCTGCGTTATTAACAAGTATATCTAGCCTGCCAAATTCAGAATGAATCTTATTCACGGTATCCTTACAAAAATCTTCACTGCCTATGTCTCCGGAATAAAGCTGGCATCTTCGTCCTTCCGCTTCAATTAATTGCTTGGTTTCTTCTGCATCTTGATGCTCCTCCAAATAAATAATCGCTACGTCTGCCCCTTCTTTGGCAAAATAAATCGCAACTGATTTGCCAATCCCACTGTCACCACCAGTAATAATCGCAGTTTTACCAGTTAATTTTCCACTTGGTTGATAATTGGGGTCGACCGAGATGGGCAGTGGATTCATTTCACTTTCTATGCCAGGCTGATGATTTTGATGTTGTGCTGGAAAGGTCTTCTTTTGTTGATTTTTATTATTGCTCATTACCTAAAACCTCCAAGTGTTTACTCCTTATTAGTTTTAGATAAATGGGTCATATTATGAAAAATAATAATGAAAAAAAAAGCGAAAGGATTTATTCATCCTTCCGCCGTTTTTACTGTATAGTAAATAATAAAATATTTAATTGTGGATAAATAGAAATAGTTCTCTGAATCCAGCTCCAGCGCCCAGCGGCTAGTGTACTTCGCTCTCCGCCCTGCGATAAGTCAACATCGAATCGCTAACGCTCTTCGTGTTTCCTTTATCTTGGTTGGAGCGCTCCAGTCCATACGCCGCTAAACGGGCGCTTGCGCCTATTGTTCTTCATCGATAATTAATAAACTGGACATCCACTGTTAGGTCAGCCTCGCGAACAAGGGAGATGATCTTTTGTAAATCATCCCGGTTTTTACCGCTAACACGTACTTGGTCGTCCTGAACCTGACTCTTTACCTTGACGCCGCTATTTTTAATGATGGTATTAATTTTTTTAGCATTTTCTTTGTCAATTCCTTGAACTAGTTTAGCTCGTTGACGAACGGTTCCGCCTGATGCTCCTTCGACTTTTCCGTAGTCAAGATTCCTTACTGGAACTCCACGTTTTATTAATTTGCTAAATAAAACATCCTTTAGTTGGTCCATTTTATATTCATCATCGGAAACAAGGACCAGTTCCTCTTTATCTTTATCCAGTGAGACTTCACTTTTGCTGCCTTTAAAATCATAGCGTGTACCAATTTCCTTCATTGTTTGGGCAATCGCATTTGACACTTCCGATAAGTCAACTTGAGATACAATATCAAATGAACTATCTTTGGACATAACAAAACCTCCATTTTATAAACATTATATTAAGATCATGCCTGCTAAAGTTTCCCTTTATGGGTACATTATAGTAAAATATAGCAGTTCAAACAACTATTTAAAAAGGAAGCGCACGTTCAAACGGATAAATAGGCGCTCCGAATGGGATAAACTAATTCTCCATGAAAAGAAAAGAGGATATATATATGTCTTTAAATGAATTAATTGGTCAAACAACCACATTAACTGTAGCTAGGAAAGCTTCGTTTGGGTATTTTTTAACAGATGGAAATGAAGATGTATTACTTCATTTTAATCAAGCCCATCAAGAATTTGAAGAAAATGATCAAGTTGAGGTTTTTCTATATGTTGATTCAGAAGGTCGAATCTCTGCTTCAACCAATATTCCTGAAATAGCGATTGGACATTATGCTTGGGTGAAGGTAACCGACTCAAATCCAAGGATTGGTGTCTTTTTAAATATTGGACTTCCAAAGGATATCTTGTTAGGTATTGATGATTTGCCTGTACATAAATCCGTTTGGCCCAAACCTGGAGATTTAGTTTATATTACCTTAAAGCTAAGCAGCAATTATCTCCTTTACGCAAAGCTAGCCACGGACCCAGTGATTGAATCTATTTCTGTAAAAGCAACAAGAGCAAATTTTAATAAAAATGTGCAAGGACATATTTATAGAACGGCTAAAGTCGGAAGTTGGATCTACACCATCGAAGGTTTTAAAGGATTCATACATGAGTCGCAAAGACAGCAAGAGCCGCGGATTGGAGAAAAAGTTGAAGGCCGGATTATTGATGTAAAAGAAGATGGTACGATCAATGTTTCCTTGCTGGCAAGAAAAGAGGAAACGCAAGATGTTGATGCGGAACGAATTTATGAGTATTTGATGAGCAGAAATGGTGCTATGCCATATAACGATAAAAGCATGCCTGAAGATATCAAAGATCGATTTAACTTAAGTAAAGGTGCCTTTAAAAGAGCGCTTGGAAAACTTATGAAGGAGGGCAGGGTATACCAAGAGGGCAGCTGGACATATGTGAAGAAAGATTAATGTTTTTACATACTCTTTTCAAATTGACAGAAACTAAGTGTGAAACTATTTGAAAGGGGTAAGGTTATGCCGCACACTTCAGACAACGACAAAAAAGCGAAAGACAACAATGCCCTTCGCCATGAAAAGAATATGATGCGTGAAAAAAACCGTCAAGCTGGAAAAAATCAATATTCCAAGAAGACAGATCATAAATAAGAAAAGCGGAAGCGCCCTGTTCAGCGGCGTATGGCCTGGAGCTAGACAATTTTCAAAGTGAGTGAGGAATCCGCCTCACTCACTTTTTGGTATTTTATTTAAGAAGAAAATGGAGATGGTACCAGCACCTGTATGGGACCCAATAGCCGAACCGATTGATGATATAAAAACTTCGATCGGATGGAATTCTTCTTCAATCATCGCTTTCATTTCTATAGCGTATTCTTCACAATCCGCGTGGCTAATTCCAATGACTTGATTATTCATTTCTAAGCCGCGGTCCTTCATGATTTCAATGATCCGGCGCATCACTTTTTTCTTCCCGCGTATTTTTTCAATTGGGACGAGTCTGCCGTCCTCTACATTGAGGATAGGCTTAATATTCAATAATCCTCCTAGAAATGCAGAGGCTTTGGATACACGCCCTCCTTTTGCTAAATAATCAAGATCTTCCACTGTAAAAAGATGTTCCATATGAGTGCATCTAAATTGCACATCTTCTAAGATTTTTTCTTTTTCAATATTTTTAGCAGCAAGAACGGCTGCTTCTCGAACCACAAGACCAATTCCAAGCGAAGCACATTTGGTATCGACAATTGTTAAATTAAAATTTGGATATTTTTCCTTCACTTGGTCAAGAATCATAACAGCAGTTGAATATGTACCAGATAATTCTGAAGAAAAGGCTATGTATATCCCGTCTTCACCTTTTTCTGCCATTTCGGTAAATACTTCCTCGAACAGAAGTGGAGAGACTTGAGATGTTTTTGGAACAATTCCACTACGAATTGTTTCATATACAGTGTTCGGATCAATTGATTTTACATCTTCATACTCATTGCCATTAATCTCTACTTTTAAAGGAAATAATGTTACTTGGTGCTCTTCATAAAAACTTTTTGGTAAATCGCATGCGCTATCAGCTAGTATTTGTACCTGCATATAGCTCACCTGCTTTCAAACAATTTATAGTTTCAGTTTATCGGTTTAACAATAAAAATACAATTATCTATCACAGAAAACATTTCAATGGATTCATATTCTCTCAGGTAAAGGGGTAATAGATATGATTTGGCTTCAGATAAAGAAGCTTGGAGTGGTAGCAGCGGGTTCCTTGTTGGGCGCCTTAGCGATGAATTTATTTTTGGTACCTGCAAATATTTACTCAAGTGGATTTACAGGAATAGCCCAATTACTTTCAAAAGTGTTAAGTGACTATACACCAATACATGTGTCTCTAGGATTTTTATTACTATTGCTGAATATTCCTGTGGCTATTTTAGGATGGAAAAGGGTGGGAAAATCTTTTACAGTATACAGCTTTATTAGCGTTGCACTGTCTTCATTATTTTTGATACTTATCCCAATCAAACAGGTTTCAAATGATATCCTTCTAAATGCAGTTTTTGGTGGAGTCATCCAAGCCGTTGGTGTTGGAATTACGTTGAAATGGGGAGCATCAACAGGCGGTGTAGACATCATTGCTATGGTTTTATCGAGAATGAAAGACAAGCCGATTGGACCCTATATGTTGGTCATAAATGGAGTGATTATTTTAACAGCAGGATTTTTGTATGGCTGGGAAAAAGCTCTTTATACGCTTGTAACATTATATACTTCGACAAGAGTGATTGACGCTATCCATACTAGGCATGCAAAACTTACGGCAATGATTATTACAAAAAAGGCGGATGTAATGAAAAAAGCCATACAAGAAAAACTTGTAAGAGGAATTACAATCCTTCCTGCCAAAGGGGCATTTTCAAACGAAGCGAGAGAAATGTTAATGATCGTCATTACACGATACGAACTGTTTGATTTGGAAAGAATCCTTAAGGAAGTAGATCCCAACGCATTTACAAATATTATTCAAACCACTAATATCTACGGATTCTTTAGAAAAGAGTAAAGTGAAAAGAGGAAGCACCTTATTAGCGCTTCCTCTTTCCGCTTTTCTGTTAAGACAGTTGATCAAGCTCTTGTTGCATTTGTTGGAGCTGTGCCTGCTCTGCTACAGTGGAATTTGCATAAGCAGAACTTAATGCATTTTTCGCTTTCGCTACAGCAGAATCAAGTTCAGCAGGGTTGGCTGAGTTTGCCATTTCAACAAATCTTCGTGCTTCTTGGAACAATTGGTTTCCCATGATTATATTCCTCCAAGCGAGGATTCTTGCACATTGGCCATCTTCTGAGCTTCCGCTTCAGCATAGGTCATGTGATAGGGAATACGCTCCGCATGTTTACTGACCGTATCCGCTCCTTGCTGGACAAAGCGTTTTGATTTGTTTCGTTTACCCATTCGAATCCCTCCAATATGCTCAAGGCTTCTTTTTGAAACAGCATCGCTGCCTCAAAAAATAGTATGTACCAAAATGGGGATGTTCATTTAGGTAAACAATGGCGAAGGGGGTTAAAATTTTATATTTAACAAATCTGCCAAATATTTACCCACTCCATCTTCTTCATTGCTTAAGGTAACATGATTGGCAATGTTTTTTACCTTATCAATGGCATTTCCCATCGCAATTCCGTGACCGGCATATTCAAGCATTTCTAAGTCGTTGTCTTCGTCGCCAAACGCAATAACCCGCTCAGCAGGAATGCCAAAGTAATCAGACGCTTTTTTTAGCCCGACAGCCTTGTTTAAGCCAACTTTAATAATCTCAACCACATGCCAAGGTGCTGCCCAACTACGGTGATCAATCACTTCCGCATGGACTGCAGATAAATGATCGCGAATGGTTTTTAGCTGATCTTCATCTGTATGAATTAACAAACTTGTTGGTGATTCCTTTAAATATTCTGCTAAATCTCCGGTAGTAATGTTAGGATTTCCAAAATTAAAAATGTCTAAAAGCTTTTCATCATGATAGTGGAAATACACATCATCAATTACTTCAGCGATAATATTATGAAAATGAAAGCTCCTGCACGCTTCAACAATTTCATGTGCAACCTTGATATCTAGTGGTTGGTGATAGCCCCAGTTTGGCTTTCCGGGGTAATGCATAAACGCACCATTAAAATTAACAATCGGTGTGTCTAAATTCAATTCACGATAGTACATCTCGCAGGAACGAAAAGGCCGCCCCGTTGCAATCATGACGATATGACCTAATTCTCTTGCCTTTTTAATAATTTCTTTTGTTTTTAAAGATATCGTCTTATCATCTTTCAATAAAGTTCCATCTAAATCTAATGCAATTAAGTGTCTATTTGCCATAAGAACTCCTTCTAATATTAATTTCATCGCTAATATAAATGGTGCTTTAGGAAAAATTTTATATTCATGATACACTGCTAATAAAGAATCTTCATACTCCAAGGACCCTTATTATTTCTATATTCACTATGTTAACAAGTTTATAACGAAACTGTAAAAAAATTCACACCAAAAGGTATAAAAAAACTATATACTTTTTTTTATGAAGTCTCAATTTTAATGATATCAAAGATATTTGCTATAATAATTTTAGGTCAAAGACATTTGAGGAGTGAAAGAAAAATGAATGAAGAACTAAAAGAGAATATATTGGGTGCGTTAGAGTTAGTTATTGACCCTGAACTAGGAGTAGATATCGTAAACTTAGGGTTAGTATATGATACGGAAATGGATGAAGAAGGGAACGTAACCATTACGATGACATTAACATCAATGGGCTGCCCGCTTGCGGGTACGATTGTGGACCAAGTTAAACGAGCATTGGCTGATATCCCAGAAATAAAAGAGGTTGAAGTAAATATTGTTTTCAATCCTCCTTGGAATAAAGATATGATGTCACGTTATGCGAAAATTGCCTTAGGTATTCGCTAGAAAACAGCAGAATTTTCTGCTGTTTTTTTTATTCTTCATTTTTTAGACATATTTATTTGCATGGAATGTGAGAAAGTTCACTTTTTTCGAACATAACCACCTTTATAATACATTTTAATAAGGCTATCTGATTAAAAGCCAGTATTAGGAGGCATATTCAATATGAATTTTAGCCGAGATTTTAATAAAGACCCATTTATCGTTATTTGGGAACTCACTAGAGCATGCCAATTAAAGTGCCTGCACTGCCGTGCGGATGCCCAGTATAGAAGAGATCCACGTGAACTATCGTTAGAAGAAGGAAAAAAATTAATTGATCAAATATATGAAATGAACAATCCAATGCTTGTTTTTACAGGCGGGGACCCGTTGATGAGAGAAGATGTTTTTGAAATTGCAAAATATGCAGTTGAAAAAGGTGTACGGGTATCAATGACGCCAAGTGCGACACCGAATGTAACCAAAGAAGCTATTGAGAAGGCGAAAGAAGTCGGTCTAGCACGTTGGGCATTTAGTATCGATGGTCCTAAAGCTGAGATTCATGATCATTTTAGGGGAACGGCAGGTTCCTTCGACCTTACCATGGAAAAAATAAAATATTTGCATGAAGTAGGATTACCTATTCAAATTAATACGGTAATTTCCCGTTACAATATTGACTACCTTGATGAAATGGCAAAAATGGTAGAGGAATTAGGCTGTGTGCTTTGGAGTGTCTTTTTCCTAGTTCCAACAGGAAGAGGTCAAGAATCGGATATGATTTCTCCTGTTCAACATGAAAAAGTTTTTAGATGGTTATACGATTTAAGTAAGCGCGTTTCTTTTGATATCAAAACGACAGAGGCAATGCACTACCGACGGGTTGTGATTCAACAGAAAATGCGTGAAGCGAAAGAAACAACCGATGATATCGAGTATTTAAGTGCTTTAACAGAAAAAGGATTAACAGGTTCCATTGACGGATTGGGACGGGCTCCAAAAGGTGTTAATGATGGTAACGGTTTTGTGTTTATCTCCCATATTGGAGATGTATATCCAAGTGGACTATTACCAGTGAAAGCGGGGAATATTCGTGAAACCCTCTTGGCAGAAATTTACCGTGAATCACCAATATTTAAATCACTAAGGAACCCTGACCTCTTTAAAGGAAAATGCGGTGTTTGTGAATTCCGTCATGTGTGCGGAGGGTCAAGGTCAAGGGCCTATGCGATGACAGGAGATTATCTAGAAAGCGAGCCATTCTGCGTTTATATTCCAAAAGCATTAAGAGAGAAGCAAGTTCAGGATAATTAGATAAATAGGACAAGGCTGGCCGATTATAATGAGACAGCCTTGTCTGTAATGTTATGGAAAATAAAAAAAGACGGCATGCCATACTATTCAATATTGCAATAGACTGCCGAACAATTTTCACAATCGATTTCATTTTTTAAGTATTGTAAATCCAAAATGGATATTTTTCCTTTTTTAACAGAAATGATTTTATCCTTTTTTAGTTCACTTAGAATCCGGTTTGTACTTTCACGGGATGTACCGCAGAAATTAGCCAGTTCTTGGTTTGTAAGCGGAAGATCAATTAGAATTCCGTTATCTTTTTGAATACCATAACTATTTGTCATTCGGATAAGAGTTGAAAATAGTGCCCCGCGTTTCCCATTTAGGACAAGATCGCGAAACTTTGTTTGCGTTTTACGGAAATGATCACTCATCCATTTCATGAATTCAAAGGCAAGTTTACTATTTTGAAAAATTTCGCTTTCAATGACATCTTTTTTTATTGCAGCAACTTCTCCTTCTTCAAGAACCATTGCACTCAATAAATACTTAGGATTATCCGTAAATAGGGTTAATTCTCCGCAAATATCATTTTCTCCACAAATTCTTAACGAAAGTTCACGACCATCTGATGTGATTTTACTAATTTGAACTTTTCCAGAAATGATAATATAAAGTTCTTCAGCAACCATTCCTTCTTGAAATAAAAAGCTTCCTCTTTCACTTTTAAATTTCCGATCTGCAAATCTAAGTAATTCTTTTATTTCAATGGAATGAGTTGGTTTCATTGGTATTGTCATCGGTTTCACCTCTACGCATCATTTTAATAACCATCTATTTTGAAATCTTCATGATTTGTTTGTTAATAATATTTTATCCTATTAGAAGGCATAAAATAGAAGTAAACAATGACAATATAGTGAAAACTTATAAGGACCTAAAAGTATTTCTAGATAGGCAAACTTCTGCTAAGATAAGACTTATACAATTATAAGTATTGTCATAGTGAATAATGTAACAGTCTTTTCTACGAATGACTGATACACTAAAAACAGGTTCCTTAAAAATAATGGAGTTGAGATTAATGGAAAAAACCATTATTAAAGATAAATTAAATAGACCCTTGCATGACTTAAGGATTTCTGTCATCGATCGATGCAATTTCCGCTGCCAGTACTGTATGCCAGCAGACCAATTCGGGCCTGATTTTGAATTTCTTCCAAAAAGCGCTTTGCTGTCATATGAAGAGATTGAACGCCTTGCGAAAATATTTGTAAGTTTGGGAGTGGAAAAAATTCGTTTAACAGGAGGGGAGCCTCTTCTTCGGAAAGATTTACCTATTCTTGTTAAGAAATTATCCGCAATTGAGGATTTACATGATATCGGATTAACGACAAACGGTGTACTCTTGCCAAAATTGGCAAAAGAGTTAAAGAATGCCGGTCTTAAACGTGTTAATGTCAGCCTTGATACTTTAAATGATGAATTGTTTGGGGAAATTAACGGGCGCGGGGTAGCCACTGGACCTGTATTGGAGGGCATTGAAGCTGCCAAACAAGCTGGGCTTGGGGTCAAAATTAATATGGTTGTAAAGAAAGGCTTGAATGATACTGAAATCATTCCTATGGCAGAATATTGCAAAGAGAATGGACTGGAGTTGCGTTATATCGAATATATGGATGTTGGCTCTACAAATGGCTGGAAGATGGATGATGTCATTACTAAGAAACAGATTTATTATCTATTAAAAGAACGATTTGAGCTCGAGCCAGTAGACCCTGCCTATTATGGGGAAGTGGCGAAACTATATCGTTATAAAGATAAAGATGTGAATGTGGGATTCATTACTTCTGTGTCTGAATCTTTTTGCACAAGTTGTACACGGTCTCGTTTATCAGCGAATGGTCAGATTTTTACATGTTTGTTTAATGGGAATGGGCATGATATTCGTAACTTTATGAGAAATGGTGCCACGGATGCAGAAATCCGGGAACGAGTAACTGCGATTTGGAATGGTCGAGATGATCGATATTCAGACGAAAGAACTGCCGAAACGTACAAAAATCGTAAAAAAATAGAAATGTCTTATATTGGCGGTTAAACTCTCTTCATCAGAAGAGAGTTTTTTCAAATGAAAAACAGCCTGGGATACAGACTGTTTTTATCATCAAATATATCTAGGAAATAGAATGTTGTTTTCAAGATGCACATGCATAAAAGTTAATCCTTCTAATGCTTCTAAACGGGCATAAACAAGACGATACGTACCACAAGCATCCAAAGGAAGAGTAAAGTCAGATGTAACAGCACGAATTTTCCTTAAAATTTCTCCGGCATGGTCATGTTCTTTTTCTAATTCAACAATCATTTCAATAGCTTCTTCTCGGTTCTCAACCGTTCCATCGGCCAGCTGCTTAATTAAAGGAAATACAACAGCTTCCTCTTTTGCCATATGTTCCATCAATTCTTTTTTAAATTCATAAAAGAGTTCATTCACCTGTAATAATTCGGGGTGGTTATCACCGTGTACACGTGATACTTTTGTTACATACGGACTAAGCATCGTTAGTTCCTCTTCTGATACACGATGGTAATTGGAGATGACATGATTAATAATTGTAGTTGAATCAGAGTTAGTCCAAACTTCAACGTCTTTTTCAGCATTTTCATATGTTTCAAATACTTCTTTTAAATCCGCTAATAAAGTATCGAGATTAAGATTATTTTGAGAAACAGCAGTTGCTAGTGGAATGTTCCCTCCACAGCAAAAATCAATCCTGTTCTTTTTAAACACATCACTTGTTTTTGGTAATTCA
>Ga0182747_1002498_pt1 | contig 12881 bp, 5 predicted proteins | sample eDN3rd30CBELigBY_FD_128526 | JGI IMG/M metagenome (GOLD analysis project Ga0182747, IMG submission 128526) | Enriched backyard soil microbial communities from Emeryville, California, USA - eDNA 3rd pass 30_C BE-Lig BY (version 2) (version 2) | ecosystem: Environmental > Terrestrial > Soil >...
CGTGCACCAGGCGTGCGGCCTGCTCCTGCACGTCGCGGACGGTGCCGAGCAGCGCCAGCGAGCGGGTGCCGCGGACGGCGCCGTCGAGGTCCCGGGCGGCGGCGAGCACCACGACGAGGTCCTGCACCACGCGGTGCACGGTGTCCTCGAGGCGGTCGCGGACGAACCCGCGCGCCGCGGCGTAGGCGTCGGCGGACCGGACGGCCGTCGCCGGGCGCCCGGCGAGGTGCTCGGTCAGCAGCCGGTCGACGGCGGCGAGCTGCACGTCGGCGACCAGCGCCTCGGTGCTCGGGTACGGGCTCGCCGCGAGGGTGAGCGCCTGGGTGCCGGACCACCGTGACGTGATCCGGCCCGCGGCCAGGCCGACGTCCCGGAGCAGCAGGCGGCGCAGGCCGCGGCGGTGCCGGACGGCCTGGTCGCCGGCGTCGGCCAGCACCTCGACCCGGACGGTCGCCGCCGGGCCGGTGCCGTGCTCCACCAGCGCGGGGTAGCCGCGCACCGTCAGGCCGCTGGCGTCCTGCGTCTCGACCCGCTCGGGCAGCGTCCCGCCGGGCAGGTCCGCGGGCCACGTGTCGAGGTCGGTGCCGTCGAAGCCGGGCAGGGCGGACGTCGCGGGCCGGGCGCCGGGTCCGGGGACGCCGGCGCTCCCGCCGCGCGCGTGCGCCGCCGCGCCGTCGCCGGCGTCGCCGCCCGGCTCCCCCGACCGCGCCCGCGCGTCCGCCATCGCGTCCCGCACCGCGCTCCGCACGGCCGAGCTCACGGCGTCCTGGGTCCGCGCCGCGAGCTTCCGCTGCAGCACGGCGAGCTCCTTGCCCTCGTCGAGCACGCGGCCGCGGTCGTCCACGACCCGGAACGTCATCCGCAGGTGCGGCGGCAGGCGGTCGAGGTCGATGGAGCCGTCCGGCACGTCGACGTCCCGCAGGGCCCGGACCGCCTGCCGGAACGCCGTCTCGTACGACGGGGCGGCGTCGGCGGCGCGCACGGTGTCCTCCCAGGAGGCGGTGTGCGCGTCCAGCCAGCCCACCACGTCGCGCGCGACGTCCGGCGCGGGCACGAGCTGCACGCGCACCGGCTTCGGCAGCGCGCGGATGGTCGCGGTCACGAGCTCCTCGCGCAGCCCCGGGACCATCCAGTCGAAGCCCTCGGGCCGCACCCGGGCCAGCGCGACCAGCGGGACGTGCACGGTGACGCCGTCGGCGTCGGCGCCCGGCTGGAACTGGTACGTCAGCGGCAGCGCGAGGTCGCCCTGCGGCCAGGTCGACGGGAACGACGACTCGTCCACACCCGCGTCGTCGGCCACGAGCAGCTCGCGGGTGAACGTCAGCAGGTCCGGGTCGTCGCGGCGCGCGCCCTTCCACCACTGGTCGAAGTGCCGCGCGGAGACGACGTCGTCCGGGATCCGCTCGTCGTAGAAGTCGAACAGCGCGTCGTCGTCCACCACCAGGCCGCGGCGCCGGGACCGGGCCTCCAGGTCCTCGGCCTCCCGCAGCAGCCGGCGGTTCTCCGCGAAGAACGCGTGGTGCGTGGTCCAGTCGCCCTCGACCAGGGCGTGCCGGATGAACAGCTCGCGCGCGTGCTCGGCGTCGACCTTCCCGAACAGCACCCGCCGGCCCGTGACGATGGGGACGCCGTAGAGCATCACCCGCTCCAGGGCCATCGCCGCGCCCTGCTTGGACGACCAGGACGGCTCGGAGTACGACCGCTTCACCAGGTGCTGCGCCAGGTCCTCGGCCCACTCCGGCTGGATGCGGGCCGCGTCCCGGGCCCACAGCCGGGACGTCTCGACCAGCTCGCCCGCCATCACCCAGGCCGGCGGCTTCTTGGCGAGGCCGGAGCCGGGGAAGATCGCGAACCGCGCGCCGCGCGCGCCGAGGTACTCGTTGCGGCCGCGGCGGTCCGGCGTCCGCCCGCCGTCACCACGGCCCTTGCCACGGGCGGCGGACGCACCCGACAGGTCCGACGCCTCCTGCATGCCGATCTGCGACAGCAGCCCGGACAGCAGCGCCACGTGCACCCGGTCGGCGTCCCACTCGAGCCGGTGCGCGCCGCGGCCCTCGGTCGCCGGGTCGCGCTCCTCGGACAGGTCGCGGTCGGTGCGCCGCGGTGGGTTCATCGTGATGCCGAGCGGCTTCGCGAGCTCCTTGAGCTGCGTCACGACGTCCTGCCACTCCCGCAGCCGCAGGTAGTTGAGGAACTCCGACCGGCACAGCCGGCGGAACGCGGACCCGGACAGGTCGCGCTGCGCGTCCCGCACGTACTGCCAGAGGTTCAGGTACGCCAGGAAGTCGGAGGTCGGGTCGGCGAACCGGGCGTGCAGCTGGTCGGCCTGGGCGCGCTGCTCGACCGGGCGCTCGCGCGGGTCCTGGATCGACAGCGCCGCGGCCACGATCATCACCTCGCGCGCGACGCCCCGGCGGCCGCCCTCGACGATCATCCGCGCCAGCCGCGGGTCCATCGGCAGCTGGGCGAGGGCGCGGCCCGTCTCGGTGAGCCGGGTGGCGCCCTGCGACGCGTCGAGGGCGCCGAGCTCGGTCAGCAGCTGGACGCCGTCCCGGACCGCGCGGGTGTCCGGCGGGTCGACGAACGGGAACGACGCCACGTCGTCCGGCCCGGACGCCACGCCGACGGAGATCATCTGCAGGATGACCGACGCCAGCGACGTCCGGAGGATCTCGGGCTCGGTGAACCGGGGCCGGGACGCGAAGTCGTCCTCCGAGTACAGCCGGATCGCGATGCCGTCGGCGACGCGCCCGCACCGCCCGGACCGCTGGTTGGCCGACGCCTGCGAGATCGGCTCGATCGGGAGCCGCTGCACCTTGGTGGCCTTCGAGTACCGGGAGATGCGCGCGGTACCGGGGTCGACGACGTACCGGATGCCCGGCACGGTCAGCGAGGTCTCCGCGACGTTGGTGGCCAGCACGACCCGGCGCGTGCCGTGCGGCTGGAACACCCGGTGCTGCTCCGCGGCGGACAGCCGGCCGTACAGCGGCAGCAGCTCGACGGCGTCCGGCCGGCGGGTGTCCTGCACCCGCGGGCCCAGGTGGCCGCGCAGCGCCTCCTCGGCGTCGCGGATCTCCCGCTCGCCCGACAGGAAGACCAGGACGTCGCCGGGCCCCTCCCCGGCCAGCTCGTCGACCGCCTCGCAGATCGCCGTCATCAGGTCGCGGTCCTCGGCGGGCGGGGGCGTCTTCGCCCCCTTCGGCGCGGCACCGCGGGAGCCGGCGCGCGGGCGGGCGTCGTCGGCCTCCAGGTCGTCGGGGTCGTCCGTCGGCCGGTCCGGGGACAGCGGCCGGTACCGGATCTCGACCGGGTACGTCCGGCCCGTGACCTCCACGACCGGTGCCGGGACCCCGTCGGGGTGCTCGTCGTCCGCGGGGCCGGCGAAGTGCGCGGCGAACCGCGCCGAGTCGATCGTCGCCGACGTGATGACGACCTTGAGGTCGGGGCGCCGCGGGAGCAGCTGCGCCAGGTAGCCCAGGATGAAGTCGATGTTGAGCGACCGCTCGTGCGCCTCGTCGATGATGAGCGTGTCGTAGGCGCGCAGCTCCGGGTCGCGCTGGATCTGCGCGAGCAGGATGCCGTCGGTCATGACCTTGACCAGCGTCCGCTCCGACGACTCGTCGGTGAACCGCACCTGGTACCCGACGAGCTCGCCGATCGTCGTGCCGAGCTCCTCGGCGATGCGCTCCGCGACCGTGCGCGCGGCGATCCGCCGGGGCTGCGTGTGGCCGATCTGCCCGTCCCGGCCGCGGCCGAGCTCCAGGGCGATCTTGGGGAGCTGGGTGGTCTTCCCGGACCCGGTCTCGCCGGCGACGATGACGACCTGGTGGTCCCGGATGGCGTCGGCGATCTCCCGGCGCCGCGCCGACACCGGCAGCTGCTCGGGGTAGACGACCGGCGGGAGGACCGCGGCGCGCCGGGCGTCCGCGAGGGCCGTCAGGCGCCGGGCGCGCGACTCGCGGCCGCGCCGGGGGTCCTGCGCGGTGCGGCGCTCGCGGCGGGGGGCGTCGGGGCCGCCGGAGGGCCGGTCCCCGGACCCGCGCTGCTCGGTGCCGCGCTGCTCGGCGGCGGGTGGTTCGGTGCCGCGTGGTTCGGTGCCGCGCTGTCCGGCATCGCGACGGTCGGTGTCGCGGCCGTCGGTACCGGGGCGTCGCCCGCGCCCCCCGCGCCGCCGTCGAGGGCGCCCGGGTGCGGCGTCGCTCCCGTCGCCGGTCCCGGGGGAGGGAGCGGGGGCGGGGCTGGTGGGGTCGGCGGCTGTCATCGGCGGTCCATTGTCACCGCACCCGACCCGCGGACGCGATCTCGATTCGCGCAGGGCGATCACCGCGGGCCCGCGGCCCGGCGTCGGCCGCGCGTGCGTCGAGATCGGTACCTCGCGCCGAGATCGGTCCCTGGAGGCACCGATCTCGGGCGGAAGCACCGATCTCGACGGCACGCGCGCGGGTCGCGGCGCGTCGTTCAGCGCACCAGGGCGTCCGAGATCGCCAGCCGCCCCGTGAGGCGGATGTCGTCGGACGCCGCCCCGACCAGGACCGGGATGGTGCCGGTCGGCGTGCGCCACTCGTCCAGGTCGACGTCCCAGTAGGACAGCGACTCCGGGCTGAGCGTCACGGTGACCGCCCGCGTCTCCCCGGGGGCGAGCTCGACGGTGCCGAAGCCGGCCAGGGACACCGGCGCGCTGCTGACCCGGCGGGTCGGCAGGTTCCCGACGTAGACCTGGACGGTCTCGGTCCCGGCGACCGCCCCGGTGTTGCGGACGTCCACCGTGGCCTGCAGCTGCGTGCCGCCCTCGGGTCCGGGGACGGCCGCGGTGCGCAGGTTCGTGTACTCGTACGAGGTGTACGACAGGCCGTGCCCGAACGCGTACTGCGGGGTGATGCCGTTCTCGACGTACCCGCGGTACCCGACGAAGATGCCCTCGCTGAACTGCTGGTCGAGACCCTCGCCGGGGTACTGGGAGGGGTCGCTGACCGGCGTGGACGCCTCGTCGACCGGGATGGAGACGGGCAGCCGGCCGGACGGGTTGACGTCGCCGAACAGGATCCCGGCGATCGCGGCGCCCTGCTCCTGCCCGCCGAACCAGTTGTGCAGCACAGCGCCGACGCCGGGGTCCCAGTCGGACGTCTGGACGACGCTGCCGACCTCGAGCACGACGATCGTGCGCGGGTTGGCCGCCGCGACCTGGCGGATCAGCTCGGCCTGCCCGTTCGGCAGGTCGAGGCCGGGCCGGTCGCCGCCCTCGGAGGAGTAGTCGCGCACCACGACGACCGCCGCCTGAGCAGACCGGGCGGCCTGCGCCGCCGCCTGGACGCCCGGGGTGACGACGGGCTCCGGCGGGGTCCACCCCAGCCGGAACGCGGCCCCCGCGTCGGTGCCACCGGGGGCGTCGTTGGTGTACTCCGCCCGCAGCGCGTACGTCTGGCCGGCGGTCAGCTCGACCGGGGCGGTCGTGACGGCGGCGGGGTCGCCGGACGGGCCCGTGGTCAGCACCGGCTGGTCGTCCAGGTAGACGGTGCTGGTGCCGTTGCTCGTGGCGGCCAGCTCGTACGTCCCGGACACCGGGGCGGTGAGCGTCCCGGTCCACCGGATCGACGCCGTGTGCTCGTTCGTCTGCAGCGGGAAGTGCGGCGACTGCGAGTTCAGGCCCTCGAACAGGTAGAACCCGCCGTTGATGCCGACGTACGGCTCGGTGCGGTCCACCGCGGGAGCGCCCGACAGGTCGGCGCTGTCGAAGTACTCGACGCGCACCCCCGCGCCGTCGCCGAGGGCCGAGGTGAGGAAGTCCGACGGGACGAGGTCCGGCCCGGCCAGCAGCGACGCCGAGGTGACCGGGTCGGTGCCCGGCGTGTGCGTGACGGTGACACCGGCGCCCACGCGGTCCTGGATGCCCTGCAGCGGGCTGATCGTGCGCGTGGGGTTGACCAGCGAGGAGCCGCCGCCCTGCACGACCACGTCGGCGTCGGCGCCCACGACGGCGATCGACCCGACGTTCCCGCCGAGCGGCAACGCGCCGTCGTTCTTGAGCAGCACCGAAGCGCGCTCGGACACCTGCCGCGCGAACGCGGAGTTCGCGTCCTCGGGCAGCGGGCTGACGGTCGGGGGGTTGTCGAACAGCCCCAGGGCGACCATCGGCCGCAGGATGCGCAGCACCGCGTCGTCGATCCGCGACGTCGGCACCTGGCCCGCGCGCACCGCGTCGAGCAGCGGCCCGCAGAAGAAGCAGGTGCCGGGCCCGACGTCGGGGGTGAAGTTGCCGGGCATCTCCTGGTCCATCCCCGCCAGGACCGCCTGCACCGTGCTCGGTGTGGCGCCGTAGTCGCTCATCACCCAGCCCTGGAAGCCGAGCTGCTGCTTGAGGACCTGGTTCAGGAGCTCGTCGTTCTCGCAGGCCCGGACGCCGTTGACGCCGTTGAACGAGCACATCGCCGAGCCGGCACGGCCGTCGGCCTGGGCGATCGCGAACGGCCGCGTGTAGATCTCCTGCAGCGTCCGCTCGTCGAGGACCGCGTTCCCACCGATCAGCCGGTTCTGCTCCTGCGTGTAGACGTTGTAGTGCTTGAGGTCGGCGATCACCGGGTTCGACTGGATGCCGCGCACCTCGGCGGCGGCCATGGTCCCGGACAGCAGCGGGTCCTCGCCGAAGCCCTCGAAGTTCCGCCCGCCCTGCGGCACGCGGCCGATGTCGAGCGCGGGACCGAGCAGCACGTTGTGCCCGGTGCGATGTGCCTCGTCGCCGGCCAGCCGGCCGTACTCCTGCGCGAGAGAGCCGTCCCACGTGGCGGCCAGCGCGAGCGGCGACGGCAGCTGGGTGGACAGCTTGCCGTTGACGTCGGGGTTCGCGATCCGCACGCCCGCGGTCCCGTCGGCCATGGTCAGGGCCGGGATGCCGACCCGCTCGATCGGGGCGTTGTAGAAGCCGAAGAAGTTGTTCAGCTCCCCGTGCATCATGTTGACCTTCTCGTCGAGGGTCATCTGCCGGAGGATCGCGCGTGCCCGGGCCGTGTCGTCCGGTGACTCGTCCCACCAGAAGTCGGACGGGAACGACCGGCCCTCCTGCAGGGCCTCGGTGACCGCGGTCTCGACCGCGGGATCGTCGTCGGGCGAGGCCGCCGCGGCGGCCCCGACGGGCACGGTCAGGGCCAGTGCCGCGAGGACCGCGGTCGCGCCTGCGCGCCGGGAACGTGGGTGCATCGTCGAACCCCCTGGGATCGCGGCCGCCCGTGCGTCCTGCGGTCGGCCGTCCAGTCGTCGCGCCAGTAGGTCACCCGTTCGGGTGACGGTCAAGGGTCGTGTGCCGCGGGCAACGGCGGGCCGTCGGTGCGCGCGCGCGAGCGGCGGGGGACTGACCTCCGGGGTCGCGCGTGGGGCGCGGTCGGGGCGCGCCGGAGGTGCGGGCCCCGGACGGTGGCGGGTGTCCGGCGGGCGGATCGTGGGGGTTCACGATGTGGATGCCGTGCCCGCGGGGTCGGTCGTCCGCCGGCGGTGCGCGGGCGGCAAACCGCTCGCGCCCGCGCCCGCTCGCCGCGTACCGTCGTCGCCATGCGGATCTGACCGGCCCCGAGTCCCCGTCCCGACTCCCCGCCGACCCCCGCGGCCCGAGCCGCGCGCGTCGGCAGCCGGTGGTGATCCCCGTGCCAGCCCTCCCTCCCGCACCCGCGCCTGTCCTGCGGGCCGTCGGCGTGTCCGCGCCTACGGCGACCGCCGGGTGCTGACCGACCTGTCCGTCGCGGTCGACCCGGGGCACCGGCTCGGCCTGGTCGGCGAGAACGGGATCGGCAAGTCCACGCTGCTCCGGCTGCTGGCGGGCGTCGAGGAGCCGGACGCCGGTGAGGTGCACCGCCCCGCCGACCTCGTCCACCTGGCGCAGGAGCCGCCGTTCGGGCCGGACGCGACGGTCGACGACGTGCTGGGCGCGGCGCTCGCGGAGGTGCGTGCCGTGGCGGTCGCGCTGGAGGACGCCGCCGCCGCGCTCGCCGGCGACGACCCGGCGGCCGCCGGCCGCTACGACCGTGCCCTGGCCCGCGCCGAGGCGGTCGGCGTGTGGGACGCGGACGCCCGCGCGCAGCGGGTGCTGGCGGGCCTGGGCCTCGGCGGCGTCGACCCCGCCCGGCCCAGCGGGACCCTGTCGGGCGGGCAGCGGTCGCGGCTCGCGCTCGCGGCGGTGCTGGTCCGCCGGCCGCGCGCGGTGCTGCTCGACGAGCCGACCAACCACCTGGACGACGACGCCGCGGACTTCCTGGCGGGCGCGCTCGCGGGGCTGCCCGGCGCCGTGGTGCTGGCGAGCCACGACCGGGTGTTCCTCGACGAGGTGTGCACGGAGGTGCTCGACCTCGACCCGGTCCTGGGCGGCCCGCGCGTGGTCGGCGGCCGGTACGCGGACTACCGCCGCGCGCGGCAGGTCGCCCGCGAGCGGTGGCAGGAGCGCTGGGCGGCCGAGCAGGACGAGGTCGCGGGGCTGCGGGCCGCGCTCGGCGAGGGCGGTGCGGCGCGCACGCCGGCGCCCGGCCGGGAGATGGCCGACCGCAACAAGATGGCCTACGGGCGCGCCGGTGACCGGGTGGAGCAGCAGGTGTCGCGCCGGGTCCGCGACGCGCGGCGCCGGCTGGACGAGATCGGGGCCGGTCCGGTGCCCCGGCCGCCGCGCCCGCTGCGGTTCCGGGGGAGGCTGACCGGCGGGGGCCGGGGCGACGGCGCGGCGCTGGCGGTCCACGGCGCCGAGGTGCCCGGCCGGCTGCGGGTGGACGCGCTCGAGGTGCACCGGGACACCGCGCTCCTGGTCACCGGGCCCAACGGGTCGGGCAAGTCGACGCTGCTGCACCTGCTCGCGGGCGACCTGGTGCCCGCCGCCGGGACGGTGCGCCGCGCGCACGACGTCCGGGTGGCGCTGCTCGAGCAGGACGTCGGCCTCGCGGACGACGCCCGGACGCCGCGCGCGGTCTACGAGCTGGTGACGGGCGGCGACCCGGGCGCGGTGCCGCTCGCCGAGCTCGGGCTGGTGGCGGCGCGCGACGTCGACCGCCCGCTGCGCGAGCTGTCGGTGGGGCAGCGGCGGCGCGTCGTGCTCGCGCTGCTCGTCGCGCAGGCCCCGGAGGTGCTGCTGCTGGACGAGCCCACCAACCACATCTCGCTCGCGCTCGCGGACGAGCTGGCCGACGCGCTCCGGACGGCGCCCGGGGCGGTGGTGGTGGCGTCGCACGACCGGTGGCTGCGCCGGACCTGGCACGGGACGACGGCCGAGGTGCTGGACGGCCGGCTCCGTGTCGGCGGCGGCTCGTAGGGTGGCGGGCATGACGAGCGAGCAGGACCACACCCCCGCCGGCGAGGGCGAGCAGCGCGCCGCGCGGGCCCTCGCCGAGTCCGGGATCGCGCACGAGATCGTCCGGCACGGCCCGGTGCGGTCCCTGGCCGAGGCGGCCGCGGCGCGGGGGATCGACCCGTCCGGCATCGTCAAGACGCTGGTCGTCCGCCGCGGGGACGACGACTACCTGTTCGTGCTCGTCCCCGGCGACCGCACGATCTCCTGGCCCAAGCTCCGGGCGCTGCTCGGCGTGAGCCGGATGTCCATGCCGGACGCCGCCACCGCCCAGGAGGTCACGGGCTACGAGCGCGGCACCATCACGCCGTTCGGGTCGCTGCGCGCCTGGCCGGTCGTGGCCGACGAGCGGGTGCCCGGCCGGCCCGCGTCGATCGGCGGCGGCGGGCACGGCGTCGGCGCGCGCGTCGACGGCGACGACCTGGTGCGGGTGCTGGACGCGACGGTGGCGGACGTGACGGAGCCCCTGCCGGACGGCGCCGCCTGACGGTCCCGCGCCCGCGATCCCGACCGGACGGTCAAGGTCCGGTCAAGAACTGATCCCCTGATCGGGGAACGATGCGGCCCGCGGCGGCGTTGTCCACGGCGGAGAACGCACCGGTCGTACCCCCGCGGGCCCCAGGCGCGCGTTCCGCATGCGCGGACGTCGTGGGGGGTCCATGATCGGGCGGCCCCACGCAGACTTGGAGAGAACGAGGACATGAACCTGACCGAGGATCCCGCCCCCGTCGGGGGGATCGACGTGACCGCCGCGCACGGGCGCACGGTGGTCCGGCTGTGGGGCGAGGTCGACGGCGCGCTGCGGGCGGAGGCCAGCACGTCCATGGCCCAGGCGCTGGCCAGCCCGGCGCCGGTGGTCGTCGACGCGCAGGACGTGACGTTCATCGACTCGTCCGGCCTCGCGTTCGTCCTGCAGCTCAACCTGGCGGCGGGCGAGACCGGGCAGGGGCTGACCCTGCGCGACCCGCACCGGCAGGTGCTCGAGAAGCTCGACATGCTGGGCATGGCGGGGGAGTTCGCGCTCGAGCCGGAGCCCGCCGCGGAGCGCGCGATCGCCTGACCGCCCCGCGGCACGCCCGCGCGGCGCGGTGCTGCGCGCGCCACGCCCGTCGTCCACAGGTGACGCGGGCGCTGCCCGGGGATGTCGGTGGGGGCGGCTAGTTTCGAGGCATGCGGCTCCTGCACACCTCCGACTGGCACCTGGGCCGCACCCTGCACGGCGTCGACCTCACCGAGCACCAGCAGGCGTTCCTCGACCACCTCGTGGAGGTCGTCCGCGAGGAGCGGGTGGACGCGGTGCTCGTGGCGGGCGACGTCTACGACCGCGCGATCCCGCCGGTCGAGTCCGTCGCCCAGCTGTCCGACGCCCTGCGGCGGCTGTCCGAGCACGCCGCGGTGGTCGTGACGCCGGGCAACCACGACTCGGCGATCCGGCTCGGCTTCGGCGCGGACCTCATGCGGGACCGCGTCCGGGTGCTCGCGCGCCTCGACGACCTCGCGCGGCCGGTCGTGCTGCCGGGCGAGGGCCACGACGTGCTCGTGTACGGCCTGCCCTACCTCGACCCCGACGCCGCCCGGCACGCCCTCGCCGGCCCGGGCTCCGACGGGCCGCTGCCCCGGTCGCACGCCGCCGTGCTCGGCGCGGCGATGGACCGGGTGCGCGCCGACCTGACGGCGCGAGCGGCGGAGGCCGCCGCGGCCGGCCGGGCTGCACCGCGGTCGGTGGTGCTCGCGCACGCGTTCGTGGTCGGTGGCGCGGCCAGCGAGTCCGAGCGGGACATCCGGGTCGGGGGCGTGGACCACGCGCCCGCCGCGGTGTTCGACGGGGTGGACTACGTCGCCCTCGGGCACCTGCACGGCCCGCAGCGGGTGGGCGCCGCCGACGGCCCCACGGTGCTCCGGTACTCGGGGTCGCCGCTGGCCTACTCGTTCTCCGAGGCCCGGCACGCGAAGTCGACCGTGCTGGTGGACCTCGGCCCGTCCGGCGTCCCGGGGGTCCGGCTGGTCCCGGCCCCCGTGCCGCGCCGCCTCACCGACCTCACCGGCCCGCTGGACGACCTGCTCGGGGCCGCGGGCGAGCCGCACGTCGAGGACTGGGTGCGGGTCACCGTGACCGACGCGCACCGGCCGGCCGACCTGTACCGCCGGGTCCGCGCGCGGTTCCGGCACGCCCTCGTGGTGCAGCACCAGCCACCGGCGCGGGAGGCCGGCCCGCGGGTCGCGGAGGTGACCGCCGCCCGGGACCCGCTCGAGGTCGCCGCCGAGTTCGTGCAGCACGTGAGCGGGACCCGCCCCACGGACGCGGAGGCCGCCGTGCTGCGCCGCGCCTACGAGCAGGTCGTCGCCGCGGAGCGGAGCGCCTGATGCGGCTGCACACCCTGACGATCCAGGCGGTCGGCCCGTTCGCCGGGCGGCACACCGTCGACTTCGCCGCGCTGTCCGCCGGCGGGCTGTTCCTCCTGGAGGGGCCCACCGGGGCGGGCAAGTCGACCGTCATCGACGCGGTCGTGTTCGCGCTGTACGGCAAGGTCGCGTCGGCGTCCGCGAGCGAGGACCGGCTCCGGTCGGCGTTCGCCGCGGACGACGTGGAGACGGTCGTCGACCTGGTGTTCGAGACCGGGTCCGGCGTGTACCGGGTGCGCCGGACGCCGGCCTACGAGCGGGCCAAGAAGCGGGGCGCCGGCCGGGCGAAGCAGCAGGCGACCGTGAAGCTGTGGCGGCTCACCGCGGCGCCCGAGGGGCTGCCGGCACCGGGGCGTGCGGGCGACCCGTGGCTCGAGGGCGACGTCCGGCGCGAGGGGGCCGTCCCTCCCGGCACCGACGCCGGCGACCCGCCCGGTGAGCTGCTCTCCACCCGCCTCGACGAGGCCGGCGCCGAGCTCACCCGGGTCGTCGGCCTGGACCGCGCCCAGTTCGTGCAGACCATGGTGCTGCCCCAGGGCGAGTTCGCCGCCTTCCTGCGGGCCGACCCCGAGCAGCGCCGGGGGCTGCTGCAGCGGATCTTCGGCACCGAGGTGTACGAGCGGGTGCAGCAGCGCCTGGACGAGCTGCGTCGCGAGGCCCAGCGGACGGTCGCCGAGGCCCGGAGCGAGGTGCAGGAGTGCACCGCGCGGTTCGCCGGCGCCGCGGCCGCGGACGAGGAGGGCGTCGCCGCCCTGCGCGCGGCCGCCGCGGAGGACGTCGCCGCGCTCACCCCGCTGGTGGCCGACCGGCTGGCCGCGCTGCGCGCCCACGAGTCCGCCGCCCGTGCGGCCGCCGAGACCGCCACCGCCCGGGCGGCCGGGGCCCGCGCCGCGTCCGACGGAGCGGGCGCCCGGCTGCGGCTGGTCCGGCGCCGCGCGGCGCTGGAGGAGGAGCGCGCCCGGCTGGCGGAGGCCGCCGGGCAGCACGCCGCGGACGTGGCGCGGGTGGACCGCGCGCGGCGCGCCGCGGTGGCCCGTCCGGTCCTGCGCGGGCTCGACGACGCGCGGGGCGCGCTCGCGGGCGCGGGCAAGGAGCTGCGGGCCGCGCTCGACGCCGCGCCCGCCGGGCTCGCGCCGGCCGACGTGGAGGCGGCGCTCGCGGACGC
>Ga0182747_1002503_pt1 | contig 12856 bp, 9 predicted proteins | sample eDN3rd30CBELigBY_FD_128526 | JGI IMG/M metagenome (GOLD analysis project Ga0182747, IMG submission 128526) | Enriched backyard soil microbial communities from Emeryville, California, USA - eDNA 3rd pass 30_C BE-Lig BY (version 2) (version 2) | ecosystem: Environmental > Terrestrial > Soil >...
AACCTGGACTCGCGCTCCGGCGCCGAGGTGCTGAGCTTCCTGCGCCGCTCGGTCCGCGAGCTCGGCCGCACGATCATCATGGTCACGCACGACCCGACCGCCGCCGCCTACGCCGACCGCGTGGTGCTGCTGGCCGACGGGCGGATCGCGGGCGACATCGTCGACCCGACCCCCGAGGCCGTGCTCGCCGGGCTGGACGCGCTGCGCCAGCTCGAGGTCACCGAGACGCCGGTGGGTGCCTGATGTGGCGGCTCACCCTGGCGCAGATGCGCCGCAGCCTCGGGCGGCTCACCGCCGCGGGCGTCGCGGTCGCCATCGGCACCGCGTTCATCGCGGCGACGCTGCTCGCCGGCACGATCATGCAGCGCATCTCGTACGACTCGATCACCGCCTCGTACGGCAAGGCCGACCTGATCGCCGACGCCGGTAGCGGCGTCTCGCTCGACGAGAAGACCGTCGAGGCCGTCCGCGCGACCCCGGGCGTCGCCGCCGCCGACCCCCGGGTCGTGGCTCCCTACGTCGCGATGTCCGCCGGCGACCGCGAGATCACGCAGACGCTCGTGGCCCTGCCGAGCGACCCGGCCTTCGACACCCAGCACGTCACGCAGGGCGCGCTGCCGACCGCCGACGGCCAGATCGCCCTGCCCGAGCGGGCCGCGGAGCGGCTGCACGTCGGCGTCGGGGACACCGTCGCGGTGTCCTACTACCGGTGGCAGGAGGCCGCCGGGGCGACCGCGGGCGACGCGGGCGACCCGGCCACGGCCGACGCGGCCGGCTCGCCGGCGGCCGGCGCGACGGCGTCCGCGGACGACCCCGCCGGCGCGACCGCCCGTGCGACCGACGGCGCGACCGCCGCGCCGTCCGACGAGGCGGCGGCCGCCCCCGGCGAGACCGAGGGCACCTACCGCGAGGTCCGCGCCGACGCCGAGGTCGTCGGCCTGACCACCGACCCGACGTCGGCCTGGGCCCAGTACGGCGGCGCCGCGCTCGCCACCCTCGACGACACCCTGCTCTGGGCCAGCTTCGGCGACGGCGACGGGACGCCCACGCTGTCCGACGCCGCGACCTCGCAGCTGCTGCTCGCCGTCGACGAGGGCGCCGACACCGCGACCGTCGTCGACGCGGTCGAGAGCGTCCTGACGGCCTCCGGCGGCACCGACCCGATCGTCCTGACCCGCGACGCGGCCGCCGAGCGCAGCCTGTCGGGCAGCGACGGCACCGGCCCGATCCTGGTGGTCGTGCTCGCGTTCGCCGCGGTGGCGATGATCGTCGCCGGCCTCGTCATCGCGAACACCTTCCAGGTGCTCGTCGCCCAGCGGACCCGCACGCTCGCCCTGCTGCGCTGCGTCGGCGCCGTGCGGTCCCAGGTGCGCCGGTCGGTGCTCCTGGAGGCCTCGCTGCTCGGCCTGGCGGCCTCCGTCGCGGGCACCCTGCTCGGCACCGCGCTGGTGCAGGTCGCCCTGCTCGTGATGCAGAACGCGGACCTGCCGTTCCCGGTGCCGTCCGTCGTCCGCCCGACCGTCGCGAGCGTCGTCGCGCCGCTGGCCGTCGGCGTGGTCGTCACCGTGCTCGCCGCGCTGACGCCCGCCCGGGTCGCCACCCGGGTCGCGCCGATCGCCGCGCTGCGGCCGGCCGACGCGCCCGCGGCCGGCAGCCGAGCGGGCCGGTTCCGGCTGGTCGTCAGCCTGGTGCTGGTCGTCGGCGGGACGCTGCTGCTGGCCGGCGGGGTCGTCCTGTCGAAGCAGCTCCTGGTCGTGGCCGTCGGCATCGCGATCCTCGGGGGCGCGGCGTCCTTCATCGGCCTGCTGGTCGGCGCGGTGTTCTGGATGCCCAGGGTGGTCGCCGCGATCGGCCGCCTGGTCGGCCGGTTCGGGATGCCGGCGCGGCTCGCCGCGGCGAACACCGGCCGCAACCCCGCGCGCACCGCGGCCACCAGCACCGCGCTGCTGATCGGCGTCACGCTCGTCGCGATGATGAGCACGGGCGCCGTGACCGCCCGGGCCACCCTGGACGACGAGCTCGACACCCGGTACCCGGTCGACCTCGCGGTCGCGGCGCCGTTCACCACCGACGAGAGCGGCAACCCGGTCACCGAGGCGCTGCCCGCGGGCACCGTCGAGGCGCTCGCCGACATCCCCGGGGTCGAGTCGTCGGCCACGCTCGTCCGGGACAGCGTGGAGCTCGGCGGCACGCAGACGGTCGACGCGCTCGGCATCACCCCGGAGCAGGCGGCGGCCGTCCTCCGCGACACCGACCTGGCCGCGGCCGTCGGCGACGGCAGCGTCGTGGTGCCCGAGGCCGTCGCGAAGAGCGCCGGCATCGAGGACGGCGACCGGGTCTCCGTCGCCCGCACCGAGGGCTCCGGCGTCGGGACGCCCGTCGACCTGACGGCGGCCGTCGTCCCGCTGGACAGCTGGTTCGTGCTCGTCACGCCGGGCACGCTCGACGAGCTCGGCTCCCCCGGGACGCTCAGCACCGCCTGGCTGCGGGTGGCCGACGTCCTCGACTCCGGCACGGTCGTCCAGCAGGTGCAGGACCTCACGTCCGACTCCGTGCTGGAGATCACCGGCGCGGCGCTCGAGCGGGCGCTGTACCAGCGCGCGATCGACACCCTGCTCGCGGTCGTCGTCGGGCTGCTCGCCGTGGCGGTCGTGATCGCCCTGATCGGCGTGACCAACACGCTGTCCCTGTCGGTGATCGAGCGGCGCCGCGAGTCCGCGACGCTCCGCGCGCTGGGCCTGACCCGGCGGCAGCTGCGGGCGTCCATGGCGGTCGAGGGCGCGCTGATCGCCGGCGTCGGGGCGGTCGTCGGCGTGGCGCTCGGGCTGGCGTACGGCTGGCTCGGGTCGGCGGCGGTGCTCGCCGGGATCGCGGACCTGCAGCTGCGGGTGCCGTGGACCGACCTCGGGCTGGTGCTCGGGGTGGCGCTGGTGGCGGGCGTGCTCGCCTCGGCCCTGCCCGGCCGGACGGCCGCGCGGACGCCCCCGGTGGCGGCGCTGGCGGTCGACTGACACCGCGTCCGGCACGACGACGCGCGCCCGGCGGGGGTCTCCCCGCCGGGCGCGCGTGCGTCCCGGGACGGCGGGCCCGGCGGGGTCAGTCCTCGCGGCCGGCGGTGCCCGTGGTCCAGGCGACGACGGTCGGGGTGACCAGCAGGGCGCCGACCAGGACGGCCAGCACCAGCACGGCGACCGACCAGACGGCGACCTCGACGCCGAGCCAGCCCACCGTCAGCACGACCAGCAGGATCTGCACCGTCATCACCGGTGCCCGTCCCCAGCGGTGCCCCTGGAGCAGCGCGCGCCCGGCCCCGCCCAGCACGGCCGCGAAGCCCGCGGCGAGCAGGACCAGGAACGCCACGGGGCCCGGCATCGAGGTGCCGCGCACCAGCGCGACGACGAGCGCCACGGCGATCACCGCGACGGCGAGCGCCTGCAGCAGCACGAGGCCGGCGAGCAGCCGGACGGCGCCCGGCGCGGCGGCCGGCCGCGACGACGGGGGCGGCTGGGGGGTGCGGGATCCGGTCACGCGCCGACCCTACGCGCGCCGCGGGTGAATCCGCGGGGCGTCCGCGCAGGTCCCGGCCCGTGCCGCTCGCGGGCCAGGGACGATGGTCCCGGTGGCCGGACGAGTTGGCGCCCGACGCCCGCCCAGGAGTAGCGTGCGCCCCAGGCGTTCAGCGTGCACACAGATGTGACCGACGCCTCAGTCGTCACGCGCAAGAAACCTGCGCGTAACCCCTTGTGCGCCCTCCGGCGGCCATGTGAATCTTGTACTCAGCAGTTCGAATCCCCCGAGCGCCGACGCTCACGCCCCCCGCCTTCTTCACCGCGTCGGACGTGTGCTCGAGCGCCCATGCCACCCCGCCCCCTGGTCGTGGCATGCCCCTGTGCTGAGGAGAGTTTCGATGGATTGGCGCCACCAGGCAGCGTGTCTGACCGAGGACCCGGAGCTGTTCTTCCCGATCGGCAACACGGGCCCGGCCCTGCTGCAGATCGAGGAGGCCAAGGCCGTGTGCCGCCGGTGCGACGTCGTCGACACCTGCCTGAAGTGGGCGCTGGAGTCCGGCCAGGACGCCGGTGTCTGGGGCGGCCTCTCCGAGGACGAGCGGCGCGCCCTCAAGCGCCGCACCGCCCGGCAGCGCCGCGCGGGCTGACACCCGCCCGCAGCACGACCTCCGACGCCCGTCGCGCCCCTCCCCCCGGGGCACGGCGGGCGTCGTCGCGTCCACCCTCGCCCGGCCCCCGCCCGCCCGCACCGCGCAGGTTCCTCCCGCCGAGATGGCAGCTCTCGGCTGCGGGCAGGTGCCTCCGCACAGCCGAGAGCTGCCATCTCGGCGAGGGGGCGGGCGCGGGTGGGGGCGCGCGGGTGGGGTCGGGGGTCAGGCGACCGTCGCCGCGGCGTCGCGGCCCGGGGTGCGCAGCATCGCGCGCAGGGTGACCTGCGTGCCGCCGCCCTCGCGCGGGGACCACGTGATCGACCCGCGCAGCTCGTTCGTCACCAGGGTCGACACGATCTGCGTCCCGAGGCCCGTGCCCGGGCCGGTGCTGCTGCCGCCCGACTGCTCCGGGATCCCGGCGCCGTCGTCCGCGACGGTCACCGTGAGGTCGTCCTCGACGCGCTCGGCGGTCACCTCGACGGACCCCGAGTCCCGGCCGGCGAGCCCGTGCTCGACGGCGTTCGTGACCAGCTCGGTGAGCACCAGGGCCAGCGCGGTGGCGTCCTCGGCGGACACCGGGCCGAAGGTGCCGCGGACCAGCGTGCGCACCGACGCGCCGGCCGACGCGACGTCCGCCGCCAGCCGCAGCGACCGGCCGACCAGCTCGTCGAACACCACGGTCTCGTCGAGCGTCTGGGACAGCGTCTCGTGCACCAGCGCGATGGTGGCGACCCGGCGCATGGCCTCCTCGAGCGCCGCGCGGGCCTCGGGGACGTTCATCCGGCGGGCCTGCAGCCGCAGCAGGGCGGCCACGGTCTGCAGGTTGTTCTTCACGCGGTGGTGGATCTCGCGGATCGTCGCGTCCTTGGTGATGAGCTCCCGCTCGCGACGGCGCAGCTCGGACACGTCGCGGCACAGCAGGACGGCGCCGATCCGCTCGCCCTCCTCGGACAGCGGGACCGCGCGCAGGGACAGCGCCACGCCGTGCGCCTCGATGTCGGTCCGCCACGGCGCCCGGCCCATGAGCACCAGCGGCATCGACTCGTCGACCGGCGAGTTCTGCTCGACCAGGTCGGCGACCACCTCGACCAGCGAGCGGCCGACCAGGTCGTCCATCGCGCCGAACCGGTGGAAGCAGGACAGGGCGTTGGGGCTGGCGTAGAGCACCTCGCCCTCGGAGTTCAGCCGCACCAGGCCGTCGGCCACGCGCGGGGCGCCGCGGCGCGGGCCGGTCGCCGCGTTGAGCATCGGGAACTCGCCGCGGGCGATCATCCCCATGATGTCGTCGGCAGCCTCGACGTAGTTCAGCTCCAGGCGGCTGGGCGTGCGGGCGCCACCCAGGTTGGTCTGCCGGGCGATGACGGCGATCGCGCGGCCGTCGTGCACGACCGGCACCGCCTCCTCGCGCACCGCGTACGACCCGAACCAGCGGGGCTCGCGGGACCGCTGCGCGCGGACCTCGCTGAGCGAGCGCTCGAGCTGCGGGCGCTGCCCCTCCGGCGCGCGGGAGCCGACGACGTCGTCGTAGTGCACCGTCGCGCCCGTGCTGGGCCGCGCCTGCGCGATCGCGACGAAGTCGCCGTCGGCGGTGGGCAGCCAGAGCACGAGGTCGGCGAACGCGAGGTCCGAGATGACCTGCCAGTCGCCGACCAGCAGGTGCAGCCACTCGAGGTCCGCGGCGTCGAGGTGGGCGTGGCGCTGCGCGAGCTCGCTCAGGGTGGACACCGCCCCAGGGTACGGCGCACGGGGGCGGCTCCCCGGGCCCGTCCCACGTCCCGGCACGTGACACGCCCCACCCTCCCGCACCGGCCGGGGCGCGCCGCCCCGCGCGGGCGGATACTGTCGTCGGAACCGCACCTCCCCCGCGGTCGCCCGCGCACCTCGGAAGGACCCGAACGCCCGTGCACCTGCAGGTCACCGTCCCCGTCCCCACCGATCCCCGCACCGCCGGGACGATGCTGGCCGACCCGGTGTACGTCCGGGCGAAGGTCCTGGCCAGCGGCGCCGAGGTGCTGCACGTCGACGTCGCGCCCGCGGAGGACGGGGCGCTGACGGTGACGACCCGGCGGGCGCTGCCGACGGACCTGATCCCGGCGAACGTCCGCGCGTTCGTCGGCTCGACGCTCGAGGTGCGCCAGGTCGAGGCGTGGGAGCCCGCGGCGGCGGACGGCTCGCGGACGGGCACGGTGGCGGTGGAGATCGCCGGCGCCCCGGTGCGGCTCACCGGCACGGTGGTGCTGGCGGCGGTCGAGGACGGCTCCGCGATCACGTACGACGGGGACCTGAAGGCGAACGTGCCGCTGTTCGGGTCCGCCGTCGAGCAGGCGGCGGCCAAGGCCGTGCGCGGCGCGCTCGAGGCCGAGGCCGGCGTCGCGCGCGAGTGGGTCGCGAGCACGCGCGAGGCGTAACGATTGCGTAACGCGGTCAGCGGTCGAACGCCGCTGACCTGCGGGAACGCGGCGGTGGGACCGCTTCCACACCCGTTTGCCCGCCCCCTCGCTTGACTTCCTCCACCCCCGGACGACAAGGTGCCTGACATGGCGTGAGAGCGCTCCCGCAGAACGTGGTGGGAGCGGTCCCACGACGGGCGCCGGTGCCGGCGACCCGACGGGAGCGGCGACGTCGCCGCGGATGACGAGGGAGTCACAGTGCGCAGGAGCACGCGCAAGACCTGGGTGGCCGTGGCCGGAGCGGCGAGCGTCGCCCTGCTGGCGACGGCGTGCGGCGGCGGGTCGGACGACGCCGCCGGCGGCGACGGCGAGTCGGACGGTCAGATCACCCTGACCATCTCGACCTTCAACCAGTTCGGCTACGAGGACCTCCTCAAGCAGTACGAGGAGGAGCACCCGAACATCAAGATCGAGCACAACAAGTTCGGCAAGTCCGACGACGCCAAGGAGCAGTTCCAGACGGCGCTCGGTGCCGGCTCGGGCCTCGCGGACGTCGTCGGCGTCGAGGTCGACTGGCTGCCGCAGATGATCCAGTACTCGGACCAGTTCACCGACCTGACCAGCGACTCGGTCGAGGGCCGCTGGAACAAGTGGACCACCGACCAGGCCACCACCCCCGACGGCGCGCTGCTCGGCTACCCGACGGACATCGGCCCGGAGGCCATCGCCTACCGCTCCGACCTGTTCGCCGCCGCGGGCCTCCCGACGGACCGCGAGGCCGTGGCCGAGCTGTTCGGCGGCGACGACGCCACCTGGGACGACTTCTTCGCGGTCGGCGACCAGTTCATGGCCGCGGGCACCGGCCCGGCGTTCTTCGACTCCGCCGACGCGCTGGCCCAGGGCATGATCAACCAGGTCGAGGTGCCGTTCGAGGACCCCGACTCCGGCGAGATCATCGCGCTCGACAACCCCGAGATCCGCGACATCTACGACACGATCCTGTCGCACGAGGACCAGTCCGCCGGCCTCAAGCAGTGGGAGACCGACTGGACCAACGCGTTCCAGAGCAACGGCTTCGCGGTCGCGCTCGCCCCGGCCTGGTTCCTCGGCAACATCGAGGGCAACTCGGCGGGCGTCGAGGGCTGGGACATCGCCAACGTCTTCCCCGGCGGCGGCGGCAACTGGGGCGGCTCGTTCCTCGCCGTCCCGACGATGTCGAAGCACCAGGAGGAGGCCAAGGCGCTCGCCGACTGGCTGACCGCCCCGGAGCAGCAGCTGGCGGCGTTCGCCGTCAACGGCAACTTCCCGAGCCAGATCGAGGCGCAGCAGTCGGACGAGCTCCAGGGCATGACCCGCGAGTTCTTCAACGACGCGCCGACCGGCCAGATCTACACCGACCGGGCCGCGGCCATCTCCGTCGCGCCGTTCAAGGGTGAGAACTACTTCACCATCCGCACCGGCCTGTCGGACGCCTTCAACCGCGTCGACGTCGACAAGTCGATGACCCCCGAGGAGTCCTGGAAGGGCTTCGAGGACGCGGTCGCCGCGATCGGCTGACCCCACCGGGCCGGGCCGCCGGGAGCTCCCGGCGGCCCGGCCCGTCGCGCGGGCACCACCCGCGCCCGCACGCACCACCCCGGCCCGCCCGCACGAAGGATCCCCATGGCCACCCAGACGGCGCCCCCCAGGGGCGCGGCACCGCGCAGCGACGACCGCGCGCCCCGGAAGATCGGCTTCAAGCAGACGCTGGGCCGCTGGGACGTGAAGGTCTCGCCCTACCTCTACATCTCGCCGTTCTTCCTGCTGTTCGCGGTGGTCGGCCTGTTCCCGCTGCTCTACACGGGCTGGGTCTCGCTGCACGAGTGGAGCCTGATCGGCGGCCAGGGCGAGTTCGTCGGGTTCGACAACTTCACCTTCGTGCTCGGCCAGACCTTCTTCTGGAAGGCCCTGCGCAACACCCTCAGCATCTTCCTGCTGTCGACGGTGCCCCAGGTGATCGTCGCCCTGGTGATCGCCGCGATGCTGGACGCGAACCTCCGCGCCAAGACGTTCTGGCGGATGGGCGTCCTGCTCCCCTACGTCGTCGCCCCGGTGGCCGTCGGCCTGGTGTTCTCGCAGATGTTCGCCGACGGCTCCGGCATGATCAACTCCCTGCTCGGGCAGATCGGCATCGACCCGATCGGCTGGCACAAGGACGCGTTCGCCTCGCACATCGCCATCGCGTCGATGGTGAACTTCCGCTGGACCGGCTACAACGCGCTGATCCTGCTGGCCGCCATGCAGGCGATCCCCCGCGACATGTACGAGGCCGCGACGCTCGACGGCGCGAACCGCCTCCGGCAGTTCTTCTCCATCACGGTGCCGATGGTCCGTCCGACCATGATCTTCGTGATCCTGACGTCGACCATCGGCGGCCTGCAGATCTTCGACGAGCCGCGCATGTACGACGCGACCGGCCTCGGCGGCTCGAACGGCCAGTGGAAGACCGTGACGCTCTACCTGTACGAGCTGGGCTGGAACAAGCAGCAGCTCGGCCGGGCAGCGGCGGTCGCCTGGCTGCTGTTCCTGATCATCATCATCTTCGCGCTGATCAACAACTTCCTGACCCGGCGCATCGCCTCCGCGGACGACATGAGCCGCACCGCGAAGGCCGCCCGCAAGCAGAGCCGCCGCGCCTCCCGCGACCTCGCCCGCCGGGTCAAGCAGACGTCCGACGCCGCGGTCCCCGCGGCCGCACCGACCGAGGTGGACCCCCGATGAGCGCCCCGTCCGTCCCCGTCATCGCGCAGACCGCCGGCAAGGGCGCGGCCCGCGCGGCGCAGCGCAAGCGCAACAGGACCAACGGCGGCGCCGACCGCCGGCCGGGCTGGGTGACCTACGTCGTCCTCGGCGCGTTCCTGCTGATCTCGGCCTACCCGCTCTACTACACCTTCCTGCTGTCGTCCTCGACGTCGGCCGACGTGGCGCAGAACCCGGTGCCGTCGCTGCTCCCGGGCGGTGAGTTCCTCACCAACCTGCAGCGCGTCTTCGACGCCGACATCGACCTGGTGAAGGCGACCGGCAACTCGCTGGTCGTGGCGGTCATCACGAGCCTGTCCGTGGTGTTCTTCTCCACGCTCGCGGGCTACTCGTTCTCCAAGCTGCGGTTCCGCGGCCGCGGCCCGCTGCTGGTGTTCGTCATCGCGACGATGGCCGTGCCGACCCAGCTCGGCGTCGTCCCGCTCTACATCGTCATGCGGCAGCTCGGCCTGACCGGCAACCTGCTCGCGGTGATCCTGCCGGCGATGGTGACCGCGTTCGGCGTGTTCTGGATGACCCAGTACCTCGACTCCGCGCTGCCGTACGAGCTGATCGAGGCCGCCCGCGTCGACGGCGCGTCGATGTTCCGCACGTTCTGGTCCATCGCGCTGCCGGCCGCCCGGCCCGCCGCGGCGATGCTCGCGCTGTTCACCTTCATCACGTCGTGGACGAACTTCTTCTGGCCGTCCATCGTGCTCGGCACCCAGAACCCGACGCTGCCGGTGGCCCTCAAGCTGCTGCAGGCCGGCTTCTTCCAGGATCTGCCGCTCATCATGGCCGGCGTCGTCCTGTCGATCATCCCGCTGCTCCTGCTGTTCGTCGTCGCCGGCCGCCAGCTGGTCGCGGGGATCATGGCGGGAGCCGTCAAGGGCTGACCGCTACGCTTCGCGCGGGGCCCGTCTCCGGGCCCCGCGCCGGGGCGCGCGTCCGTCGGTGCCCCGCGCGGCGCCGCCACCCGACCGTCACGAGGGGGGCGATCCACCGTGATCGACCAGTCCGCCATCCCGTCGGTGAGCCACCCGGCCCCGACGCTGGAGCAGGTCGCGCTGCGCGCCGGCGTGTCCCGGTCCACCGCCTCGCGCGCCATCAACGGCGGCGACCGGGTCTCCCCCGAGGCCATGGAGTCCGTCGCCGCGGCGGTCGCCGACCTCGGCTACACCCCGAACCGCGCCGCGCGCTCGCTCGTCACCCGGCGCACCGGGTCGGTCGCGCTGGTCGTGCCCGAGCCGGACGAGCGCGTGCTGTCCGACCCCTTCTTCGCCGGCGTGCTCAACGGCGTGTCCACCCCGCTCGCGCTCGCCGACCTGCAGCTGCTGCTGGTCATCGCGCGACCCGGGGAGTCCGAGCGCACGGCCCGGTACCTGCGCGCCGGCCACGTCGACGGCGCGATCGTGGTGTCCCACCACCGGGACGACGCCATCGACCGCGCCCTCCAGGCCTCCCGGCTGCCGACGGTGTTCATCGGCCGGCCGCTGGTCGGCGGCGAGTCCGCCGCCGTCGTCGACACCGACAACCTCCGCGGCGGCAGGATCGCGACCGAGCACCTGGTGCACCTCGGCCGTCGGCGGATCGCCACCATCGCCGGTCCCGCCGACATGTCCGCCGGCATCGACCGGCTCGCCGGGTGGCGGGCCGCGCTCGTCGACGCGGGCCTGCCGGACGACGCGATGGTGCACGGGGACTTCACCGTCGACGGCGGGGCCGCCGCGGCGCGCGAGCTGCTCGCCCGGTTCCCCGACCTCGACGGCATCTTCATCGCCTCGGACCTCATGGCGGCGGGGGCGCTGCCCGAGCTGGCCGAGGCCGGCCGGGACGTCCCGCGCGACGTGGCGGTGGTGGGCTACGACAACTCGGGCCTGGCGACGACCACCAAGCCGAACCTCACGACGGTCACCCAGCCGGTGATCGCGATGGCGCGCGCGGCCGGCGAGGAGCTCGTGGCGCAGCTGCAGGGCCGGCACGCCCGCACCGAGGCGCAGGTGTTCGCGCCGGAGCTGGTGGTCCGCGGCTCGGCCTGACCCGCCGAGACGCCGAGCGAGTAGTCGACACGTCGAGCGAGCAGTCGCCGACTACTCGCTCGACGTGTCGGGTACCCCCTCGACCCGCACGCCCCCGCTCGGCGCGCCCGAGGGTGCCGCGCGGCGCCGGCGTCAGCGCGTCGGGTCGACGTGACCGAAGCGGTGCCGGGTGCGCGACACCGCCTGCTCCCGGACGACCGTCATGAGCTCCCGGCGTCCGCTCGCCACGACCGGCGCGTCCAGCACCGTCACCTCGCCGGTGCGGGTGACCGCCGCGGCGCGCAGGCCCGGGGCCGACCCGACGACCCGCACCCGCCCGGTGACCTCGCCCGCGGCGACCCGCGCCGCGAACGCCTCGTCGGGCTCCTCGGCCGCCCGGCTCAGGGTCACCGGCACACCGGCGGTGCGGGCGGCCGACAGCACCCGCCGCACGTCGCGGTCCCGGGCGTCGGCCCCGACGCGGACGGTCAGGTGCGGCACGGGCCGGTGCCGCAGCGCGTTCTCCTCGGACGCCAGCCCGGACGGGTCGTGCGCCGCCCCGAGCTCGTCGCGCCACACCCGGGCGTCGTCGGCACCGGCCCACGCGAGCCACGCGTCGTCGGCGAGCGCGGCGATCTCCGGGGCGTCGGACCACGCGCCGAGCTGCGCGACGTACGAGGGTCCGCCGGCCTTGGCGCCGGGGCCGACGACCGAGGCCTTCCAGCCGCCGAAGGGCTGCCGCTGCACGATCGCGCCCGTGATGTGCCGGTTCACGTAGGCGTTGCCGACCTCGACCCGGTCGAGCCAGTGCGCGATCTCCGCCTCGTCGAGCGAGTGCAGGCCGCCGGTCAGCCCGAGCGCGACGGCGTTCTGCACGTCGATCGCCTCGTCCAGGGTGTCGACCCGGATGACGCCGAGCACCGGGCCGAAGCACTCGGTGAGGTGGAACCAGGACCCGGGCCGCACGCCGTGCTTGACCCCGGGGGTCCACAGCCGGCCCTCCTCGTCGAGCCGCCGCGGCCGCACCAGCCACGCCTCCCCCTCGTCCAGCGTGGTGAGCGCCCGGAGCAGCTTGCCCGACGCCGGCTCCACCAGCGGGCCCATCGTGGTGCCGAGGTCGTCGGACCAGCCGACCCGCAGCGACGACACCGCGTCGGCGAGCTGGCGGCGCAGCCGGTCGGAGGTGCCGGCGGACCCGACGAGGATCGCGAGCGACGCGGCCGAGCACTTCTGCCCGGCGTGCCCGAACGCCGACCGCACCAGGTCCGCGACCGCGAGGTCCACGTCGGCGGACGGGGTGATGACCAGGGCGTTCTTGCCGGAGGTCTCCGCGAGCACGTCCAGGTCGGGGCGCCAGCCGGCGAACAGCTGCGCCGTCTCGAGCGAGCCGGTCAGCACGACCCGCGCGACGTCGGGGTGCGTGACCAGCCGGCGGCCGACCTCGCCCTCGGGCGACAGCACGACCTGCAGCGCCGCCTCCTCGACCCCGGACGCGTCGAGCGCCCGCTGGA
>Ga0182747_1002505_pt1 | contig 12851 bp, 9 predicted proteins | sample eDN3rd30CBELigBY_FD_128526 | JGI IMG/M metagenome (GOLD analysis project Ga0182747, IMG submission 128526) | Enriched backyard soil microbial communities from Emeryville, California, USA - eDNA 3rd pass 30_C BE-Lig BY (version 2) (version 2) | ecosystem: Environmental > Terrestrial > Soil >...
GTCTTCAGGCCAGCCTTGCCCCCGGGGCTTCCCTCTTCCACCCTGGCGATCAGGGCGCCCTGAGCCTTGTCGAGGCCGATGCCCTCGGCGATGTCCAGGGTCACGGGCTGGATCTGCACGCCAAGGAAGCCGCGCTTCACCGAACCATGGTCCTGGATTTCAGCAATGACCTTGCCGGCGGTCTCCGAGGGCACGGCGAAGGCAATGCCGACGCTGCCGCCGGACGGCGAAGCGATGGCTGTGTTCACGCCAACAACTTCGCCGGCGAGATTGAAGGTCGGACCACCCGAGTTGCCGCGGTTCACGGGCGCATCAATCTGCAGGAAGTCATCGTATGGGCCGGCGCCGATGTCACGGCCACGCGCCGAGACGATGCCCGCCGTAACAGTTCCGCCGAGACCGAAAGGATTGCCAACCGCAATCACCCAGTCGCCAATACGCGGCGTTTCCTTGGCAAATGGAACGGCCGGGAACGGTCCCTTTTCTTCAGTCTTGAGCAAGGCCAGATCGGTCTTCGGGTCAACGCCCACCACCTTTGCAGCCAGGGTGCGGCCATCATCGGTGGTGACCTCGACCTTGGTCCCCTTCTCCACCACGTGATTGTTGGTGACGATGTAGCCGTCGCTGGTCACGAAGAAGCCAGAGCCCTGCGCCTCACCGAAGCGCTTGGGGCCAGGGCCACGACGCTCGCCGCCAGGCGCGCCGTTCGGGGCATTTTCACCGAAGCGACGGAAGAAGCGCTCCATCGGGCTGCCAGGAGGAAAACCAGATTCGTCGCCAGAGAAGCTGCTTTCAGCCGGAGCCGCCTCGGCAACCTTGACGCGCACCGACACAACAGCCGGCTTCACCTTGGCGACGACATCGGCAAAGGAGGGCTGGACGGCGGCGGGATTGCCGGCGGCAGTCGCGGCCACAGCTTGGTTATACGGCGGCAGCAAAGTCCCCTGAGCCAGGCCAGCGACCGTCACGGCGCCAAGGGCAACGGCGCCCAGCAGCACGGATGCGCGGCGGCTGCGACCGCCCTTGCGACGCAGGCGGCTCTGGGCATCAGAAGTATTCGTCAGGTCGTTTTGATTGTCGATCATGGTTTCATTCACTCCATGGCGTATTCGCCTTGTTCTGGAGTGGACCATGACGCCCGGAGGCTTACGGCAACCTCACGGCAACATGACAATTTTGTAAGGGAGTTCAGATCACGCCCCGTAATTCAGACGCGCCGCTCCCGGTCATCAAGCAGCTTCTGCAATTCCGCCTGTTCCGCGGCGCTCAGCGCTGGCGTCCCGGCGCGGGCGCGCCGACGTCCCCACAGCACAAGCGCGCCGCCGCACAGCAGGACAATGACCGGGCCCAGCCATAGTAAAAGTGTGTGCGCATTGAACGGCGGCTTCAGCAAAACGAAATCACCATAACGGTCAACGATATAAGCCCGGACCTCTGCATCACTGTCGCCGGCGACAAGCCGCTGCCGGACGACACGTCGCAAATCCTGCGCCACCTGCGCATCAGAATCATCGATGGACTGGTTCTGGCAAACGAGACAACGCAGCCCGAGGGAGATGCCGCGGGCGCGCTGCTCCAGCTTGCTGTCGGACAGCACTTCACCAGGCTGGAGCGCATGGCTGACGCCCGCGCCCGCCAACAGCACGCCAAGGCCAACAACGGCGGCCACGAGCACGCCCGTTCCGCGCCGGCTCACTGCGCCGCCACCGTTGCGATGGCGGGGACGTTCGTCGCCGCCATGTCCTTGCGCCTCCCGCGCGTCGGCGCGCCAACCCGCAGGCGCCGATCGCTGAACGAGAGCGCGCCGCCGATGGCCGCGATTATCGCGCCGATCCAGATCAGCAACACCCACGGCTTCCAGTAAAGGCGAACGCCAAGGCCGTGCTCGCCCGCGTCGCCCAGCGCCACATAGACCTGGCCGAAACCTATGGTGGAAATGCCGGCCTCGGTCGTCGAGGTGTTGCGCGCCGGGAAGAAGCGTTTCGAGGCGTCGACTGTCCGGATAACCGCACCGCCCCGCAACACGTGGAAACGGGCGACGTCTTCGCGATAGTTGGCGACCTGCCTGGAGAAGCTGTCGGTCAGCACCACCTCATATGGGCCCACGATCGCTGGCTGTCCTGGACGCACGGTGGCGAGCGTCTCAATGCTCCAGGCTTGCGCCGCGAGGCCAATCACGCAAACGCCAACACCAGCATGGGCTACGGCCGAGCCCCAGGCAGAACGCGGGAGACCGGCCGCCCGGCGCAGAATGACCGACAACGGGGCGCCGCGCTTCCAGCTACGGCTCAGGATTTCATTGGCTCCGCCAACAAAGACAAAAATGCCAAGCCAGAGGCCGATCACCGCCAGGACCGGGCCGCCGCGCTGGATGAAGACAATGGCGAGACAAACGACAATCGATACGCCCATCACAAACAACAGCCGCGACACGGCGTCAGCCAGATCGCCGCGTTTCCAGGCCAGCGCCTGGCCGAAGGGGATCAGCAGCAGCAGCGCCATCGCCAGCGGCACGAAGGTAGCGTCATAGAACGGCGGACCAACGGAAATCTTGTCGCCAGTCAGACCTTCCAGCGCCAGCGGATACAACGTGCCGATAAACACGGTGGCGCAGGCAGTGGCGAGAAGCAGATTGTTGACGACCAGCGCGCCTTCCCGCGAAATCGGCGCAAAAAGACCTCCGGTTTTCAGCAACGGCGCGCGCCAGGCGAACAGCGCGAAGCCCCCGCCAATAAAGAAAACCAGAATGGCAAGAATGAACAGGCCGCGGCCGGGATCCGTTGCGAAGGTATGCACCGAAGTCAGCACGCCGGAGCGCACCAGGAAGGCGCCCAGCAGCGACAGCGAGAACGTCATGATCGCCAGCAGGATGGTCCAGACCTTCAGGGCGTCGCGCTTTTCCATGACCAGGATGGAGTGCAGCAACGCCGTGCCGGAAAGCCACGGCATGAATGAGGCGTTCTCGACTGGATCCCAGAACCAGAAACCACCCCAGCCCAACTCATAATATGCCCAGTATGAGCCCATGGCGATGCCGAGGGTCAGAAACACCCAGGCGATGAGACACCAGGGCCGCACCGCGCGAGCCCAGATGGCGTCAATTCGCCCGCCGATCAGCGCCGCAGCAGCGAAGGCGAACACCAGCGAGAACCCCACATAGCCGACGTAAAGGAGCGGCGGATGGATGGCGAGGCCGATGTCCTGGAGGATGGGATTGAGATCCTGCCCCTCAGCCGGCGGCGCAGCCACGCGGGCAAAGGGGTTGGATACGCTGACGAGGAAGGTCAGAAAGGCGAGACTGATGAGACCCTGAACCGCCAGGGCGTCGGCGCGCAACACGCCAGGCGCCATATTGCGGGCAACCGCCAGCAGCGCGCCGAACAACGCCACGACCAGCACCCACAGCAACATGGAGCCTTCGTGGTTGCCCCACAGGCCAGTGATCCGGAACAACAGCGGCTTCAGCGAGTGGGAATTCTCGACAACGTTGCGGACGGTAAAGTCGGACGTCACATAGGCCCACGTGAGCGCTCCGAAGGCGATGGCGACGCAGACGAACACGCCGACAGCGGCGACCGGCCCGATCCCCATCAGCGATGCGTCGCGCGCCCGCGCGCCCCAAAACGGCAGAACCGTCTGGATCACGGACAGCGCCAGCGCCAGAACCAGTGCGTAGTGTCCAATCTCGACGATCATGGGCGCGCGGCTCCCGCTGTTTCACCGCCCTGCCAGACACCCTGCTTCTTAAGGGCGTCCGCCACCTCTCGCGGCATGTAACGTTCGTCGTGCTTGGCCAGCACCTTGTCAGCAACGAATGTGCGGTCGGGCTGCAAAACGCCTTCGGCGACCACGCCCTGACCTTCACGAAACAGATCTGGCAGCAGACCAGCATAGGACACGCGAACGTCCGCGTTTGAGTCTGTGATGGCGAAGCGCACCTGCTGGCTGGCAAGACGCTCCACCGAGCCCTCCTTGACCAGTCCGCCGATGCGCAAACGGGAGCCTGGCTGGATGTTCTTCTGCGCCAGTTCCGTCGGACCATAAAAAAACACGATCGTATCGCGCATGGCGAATAGCACGAGCCCAAGAGCCACGCTCAACACGGCGACGGCAGAACCAATCAGCAACAGCCTGCGCTTCTTTCGCGTCATCGGTCGTCCTCAGGGCGTCTTGGATCTGACGCCCAGTTCACGGGCAAAAGCTTCAAGTCCGGCGGCTTCCGCCGGGCGGGCGCTGAGGGCGCTCAGGCCTTCAGCCAGCGCCGCGCCTGCTTCAGCCTTGCGACCCAGCACCACGTAAGAGCGCACCAGCGTGCGCCAGCCTTCTGGATTATCGGGATTGGCCTTCAACCGCTCAGCCAGCCCCTGCACCATGCCGGCGATCATCGCGCCCTGGGCCTCAGCGGGAGCGGAAGCGATGTCCTTCGTCATGGCCTGCCGCTGCAGGCCGGCGATGCGCGCTTCCACGGCGCCGCGCCACGGCGCATCCGACGGTGCATTTTTCAGCAATGCTTCAAAAGCCTTGCGCGCGCCATCCACATCGCCGTCCTGGGCCAGGGCGACAGCAAGATAGAATTTCGGCATGGGCGCGGCCGGATCGCCCTTCGCAGCGCGCTCGAACAGTTCGCGAGCGAAAGACTCCACCAACCCGTTGGCTGAGGCCACCAGCGCCTCGCCGTAGCTGGCGAGACGCGCCGGCGTTTCTCCGCGCAACCGCAGCACATTGGCCCAGGCTTTCACGGCTTCATCCGGTCGTCCCAAACGCAGATACACCGGAGCCAGCAACTCCCAGCCGGCGCCATCGTCTGGCTTTGTCGCGAGATGACGCTCCATGCGCGCGATCAGATCGCTTGCGTCAGCCTGGGCGACCGGCCTTGCGCGGCGCTCCGCAATGGGCAACGACTTCATGTCAGGCGAGCCGACAGCGCCATAAATCGCCAGCGTGATCAGCGGGATTGTCGAAAGTGCGATGGCGGAGGCGGCGCGGCGTCGACGCAGGGCATATTCGCTTTCACCATCCGCGAGCCCTGCCAGAGTTGAACGGCTCTCCCGCAACAGGCGGCGGGCGGCCTCAGCCCGCGCGGCGTCGGCTTCCGTGGCGCTGATATAGCCGCTGCCAGCGTCCCGGGCGATTTCAGCAAGGCGTTGTTCATAAAACGCCCGTTCGTCGACCTGCCCTGCCGGCGCAGGGGCGCGACGCGACAGGGGCCAGAGAACAGCCCCGATCGCCAGGCCGGTCATGAGCGCGAAGATGAACCAGATCGCCATTCAGGCCGTATAGCCTGGCCGGCGGCTCAGTCAGATGGCGCAAGATGGCGCAGCGCGGCGACATAAGGTCACGCGAATTCAGCGCACACCGCAACCGGCGAGAAATAATAAAAAAAATCAGGTTGCGGACAGCGGCAGCGCCACAACGCCCGGAAGCGACAGTTCCGCCCGCAGGCCGCCAAGAGCGGACTTCTGCAATTGCAGGGCTCCGCCGTACATCTCGGCGAGATCGGCGACGATCGACAGGCCAAGCCCCGAGCCTGGCTTGGCTTCATCCAGCCGCTTGCCGCGCGCCATGGCGTCGGCCCAGGCCTCCGCCGCAAGGCCGGGCCCGTCGTCGTCCACGGCGATCCGGATGGTCGGCGCGCCGTCGTGATTGCTGATGGCGCCTGCGGTGATGGCCACCCGTGAACGTCCCCATTTGAAGGCGTTGTCGGTCAGATTGCCAATCATATCCTGCAGATCCTGCGCCTCTCCCCGGAAGCGCAACCCTTCCTCTACCGATACATCCACCGCGATGTCGCGTCCGGCGTGGATGCGGAGCAACGTCCGCGTCAGGCCGTTCACAACCGGCGCCACGTCAGCAAAAGCGCCAAGCGCGCCGGCGATCGCCGCAGCCCGGGCCCGGTCGAGGTAATAATTGATCTGGTTGCGCATCACCGCCGCCTGATCTCGCACGCGCGCCGGAAAGTCTGATCCATCCGCAGCGCCGGCAATGCGTTCGGCGTCATTGACGATTACGCTCAGGGGCGTTTTCAGCGCGTGGGCCAGATTGCCAACCTGGGTGCGCGCCCGATCCAGAATCTTGCGGTTGGCGTCGATCAGCAAATTGAGCTCAGCCGCCAACGGCGCGACGTCACGCGGATAGGAGCCGCCGATGTGGTCCGAATCTCCGTGGCGCACTTTCTCGATAGCGCTGCGCAGGCGGGTGAGCGGCGCGAGGCCGAACCTGACCTGGAGAAGCGTCGACAAAGCCAGCGCCAGTCCGAGCAGCACAAAGGTGAGCGTGACGTAAACGATGAACTCCCGTTTCTCCGCCTCGATCTCGTCAGCAGGCCCGGCAACGGTAATGTCGAAGCGCCCCTCCTCACCGAAATCGATGGTGCGCGAGATGACGCGCAGGCGACGCTCGTCCGGGCCCACCACGTAGCCGGCGCGGACGCCATCGTTGCGAGCCGCCTCGGCGCGGGCGGCGCGAGGGGGCAGCGGCGGCAACTGGGAGCCGAAGAGGGAGCGGGAGGCGCGGAGATCGCCCGCACCGCCGCCGACGCGGGCGATCTGCCAATACCAGCCCGACAGGGGCAAGTCGAAACGCGGCTCGCCGACGCCCACGCGCTCCTTGCCGTCAGCGCCAGCAGGCGCCGCCATTTCCGACACGAGACCGGTCAGATAGACCTGCAGCCGCTCGTCAAAAGCGCGCTCCGTCGCCCGGTTGTAGATGGCGGTGAGAATCAATCCGGCGACGATGAAAATCAGCACGCACCAGCAGATGGCCGAAATCACCAGACGTTCGGCCAATGAGGATTCGCGACCGGTCAACCGGCTCAGTCGCGATGCGGGTCCTGATCCGGCTTTGTTCGCGCCCATCTCATGTCGCCGTCTTTCCGGCCAACCGGCCGGACGCCTCAGCCTGGGCCGGGATACGATAGCCCAGCCCCCTGACCGTCTCGATGATCTCCACGCCAAGCTTGCGCCGCAAGCGGCCAATGAAGACTTCGATGGTATTCGAATCGCGGTCGAAGTCCTGATCGTAGATATGCTCGACCAGTTCCGTGCGCGAGATGGTCTTGCCCGGATGGTGCATCAGATAGGACAGCAGCCGGAACTCGTGGGAAGTCAGGCGAATCTCGGCGCCGTCGACGGTGACGCGCGCCGCCCCCACATCCAGCTTCACCGGTCCGCTGGCGAGCACATTGCTCGCATGTCCGGCCGAACGCCGGAGCAGCGCGCGCAGACGCGCCAGCAGTTCCTCCATATGGAAGGGTTTGGAGACATAATCGTCAGCGCCGGCATCGAAGGCCAGAACCTTGTCGTTCCAGCGGTCACGCGCGGTCAGCACCAGCACTGGCGTGGCCACGCCCCCGGCGCGCCATTGCTGCAGCACGGAAAGGCCATCGAGCCCTGGCAGCCCCATGTCGAGGATCACTGCGTCATAAGGCTCGGTCTCCCCGAGAAAAACCGCTTCCCGGCCCTCCAGCACGCGATCCACCGCATAACCTGCCGCCTCAAGGGCATGACAGATCTGCCGGTTCAGCTCAGCGTCATCCTCAACCACAAGCAACCGCAACCGTGCTCTCCGCGCTGCTCCGGCCCGCCACGGGGCCGCTCAAGCCTGAACCGGCGAAACGCCTGTCGTTCTGATTGATGGCAATTACCGGCGAAAACATGGAGAAGCACGCCCCACCCGGCTGAAAGACCTGGAGCATTTTTGGGGTGAAAACCAATTCACAGAAAATGCTCCTTCTCTTTAATTTGACGCATTTTCTTTATGAAAAGTGGGCTCCACTTTCCTTGAGAATGCTCTAGCGGGGCGCATCTGACCGAGCCGGGCGCGCGCTGACCACCTGGTGGATGACGCGGCCGTCGCGCCGCAACAACGTGAGCCGATAGACATATTGCCCCTCGCGCCGGCACAACAGGGCGCGCAGAACCTTGGCGCCGGGACCAACCGTCGCTCGGGCTTTCCTCAGCACCACCTCCGGCGGCAGCACGGCATTCTGGTTCACCAGATCCCGCACCTCTGCCTGTCCCAGACACTGGTCATCGCTTTTGGGGCGCGCCTGCGCCTGGGACGTCCCCGCCGCCAGGCTGGCGAACACCAGGCACAGCCCGAGAGCCTTGATCACTGACGTCGCATCCGGAAGCACCAGGCAATTGAACACGCTTTCCCCCAAAGCCCGACAGCAGCGATTTCCGCGCCGATATTTGCATGGGCCGCGCCCTGCGTCATGTGCGTAACGCGCGGAGCTCGCCCGCGCTACACCCTGGGCTGCCGCTCCCCGAACTTTGATAGGAAGACGCCGCGGCGCCGGAATAGCCCCAGCCCCGGACTGCATGCAGCCATGCGGTCGTTACCCGTGTCCGTTGGCCCGCAGAGCGCCTTGTCGATAACGCGCCAGCGCCATGCAATGTAGAGCCGCCAGCAGACTCCAGCGACGAGCAGCAAAAGGCCGCAGGCGGTCATTGCCGAAGCCATGGCCGCGACGGCGGGAAACGATTGCGCCGCCAGACCGATATCCGCCGCCGCCTGACGCAGACTGTCGCCCAAAGCCTCCGCCACGGCGGCGGTGGCGAGGCCTGCCCCAGCGGCCGCCCCGGCAAATCCGGCGCCTGATGGTCGTGATATTTGGCCGGGATCAGCGCGGGCGCTGACAACCAGCGGCGACTCACGGCTTTTGCTCTCCGTTAACCTGGCGCCGCCGGCCATGGCGGTGGCGACGCGTTCGACATTGGCGACACGCTTCGTCCAGCCGGCGCCAAAGCGCCGCCACATGCGCAACTGCTTCAGAAATGCGAGACGTCGTGCGCACTGGGAAGCAATCAGGGCCGCCACATCCTGGCGGGAACGGGCCGCCGTCAGCGTCACCTGGCCAACGACGCCGTCCACTCTCACCCCCAGATCACGTTGCAGCCACTTCACCGCCTGCACGGGTCCGGAATTCACCGCGGCGTCAAAAACCGCATAGTCCAGCCCGGCAGGCAGTTCGTCGGCGCGCACGCGATGCCAGTATTGTTCCAGATAAATGGCGCGCACTTCGGCCGTGCTGGCCAGGAATACATCGCGCGCCGGCTGGCCATGGCCGCGTCGCCAAGCATCGTAGACGCGTTGGGTGACGCCCCGGCTGGTGCGTCCGCCGGGGTCATGCGGATCATCCGCATTGCCGCCTTCATGGCCCAGCACGCGGGCCAGCGCGGCCTTCTGATTGGTCGCAACCATCGAGGTCCTCCGGTTGTGCTGTGATTTCGCGGCGGAATCAGGCGCCCAGATGGGCCAGCCGGCCGGCGCAGGCTGCGGCCAACCGGGCGTTGCCGGCCGCTGAAGGATGAACGCCATCGCCGGACATGTCGCCGGCTGCGTCGGCTGTGGCGAAATCGCCAAGCGCGTCGCGCTGATCGAAAAACGCGCAGCCGCGCGCCCATGCGGCCGCCTTCACAACGGCGTCGTAGTAGCGAAGGCCGGTCGTCGCGGCGTCGGCCGGATCCAGCGGCCGCGCCAGCAACAGGCGCGTGCGGGCGCAACTCTGGAGGCGATCAACGATGCGATGCAGGCTCTGGCTGAATTCCGCCGCGTTGCGCCGCGCCTCCACGTCGGTCTGGGGCGATGAGCCGCGGTCGTTCATGCCGGCGTTGAGAATGAAGACATCGGCCTGCAGCAGATCGGCCCACATCCGCATCCGCGCATCGTCAAGGTTGGCCCAGTCCCGCGCCGCCGCCGAGGGCGTGCCAATGTCGAGAACCTGCGCGCCGTCACGGCCTGTGCCCGGGCCGTGCATCTCCACCGCCCAGAAATACAGCGGTTCGCCGCTACAGACGATGCGCTCGATATTGATCCCCTTGCCAGCGTAAACTCCGCCGATATCAAGCAGAAACGTCAGTTTGTGGACAACGCCAAGTTCAGGGTAATCCGCCTGACGCACCAGCATGGCGTTATCCAGCACTTCGGTCGGCCACTGCCGGAGCCGGAACGACTGGCCGGGAGCCGTCCATTCGAAATACAGATCGACCGCATGGACATCGCTCGCGGGGCCAGAGAGCAGAAGGTAGTCGCTGCTCGCCAGCTCATCCGTCGCGACATTGAGGCAGAACAGCCCCTTGCCGAACAGGCTGCGGCGGCGTTTCGCATCGCTCCATGGCAGCGTCGCGATATTGGTGAAGCCGGCGCTCACGGCATAGTCGCCGCCGCTCAGGCGCAGAGCGATGGTTTCATGATCGAGCGGCAGCAGCCCTGGTCCGGCGTCTCCCAACGATGCCGTCAGAAGGCTGCGCAGATTGTCGGTGAAACCCGGCTGGCCGCCGCTGCTGCCGAGGCTGTCCAGCCCGACGACAACACGCTGACGCGAGCGGCTGCTGAATGGCCTGGCAAAAGGGTCCGCGAAGCTGGATGCGGCGCCGGTTTCCCGCCAGTGCGTTCCGCCCCAGGCCATGAAGCGGTTGATTGCCTGCACGTAGGCGACCCAGCCGGGTCCCGGCGGATAAAAACGCCATGCGCCATCCTGCCAGACAGCCACCTGGTCGTCCGCGCCAGTCCAGGCTCCGGTCCCGGCTCCGACGATGTGGCGATCACCGTCCGCCGGCGTGGCGGGCGGCGCGGCGCGGCCGGCGTCGCGTACGGCAAGCTGGACCAGGTCGTCGAGAATGACGAGGCCTTCATTGACGGTGACGTGCTTCTGCGATTGCCCGGCCGCCACCAATGGCAGGCCAAGGCGCAAGGTCCCGGTCATGGAAAACTCCGCAACGGTTTCATGAAATGGCGATAACCAGGCGCGCCGGGACGCCGCGTCCGACGGCGGCGCTGATCTGCATGACGGCGAGATCGAGCGTCGCCTGAGGCGTCCCGAAATCGGCCAGCTCTGCCGCAGCCGGATAAAGGATCGCCGGGGCGTCGCTGCTCAGCGTGCGTTTCACGTCAGCGCCGGCGTGGATATCGATGTTGTAGCGCTCAAATGCTTCGCCCAGCGGCGGCTCGGCCTCGCCCCAGGCATCGGCCATGAACCGGCTGCGGCGGATGAAACTGATGATAACGCCATCCGGTCCACGCCGCGCCCGGATGTGCGCCGGCGCCAACGGCCGCAGCGCCAGCGCTGATGGCGCCGCCTGCAGCTCCTGGAAGGCGCCGTCGCCATGGTCGCGTCCGGCCGGCCCCACCCGGTAACGCATGGTGCGACCGAGATCGCCCAGATCACTGGTCAGCGCCATCAAAGCCCGGTCGAGCGCAACGATCCTGGCGCCGGCTGGCAACAGGCGTCCTGCCGCCGTCTCGCTGCCGCCAAGACCGCGCAACAGTCTGCCGAAACGCCAGAGCCGCCCGCTCCGACCAGCGTCGCCAATCAGTTCAATACGGCCTGCTGCGAGAATTTCGGCCACGCCGTCGTCATCCATGAGCGCGAACAGATTGGCGCCGTCGAACAGGGCCGCATCATCGATCGCGGCCAGGGCCCCGCCGCGCATGACGGCCGTAAAGCCGCTAACCCGGTCAAACCGCCAGAGCGGCCCCGGCGGCAGGGGCGCGGTGGTCCGGCCCGTCATGGCCGGAACCGCGATCTGGCCGACATGATCGAAGTGGCCGCCATCGGCCGACCGCCATACCGCCAGGGGCCCGGGCCATGGGTCGGCGAAGGCCGCCAGATATTGCAGCGGCTCGGGCTGGACCGTAGCCGCTGGCAGGTCGAGGGCAAGCGCCAGTGGCGGCCCCGGCAAGGGCGGCGACGCCCGGGCGGCCGGCCGCCATGGGGCGCCGGCGCCATCCGCCAGCGTCAGGGCGATGGCTTCCGCCTCCACGGTCCGGTGTGTTCCGTCGACCAGACGGGTGATGCGCCAGGTCCGCCAGGTCCCGTCAATAGCCACGGCGATGACGTCGCCCGGCTCCAGGGCCAGAGCTCGCGGCGAGACGCGCAGTCTGATGTGATCGCGCGCCTGCCAGAGCCGTTGCAGCCAGATGTCGGCCAGCCGCTGCGCCGCGCCGCGATGGGTGACCGCCGTCACGTTGGCCGCCGCCGCGCGCTGGCTGAAGCCCGTGAGCCTGCGGGACGTGGCGGCGGCGCGGCGATAGTCGCCATCGCCATCAGTGAAGCCAATGCGAACCTCACGCGGCAGTTCGCTTTCCTGGGCGCGGACCAACAGCCACGGCGCGCCATCGTCATCAGGGATCAGATCGTCCGCCCCAAACCAGGCCGAGATAACGCCTGATGGCCCACAGAACCGCACAGCCCCGCCGCTTGCAACGGCCTGGCAGCCATGCAGATCGCACAGCGGCTGCAACGCCTCGCGCGCCGACATGGGCCGGTCGACCACATAGCCGTCGAGATAGCCGTCGACCTCGATGGCCCCGACAGGAGCGTCCGGGCCGCCGACGCCAAAATCCGCCAGCATCTGACGCAACAACGCCGCCAGTTCGACGCCCTCGAGGCGGCCGTTGAGCCAGTGGCCGCAACCCCAGTTGGCGGCGTCGCCCCAGACAACGGGCATGGCGGGGAAAGCCGGGAACGGCCGTGCGTCCCATGCCCAGACATGGATGCGCGACGGATCGACCATGCGGCCGCCATAGAGCGGGGAAACCGGATTCCAGTCATCGGCGGCGCCAAAGGCCGGATCGAAGCGGCGGATGATCGCCTGCACGCCCCGCATCTGCATGAGGTCGTCGCGAAAGCCGCGGGAGAATGGCGGCGCAGCGTTTTCGGACGACTTGGAATCGGGAAAGACGTTGGGACCATTGGTTCCCCTGTCGACGGCCGGCACGCCGATCTCGGTCAGCCAGATGGGTTTGCTGGCCGGGACCCAGGCGGTGGCGCCCGTCTCGACGCCGCCGGCGCGGCGCATGTGCGGATTGCGCCACCAGCCAATCAGATCCTTGGCGCGATAGACCCA
>Ga0182747_1002506_pt1 | contig 12850 bp, 8 predicted proteins | sample eDN3rd30CBELigBY_FD_128526 | JGI IMG/M metagenome (GOLD analysis project Ga0182747, IMG submission 128526) | Enriched backyard soil microbial communities from Emeryville, California, USA - eDNA 3rd pass 30_C BE-Lig BY (version 2) (version 2) | ecosystem: Environmental > Terrestrial > Soil >...
CGGCGACGCAGCTCGACGAGCTCCTTGTGCTCGTCGGAGGTGACCCCGGGCTTGCGGCCGGAATCGATCGCGTCGCGGTTCATCCAGTTCCGCAGGCACGACTCGCTGATCCCGAGATCACGAGCGGTCTGCGCGACGGAGTTGCCCTGGGCGACCAGATCCAGGGCACGACGCCGGAACTCCGGCGGGTGGGCAGCAGGCATTCCACGGACTCCTTCCGAGACGATCATCGCCTCACTCAAGGTGTCCGGGAAAGCGGGTCAGGCTCCTTGTCTATCCCAGGCCACCCTTGCTGGAAGGACATGCCCGGTTCGACGTCAACGACGTACTTCCCGCTCGCCTCGCGGATCTTGCCGTTGCGCACTCCGTCGTCCTTGCCGACGAAGACAAGCTGCAACTCCTCCGGCCAGTTGATGCCGCCCGCGAACAACGACACCGCTACTCCGCCTTCGTCCCCTCGACCGCCATCCAGGAGATGAGGCGCACATCGTCCAGCGCGATGGGCGGGAGCGGTTCGACCTTCTCGGCGGGCTGGATGCCGAACCCGTCGAGCACCTGGACAATCGCGGTCACGACGGCCTCCGGCTTCCCTGGCGTGCGCAGCGCACCTCGCATCGCCTTCCTCGCCTTGGCGGTCGGCACCGTGTTGAGCCGCTTGATCGTCTGGAGCTGTGCAGCTCCGAGGTGACCGCCCTTGTTTAGGATGACTTCGCGCGCATCTCGGAAGGACGCCGGGATCTCGGCGGCGAGGGCGTTCGGGTCGGTTGAGCGCATCCACTCGTCGTGCGCATCCTCCTGCGCGAGAGCCCATGCCTCGTATGCGGCGCGGAACGCTTCGTCGGGCAGAGACCTGGGCCTGTCGGGTTTGCCGGGGTCTGCGGTGACGAGTGAAATCAGGGTGTCATCGACCACGACGCGCCCGTCTTCGTCGGCGATGGGCCGCCAAGCGTCGTCGGCGTTCACGTTGCGGAACCAGATGTGGCCCGTGTCGCCCATCTTCATGCAGAACACGAAGGCGCGGCCGGCGACGGCCGGGTTCACGAATCCGCTGCCGATACCGTAGGGCAGGTCTTCAAGCCGTCCGCGGAGCGCCTGGTCGGCGTCGAGCGCGTTAGCGAGCCGTCGCCGGTACTCCTCCCCCGATCCCGCGGCCGAGCCGCCACCCTGCTCGATAAGTTCCTCGATCTCGCCGACGATCGCGTCAGGGTCGTAATGCTCCTGCGGCGGGTAGTGCGAAACCCCTGGGAGCACCTTCCCCGCGCCGATGGCGGCATCCGCCTGCCGAAGCTTGCGGATCAGGGTCTGCTCCAGCCCGAGGAACTCGTCAAGGTGCTCGGCCGGGAAGAACACGTCGAGTTCGATCGACTTGTGCTGGCTGCCGATGCGGTCGACACGGCCGTGGCGCTGCACGATGCGCATCGGGTTCCACGGCAGGTCGTAGTTGACGATATGTGCGGCCTGCTGGAGGTTCACGCCTTCGGCGATCACGTCGGTCGTCAGCAGAAGGTCGTAAAGGTCCGCCTCGACCGGAGTGCCGTCGTCTCGGAGTTGCCCGGCTGTGCGAGGCGCGAAGTTGGCGACCGCCTTCGCGCGGGTCGGCTGGTCGATGCCGCCGCGCTTGCCCGAGGCGAACTCTCCGATTACCGCGGGCGCGACCCGGCCGCGGTAGGCCGCGAGGGGCGAGCCGTCCGCCACGGCGTCCAGCGCGTCGGTGAGCCGCTCGTGCAAGTCGCGGATCGTGTCAGCGTAGGTGGAGAAGACGATGACCTTCCGCCGGTCGCCGCTGGGGGCGTTCGTCATGGCAGGCTTCTCGGCCTCGGCCGCGATCCGCTCCAGCTCGGTCAGCAACGCCGCGACTTTCGGCTCGCCGTCGTGCGCCGCCGCCTGAGCGAGCGACAGCAGGTGCCGGATCAGTACGAGGTCGCGCTCGACATCCGATGCCAACAACTCCGCGTCGTACAGCGCGGCGGGGGTGGCCTGATGCTCGGCGTCCTCGTCGAGACCGGCGACGATCTCGTCAAGGTCTTCCGACTCGGAGTTGACGTAGTCGCGCAGCGCCCCGCCGACGAGCACGGTGCCCTTGCCGAGCGCAGAGAGGAACGCCTCGTGGGTCTGGATGAGCACGCCGAACGTTCCGGCCAGTGCGGTCGGTGAAGATTCGAGCCGCTTGAGGAGCGCGGAGCGCAGCAGCCCCATGTTCGAGACCTCGGTCTTATTCAAATCCTCGGACTTCAGGTACCGGCTGGAAACGTATCGCGCGAGCAGAAGCCGCCCTGGGTCGCCGCGGCGCACGCTGAACGACGCGACGTGCGCCTCATCGTCGGGGATATCGAGCGCGTAGGTGACCGCGTTCACCAGTGCTTCGCCGGGCTCATCGAGTTGATAGTCGACACGGCGTACGTCGGCGTCGGGGAACTCGACCGGGATCTTCTTGCCGCCAGGCCCAGCAATCGTTTCGCCGCGATAGTTGTCCTTGACGAACGTCCTGGTCCGCCGCACCGCAACCTGATCCATCAGGTCGAACAGGTGTGCGGGCGTGAGCGCCTCGGGATCGAGCGCCTGCGCATCGCGGATGTACTTGCGGATCGATGGGATGCCGATCGAAGCGAAACGCGCATCGTCACGGACGAAGTACTTGACCAGGGTCTCAAGGTCGATGAGCGAGTTGTTCACCGGCGTCGCGGTCAGCAGCACGACCTTCTTCGGGTGCCGCCCCGCGAGGATGATCCGATCCAGCGCCTCCGAACGCGCCGCGCCCGCGTTCCGTAGATTGTGCGCCTCGTCCACGATCACCAGCGCCGCATCCTCGGCACGCTCGTAGAAACCGACGTGCTCCGGATGCTCGGGGTCCATCCGGCTACGGATCTCCTCGTAGGAGTGCACCGAGACGCGGCGGGAGATGTCGTACCGCTCCAGCACCGGGTCCCACACCGACGCCTTCAGCGCGGCCGGAGCCGCGACCAGCACACGCTGCCGCTGCTCCTCCGTGGCCGCGGCAATCACTTCGAGCGCGAGGAAGGTCTTGCCGAGCCCCACCTCGTCGGCGACGAGCACGCCCCCGATCTCGTCCAGCAGCCTACGCATCCGCTTCACGCCGTCCGCCTGGAACCGGGTCAGCTCGAATCTCGTGGGACCGGCCTGCTCATCATCGAGGTGCTCTCCGTATCGGGCGAGCAGCATTCGAAGGAAGACGCTCCACGGCGTGTGCTCAGCCCACAGCGGCTCGTACAACCCGGCGAGGTCGAAGGCTTCGGAGTCGGCCCAGCACTCCTCGAACCAGTCGATGACCTGCGGCGTCGACCCGTGCTGCCCGGATGCGCCCACGTTCAGCTCGGCGTTGCGCGTGAGCCCGGCGTAGGTCAGGTTCGACGAGCCTGCGAGATAGGCAGGATGCGTCGGATGGTGGCTGATGAACGCTTTGCCGTGCAGGAAGCCGCCCGTGTAGCGGCGGATCTCCACGACCGGCTCGCCACGCTCGTCGGCGGCGCGCAGCCAGGCCACGAGGCGCTTCGCCGACTGTGTCGCCTTCAGTTCGAAGCCGAGCGCGTCGCGCTCCGCTTTCAGCCAGCGCACATGATCGGTCAGCGCCGCATCGAGCCGCTTCTGGAGCGTCGCGTCGGCATCCACCGGCAGCAACGGATCGGGCAGCGGATCAGCGCCAAGCAGGATGCGAAGGCGCGGCAGCTTCTCCAGTTCGTCGGCGAGCAGCAGGAAGCCCGCTGGGTTGACGTAGGCCGTCGCAATCGCCGCGCTCGGCGGCACCGCAAGCGCCTCCCGGTTCACCCGGAATAGGCGACGCACCTCCTCACGCACCGTCATCGGCGGCGCGATCCGGTTCGTCGCGAACGCGGGCAGCTGCTCGGTCACTCGACTAGGACCTCTCACGTTCGATCTGCTGACGGGTCTCATCCGGGCCGGGCCAGACCGCGATGATCGCTTCCGTCAGCTGCGTCGCGCGAGCCTCGATGTCATCGTCAGTCCAGGCCAGCGGATGAGCATCGACGATCTGCTTGTTGAGGACGAGCAGACTGAAGGTGTTCAACAGCGACCGCTTGCCCTGGCCTTCGTGGCCTCCCTGCTTGAGCCCGACAGACTCCGCGTCGAGCCAAGGCCGGTGTCGGAGCGAGCTGTTCAGTGATTGCGTGATGAGCGTCAGGTTCCCGATCGAATTCACGAGGACGTCGCGGCGCGCCTCCGCTTGCGGGTCGAGCTTCGGTTCCGGGTTCCAGAAGGTGCGCCATTCTCGGGGCATGACGTGCTCGATCGACAATCCGGACGGCACCGCCACCTGTTCGTGTTTGGCAGTCGATCGGAGGTATTGCTCCACCGCGGAGAGCACCGCGCGGATACGTGACTGCTTGAGCGAGTTGTAGATCTTCTGCCCAGGCATGCGCGCGCGCATCTCCTGATCGCTCGGCCAGTAGCGCGACTCCGCGGTCTGCGACGAGAGGAACGTGCGCAAGACGTCACCCGCGCGCGCCGGATCTACGGCCGCGAGCTCCTTGAGGACGGCGATCATGAGCCGGTTCACGTCGTTGTCGATGCGGAGCAGCGCACGGCGCGTTGCCCAGCTCTCCAGCGCACCGAGTCCGATCGCTACCTGATCCTCGGGAACACGGTGGTTCTTCGAGATGAACCAGAGGAACGCGGGCGTTGTGGCCGCAAGCTCCATCGCTTCGACGACTTGATATCGGTACCGTCCGGCAGGGGTGTCCCTCCCAAGGTCGTCGAGACTCCGGTACGTGTCGGCATCGGCCCGAAGCTCGCGGAGGAATGTCTCGGCCGCGGCGACATCGGTCATTCGCTTGTCTGCGTATTCCGTGAACTTCCGGAACGCGAGTTCGGAGGTGACTTCGTCGAAGGTGCACATCGTGAGCCAGTACTGCAGGAAGATGTCGATTCGGGAACGGCTCACGCGACCCTGGGCGATCTCGTCGCGCCACCAGTCGCCGTCGAAGTCGTCCCAGATCGTGTCTGACCACACATCGACGTCGGCACCAAGCTCGATACCTCGGCGGAATACCCAGTTCTTGATGAGATCTGCCTTGAGCAGTGGCGTACCGCGGTCGTTCAGGGTCTCGAAGATCAGTTGCGAGTCCTCGTCGTCGCTGAGGTCGATGGAAACGAGCATTAGCCGGTTCATCAGAGTTTCGCTGAGTTGCGTGACGCGGTCATCCTGCGTGCCCGGCACGATAACGTCCGGCGCTACCGGGACACCCGCGATCCAACCACGGGCTCGCTCCTTAAAGAACGCGTGTGCGTCCGAAATCAGGCTCGGTCCCATGGGCGCCGGCGATGCGGGGTCCATCGCGTGAGCGAACGCCGGCCGATCGAGTCGCGACGGCCAGAGCTTGAATCTCTCTGGCTGGCCGGCGAACTCGGGTGCGGGGTTCAGGATGAGGTCCTCAAGCCGGACGGCTTCGCGGGCGTACCCGAGTTCAGAGACGATCTCCTGCACCGCGTCGAGCAGCAGTTGCAGCGTGGTGAGGCGCTGCTGCCCATCGATCACGTCGAGGCGGCTAACCCCCGAGGATGAGGACTTCTTCGCTTCAAACACGACAGCCCCGAGAAAGTGGCTCGCCGCGGACTTCGCATCGCCGCTTGGGATGTTGCTCTCCGCGACGCGCACTACGTCATCCCACAGCGGGGCCCACTGATCTTCCTTGTTCCACACGTACGGTCGCTGGAACACGGGAATCTCATAGTGTTGTCTCCCGTCGAAGAGCACGCGGGCATTCGCCTTCCGGGCCTCGAGCATCAGGCATCCTTCCACTGGTCGTAATACGCGAGCACACGTTCCAGCCGCGCGGCGTAGTCCCAGCCGCGATGGAACGTCGCAAAGACGTGCTCCACCTGCTCCCGCGTCAGCCCGTAGAGGAGCGACACGAGCGCGTCGAGTTCCGCGATCAGCTCAGACTTCGTCGGCTCGTCGTTGGCCGTTCCAACCTCCACGCCGACTTCGGCGGCCCATTCCGTAAAACGATCATCTGTCGCAGACAGTCGTCCTGCAGCGCTGATCACCCGATTGGCGAGTAGCGACTCAGGCTTCAGCTCAGGGATGGGAAAGGCCTTCAGGATGAAGAAGTTGAGACTGAGCTCGACGAATCGCCGCGCGTACCAGTCGAGCGGAATCGACGCCAAGACCCCCAACAAGAAAGCCTCCGCGCGACTGTCCCGCATGCGGTTGAACAGGAACGGTGCCTTGTTGGTGAGAACCGCGGGTGGGACGAGCGCCGCAATCACGGTCCGCTGGTTTGTCTGGTTAGTGATATCCCGGAATGCGATGCGCGGCTGCTGATAGGGCATGCGGCCGCCACTGATCAGTGCCTCGGCGTCAACACCGAAAAATGCCGACGAAGAAGTGCGCGCCTGGCGTCGAAGCTTCTCACTGGCGCGCGGGCCAACGATCTCGGAACTCGCCGAACCGTGTGCTCTTCCAGCGGACGGCGCCCAGAGGTCGAAGGAGGCACCCTTGAGAACAAGAAGCTCCTTAGTGAAATCGCCAACAGACCACAGAGCAGCATCAATGGTCTGATTGAAATCACCCTGAACAGGGACAAAATCCATATCCGTGCGTGACGCGCCAAGACTGGGAGACTTCCTGAGTTGCAAGAAGACACCAGCACTTTCGGGCACGGGTAGGAGCGGAAACGAAAGCGCTTCTGACCACGCGCGCAACTCATCGTTGGACACCTTCACTGCTTCGCTCTCAAGCGCGGCACTCATCGCGGCTTCGCTCGCGAAAGGGCCAGCAATCGCAGTACGTGCCGAAGCCCCCCTGGCACAAGTAACCAAGGCGATTGAGTACTGGCCGTGCACATCCTTGAACACCCACTGAGCTGTGTTCAGCAGCGTGGTGACACTTACAAAACTCCCGTGCGAGATCACCGCTCGACGCCAGTCCGCGGTGCCCAGCGCCGAGGTCGCAGTCCTCGGAAGGACAACGGCAAAGCGCCCCCCGTTCCTGACTAGGCTGTCGAACCGCCAACAAAACGCCTTGTAAAGGTCCGCATGTCCCTTCTCAAGGCCTGGGAAAGGCCCCTTTGCAAGAACGCTTCGAAGCGCATCTGTACGAGTCCGCTCAGCGACCATCTGAGCGACGAGATCAGGTCTCGAATCGCGGTATTGCTCGATCAGCTCCTTTTGCCGCTCCACGGCCCATCCCTTCAGACCCGGGAATCGCAGGGTCCAAAACTTGATCTCTTCGTAGACAAGTTCTTCCCACGGGGGGTTGCCAACCAGCACGTCAAACCCCGGCCGGTCACGAAGAAACACCTCGGGAAACAAATACGGCATGTGCGCAGGCTGGAGCGGATTGACGGCTTCGCGCACTTCACGCATCGCTGCGAGCGTGACGAACTGCTCGGCGTCCCACGCCTCGTCGATCGTCACTCCGAGGCGCTTGGCGACGGCCACGTCGAAGATCGCCTTGGCCGGGGCCGCTGCGTCGCGTGCCTTCGCCAGCATCTCCGCACCCGCAGCGACTTCGGACTTGTCGGCTTCGGAGGCGTTCGCGTAGTCGATGAGGAGGTCGCGTGCGGCCGTCAGCGGCTCGCGGATGATCTGCTCGAACAGGCCGTCGGCCTTCAGGGCGTCCATCGCCTCGTCGATGGTGCCGATGCCGGTGAGGGAGTTGGCGAGGACGAGGCCGTGGTCGAGGCTCGACATCGGCAGGCCGGGCACAAAGGTGTGAATCCAAAGGGCGAGCTGCGACAGCTCCACGGCGAGCGGGTTGATGTCGAGGCCGTAGATGCAGCGGCGGGCCACCTGGCGGCGAAGGAGCTGGCCGTCGGTGATCGCCTTCGCCCCGTCGGTGTCCTGCCCGAGCGCCTCGCGCGCCTTCTCCGCGAGCCGGGCGAGTTCGGCGCGAACGCCGGGCACCTCGGTGGCGGTGAGAAAGTCGCGCATCCCACGCTCGATCTTGTCCACGGCCGCGACGAGGAAGTGCGCGGAGCCCATTGCGAGGTCGGCGACGCGGAAGTCGAAGAAGGCGTCGGCGGCCTGGCGTTCCTTGCCCTCGTCCATGAGGGTCTTGATCCGGTCGAGGTGGGCCTTCAGCGCGGGCTCGACCGAACGCTCGATGAGGTGGTCGACGACGATCTTCGGCGTGTAGTACGAGCCGGTTGCCTTGCGCTCCCCAGAGGCGGAGTGGAAGTACGGGCGACCCGCGGGCGCGACGATCTCGTCGTCGTCCTTCGCGGGGACGTATGCGCCGTTCCGGTCGACGGTGAGGTGCTGCTCGGCGAGCGAGAGGCTGGATTCCAGCAGTCCCTCGTAGATGGTGCCGAACTCGCGTACCTGGAGGCTGCGGAAGTCGACCGGCCCCCAGGTCTGGTCGACGGTCTCCTCGCTGAGAAGCTCCTGGAGGGCGGGGCCGATCACGCTGTCGGTGAGCTTGACGCGCGACAGCAGAGCGCCTTCTTCGGTGGCTGGGTCGAACAGGCTGCCACCGTAGGCGGGCACCTCCCAGCGGGAGTTGCCCTGGAAGATGACGTCCCACACCTGGGTGAGGTCTGACCAGATCGCTGCCGACTCGGTGGAGAATTGATCGGGTCCGGTACCGATTTCGCGGGTGATGAACGCCTGGAGCGAGTTCGCGTCGTAGTGGTCGTTGCGGCCCGCGGGCAGCAACTCGGTGGCTTCGCCGTATGCCTGGAACAGCATCCGGAACAGGATGCGCATCGTGAGGTGGTACGCGGTCTGGAGTCCGTGCGCGTCGAGCGCGAGCCCGAGCGTCGGGAGCTGGTCGGCGATGGCGAGCGCGACCCGAGGCACCACCCCCTCGTACACGCGGTCGCGCAGGCGCGTGCCGAGGTCGGCGGCGTACTTGCCCGAGCCGTCGAGGATCTGCTGCGCGGAGCCGTCGGCGTCGAGCGCCTCGGCGGAGAAGATGAGGTGGAGTAGCGCGGCCTGCTCGGGCGCGAGCAGATCCAGGTCCAGTTCGAAGTAGGTCTCGGACTGACCACGCTGGCCGACGCCCACACCGTCACGTCCGGGGTAAAGCCGCAGGGTCGACTTGCGAAGCGCGATCACCCACGGCACGGCCTCGCGGCCAGCGATCTCCAGCGCCTTCGCCACGGGTGTGAGCTGGTAGGTCGCGGATTTCTGATCGAAGTGCTCGTCGTCGCGCAGCAACACTGCGACCGCGCGCCGTGGCCCGCTCGATGTGCGCAGGACGAGCAGCCGCTCTGTCCCCGCGGGCTCGGCGTCGAACCCGAGCGCCTCCACCAGCTCGATGCCGCGCTTGGGCAGGATCGGCGTCGCCCTTTGACCCGCGGACTCCCAATCGGCACGGCGAGGTACGTCACGATTCAGGTGGTAGGTGGCGAACAGGAAGTGGTTGGAGAAGCCGTCCGTGCCCGCCGAGGACATCGCCTCCTGAATGGCGCGGATGCGCCCGTGAGCAGCGAGCCCGTTCCCCTCCTCCAGCACGGACTGGAGCTGCCGCTCGGCCTGACCGACCGTGACGGGGCCAATGGGCGGAGCGTCCGCGGACGGATAGTGAATCCAGACGCCATCCGGGGTGACGGCTGCGACGATGAAACCCATCGGAGCCCGCGTACCGCGCGACTTCCACAGGTCGTCGAGCACGCCCTTCGTCGGTCGCGCGGTCAGGCGGGCGATACCGACCTGGATCGCCCCTGCCCCGGCGTCATCCCGGCCGAGGACGACAATGGCGTCGGCAGCGCCCGCGGGCGCATCCGCCCACGCGACCGTGTGAATCCCGTCAAGATTCAACGCCGACATCAATCCCCGCCCTCGATCAAGCGTCTTCAGAAGCCCCGGGGACGCTCCGCACGCGCGCCAGCACGAGCATCGCGATCAGACGCAACCTCACCATGATTGTTGCGTGAAGGGGCTTCCCTCCGTCGACCCTAGGTCACACCGCTTCCTCGACGTAAGGGCGACGGCGTGTGGGCCAGTCCTGGTCAGCCCGCCGTCTACCATCCACATTCCAGTTTCACCGACGCACCAACAGGAACCAGCGTGGGCTTGCAGACTCGAGGCCGCGCAACTCGCTAATCGCGGGTCGGATCCTGGCTGAGCTCCACGCGGTCATAGGACGCACTGTGAAAGTCGACGTCGGGCGCCACATCGACGTCGACGATGTTCGAGAATGTGGTGTTGATGCCCACGCGCCCGATCGCCTTCTGCAAGGCCTGGGCAGCCGGGTAGATGATCCCGAGGACCTGGTCTCTGCCGGAGTAGTAGTTCCAAACCTTGCCCGTTACGGAAGCGTTCAGATGCTTCCAGTCGCCGCCGATACCGACCGCAGCGCCAATCGACATGAGGATCCGGATGCTGGAAGACCACACCCGAGCGCGGCGTAACTCAGGAGCCGGGGTCGCTGGAGCCGCTGATGCCGCTCGTTAGGTGCCGCCGGGACTTGCTCGTCGGGCAAATGTGTGGCCGCCCAAGCCGCTCGCGCCGGAAGTTGTACTCACTCGGTCCTAGCGATGACGGCTATTGCGGCAAGGAGGTCCAGCGCGTCTCGCAGGCTTCGCAGCGTTCGAGCGTCTCCCAGTCACGGGTCTGGACGAAGTAGACACCGCACATCGAGCGGACCGCGACGCCGTCGATTGCCGCGTCGGCGAGATTGCGGCGATGCGCGTAGTGGGCCCGATCGTTCGTACTCGAAGAGGCGAGTTCGCGGCGGTCGGTGATCGCACGAAGCTCATCGGCGCGTGCAGACGCATGACCGATGTCGTCAACTGTCGAGAAGGTCTCACCGACCCGATCCCACGAGATCTCGGGTGGGCTGATTGAGATTAGGACCCGGATCGTCGCGATCCAGCCAAGGTCGGAAGCGCGGAAGTGGTCCGCGAGCCGGAACTCGACATGCAAGTCCTCGCGGGCGTAATCGGTGTCGGCGTGCTGCTCAATCGTGATGGTCGCGCTCCCGAAAACCTCGGCCGCATCTTGGGGGTGCGGCAGTATCAGTTCAATCCCGCCTCCAGTCGCGATGGATTCGAGCGCTGCGAGCGTCCGCCGCTGGATCTCGAGCTCCCAGTCGGGGATAAGGGCAGCCACGCGCTCTCGCTTGAGCTGCTGTCGATCTTCTTCCGTGGGGAGCCAGTCGCCGATCACCCTGGCATCATTCGCGCGTTTCACGACCTCGTAGAAGTCGTCGCGGTCATCGTGCCCGCCCTTGGCGAGGCCTGCGGCGACAAGCCAGGGCCAGTCATCCTGATCGACCCAGACGGCGCCACGCCACTGGCCCCTACGGATCTCAAGCAGCGAAAAATCGGTGCTACTCCGGATGGCGCCTTCGTGGAGGTCGTCCACCTGCTCTGCCCCGAAGCTCTCCGCTGCTTTCCTGATAATCGGATGCCGCAGGTCGCTCAACGGCGAGAAAGGGTCGAGGCCGTCCACGCCCGGTTGGGCGCGCGAGCCTTCCCAGCCATCCCGCAGATCTGCGCGCAAAACGCGGAGCGTTGGCCGAGCGCGGCGAATGAACGACACCATGCCATTCTGCCGACGCCCACCGACCGGGAGCGGGCGGCACGCGCCCCTGGTTGGCGATTCGACTAGAGCAGGTCGGCGAGCTCGTCAATCGCTGCGGCTCGGGTCTGCTGCTGGTGCGCGAAGCGCTGGGCGAGTTCGCGGCGGTCACGCTGGCGACGCTCTTCAAACTTCGCAAGTTCGCTGAACGGGATACGTCGGTCGCGCCCGACACGATCGAAGCCAATCTCACCGCGGTCAAGCAGCTTGTACAGGTGCGTACGGCTCATCCCGAGACGCTCAGCGGCCTCGTTGGGCGTGAACGTCTGTGTGGCTCCAAACGCGACGACCTCAGCACCCGCGCGACGAAGATCGACAAGCGCGTGGATGACGTCGAGCATCTCTGGCGAGATGTCAGCAGCAGCGCGCTCAAGCTGAGCGAACTGCTCGAAGGGAACGCTAGAAGTATCGAGAACGTGCATGGGAATCACCACCGCAGATTGGCGACGCCAGCTGGCAAGTCCGGCGTAAATGTCACAGATGAAACTACCGGATTGACAACTGAATGTCAAAGCACCACGTCTACTGCGGGAACAGAGGTTTAGCGAGACGTCCGACCTCACGTTCTCTGCCCGTTTGCGGAGAGACAGATCGGAACTGAGACGAAAAGGTCCCGGTGAGAAAGCGATCTCACCGGGACCCCTGCTACGGCGTCGGGCTGACAGGATTTGAACCTGCGACCCCTTGACCCCCAGTCAAGTGCGCTACCAAGCTGCGCCACAGCCCGTAACAGCCACACGAGTCTACTGGCTTCGAGACCAGTCACAGAACTGAACCGCGCCGGAGCGACCCGGGACACACAGATTGACCACCAGTGCTTGCCATCCATCAGTCGCCATACTGGCCGCGTGGTCTACATCGTGATGATCCTGCTGCTGCTCATCGTTGGGCCGATCGGGGCGACCGCGATCGAGGTCGGGTCGACGGATCATCCGCTCCTCGCGGCGGCGACGTTCTGGTTCGTGTTCTTCGGCGGCGTCCGGCTGTTCATCGCCGGCATCAGCCAGGCGCTGAACCCCGCCTTCACGGTGAAACATCCTCGGTCAGAAGGACCCGAACCCCGGCGCGAACTACCTCGCACAGGAGCTCGGCTACGCGAACATCGGGCTCGGGGTGCTCGGCATCGTCAGCCCGTGGCTCGGCTGGGCGCCGGCCGGCGCGCTCGCGATCGGCGTGTTCCTGCTGCTCGCCGGCATCCGGCACCTCGCCAAGCGCGGGAAGGGCGCGAAGGAGTGGTTCGCGACCGCGACGGACCTGGCGTTCTCCGTCGCGCTGCTCGTCATCTTCGGGTTCGCGCTCGCGAGCGCGTGACCTCGCGCTAGGTCAGATTCACTCCGACAGAACGCCG
>Ga0182747_1002507_pt1 | contig 12849 bp, 11 predicted proteins | sample eDN3rd30CBELigBY_FD_128526 | JGI IMG/M metagenome (GOLD analysis project Ga0182747, IMG submission 128526) | Enriched backyard soil microbial communities from Emeryville, California, USA - eDNA 3rd pass 30_C BE-Lig BY (version 2) (version 2) | ecosystem: Environmental > Terrestrial > Soil >...
CGCTGTCCGAAGGGCGCCCCGGTCTGGTCATAGGCTTTGCCGCCGAGACCGATGACGTGGTTGCCCATGCGACGGCGAAACGCCTGCGCAAGGGGGCGGACTGGATCCTTGCCAATGATGTCAGCCCCGCGACGGGGATCATGGGCGGCAAGGAGAACGCGGTGACGCTGATCACCAGCGAAGGCGCTGAGGAATGGCCCCGGATGGAGAAATCCGAGGTCGCGCGCCGACTGGCCGGACGCATCGCCGAGGCATTGAGCGGGACTGTTCCTTTCGGATCGGAGGTGGATGCATGACCGAACGGGTCTATCTGGACTGGAACGCCACCGCGCCGCTGCGGCCCGAGGCGCGTCAGGCGATGCTGGCCGCGACCGAGATCGTCGGCAACCCTTCCTCGGTCCATGCCGAGGGGAGGGCGGCGAAATCGGCGCTGGAACGGGCGCGCGAGGATGTGGCCGCCGCTCTTGGCGCCGAAGGCGCGGATGTGATCTTTACCTCGGGCGCGACGGAATCCGCGGCCCTCGTGCTCGAAGGCCGCGACCTGGCCTGTGCGCCCGTGGAACATGCGGCCGTCCTTGCCTGGTGCCGGCCGGAGCTGTCGGTCGAGCGGAGCGGGCGCGTGAATGTCACCGATCCCGGCCGCAGCACGCTGCAACTCGCCAATCCCGAGACCGGGGTGATCCAGGATCTTCCGCAAGGGCTGGCCGTCAGCGACCTGACGCAGGCCTTCGGCAAGATCCCCTTCGCCTTCAACTGGCTCGGGATCGAGGCGGGTTTCGTCAGCGCCCACAAGCTTGGCGGGCCGCGCGGGATCGGCGCGCTGGTGGTCCGGCGCGGCACCGAGATCGAGGCGCGGTTGAAGGGTGGTGGGCAGGAACAGGGCCGCCGCGCCGGGACCGAGAACCTCATCGGGATTCTCGGCTTTGCCGCAGCGGCAAAGGCCGCCCAAAATGATCTGGATCAAGGTATCGCAGAAAAAGTCTCGGATATCCGTGATTCGCTGGCCTCTGCTCTGGAATCCGGCGCGGAAATGGTTACATTCCCGGGGCGCGAATCCCGCCGCTTGCCGAATACATTGTCGATCCTGACGCCAGGCTGGCGCGGAGAGACGCAAGTGATGCAGATGGACCTGGCAGGTTTTGCCGTTTCGGCGGGCTCGGCCTGCTCCTCAGGCAAGGTGCGGCCCAGTTCGGTGCTGACGGCCATGGGGATCGCGACGGAATGGGCGGGCGATGCAATCCGCGTCTCGATCGGGCCGACCACGGACCATCGGGACGTCGCGCGTTTTGCGGATGCCTGGCTGGCGGCCCATGCGCGCTGGCGGCAGAGGAATGAATCGCGGGTCACCGCAGGAAGGGTTTGAGATGGCTGAACAGATCAGTGAAGTGATCGAGGTGCGCGAGGGCGTAGACCGCGAGACTGTCGAGACCGTCCAGAACATGGGGTCCTACAAATACGGCTGGGACACCGAAATCGAGATGGAATATGCCCCGAAGGGCATCAACGAGGACATCGTCCGGTTGATCTCGAAAAAGAACGAAGAACCGGAATGGATGACCGAATGGCGCCTGCAGGCCTTCCGCCGCTGGCAGACCATGACGGAACCGAAATGGGCGATGCTGAACTATCCTGAGATCGACTATCAGGACCAGTATTACTATGCCCGCCCGAAAAGCATGGAAGTGAAGCCGAAGTCCTTGGACGAGGTCGATCCCAAGCTGCTGGCGACCTATGAAAAGCTGGGCATCCCGCTGAAGGAGCAGATGATCCTTGCCGGGATCGAGGGCGCGGACGAGGCCCCGGCCGAGGCGCGCAAGGTCGCGGTCGATGCGGTCTTCGACTCGGTTTCCGTGGGCACCGCCTTCAAGGACGAGCTGGCCAGGGCCGGCGTCATCTTCTGCTCGATCAGCGAGGCGATCCGCGAGCATCCCGAGCTGGTGAAGAAATACCTCGGCTCGGTCGTGCCGCAATCGGACAACTTCTTCGCGACGCTGAACTCGGCGGTCTTCTCGGACGGCTCCTTCGTCTATATCCCGCCAGGCACCCGCTGCCCGATGGAGCTTTCGACCTATTTCCGCATCAACGCGGAAAACACCGGCCAGTTCGAGCGCACGCTGATCATCGCCGACAAGGGCAGCTATGTCAGCTATCTTGAGGGCTGCACCGCGCCCAAGCGCGACGTAGCCCAGCTTCATGCCGCCGTGGTCGAGATCGTCATTCTGGAAGATGCCGAGGTGAAATACTCGACCGTCCAGAACTGGTTCCCCGGCGACGAGGAAGGCAAGGGCGGCATCTACAACTTCGTCACCAAGCGCGCGGATTGCCGCGAGGCGCGGGCGAAGGTGATGTGGACGCAGGTGGAAACCGGCTCGGCCATCACCTGGAAATACCCGTCCTGCATCCTGCGGGGCGAGGAAAGCCAGGGCGAGTTCTACTCGATCGCGATCGCCAACAACATGCAGCAGGCCGATACCGGGACCAAGATGATCCATCTTGGCAAGAACACCCGCTCGCGCATTGTTTCGAAAGGGATTTCTGCCGGGAAGGCGCAGAATACCTATCGCGGCCTCGTGTCGATGCACCCGCGCGCGACGAACAGCCGCAACTACACGCAATGCGACAGCCTGCTGATTGGCGATCAATGCGGCGCCCATACCGTGCCCTATATCGAGGTCAAGAACACCTCGTCCCGGGTCGAGCATGAGGCCACCACCTCGAAGGTCGATGACGACCAGCTGTTCTATTGCCGCGCCCGCGGCATAGACGAGGAGGAGGCCGTCGCGCTGGTGGTGAACGGCTTTTGCCGCGAAGTCCTGCAGGCGCTGCCGATGGAATTCGCCATGGAGGCGCAATCGCTGGTCGCGATCTCGCTGGAGGGCTCCGTGGGATGACGGGGGCGCATGACAGCTGGATGGTGGCGCGATGATCGTCACCACGACCAACAATATCGATGGCCGCAAGGTCACCGCCTATCTTGGCGTGGTGACGGGCGAGACGATCATCGGTGCCAATATCTTCCGTGACCTGTTCGCAGGCATTCGCGATATCGTCGGCGGCCGCTCGGGCGCCTATGAGACCGCGCTGGCCACGGCGCGCGAGACGGCCCTGTCGGAAATGCAGGACCGCGCCCGCGCCCTTGGCGGCAATGCCGTGATCGGGGTCGATCTTGACTATGAAGTCATCAACAACATGCTGATGGTGTCCGCCTCTGGCACCGCCGTGACCGTGGAATAGGAACGAAACATGCTGGAAATCAAAAATCTGCACGTCAAACTTGAAGACGAGGACAAGCAGATCCTCAAGGGCGTGGATTTGACCGTTCCGGCGGGCGAGGTCCATGCGATCATGGGTCCGAACGGCTCGGGCAAGTCGACGCTGTCCTATGTCCTTTCCGGGCGGGACGGCTATGCCGTGACCGAGGGTGAGGCGAGCCTTGACGAGCATGATCTGCTGGACATGGAGCCGGAAGAGCGTGCGGCGGCGGGCCTGTTCCTTGCGTTCCAGTATCCGGTCGAGATCCCCGGCGTCGGCAACCTGACCTTCCTGCGCACCGCTGTGAACGCGCAGCGCAAGGCGCGCGGCGAGGAGGAGCTGTCCTCGGGCGAGTTCCTGAAGATCGTGCGCGAAAAGGCCAAGACGCTGCAGATCGACTCGGACATGCTGAAGCGTCCGGTCAATGTCGGCTTCTCGGGCGGCGAGAAGAAGCGCAACGAGATCCTGCAGATGGCGATGCTTGAGCCGCGCATGTGCATTCTGGACGAGACGGATTCCGGACTCGACGTCGATGCGATGCGGCTGGTGGCCGAGGGCGTGAACGCGCTGCGTTCGCCCGAGCGCAGCTTCCTTGTGATCACGCACTATCAGCGGTTGCTCGACCACATCAAACCGGACGTGGTCCATATCATGTCGAATGGCCGTATCGTGAAATCGGGCGGCCCGGAACTGGCGCTGGAAGTCGAGAAGAACGGCTATGGCGACCTTCTGGCGGAGGTCGGCTGATGGCGGACACGGCTGTTCTTGCCAGCAAGACGCCGATGGCCGGGGGCAAGCCCCGGCCCGGCGACACGGCGCTGGCCCTGCGTCTCGACGCGATTGACCTGCCGCAGGGCGGCTTCACCCGCGCAGCGCGCGAGGATGCCGCCGCGCGGCTCGCGGCCATGGGCCTGCCGGGCGCGCGCGACGAATACTGGCGCTATACCGATCCCGCGCCCTTCAACGCCGCGAAGCCCGAGCCGCTGGCCTATACCTCGCGCGAATCCTCGCTTTTCGGAGAGATCGACCGGCTGAAGCTGGTCTTTGTCGATGGCCGTTTCGATGCTTCGGCCTCGGACGCGCTCGAAGGCGAAGGGCTGGAGATCCAGACGCTTGCCGCGGCCGATGCCGCGGGCGAGCATTGGGCGGCCGACCTTTACGGCAAGCTGGAGACCGCGGGCCAGACCCCGGTGAAGCGTCCCTTCGCGGTGCTGAACACGCTGGCGGCCGCCGACGGTGTGCTGATCCGCGTGACCGGCAAGGTCTCGCGCCCGGTGCATGTGATGTATCGCCGCGCCGCGCAGGATGCGGACGTGACCGTCCACCATGTCGTCAGGCTGGAGGAAGGTGCCGAGCTGACCCTGCTGGAAACCGGCGGGATCGGCGCGCGCTCGAACGTCGTGATCGAGGTCGATGTCGGCAAGTCCGCCCGCTTCCACCACATCGCCAGCAAGCGCGCCGATGATGCCAAGCTGGGCATCGGTCATGTCTTTGCCCGCGTGGGCGAGGGCGCGCTCTTCAAGTCCTTCACGCTGTCCGTGAATGGCAGCATGATGCGCAACGAGGGCGTGATCGAGATCCTCGGCGACGACGCGGTGGCCCATATCGCCGCCGCCGTGCTGGGCGATGGCAGCGAAGGCCGCTTCCACCATGACGACACCGTTTTCATCACCCATGCCGCCGAGCGTTGCGAAAGCCGCCAGGTGTTCAAGAAGGTGCTGAAGAACGGCGCGGATGGCATCTTCCAGGGCAAGATCCTTGTGAAGCCCGGCGCGCAGAAGACCGACGGCTACCAGATCAGCCAGGGCCTGCTGCTGGACGAGGGCAGCCAGTTCCTCGCTAAGCCCGAGCTGGAGATCTATGCCGACGACGTGAAATGCTCGCATGGTTCGACCACCGGCGCGCTGGACGAGACGGCGATGTTCTACCTGCGCTCGCGCGGGGTGCCGAAGGAGCAGGCCATCGTGCTGCTGGTCCTGTCCTTCCTTGCCGACGCGCTGGAGGAGATCGAGGATGATCGCCTGCGCGACGACATCCTCGACCGCCTCGACGAGTGGCTGACCAGCCGCGCCGCGAACTGAAGACCGACATGAGCCGCGCCGGTATCGTCCCGCGGATCATGGAAAGCTGGTGGGCGCCGGGCAGGGTGGTTGCGTCCTTGCGCGGCCTGCCCGACCGGGCGCTTGTCGCGATCCTGATGGCGGCCATGCTGCTGTTTCTGGTCGCGCAGGCACCCGAGCACGCCAGGGCCGCCCAGCTTGATCCCTCCGTGCCGTTCGAGGCGCGGATGGGCGGGGCGATCCTTGCGGTGATGTTCATGCTGCCGCTGATCGCCTATGGCATGGCGGCGCTGGTCGCGGCCTTCTCGCGCCTGACCCCCTGGCGGGTCGATGGTGTCGGCTCGCGTATCGCGCTCTTCTGGGCGCTGCTGGCGGTCTCGCCCGCGATGCTGCTGGCGGGGCTTGTTGCCGGGCTGATCGGGCCGGGCGGGGCACTCACGCTGACGCGGGCGCTGGCGGGTCTTGGTTTTCTCGTGATATGGGGCGCCGGACTACGCGCAATGACGAGGACGAGATGAATTTCAGGGATGTTGGCGATCTGGTCGTGCTGACGCTTCGCAACCCGGCGGGGGGCGTCCAGGTGCTGCGCGGGCTTAACCTCTCGGGCGGTGAGCGCTGGATGGTGCTGATCCTCGCGGTCTCGCTCTCCAGCCTGCTGGCCGGGCTGGCGCGCGTCCTGTTTCCTTCGCCCGCCGATGATCCGCTTGCATCGCTGCTGAGCGAGCCGATGACGCTGGCCGGGCTGCAGCTGGGCGCCATGGTGATTTCCGCCGTGGCGGTCACGGTGATCGGCCGCGCCTTCAAGGGCACCGGAACCTTTCCCGATGCGCTGCTGCTGGTCGCCTGGGTCGAGTTGATCCTTGTCGGCCTTCAGGCCGTGCAACTGGTCCTGATGGTCCTTCTGCCCTCGACCGGCACGCTGATGTCGATGCTGGCCTTCGCCGTCTCGATCTATCTGACGATCTCGATGACCAAGGAACTGCACGGCTTTACCAGCACACCTCTGGTGGTGCTGGGCTTCATCGGCGGCGTTTTTCTGGTTGCGACGATCCTGTCCATCCTCGCCGCCGCACTTGGGATTCTACCGGAGGTCTCGCCATGAGCTTCGATGTCGAAAAGATCCGCGCCGATTTCCCGATCCTCTCGCGGCAGGTGAATGGCCGACCGCTGGTCTATCTGGATAACGGCGCCTCGGCCCAGAAGCCGAAGGTCGTGATCGAGGCGATCACCAGGGCCTATGAGGCGGAATATGCCAATGTCCATCGCGGGCTGCATTTCCTGTCGAACCTCGCGACCGAGAATTACGAGCGTGTCCGCGCCATCATCGCCCGTTTCCTGAACGCCTCGCATGAGGATGAGGTGATCTTCACCTCCGGCTCGACCGAGGGGATCAACCTCGTCTCCTATGGCTGGGCCGCGCCGCGCTTGCAGGCCGGGGACGAGATCGTCGTTTCGGTGCTGGAGCATCATGCCAATATCGTCCCCTGGCATTTCCTGCGCGAGCGTCAGGGTGTCGTGTTGAAATGGGTCGAGCCCGAGCCCGATGGCTCGCTGCCGCCCGAGAAGGTGCTGGCCGCGGTCGGGCCGAGGACGAAGCTGATCGCCGTCACCCACATGTCGAACGTGACCGGAACGCTGGTCGATGTCGGCGCGATCGCGCGCGGAACCGATGTGCCGGTCCTTGCCGATGGTAGTCAGGCGGCTGTCCACATGCCGGTCGATGTCGGGGCGCTCGGCGTCGATTTCTACTGCATCACCGGTCACAAGCTTTACGGACCCTCGGGCTCCGGCGCGATGTGGATCCGGCGCGAGCGTCAGGCCGAAATGCGCCCCTTCATGGGCGGCGGCGATATGATCCGCACGGTGACGCGCGATGCCATCGACTATGCCGACCCGCCTTTGCGGTTCGAGGCCGGCACGCCCGGCATCGTCAACCAGATCGGCCTTGGCACCGCGCTGGAATACCTCATGGATATCGGGATGGAGAATATCGCCGCGCATGAGCATAACCTGCGCGACTATGCGCGCGAGCGGCTGCGCAGCCTGAACTGGCTGAACGTGCAGGGCGACGCCGCAGGCAAGGGCGCGATCTTCTCCATGACGATGGAGGGGGCGCACGCCCATGACATCTCGACCATCCTCGACAAGCGCGGCATTGCTGTCCGCGCCGGCACGCATTGCGCCATGCCCCTGATGGAGTTCTATGGCCTGACGGCCTCGGCCCGCGCCAGTTTCGCGATGTATAACACCCGCGACGAGGTCGATGCGCTGGTCGACGGGCTTTCCTTCTGTCGCGAGCTTTTCGCCTGAACCCCATTGCAGAGCCGCGAATTAGCGGCTATGCAGCCCAAGCGTTGCACCCGTAGCTCAGCTGGATAGAGCGCTGCCCTCCGAAGGCAGAGGCCACACGTTCGAATCGTGTCGGGTGCGCCACTTCCCCCCAGATATCATTGAATTATTCGACGCGGGCTGCGTGGTCGGTCCTGCTTCTGGGCGGGCATGTCCCGGTGGCGGATGCGCCGATAACCTGTTCATAAACAGACCCCGCCCAAGCATCGCCGGGCAGGGTCGATGCCCCCTCAGGCCAGCGCGGCCAATATCCTCGCCCAGCTTCTCGCGCCTCGGGCGAAGCTTTCGAGGTCGTATTTCTCGTTCGGAGAGTGGATGCGGTCGTCGTCGCGGCCAAAGCCGATCAGCATCGAATCCATCCCCAGCAGCTCCTTGAAATCGCCCGCGATCGGGATCGAGCCACCGGCGCCGATATAGGCGGCCTCGCGGCCCCATTCCTCGGAGAGCGCGGCCTTCGCGGCGGCGAAGGCGGGGTCCGAGATGTCCATGCGGCTGCCGGGGCTGCCGCCATGGGGGTGGAACTCGACGCGGCAATCCTCGGGCAGGGCGGCCCGGACATGCGCGCGGAAGGCGTCGCGGATCGCGTCGGGATCCTGGGTTCCGGTCAGGCGGAAGCTGACCTTGGCGCGGGCCTCGGCCGGCAGCACGGTCTTGAAGCCCTCGCCGGTATAGCCGCCGGTAATGCCGTTGATTTCGAAGGTCGGGCGGTTCCACACCATCTCCAGCCCGGTCCGCCCGCGCTCGCCCACCGGATGCTTCAGACCGACCCGCGACAGGAACTCGCCTGCGTCGAAGCCGAGGTCGTCCCAATCGGCGCGCAGCTCGTTCGACAGCTCCTCGACGCCGTCATAGAAGCCGGGCAGGGTGATGCGGCCGGTCTCGTCCTTGACGGTCGAAAGCGCGTTCACGAGGATCTGGATCGGGTTCGCGGCAAGACCGCCGAAACTGCCCGAATGCAGGTCGCGATCGGCGGCGCGGATGGTGATTTCCTCGCCATAGAGGCCGCGAAGCTGCGTCGTGATCGCGGGACGGCCATCGGCATACATGCTGGTGTCGCAGATCATGGCAAGGCCGGCGCGAAGCTCCTTGGCATTCTCGCTGAGGAAGGGGCGCAGGCTGGGCGAGCCGGATTCCTCCTCGCCCTCGAAGAGCAGGACGAGGTCGGTCGGCAGCGCGCCATGGACGGATTTCCACGCCCGGAACGCCTCGATGAAGGTCATAAGCTGCCCCTTGTCATCCGCCGCGCCGCGACCGCGGATGACCTTGCCATCGGGAGTGTCCTGGATTTCCGGCTCGAAGGGCGGGCGGTCCCAGAGGTTGAGCGGGTCCACCGGCTGAACGTCGTAATGACCGTAGAACAGCAGGGGCCGCCGCTCGCCGCGCGGAGAATGGGCGACGACCATCGGATGGCCGGGCGTCTCGCGCAGCGAGGCCTCGAAGCCGAGGCCGACGAGTTCCGCGCAAAGCCATTCCGCGGCTCGGCGCACGTCGCCCTTATGCGCCGGATCGGTCGAGATCGAGGGAATGCGAAGAAACTCCATCAGGCGGTCCAGCGCTTGCGGCAATTCCTTGTCGAGCGTTGAAAGAACTTCGTCGATTCTTGCCGTTTCCTGCATATTGAGCCTTTCTCGATTGATTTCCTCGGGGAAATTCCGTGGTCCGATCGTCGTAATGCGACAATTTGACCCTATATTTCTGTTTATCTGGAACGTATCAAGTTAGCACCCGCGGGATCGATCCCTGATCCTCCAAGCGATCAAGTCAGCAAGGCAAGGGACACAGATGGATTATTCAGCCGCCCTCGATCAGGCCATCGGGAAGCTGCATGAAGAGGGCCGCTACCGGACCTTCATCGACATCGAACGTCGCAACGGCGCCTATCCTCACGCCGTCTGGACGCGGCCCGACGGGTCCGAGAGCGAGATCACCGTATGGTGCGGCAATGACTATCTGGGAATGGGCCAGCATCCGGCCGTGCTTGCGGCGATGCATGGGGCGCTGGATTCGACCGGCGCGGGCTCTGGCGGCACGCGCAACATCTCGGGCACCACGGTCTATCACAAGCGGCTGGAATTCGAGATCGCCGACCTTCACCAGAAGGAGGCCGCGCTGGTCTTTTCGAGCGCATATATCGCGAATGACGCCACCCTCTCGACCCTGCGCAAGCTGTTCCCCGGCCTGATCATCTATTCGGACAAGCTGAACCACGCCTCGATGATCGAGGGGATCAAGCGTTTCGACGGCGCGAAACGGATCTTCCGCCACAATGACGTCGCGCATCTGCGCGAGTTGCTCGACGCTGACGATCCGGCCGCGCCGAAGCTCATCGCCTTCGAGTCGATCTATTCGATGGACGGGGATTTCGGCCCGATCGCCGAGATCTGCGACCTTGCCGAGGAATTCAACGCGCTGACCTATCTGGACGAGGTTCATGCGGTCGGCATGTATGGCCCGCGCGGCGGCGGCGTCGCCGAGCGTGATGGCCTCGCCCATCGCATCGACATCTTCAACGGCACGCTCGGCAAGGCTTTCGGGGTGTTTGGCGGCTATATCGCGGCCTCGGCCCGGATGGTCGACGCGATCCGCTCCTATGCGCCAGGATTCATCTTCACCACCTCGATCCCGCCGGCGGTCGCCGCGGGCGCCGCGGCCTCGATCGCGCTTCTCAAGACCGCCGAGGGGCAGGAGTTGCGCGACAAGCAGCAGCTTCACGCCCGCATCCTGAAGATGCGGCTGCGCGGCCTTGGCATGCCGATCATGGATCATGGCAGCCATATCGTCCCGGTCCATGTCGGCCATCCGGTGCATTGCAAGGCGCTTTCGGACATGCTGCTGTCGGATTTCGGGATCTATGTGCAGCCGATCAACTTCCCGACGGTGCCCCGCGGGACCGAGCGTCTGCGCTTTACCCCCTCGCCGGTGCATGGCCCCAAGGATATCGACGCGCTGGTCCATGCGATGGATGCGTTGTGGTCGATGTGCAAACTCAACCGTTCCGCGAATGTCGCATGAGGTCAGGGGCTGTTATGCTCTCGCGCCCGTGATAACCTTGCATTAATGAAGCTGTGACACCTTTCCGATTCGGAGGGGTAAGGACAGTCAAAAATGGGGCAGGGTTTCTATGGCTGGGCTGAGGGGGAGTTCCCCAATGCAGCATGACGAGCAGGCGGTTCACCCGCCAGGATTGGAGGATCCGGATATTCGCCTCGGCGACCTGATGCGGGGCGAGCGTGCCACGCTGGGCAAGTCGCTGCTCGATGTCCAGCGCGAGTTGCGGATCCGTGCCTCCTATGTCGCCGCGATCGAGAATTGCGATATCTCGGCCTTCGACACCCCCAGTTTCATCGCCGGTTACGTCCGGTCCTATGCGCGCTATCTGGGCATGGATTCCGACTGGACCTTCCGCCGGTTCTGCCAGGAATCCGGCTTCCAGCCCACGCATGGCATGGCACCCGCCGCGTCCGGGCCCAAGCCCCAGCGCCGCCCCTCGGACCCGGCCGAGGCCTTGGCGAACCCGCATCCGATCTTCCTGCCGAAACCCGAAAGCATGTGGTCCTCGATCGAGCCGCGGGCGATCGGCTCGGTCCTCGTCATGGTGCTCCTCGCCTGCGGCCTCGGCTATGGCGGCTGGTCCGTCCTGCAAGAGGTGCAGAAGGTCAACCTGACGCCGGGAGAGCAGGCGCCGGGCGTGATCGCCTCGCTGGACCCGGTGCAGGCGGCCGCCGTGCCCGAAACCATTGATTCTGCGCAAGTGAACCTGCCGCGGCCCGAGGGTATCGACCGCACCTACCGCCCGCAGGCGCTGGAGGTTCCGGTGCTGATCGCCCGCGACGGGCCGATCGCCGCCATCGACCCCGGCCTCAACACGCCCGGCATGCAACCCGAGGTGGCGATTGCCCAGGGCACCGTCGCCGCGGTTGCGGACCCGGCGCGTGTGGCGCAGGCCGACCAGACCTACGGTCCCGAAATGCCTGCCCAGATCGCGGCCGTGCGCACCATCGCGCCCGATGCCGCCGTGGTCGAGGTGCTGGCGGCGCGTCCCGCCTGGGTTCGCGTGACCTCGGCCGATGGAACCGTGCTTCTCGAAAAGACCATGGACGCGGGCGAGCGTTTTGCCCTTCCGAAGCTCGAGGCGGCGCCGATCCTCAGGACGGGCAACTCCGGCTCGGTCTATTTCGCGGTGAACGGCCAGACCTACGGCCCCGTGGCGCCCGGTCCCAAAGTGGTCAAGAATGTCGAGCTTTCGCCCGAGTCGCTGACGGCGAAATTCGCCTTCGCCGATCTGACCAAAGACCCGGAACTGGCCTCGATGGTGGCGCTTGCCTCAGCCGCGCAGGCCGCACCCGCCGGGGCGGCGCAGGAATAAGGCCTTCACAAAGCCGCGCCATCCCGACCCCGCAGGCGCGGGGCGGGTTGCCCGTGGCGGCGCTGCGTCCTATCTGTGTCCCATCCGGCTGTCGCGCTGCAAAGGACCCTGTCATGTCGCTCAACCCGATCCGTCCCTGGCGCAATGTCGACCGGCGCAAGTCGCGCCAGATCATGGTCGGCCGCGTTCCCGTGGGCGGCGACGCTCCGATCAGCGTCCAGACCATGACCAATACCGATACCAGCGACGTGCGCGCGACCTTGGACCAGATCATCCGCGCCGCAGATGTCGGTGCCGATATCGTGCGCGTCTCGACCCCCGACGAAGCCTCGACCCGCGCTCTGCGCGAGATCTGCCGCGAAAGCCCGGTGCCGATCGTCGCGGACATCCATTTCCACTACAAACGCGCGATCGAGGCGGCCGAGGCGGGCGCCGCGTGCCTGCGCATCAACCCCGGCAATATCGGCGATGCCGCCCGCGTGCGCGAGGTGATCAAGGCCGCCCGCGACCACGGTTGCTCGATCCGCATCGGCGTCAATGCCGGCAGCCTCGAAAAGCACCTGCTGGAAAAATATGGCGAGCCTTGCCCCGATGCGATGGTCGAATCCGGCCTCGACCATATCAGGATCCTGCAGGACAACGACTTCCACGAATTCAAGATCAGCGTGAAGGCTTCGGATGTCTTCCTCGCCGCCGCCGCCTATCAGCAATTGGCCGAGGCCACGGACGCGCCGATCCATCTCGGCATCACCGAGGCGGGCGGCCTCACCTCCGGCACGGTGAAATCGGCGATCGGGCTCGGCAACCTGCTCTGGATGGGCA
>Ga0182747_1002516_pt1 | contig 12816 bp, 9 predicted proteins | sample eDN3rd30CBELigBY_FD_128526 | JGI IMG/M metagenome (GOLD analysis project Ga0182747, IMG submission 128526) | Enriched backyard soil microbial communities from Emeryville, California, USA - eDNA 3rd pass 30_C BE-Lig BY (version 2) (version 2) | ecosystem: Environmental > Terrestrial > Soil >...
CGTGTTAAGGATTTAGGAAGGTATTTGCGCTATATTTTTAATGGACATCTTGTTGTTGTCTTATTGTTCTTAATTGGGACAGCTTCATTTTATTACCAACAGTGGATTGAAAATCTGCCTGCTGGCTTTCCTGTTGAAATAGTGATTGCAGTTGTAATTGGATTTTTACTTACCTACAGCCCTGTTTACAATTTTCTACTTGAGGCAGATCAGATATTTATCCTACCACTTGAGGATAAATTAAAAGGGTATTTCCTTCGTTCTGGAATTGCCAGCCTTGTTTTCCAGGGATACTTGCTGCTCATGGTTTTAGCTGTACTAATGCCAATGTATGCACACATAAGCAGTAATGGATTTCGTTCATTTTTTCCCTTTTTTGTAATTCTGCTCGTTTTAAAAGCATGGAATTTAGCAGCAAGCTGGCGGATTGATTATTTTGTACAGTCAGCAGTCCATCGGTGGGACATGATTGTTCGCTATTTTATAAATGCAACTTTTACTTTTTTATTATTTAAACAAGCTAGTCTGTATATGTTGTTAGTCATTGCGGTGGTTTGTGCACTTTATTATCGTACTTTTTATGTTCAGACAAAGAACATGGGGCTAAAATGGGATAGACTAATTAATCAAGAAGAAAAAAGAATGGCTTCATTTTATCGACTTGCTAATATGTTTACTGATGTGCCTAAATTAAGGGATACAGTTAAAAGGAGAAAATGGCTGGATTTATTTCTTAACCGTATGGCATTTTCCCAAAAAAATACATACCTTTATTTGTTTTCGAGAGCTTTTTTACGTTCATCTGATTATCTAGGTCTTTTTCTACGTTTAACTATCATTGGCGCTCTTGCGATTTATTTTATTTCTTTTGGTATGGGCCAAATCTTGCTCGGAATTTTATTCTTATATTTAACAGGGTTTCAACTCCTGCCGCTTTGGAACCATCATCAAAACAAACTTTGGGTGGATTTATATCCAGTGGAAAAAAGATTTAAAACAGCAGCTTTTTCCTCTTTATTAATGACTATCTTAACGATCCAATCGGTAGTCTATACTCTGCTTATTCTGGTAAAAGGAGAGGTATTAAATTCAGTGCTGAATATACTTGCAGGACTTGTATTTACCTATATGTTTGTTCATATTTACGCAAAAAAACGATTAAATGCATAAACTCTAAAATCCCCTTTTCCATGAAAGGGGATTTTTCTTGAAACTAATGGGCGGAAATTTCGTATATATGCATAAAATTATTGTGGAGGGGTGGCATATGAACGAGTATGAAATTAAGGTGTATGAAGAGATCGAAGAGTGGAAGCGAAAATTAACTAGACGCTCAGGGATGATGAACCGTATATCGAAAAAAGCTCAAGGAAAAATTAATGAATTAATACCTGATAAAGTTCATGAGGTTATGACAGAAAGTATCAAAGCCATGGTCAAAGCCACATTATTTGGATCACAGATGACAACAAATAAAGACCAGGCGTTAGGGTTAAATTTAGCAGAAAGAGATGAATTGGCCATCAAAAAGATTGCTGCTTTTCAGAAGACAGCGATGATTGAAGGAGCAGGGACAGGGGCAGGTGGAATTTTGCTAGGGCTGGCTGACTTTCCTCTTCTCCTTTCGATTAAGATGAAATTTCTATTTGAAGCAGCCTCCATCTATGGTTTTAATACAAAGGAGTATGCCGAAAGACTATTTATCCTTCATGTTTTTCAACTAGCGTTTTCCAGTGAAGATATTCGTAAGAATACATTAGCAGAAATTGAAAATTGGGAAAAACGTAAAGAGACCCTTGTGGAAATGGATTGGCGCAAATTCCAGCAGGAGTACCGGGACTATATCGACCTTGCAAAAATGCTTCAGCTTGTTCCAGGAATTGGTGCGTTTGTCGGTGCTTATGCCAATAACAACCTTCTCAAGCATCTAGGAGAAACAGCCATGAACGCCTATCGATTAAGGTTACTGCAAAAATCCCCTGACCCAATTTGAGGGCAGGGGATTTTCTTATTTGTTTCCATGGATGTTTATAGCTGCTGCTCCTAATGTTTTCGCAGCAATCAACATTGCTTTTTCATCAATATCAAATTTAGGATGGTGGTGCGGGTAGCCAATATCAGAACTGGTAGGTTTCGCACCTGTAAAGAAGAAAGTACCAGGCACATATTGCAAATAATAAGCAAAATCTTCTCCGCCCATTTGCGGCTCAGTTTCTTCAATGTTTATTACTTCAGATACTTGTTCTGCACATGACGCCAAAAATGCTGTTTCACTTGCATGATTAACTACTGCTGGATAACCCCGCTCATAATTAAAATGATAAGAACTTCCCGTCATAGCACATGTGCCTGAAATAATTCTGTCCATTTCATCTTCAATAAATTGGCGGACGTCATCATTAAAGGTACGAACAGTGCCGATGAGTTGAGCTTTGTCCGCAATAATGTTAAATGCATTTTGAGCTGTGAATGAGCCGACAGTGACAACAGCAGAATCAATCGGATTTACCCTGCGACTGACAATCTGCTGGAGATTTAAGACAAGCTGGGATGCTATAACGATGGCGTCCTGGGTTTTATGTGGCTGGGCACCGTGCCCGCCTTTACCTTGAATATCAATTTCAAATCGATCTGCCGCCGCCATGATCGGTCCGGTTCGATATTGTATCGTACCGGTAGGTTCACTTGCCCATAAATGAGTCCCAAAAATCACATCTACACCCTCTAAGCAGCCATCTTCAATCATTGAAATCGCACCGCCTGGGGCATACTCCTCTGCATGCTGATGGATAAAGACATACGTGCCTTCTAATTCCTCTTTAAAGTCGTTTAATGTTTTTGCGAGGACTAGGAGTGTCGCAGTATGTCCATCATGGCCACAAGCGTGCATTACTCCAGGTACTAAGGATTTATAGGGAACATTCTTCTCGTCCTGAATAGGAAGAGCATCAAAATCTGCTCGTAATGCCACCGTTCTGCCGGGCTTTTTTCCATAAACCTTCGCAACCACCCCATTTCCGCCAACATTACCTTTGACTTCAATTTGGAGTTCTTCATAAAATGATTGAATATACTTTGCGGTGTTATACTCCTGAAAAGATAATTCCGGATGCTGATGTAAATAACGGCGGATAGCAACCATTTCGTCATAGCAACCTTCAAGTGCAGTAAACAGTTTGTTTAACATATCTAATCCCCCAAACATTTCAGAAATGAAGAAAGTATTTTCTAACTATTTTAACACTTTTATATTATAAAGTAGATTTTTATATTCTTTTTAATTATACTTTTACTAGAATTTTTATTAGCTGAGAAAGAAGAAAGGGTTTGGAGGATGGAACGGAAGAACAAGAGAAGTGTTTCCTATTTATTTATTATTTTTGCATTTTTATGGGCAGTATTTACGTGCATGAAGGTTGCAATGAACAGTAATTTTTGGATTGATATAAAAGTTGCCGGGCTAGCTGCACATGTGCCTGAACTTGCCATTCCATTTTTTATTAAAATAACGGCAATGGGTGATAAAATAGGGATAGGAATTGTAGCAATACTAGCGCTTGGCTGGCTATTAATAAAAAAGAGAAATTATGTCGGTGCTGCTGCATTGGCCTTATCAACGGCGATTGGAAATGAAGTTAGTAAGTTATTTAAAGATTTTTTTGAGCGTCCCAGACCAGACCTTGAACATCTTGTCAGTGTAAAAAGTTATAGTTACCCTAGCGGTCATGCTATGGTTGGAATGATTGTATATTTTATGATTGCGTATCTATTAATGGAAGAAGCAAGATCCAAAGCAGGGAAAGTAATCATCGCAGTTATTACTGCCATCTTACTTTTATTGATTGGTGCAAGCCGAATTATTTTACAAGTTCATTATCCATCGGACGTACTGGGCGGCTATGCTTTAGGTTATCTCTGGGTAGTTATCTGGATTCTATTATACAACTACTTTAAAAAAAGGATAAAATAACAAAGAGGCTGGTCAGAGATCAGCCTCTTTACATGGATTAAATGAGGAACATCGCCGCAATTGTCGTTACAACAAGACCAATCACAACTGGAAGAAGGTTTCGTCTTGCCAGTTCAAATGGGTCCACATTACAGATGGCAGCTGCTGGGATTAACGCCCATGGTACAAGCGTACCTCCGCCAACCCAGATGGCAGCAATCTGCCCAAGGGCTGTCAATGTGGCTGCGCCTTTGCCGATGGCAACTGCAAATAGGCTTGCTACCGAGCCGGCAAGAGAAATTCCTGAAAAGCCGGAACCATCCAAACCAGTGATTGCACCCACAGTTGTTAGGGTAATCGCCCCAACTTCTTTACTTAACGGTACGATATTAGCGAGGGATACGCCTAAGTCATTTACAATACCTTGCGAAGCCTTTGGTAAAAAGTCGCCAATAATTTTTCCAAATCCGGCATCACCTAGGTAGAAAAACGCAGCGATTGGAATAACAGGTCCGAAAACCTTAAATCCAAATTGGAATCCTTCGATTAGATATTGAGTTGTTTTTTCTAAACCTTTATTTTTATGGCTGGTTAGAGTAATTAACAAAAGAATGAGAATGGAGGTACCGCCGATTAATGCGGTGGCATCCCCACCGGCTAAATCAAGGATTGACATAGCAGCAACATCCGCAGCAAACAATAATGGCACTAAAAAAGCAAAGAAACGTTTTTGGGCAAGTGATAAAAGTGAAGATTGATCAGTGGATTCTTCAGCAGGAGAATCCACGCTGACTGAGGTTGAAGTAGTGAGTATACCGCGCTTCATATCCCTTCGTAAGAAATAGAAGGCCGTAACAGTTGTAACAAGCCCCATAATAAACACTAATGGAATGCTTGCATTAATGACATCTTGAATGGGTATACCAGCTGCATCAGAGGTTAACTTAGGAGCAGCTTGAATGACAAAGTCACCGGATAAAGCGATTCCATGACCAAACAAGTTCATTGCCATGGCAACACCAAGTGCTGGAAGTCCTGCCCGAATCGCAACCGGAAGAAGAACAGCACCTAGAAGTGCAACAGCAGGGGACGGCCAGAAAAACCAGGAGATCACCATCATTAATATCCCAATCGTCCAATACGCTAGAGTTGGGTTGCGGATTAACTTTCGAAAAGGTGAAATCATAACATCATTTATTCCAGTTACGGTTAATGTGTTGCTCATCGCAACAATTATTGAAATAACAAGAATGGTAGATAATAATTCTGTAATGGCATAACTGAAACTGTTAAAAATGCTGCTGATTGAATGACTTAACGAACCTGTTGCGGTAATAGCAATGAGGAAAATACCTACAATACATACAATCGACGTGTCCCTTCTCATGACCATAAATCCGATAATAAGGACAATAAACGTCACATAGATCCAATGAAGAGCAGTAAGCTCGACAATCATACTATTCCCTCCTTTCTTCATCCAGGGGGCTATAGCCCTGTTGGATGTAATACAGGATATGAAAATCACCCTAAGTGGTGAGAGGAAAAAGTGAAAAAATATTGCGAAGCATTCTGTCGAATTTAACAAATTTTAAAACGTAAAAACGACACTTTTTTGACAGTTATTATCGTTAGCTATACACAAATAGGATTAATAGATATAGTAAATACAGTTTAGTAAGAATCAGTAAGTTTTAAATTCAAGCTATATATATTAAAATGGACAACAGACATGTGTTTTGAAAGGTGGACTATAGTAATGGCAAGAACAATTAATGAAACATTTTTAAAAGCAGCAAGGGGAGAGAAGATTGATCATGTCCCTGTTTGGTATATGCGTCAGGCAGGCAGATCGCAGCCGGAGTATAGAGCGATTAAAGAAAAGTACTCCCTTTTTGAAATCACCCACCAGCCTGAGTTATGTGCGTATGTAACTCGCTTACCTGTTGAACAATATAACGTTGATGCGGCGATACTTTATAAAGATATTATGACACCCCTTCCTGCGATTGGCATGGAGGTAGAAATAAAGGGAGGGATTGGACCTGTTATTGACAATCCCATTCGTTCTTTAGAGGATGTGGAAAAACTGGGTGAAATTAATCCTGAGGAAGACGTTCCCTATGTATTGGACACCATTAAATTATTAACACAAGAGCAGTTATCCGTACCGTTAATCGGTTTTTCCGGTGCACCTTTTACACTGGCAAGTTATATGATCGAAGGCGGCCCTTCTAAAAACTATAATAAGACCAAGGCGTTTATGTACACGGAGCCGAAGGCATGGTTTGCATTAATGGACAAACTTGGCGATATGATCATTACATATGTAAAGTCGCAAATCAAAGCCGGTGCAAGGGCAATTCAGATTTTTGATTCATGGGTAGGAGCATTAAATGTGGAGGATTATCGTTACTTCATTAAACCTATCATGAACCGGATCTTTACATCATTAAAAGAGGAAAATGTTCCGTTAATTATGTTCGGTGTGGGTGCGAGTCATCTTGCATTAGAATGGAATGACCTTCCGCTTGATGTGGTAGGCTTAGATTGGCGTTTACCAATTCACCAAGCAAGAGAAATGGGAATCGATAAAACGGTTCAAGGAAACCTTGATCCAGCTATTTTGTTAGCCCCATGGGATGTTATTGAAGAAAGAGCAAAGGCGATTTTAGATCAAGGAATGGAACGCAATGGCTATATTTTTAATTTAGGTCATGGGGTATTCCCTTCTGTTAATCCAGAAACATTAAAAAAATTAACTTCATTTGTCCATGAGTATTCAGCATCAAAATTAAATCGATAATATCCCATTTTAAGGTTTAAAATTGGTAAGGAGTCCAATTTTTTGGCACAATAAGATGGGCTGCTTTAAAATGGGTCATTAGGGGCATCACAGCTTTTAGTGACCCAGCCCAAACATTTGAATGGGAACTAGTGAACAGATTTATAAATGAGGTGCGAACATGACAAAAAAGAAAATGGGTCTACTTGTAATGGCTTACGGTACCCCATATACATTAGATGATTTAGAGGGATATTATACCCACATTAGGCATGGACGGAAGCCTACTCCAGAAATGATTGAAGAACTTCGAAGCCGGTATGAGGCTATTGGAGGGATTTCCCCTTTAGCAAAGATTACCCTGCTGCAAGCAGAAAAGCTCGAAGAACATTTAAATAGTGTTCAACAGGAGATAGAATTCAAAATGTATCTTGGGTTAAAACACATTACCCCCTTTATCGAAGATGCAGTGAAACAAATGCATGATGATGGAATCGAAGAAGCTATTAGTATCGTTCTTGCTCCTCACTATTCTACTTTCAGTATTAAATCCTATAATGGAAGAGCCAGAGAAGAAGCAGATAAATTAGGCGGAAAGCTTAAAATAAGAGCCATAGACAGTTGGTATCAGGAACCGAAGTTTATTGATTATTGGGTGGACAAGGTAAAGGAAGTATTTGCAGGAATGCCCCAAGATGAGAAGGATCAATCTGTTCTGATTGTTTCCGCACATAGTCTGCCTGAAAAGATTCTACAGTTTGGGGATCCATACCCAAGCCAGCTTCAAGAAACTGCTGACCTTATTGCAAAACAGGCAGGAATAAAAAATTATGTGGTAGGATGGCAAAGTGCTGGGCAAACTCCAGAACCATGGCTTGGTCCTGATGTTCAGGATTTAACCAGAGATTTGTACCATGCCCATCATTATAAAGCATTTGTATATGCACCAGTAGGGTTTGTATGTGAACACCTTGAAGTGTTGTATGATAATGATTTTGAATGTAGAAAAGTGACGGAAGAATTAGGTGTTAAGTATTATCGTCCGGAAATGCCTAATGCTAAGGAAGAATTTATTGATGCATTATCGACCGTCGTCCTAAAAATGACTGCAGAATAGGCTTTAGAATGTGTGTTGAAGGAAGGTGACCACCGTGGCGGAAGAAAAACAAAAAATTATCATTATCGGGGGAGGGATTGCTGGGCTTACCTCAGCTTTTTATCTTCAAAAAGCAATTCAGGAAGAGAATCTCCCTATTGAGTTGAAACTTATCGAAGCATCACATCGTCTCGGCGGCAAAATGCAAACTGTTATTAGGGACGGTTTTACAATTGAGAGAGGGCCGGATTCATTTTTAGCCCGGAAGTTAAGTATTAGCAGGCTTGCAAAGGAAGTAGGAATGGAAGATCAATTAGTCCATAATTCTACAGGTAAATCATACGTTTTAGTTAATGAGAAACTTCACTCTATGCCCGGTGGTTCAATTATGGGAATACCAACCGAAGTTGGACCTTTTCTCACAACTGATCTTTTTTCCATTCCTGGTAAATTAAGAGCTGCAGCGGATTTCATTCTACCAAAATCAGAAAGTGGAAAAGACCAATCCTTAGGTGAATTCTTCAGAAGAAGACTTGGAGATGAAGTGGTTGAAAACTTAATTGAACCGTTATTGTCTGGGATTTATGCGGGAGATATTGATCAATTAAGCCTCATGTCTACTTTTCCACAATTTTATGAAGTAGAACAGAAATACAGAAGCCTGATCATTGGTATGAAAAAATCCACTCCTTCCCAACCGAAAACGCCTGTTAGCAAGGAAAAAGCGAAAGGTGCATTTTTAACCTTTAAAACTGGATTACAATCGTTTGCTGAGGCCATAGAAGCCAAAATAGATCCAAAAACGATCTTAAAAGGTCATCGAGTTGATAAAATTACTAAGCACGGTAATAAATATGATGTATATCTCAATAATGGGGAAACATTAGTTGCGGATAGCATTATCGCAGCTACTCCTCATAAGATAACACAGTCAATGTTTGCGGATTATCACTTTTTTGATCCTTTTAAAACAGTCCCTTCTACATCAGTAGCCACCGTTGCTCTAGCTTTTCCTGAAGAAGCTGTGAAAAATGATATTAACGGAACAGGTTTCGTCGTTTCTAGAAACAACGATTATTCAATTACTGCTTGTACGTGGACACATAAAAAATGGGCTCATTCAGCACCAAAAGGGAAAGTACTCTTACGTTGTTATGTGGGACGAGCAGGAGAAGAAACAATCGTCGATCTCTCTGATGACCGGATTATCAAGATTGTCTTGGATGACTTGAAAAAGATCATGGATATCACGACGAATCCTGATTTTTCAATTATTTCCCGCTGGAAAAATTCTATGCCTCAATATACAGTGGGACATAAACAACGTGTAACGGACATCATAAAGCATATGAATGCCGAGCTGCCTGGGGTATTTTTAGCAGGTGCTTCTTATGGCGGTGTCGGACTTCCTGATTGTATTGATCAAGGCGAGGCAGCCGTCCAAAATGTATTAGATTATTTAAAAAAAGAAAATTTCTAAAACGAAGCTGTACATTGCTGGCAGCTTCTTTCTTCTGCTTGTAATTTACACTATGAAGGTGGAGGCGTTATTTTGAAACTTACGGTTATTGGTTATTGGGGTGGATATCCGAAGCAGAATGAAGCTAGTTCTGGTTATCTGCTTGAACATGATGGCTTTCAATTGTTAATGGATTGTGGTAGCGGGGTACTTTCTAAGATACAAAATGTTACCCAGCCTGAGGAACTAGATGCGGTAATCCTTTCGCATTACCATCCTGACCACATCGCAGATATTGGCGTCTTACAGCATGCAAGATTAATCCAAGGATTTTTAGGAAAGAAGACTCAAACATTGCCTCTATATGGTCATGATTTGGATCAATCTGAATTTAACAAATTAACCTATAAAGATATAACAAAAGGGGTTTCTTATAATCCTAGTGAGGTTCTCACCATAGGTCCATTTCATGTTTCTTTTCTTAGAACAGACCACCCGGCCCCGTGCTACGCAATGAGAATAGAAGCAGATGGAAAAGCAATTGTTTATACAGGTGATAGTTCGTATAAAGAGGAGTTTATTGAGTTCAGTCGCAATGCTGATTTACTACTTTGTGAATGTAACTTTTATGGACATCAAAATGGAAAATCAGCAGGGCACATGAACAGTATTGACGCGGGAAAGTTTGCACATAAAGCAGAAGTGAAGCAATTAGTTTTAACACATTTGCCTCACTATGGATCCTTACCTCAGTTAATTACTGAAGCATCAAGTCAGTTTGCGGGTATAATTAGGCTTGCAGAAGAATTTCAATCTATTTCACTATAAAAAGGGGCCATCAACTATTATGTTATTTATTGATAATAAAGGAGTCACTGATCCAAGGATAAATTTGGCGATTGAGGAATACGCGCTGAAAAATCTTGATATTAATGAAACGTATTTATTATTTTATATAAATGAACCGTCTATCATAATCGGTAAGAACCAAAATACCATTGAAGAAATTAATACAGAGTATGTGGAAGGTAACGGCATTAAAGTTGTCCGGAGACTGTCCGGCGGCGGTGCGGTCTATCATGATCTTGGTAATTTAAACTTTAGTTTTATCACAAAGGATGACGGGGAGAGTTTTCATAATTTCCGTAAATTTACTGAACCGGTTGTGAAGGCATTAAACAAATTAGGAGTAAACGCCGAATTAAGCGGCAGAAATGACATTGAGGTCGGAGGCAGAAAAATTTCTGGAAATGCCCAATTTTCAACCAAGGGTAGAATGTTTAGCCATGGGACGTTAATGCTGAATTCCGAAATAGAAAATGTCGTCTCAGCGTTAAAAGTTAAAAAGGATAAAATCGAGTCCAAAGGAATTAAATCTGTCCGCAGCCGGGTTGCCAATATTTCTGAGTTTCTTACTGAAAAGATAGAAGTTGGTGAATTCAGATCCTTACTGTTAAAGAATATATTTGAGGGGCAAGAGGAAGTGCCAGAATATCTTCTTACGGAAGAAGATTGGGAAAAAATTCACCAACTTTCAAAAGAACGTTACCAAAGCTGGGATTGGAACTATGGAAGATCGCCTAAGTTCAATTTACAGCATTCGCACCGCTTCCCTGTAGGCAGTATTGATGTTCGTTTAGAGGTCAATAAGGGGGTCATTGAAAATTGTAAAATCTATGGCGACTTTTTTGGTGTGGGGGATGTAAGTGAAATTGAGGCAAAGTTAACGGGCGCGCGATATGAAAAAAATGAAATCGAAAAGGCTCTTGCAGATGTTGACACTACCCATTACTTTGGAAATATTGACAAGAAAGATTTTTTAAATTTGTTATATTAAGAAGTGAGGCACAGCATTTTCAAATGCTGTGCTATCTTTTTATCTGAATTTTCAAGTATTATACTTGTATAGGTTCTGTACTTTTAATATAATAAGTTTAGAAAATTGCTGTAATTTTGTGAATGAACATTCATTCAACAGGAGGGAGAATATGAATCTTTTATCAAAGTTTGAAGAATCAGCGAAGAACTTTGCTGCTAAACCAGCCTATTATTTTATGAACCAAATCTGTACTTATGCTGAATTAGATGGTGCGATTACTAAATTTGCATCCGGTTTAGAAAAATTAGGGGTGAAAAAAGGGGATCATATTGCCATATTGCTGGGGAACTCGCCGCACTTTGTAATCAGCTTATATGGTGCATTACGATTGGGGGCAACTGTTATCCCAGTAAATCCTATCTATACTGCCGATGAGATTGGCTATATATTAAATAATGGTGACGTTAAAGCAGTTATCGGGCTTGACCTGGCAATCCCATTAGTTGAAAAAATTCACACCTCCCTTCCCAAAGTAGAACATTATATTTTTTGTGAAACAGCACCAAATAGCAATGTAGAATCGAAAATTGAGAATCTATCATGCTCTCCAAAAATGAAATCGTTTTCATTGGTAATTGCAGCTGGAGACTTAACCTTTAAGGGACCTGAGCTCGAGGACGATGATACAGCTGTCATTCTTTATACATCAGGTACGACAGGACAACCTAAGGGTGCAATGTTAACGCATAGAAATTTATATAGTAATGCTAAAGATGTAAGCGAATATTTGAAAATGAATTCCGATGATAAGGTAGTAACTGTCCTTCCTATGTTCCATGTTTTCTGTTTGACTGTTGCCTTAAATGCACCATTATTAAGTGGAGCAACGCTATTAATCACTCCAAAATTCAGTCCAAAGGAAATTTTTGGATTAGTTAAAGAAAATAGAGCTACTGTTTTTGCAGGTGTCCCAACCATGTATAATTTCCTTCTTCAATATCCTGATGGAAATCCTGAAGACTTAAAATCTTTACGCCTATGTATCTCAGGAGGGGCTTCCTTACCCGTAGCCCTTTTAAAGAATTTTGAACAAAAGTTTACTGTTGTCATTTCTGAAGGCTATGGGTTGTCTGAGGCTTCTCCTGTTACTTGCTTTAATCCGCTTGACCGCCCTCGAAAGCCAGGGTCAATCGGGACATCCATCCTCCACGTTGAAAATAAAATCTTTAATGAGCTTGGTGAAGAAGTCTCCATTGGCGAGGTAGGAGAATTGGTTGTGAGAGGTCCTAATGTCATGAAAGGGTACTATAAAATGCCCGAAGAAACCATAACGACTATTCGAAATGGCTGGCTTCATACTGGGGACCTTGCCAGAATGGATGAAGATGGGTACTTTTATATTGTCGATCGAAAAAAGGATCTCATCCTAGTAGGCGGCTATAATGTCTATCCGCGTGAAGTGGAAGAGGTTATTTATAACCATCCAGATGTTGTCGAAGTGGCTGTTCTCGGCGTTCCAGACCTAGATCTCGGGGAGGCTGTAAAAGCCTTTGTTGTCAGCAGGAACCCTGAGCTAACAAGAGAACAATTACTAGATTATTGCAAGGAGCACTTAGCCAAATATAAAATTCCTTCTTCGATTGAATTCATTGATGAACTTCCAAAGAATACAACTGGGAAAATCTTAAGAAGGGCACTAAAGACACAG
>Ga0182747_1002521_pt1 | contig 12805 bp, 14 predicted proteins | sample eDN3rd30CBELigBY_FD_128526 | JGI IMG/M metagenome (GOLD analysis project Ga0182747, IMG submission 128526) | Enriched backyard soil microbial communities from Emeryville, California, USA - eDNA 3rd pass 30_C BE-Lig BY (version 2) (version 2) | ecosystem: Environmental > Terrestrial > Soil >...
CAGTTAGTAAACTTAGTTCAAAGTTAATCAGCGAGGGAAAACGTGTAGGACTAAGTTATGAAATTTTCCCTACTCCACGTACGGTGAAATTTGTAGAAACCGAATATGCGATTCCTCTAGAGCATTTTGAGGCATGTATAGAAGAAGTGCATGACGCATTTTTGCGTCGTCAGTTTGATGTGCATTTCCCTATTGAATGTAGGACAACTGCTGGTGAACAAGGGTTTTTAAGTCCAACACAAGGGAACGAAAGTGCATTTATTGCGTTTCATATGTATAAAGGAATGAATGAAGAACCGTACTTCCAATGGTTACATAGTGTACTCGAGCGTTACGGAGGTAGACCACATTGGGGGAAGGTCAATCGTTATGATGCAAGTAACATTGATAAATTTTACCCACAAGCACAAAAGTTTAACGAAATCAGGAAAACACACGATCCACACAACGTCTTTTTAACATCGTATTTTAAGAGGATTTTTGAGTAACGTGAATGGGCAAGTTAAAGCTTGCTCTTTTGATATTAAGTGTAAATGTATGTGACGAATACGACCATCTTTGAAACATTCATTTAAAAGATTCTTAGTTGAATATAAACTATTAGTGAGGAAAAAATATGCAGAATAACTCCAATCAATCCAATGTTGGATATACAATTTTTAAACCTACAGGAGTACGACATGAATTTCCTAAAGTTGATTTAGTGAATCAGCAAGTAACGTGTGTTGTTTTATATAATGAAGAAATATATATGACCGTTATTGTTGATATAAAAAATGATACAGTACAAGTCCAAGGGGACGTTGATGAACTAGGAAATAAAAGTATGGATAAAGACTCTTATATTGATATGTTTAAGCACTGGGCAAAGGTTTTTATTGAAAAAAAAATATCTAATCCAACTGATTATTTTGATGAACTAATAAAAAATCAATCTTAAACTTACGAGGACGTTAATCAAAGAAGTGATTAATGTCCTTTTTTGAATTGATTAATTGAATGAAAGAAGCAGTTTAGTCGAAGAGGTAATTGATAAATAAATGTAGAAAACTTAAGCTAGGAGAATACTTTTATAGTGGGAGAAAAGATAATCGTCTGATGTCTGTTCCATTATTGTGTATTCTGAAGCATGGTCCACAATCTTGCGTAATTCTTAAATTGCATCTATACAATATTAAACTAAGGCGAGGAGTGAAATGATGAAACTACTGCTTACATCTGGAGGCATCATAAACAAAACCATACATGAGGCGCTAGTTGATATGCTGGGTAAGCCAATTGCTGAATGTAACGCCCTGTGCATCCCTACTGCGATGTATGGACACCCATGGGTTGGCCCTGGCGTGAAAGCTTGGGAGTTTATCAGTGGAAAAGATGAAAATCACATGGTTGACTTAGGTTGGAAATCCGTCGGTGTGTTGGAGCTTACTGCCCTTCCTAGCATTGACGAAAACCGCTGGAAACCACTTGTTCAGGAGGCAGATGTACTACTGGTGTCAGGAGGCGATGCGCTTTACCTGTGCCACTGGATGCGCCAATCAGGACTAGCAGACCTTTTACCGTCACTGAACGCAGTCTATGTGGGAATGAGTGCTGGGAGCATGGTGATGACGCCTAACATAGGGGAATTCTTCGTTGGCTGGACTCCACAAAGCGGAGGTGACGCAACTCTGGGACTCGTTGATATTTCGATTTTTCCGCACCTGGATCACGAGATGCTACCGGGAAACACGATGGCTGCCGCAGAGAGATGGGCATCTGGAATGCAGGGTCCTGCGTATGCAATTGACGATCAAACCGCAATCAAAGTAATCGATGGAACGGTCGAAGTTGTATCTGAAGGGCATTGGAAACTGTTAAAACCTTGATTAAACTATAAAACCATGTTTCATTTGGCCACGCTCATAGTAAGTAGGCATACACTTACACTACAAGCCAGTATAGTAGATAAAGGTATTTGGATTATGCTAAAGAACAGGTTATTATCTTTGTGATATCAAACTAAAAAGTAATGGGTGAGACAGTTGGAGGATATGTTTTACTATGAAATCGTTTGTTGTAGTTGTAGACAAAAATTCAGAGTATATGAGGGCTCATTAAAATATAAGCTATTCAAAGAAAAAACGAATAAGGTTTTTCGTTGTGAAGAGTGTGAATCAAAAATACGCATGGATGCAATTAAAAATTTCTTATCATACTTCAACTAGCAAAGGCATTAATCCAAGAAAGAAGGATTAATGCCTTTTTTTATTGAAGTTATACAAACAAGAGAAGCGCTAGTTGAATGCTTTTAATCTTAATCACTGATGATATAGCTTAATAAGCGAACAATAATTCAAACGGGTTACATAGGCCCTGTGTTTATTTAATTAATTCCTTATATAAAACATATTTAAAGGCAGAAATTTCATCTTCAGACAGTTTACCTTCAAGTTCAGACAATAATTCATTCTCATTAATGGAACCGTTTTGTGCTTGTTCCTGAATTTCAAGTATACGATTCACGCCCACTTTTTTTATTAACACACGTGTTGCGTCTTCCTTCGTTTGGAAGGGAAGGGTATCCGGATTTGTATTTGCTACCTCGTTTACAATTTCTTGAACCCTCGGATCGTTCTCAATATAGGATTTTATTTCTTCTAGAGTTTCGTTATCTAAGTTCGCTTTCACTGTTTCAATTATCTTTTCGGAAGCGATATTTGTCCCAAAATGCCACACAGCATAGCCGGCTGCTCCGAGTAAAACAAGAAAGATGACAATACCTGTTAAAAACTTTTTCATCAACTCACTCCTAACTCTTTGAATATAGCACAACTTTTCAAGAACGACGAAGAAAAGATGTTTTCAATTATTGGTTTAATTATAGTATTAGAGGAACTAGAGTAGAAGTTTTTAAAGGTATAAAAATAAATTACAGAAAAGGGGAGGTATTGTAGTGAATCAGAACAAAATCACCATTGTTCAGTATGATCCTAAGTACGCTGAACAAACAGTGGAAATGTGGCGGAATAGTAAGGAAGAAGCAATCGGTCAGAAAGAAAGTCATAGCTTCGAAAGTCACACTTATTTTTTAAACCACATTTTACCTGAGCAGTTTCAAGTAGAGGTAGCGTTAATTGGAGAAGAGGTAGTTGGAATGATTGCCTATAATAAGACGGAAGTAAATCAACTATATATTCACTTAGATTATCAAGGAATGGGTATAGGTAAACGATTATTAGATAAAGCAAAAGCACAATCAAGTGGAAAATTAACGCTCAACACGTTTGAAGTGAATATAAATGCGCAACGATATTATGAGAAAAATGGATTTAACATAATGGGTAGGGGATGTGAAAATGAAGAGAATTTAACTGATATTCAATATGAATGGACATTAGAATCATAATCTAATGTAGAGGTAGACCATTTTTCGTATTGCTTTCTGAAAATTCTACAATTTGTTATTATGTATTTGTAAGCAAAGTAAACAGAGGAAACAAGGGGGATTTAACATATGGAATACATAACTCTAAATAATGGGGTAAAAATGCCAATTGTAGGGACAGGGACAAATACTTATGGCAAAGAAAATAACGACTTTAATGGTACCTTAACAAATGAAATTCCAGAACTCGTATCAGCACTTGAGTTGGGATACCGCTCTATTGACGGAGCAATTATGTATCGAAACGAAGAACTTGTCGGAAGAGTATTGGCAGAAAGCTCAGTGCCACGAGAAGAGCTATTCATTACAACAAAGATTCCAGCAAAAGAAGAATATATTTCTTCAAAGGAAGCAACTCGAGCAGCGATCGATAACAGCCTAAAAAACTTCCGAACAGACTATCTTGATCTATATCTGATTCATTTTCCTATCGAAGACAAAGAACAACTGAAAAACACTTGGGAAGTCTTAGAAGAATACTACGAAGCGGGCAAACTAAAAGCAATCGGTGTGTCGAACTTTCAAAAACACCATCTAGACGAATTGAAAGAATTCGCTAAAGTAAAGCCAGCTGTGAATCAAATTCAAATTAACTTAGTTGAGCCTAACAAAGAACTTCTTGCGGTATTAAAAGACGAGGGAATTACACCGGTTGCATGGAAACCTATGAAAATCGAAGATCATCAAAAAGAAGCTTTGGATGAAATCGGTAAAGCCTATAATAAAACTGGTGCACAAGTGTTATTAAGATACCAAATAGAGCGCGGTATAATCGTGATTCCGAAATCGCACAACCCTAAAAATCAAGCAGCTAATTTAGATATTTTCGATTTCAAATTAACTGCAGAAGACGTAGAAAAAATTGAAAACTTATAAGTAGGTAATCCTTCATCCTAGAGATATGAATCATGTCGCTAGGACGAAGGATTTTTTGCAAAAAAGGACGCTTTTCTATAATTAGAAAAGTGTCTTTCTTTATGTTTGGAGGCAGAAGATTCTATTTCTATATTCCCCCAAATGTTTAAACTACTAATTTACAAGTTCATCTTTTCGTCAAAATTAAAGTATTTACTTTGTTAAAATAGTAATATAGAATACTCAAAGTAAACTACTTTAATTAGAGTACATTAATTCGATAAAAATAAATGAACAAGAAAGAGGAACGAATAATGCCATTCAAAAAATTTATGAAGCTTCAAGGCTTTGGTGCATCTGTATTTATGGGTATTTTTTATGCAGTTGCGATGCTATTAATCTTTTTAATAGGTTATACTGCTTTACCTGGTAATATGGATCAATTAAAAATTGCCATCGTAAATGACGATGCAGGAGAATCTGGTGCACAAATTGCCGATCAATTAGGAGAAAGTCTTCCATTTGAAATTCAGTCAAATTTATCAAATGAAAAAGCAATGGATAAATTAGGAGATAATAAATTAGCGTTAGTTATTCATATTCCTGAAAACTTTACAGAAAATGCTCAAACAGGGCAGTCAGCTCAAATTGATTTCACTGTCAATGAGGCATCTGCTACAATGGTATCATCTTCAATGAAATCGATTGTAACGGAAATCAATAATCAATTAGGTGCAAGCTTCTCAACACAAACAGCTAAAGGTATTTTAATGAGCATGAATGTTCCAGAAGAACAAGCTGCTCAAATGGCACAACAAATTGATCAAGCCTATGTTGGCAACTATGTGATAACAAATGATGTACCAGATGGAATGCACAACAACATGCTACCAATGTTCTTAACAATGGCTTGTTATGTAGGTGCAATGATTGCTGCGATGCAATTAGTACAAGCGTACAAGCAAAGTCGCGGTCAAGCATCTCGCTTTAAATTATTCGGTTATGTGCAAATCTCTGCATTGATTATTGCAGTGGTCGCTTCTATTTTTGCCGTAGGAATTGCATTCTTAATTGTTGACTTAAATACTGATATACTATTTAAAGTGTTTGGCCAGCAAGTACTGCTATATATGGTGGCGTTTAACTTCTGTGCCATCTTTACATTCTTAATTGGCGAAGCGGGTATGATTTTAAATATCCCTGTGTTACTAACACAAACAATTGCAAACGGGGCTACAATGCCACGTGATATGATGTATGGGTACTATGATGTGGCTTCATATATCACACCGATGTACCATTCCGTTCAATCCTATTTTGCGGTCATGTTTGGTTCAACAGAACAATCACCGTTTATATGGGGTCTAGTATTAGTAGGAGTTGGCGCAGTACTAATTAACATCTTAATCGTTACATTTCTTCATAAAAAAGAGCCAGTAGCAAAAGAAATACTACAATAACATCAAGAGCTTCAATCGAATCATGATTGAGGCTCTATTCATTAAGGGGAGATATATATGTCAATCCAAATTTATATTTTGAGTAAACTGATCGAGGAGAATAACTATCCATATAAGCTAAAAAAGGAGCTTTCAGAGCCAATTCCATTTGATAAAATTGGGAAATTGTCAGAAAGTAAGTTGTATTACCATTTTGAATCATTATCGAAGCAAGGGTATATTGAGCCAGTTGAGGTAATCAGAGAGGAAAACCGACCAGATAAGCAAGTGTTTGCGATTACTGAAAAAGGTCGTGACATTCTTCCTCAAAAGATTTATACCCTTTTTGAAAAAGGCAATACGGTTACAGATTTTGTTGTAGGACTATTCTTTTTACGGTTTGTTGATAAATCCCGCATAGTGCGTATTTTAGAAAGTAAGCTAGATGACCTACAACATAAAATGAATAAACTGAAACTCGTTTATGAACATATCGAAGTGGACGATGAAAAAGCACCGATGATTGAAATTACAAATGATTACTTGGTGGACAGATTGAATGGGGAAGTAGTAGCTATTCAACGGATCGTTGAAACATTGAAGCAAGAAGTAAAGTAGATTCATGTACGCTAAGGAAGTTTGAACTGAAGAAGCTATTTAGTGAGTGTTTTATGCCCCAAATTTCCTCTTGAATACCAATGACAAAGGGGACAGTGTACATACCTGTCCCCTTTGTCTCTATAGGATATTGGCTTTTTGATCTAGATTTTGAATGGATCGTTTCGCTTGTGGACGGTGATGGAACAGATAATAAAAAGTAGTTGATAACAACGTAATGATTCCCGCTACTGCATACATCATGCTGTAATTTACGATGGAAGCAACCAGTCCCATAAAATAAGAACCGAATCCATAGCCTAAGTCGAAAAACAGTAAGAATGTTGCCATTGCGATACCTCTGCGATGGATTGGGGAAAGCTTTACAGTAAGTGCTTGAAAACACGAAAATAATGCCCCATAACCGATCCCCATTAGTAAACCAGAAACTAAAACCATCTTTCCAGAATGAGATTGACTTAACATTAAAAGACCAATTCCAAACAATAAAATAGATGGATAATACAAATAATGTTCTTTATATTTATCAAATGCTTTCCCGACGATTGGACGAAACACAACGATCATCATGGCAAACACAACGAAAAATAGACTTGCTACTTTAGTTTGATGGATTTCATTAGTAAAGGAAGCTAAAAATCCAGATAAAGAGCTATATGAAAAGGCAAGTAAAAATGCAAGTAATGAAATCGGTAAAGCTTTTAGTTCGATAAAATCACTAAAATGCATTCTCTTTTTATCGGTTGGTACTGTGTTCTGAACTAATACAGTGCTAATTTGCTTTTGCTGTGAAGCTCGCATAACCACTGCAAAGAGGAGGGAAAGTGCTGAAATGATACAGGCAACTACTAGCAATACTGTAATGTTCTTGTCTTTCCATAGAAAAAGACCGCATGCTGGTCCAATTACCATCGCAAGACTCATGAACATACTAAAATAACCGACTCCTTCACCTTGTCGCGAAGTGGGAATAACCGACGATGCGATCGTCGTAGTAGCAGTTGAGGCAAGCGCGTAGCCCATTCCATGAATAAATCGAATTGCTAGAAAAATTACGATGCCCATTGCACCGAAATAACAGAAGGAGGCGATTAGAAAAAGGCCTAAGCCGACTAATGCTATTTTCTTGCTACCAAAACGGTCTACCCATAAACCGGAGAAAGGTCTGATTAAAACAATACCCAGGGAATAAATCGTGATGGCCAAGCCCATCTGTTGTTCGTTCCCATTTAATATATCTTTTACATATAAGGGGAATGCTGTCGCTAGAATATAAAAGTTTAGTGACACAAAAAAGTTACTTAAACACACAAAAATAAAATTCTTCGTCCAAATTTTCTCTTTCACTTATTTCTTCTCTTCTTTCTTACATCAATCATGATTCAAATTTAACTTATTGATTATATAGTTAAATAACTTTTATGTATAATTATAATTATTAATAATCATATTAGTTTAGCTAATGTAAAGGGGATTACCATGAATTTCGAACAGTTGGAATACATAAAAGAAGTAATTGAAACGAAATCCATGTCGATTGCTGCTAAAAATCTACATGTTACACAATCTGCAATCAGCCAATCGATTTCATTATTAGAAAAGGAATTTGGCGTTCAATTATTTAAACGCTCAAGAAATGGAACGATTCCAACTGAAGAAGGGAAAAACATTATTGCGAAAGTCCTTGAAATATTAAAAAAAGCAGATGAATTAAAAGAAGAGGTTCAATCTTTAAATACTTCCTATATCGGAGAATTAAAGATTGCCACTGTTCCAAGTGTATTTATGACGTATTTACCTAAGGCACTAGTTAAATTTAAAAAGGATTTCCCACAAATTAAAGTAACGATTATAGAAATGGACAATAAAGATGTAATGGAAGAAGTGAATCAAAACAAAGTAGATTTGGGCTTAATTGCTCTATTTAATACTCTTAAACACACATTTCCTGAACATATTGCTTTTCACTCATTTCAAACACAAGGAACTTTTCATGTGATCGTTCCGAAAGATTCTGTATTAGCTTTTAGTAAAGAACTTCAGTTAATGGATATCCGAGAATACCCATTCGTGATATACGGGAGAAACTTCTATAAAAATCTGATTGAGGATTTTGAAAAACAATTTGGCAAATTAAATATTATTTTTAAATCTACGAACTCGGAGGTAATCAAAAAATCCGTTTCAGAAGGAGTGGGGATTAGTATCGTATCTAGTTTGATGTTAGTGGACGATCCTTATTTGGAAAGTGGCAGAATTATTGCGATACCTCTAACTGGTTATCCGCTTAATTTTCATCTCTTATTCGGTGGGATCTACTCCAAAAACCGAAGCCAAACCCGACTCATAAAAAAATTCCTCGAATACTTTGAAAGACAATAGGGCGCTGTATTGTATGGAATGACTCCTTTGGAAGAAACAAATACTAAGCTTGATTACAGTTTATAAAAAGGGAGTGCGATTCATGCGAGCGATTGTCATTAATGAATATGGTAGTAAAGATGTGTTAGTCGAGCAGGAGTTACCGAAACCAGAGATAAAAGCAAACCAAGTACTTGTGGAGGTTTATGCAACTTCCATTAATCCAATTGATTGGAAGCTTCGTGCTGGTTACTTAAAGCAGATGCTTGATTGGGAATTTCCTATTATCCTTGGCTGGGATGTCGCTGGTAAGATCGTTGAAGTTGGAAATGAAGTGAAGAATTTTAAAGTAGGCGATGAAATTTTTGCACGGCCAGATACGACCCCTCATGGTACCTATGCGGAGTTTACTACTGTCGATGAGGAATTGCTTGCAAAAAAACCAACTAACCTGACTTTTGAGGAAGCAGCCTCAATTCCGTTAGCTGGACTAACCGCTTGGCAGTGTTTAGTGGATAAAACAAAAGTCCAAAAAGGCGATAAAGTACTTATCCATGCTGGTGCTGGTGGTGTAGGAAGTATGGCGATTCAAATGGCGAAACATTTAGGCGCCTATGTAGCAACAACTGCGAGTGAAAAAAATGAAGCTTATGTAAAAGAGCTAGGTGCAGATGAATTCATCAACTACCGTACACAACAATTTGAAGAAGTGTTACACGATTATGATGTGGTCATTGATACAATGGGTGGTGAAATTCTAAATAAGAGTTTCACTATTTTAAAACCTGGTGGCAGACTAGTTACGATTGCCGGACAACCCGATCCTGCATTAATCGAAAAGTATCAAGTTACAGCAAGCTCCTATTGGTTAACGCCAAATGGGAAACAGTTGAGTGAACTAGGCGAATTACTTGAAAAAGGCATACTTAAGCCACAAGTAGGGAATATTTTTGATTTTTCATTAGAATCCTTCAAAAAAGCACATGAATTAAGTGAAACAAATCATGCGAAAGGGAAAATTGTTATTAGGGCGAAATAGAAAAGAAGTAACTACACTAGAAGTAGGTGATTGCACCCAAGAGTACTAACTTTGGGTGCAATTTACTATGGACTTACGATAACTTTTCTTTCGTCACCTTTATTAAACCTTTTCTCGAAGATAGAAATACTCCAAGCGCTGCGATAACCATAGCCCCACTTAAAATAAGAAAACAGATCATAATTAACTCTGAAGAGATCATTTTAGTAAACAGTGCAATGGCAAGTAATCGAAATAATAACCCTGCAGTTCTGAAAAGACTATCCACTCTTCCGATAATTTCGTTAGGAACCACATCCATCATGTAAGAATTTCTAGCTACACGGGTTCCACTGTTACCGAATGCAAGAAAGAACATGAGCGATAAAAAGACAGGAAGTTTAACAAATACAATGATAGAAATGGCCACGGTATATAAAGCAACACCTGCTATAATAGTAGATTCATTACCAAATCGTTTAGCGATTACTGGTATTGCCATCCCAGCAGTGATTGCGCCAATTGCATAAATCATATTCTCCAACGCATAAATGTCACCTGACACTTTCATTACATCTGACAGGTATACCGGAAACAAATAGTTTGTAATCATTACCCCTAGGAAAGGCATTGTAGAGAAGAAAAGGAAAACGAACAATCCTGGTTTCTCCTTCAAGTACAATAGGCCATCCCATGCACCGCTACGTTTATTCACATTCTTCATAGGTTTAGCTTTCACGTAAGGCAAACGTATATAAAAATACGCAGCAGCACCGTAAGAGGCAACATTCAGTAATAGGATAGACTGTAACTCCCATTGAACGAGTAAGTAGCTAGCTACAGCACCTGCAATCATACTTGAGAGCTGCCCTTGCACCTCCATCGTCCCGTTTAATGATTTATATTGACTCTTATCAAAGATTTCCTGATTCATTGCAAACATGGTTGGATAAAAAATTGTGTAATAAAGACTCCCAATCATATAAATGGTGGTATAGTGCCATATCGTATACGTGCCGCCTGAAAATCCTAAAATAGCAAATCCTAAAATTACAACTAGGCAAATAATCTCACTAATTAACAAAAGATTTTTTCGAGAAATCCGATCAACTAACGTTCCAACATACGGTGTAATCATAAAATTGATCAAGGTCATACCTAAAGTAATAAAGCCAAATAAAACATTGCCATTCTCACTAGTTACTAAAAGCCATGGAACCGCGATCATCGTAATTCCGGAACCGATGGAAGATGCAATATTCGCCATTAGGATTAATCGGAAACGTGCATCGGTTAGTATCCCTTTCATAAACTCAATCCCTTCTACGAGTAAAAAACTACCAACTTACCTACAAACTGAATTGTATCCCACCTTATGGTAGAGGGGCTCAGTCAGAAGGCCGAACATTTCCTCGTAAAAAAGACTGAAGTTCTCAAGGAGTGCAATGTTCAATAAAGGAGAAAATGCCTTTTTTATTGAAGTTATTGTTTTAATGGGGCTGATTAGTTAAAGAAGAAGAGGTGAATTGATTGGGTAAATCTATTTATGCTCTCATTATTCTTTGTGTAATGGTTTTTGTAGTGGGATGTAACGAAGATTCAATAATAGAGTGGCAGAATTCAAAAGAAGATGCCGTTAAAGCTGGATTAAAAGAAGAGGGAGCTGATAGCAAATCTATTTTATCCATTGAAGATTTCGAAGGTGAGACATTTATGGTGTACGAATATAGAGGTGGATTAGGTGTCGCAAACATAGTCAAAAGCGAAAAAGGTTTTGGTTGGAACCGAAGCCAACCGTATTATGATTTCGAAGTTTACGGGGGTGGACTACCATACTCGATAGCTGGCTATGAAATTGAAATGGAAACAGGATTAATTGTCTATGTATTAATTGGCAAAACTTTTGATTCCTCAATTAGAGAAATGCAAATATCAGGAGATGGATCGGTAAGGAAAGTAAAAGTAAATGAGAAAAGTGGATTCTTTTATGCGATTCATAAATTGCCCTTTAATAAGGTGGATGTATCAATAGTTAAGTAGAATAGTTTTTACGCAAAGGTTTTTACTAAAGGGTCATATAGCTCATTAAGCAGGAGAATATTGAGTATGAAATAGAAATTACACAATTAATAACTTATTAATTAAGGAGGAAAGGATGAGGATGAGTAAGAAAAGATTAAAAAAAACAAAGGGGAAAATTATACATGGTCAGACTGCAGAAGAAAGATTTAAAGAAATACATGGTTTGACTATTCAGGAATGGAATGCAAAGCGAGAAGAAGAAATAGAAGCTAAAATAGGAATGACAATAGATGAATGGTATGTAAATCAAGTAAAAACAACCACACCTCTTGAATTACTTAAAGAACCCAACGGTACAATTACTGACGAAGATATTAAGTTAGTGAAGGATTTGCAGCAACTGGGATTGAAAGATGAAGTGATAAACGTGTTACTACATTATGTTACAGCGGTTAGTAGAATTGGACTGGTACACCCATTGGTTAAAGAAATGGGTAAAAGTTGGAACGAAAACAATATATCAACTGTTGAAGAAGCTATTTTCTTTGTGAGGAAGGAACAGAAAAAGTACAAAGAATCATCACAGAACAATTGTTGATTCGGTTCATCATAATCGATCCATATTCTGGAACAAGTCTAGAGATACAAGTTAGTAATTTATATAAATGTATTCAGCGTAATAATTATTAATAAATTCCGATTTTGGAGGGCTAAATGGAAAAAACCACTTTATATGCGTATTTACGTTTTACAGGGTGTGAGAATACATTTGATTTTCCATTAGATTTATTGACCAAGAGATTAGGTGTACAACCGACGGAGACATGGCGTGTTGGGGATAAAGTGAATATTAACAATTCCCGTGTTCGCTCATTTACCTGCTGAAAATATGAATCTGAAACTCTAGAAACATTAGATGTAGACGATGTTTTACTTCCTATTCTTATTGTTTTTCAATCTAAAACAGATATTATTAATCAATTAAAGAATGAGTTGAATTTGCATGTACAGATTGAACTAGTCATTACTATGATTGATGGATACACACCTGGTTTAGTAATCTCA
>Ga0182747_1002524_pt1 | contig 12802 bp, 11 predicted proteins | sample eDN3rd30CBELigBY_FD_128526 | JGI IMG/M metagenome (GOLD analysis project Ga0182747, IMG submission 128526) | Enriched backyard soil microbial communities from Emeryville, California, USA - eDNA 3rd pass 30_C BE-Lig BY (version 2) (version 2) | ecosystem: Environmental > Terrestrial > Soil >...
ATAGCGGCTGATTCATCGCCAATAGCATCATGAACTTTTGTTTTCGCATCTGCTACTTTCGTATCGTAATTGGCTAAAGCCTCTTTTGCTTCTTTCTGTTTACTTAAGATTTCACCCATTTGCGTGAGTTGTTTACGCCAATCAGCATTTACCTCGTCTTTATACACGTAGGTTGGAGCGATTTTTTTATACTCTTCATATTGTCCTTTTTGAATGGCATTTGGAGAACTGAAGATAATTAAATCTGGGTTGTAGTTTATTACTTGTTCTAGAGGGAGATCCCAGCCGATTTTGGGCACTTCCTTTAACTCTGGCTGTAAATAATCTAAGACCGTATCACCTATTGACCATTGTGCAGCAGGTCTTACCCCTAATGCCACGAGTGAATCCTCTAAATAAGGAGCGATGATTCGTTTTGGATTAGCAGGGATTGTCACTTCACCCTTCGCATCCGTTAATGTCACCTCTGCATTTCCCTTTTCTGTAGTCTTTTCTGTTTTTGTATTATCAGAATTACTGCAAGCACTTACCAAAATTAACATCAGTAATAGCGTAAAAGATAAATAAAATCGCTTTTTAAGCATGAATAAACCTCCTATGATCGTGAATACCTATTATAATGGTAATGATAATCATTTTCATTTGAAGTGTCAATCAACAAACCTCTTTAATATAGGTAAATTTGTGAAAAATGTTTGAAGGATAAATCTGGGAGTTGCTTTTATACTGTAAACGTATTGAAAAATAAGTGGTTACTCTCTATACTTAATGATAATGATTATCAATTCTTTTACTATCTTTATTACCGATTTAATAATATATCCAATTTTTCGTTTTTTATCAGATAGAGGTGTTAGTTTTTGACTGGAAAAGCAAAGCAGCACGAGGGCGATTCGTTAGCTCTTCATCATAAAAGTTTAAGAACATCCATTAAAGGGACCTTCGTATTAATCGCTGGAATGATACTAATCCTAATCTCAATGGGATTATCTATTGCTTACGGTGCAGCGGATATAAAAATGGCTACTGTTTGGGAGGCTGTCTCCCATTTTAATCCTGACATGACCACACATCAAATTATTCAAGAAATTCGGATGCCAAGAGCGATCGGTGCTGTATTAGTTGGGGCATTCCTTGCTGTTTCGGGTGCGGTAATGCAAGGTTTAACACGGAATCCTCTCGCCTCTCCTTCCATCATGGGTGTGACAGATGGGGCAGCTTTTGCATTGGTCATCACCCTTGCCTTTATTCCAACCGCGACAATGATGGGGTTGACCTTTTCATCCTTTGTAGGGGCAGGTCTTGGCGTAATCCTCGTTTTTACGATTGGAGCTTTTTCAAAGGGAGGATTGACCCCAGTAAAACTCGCCCTGGCCGGGGTGGCAGTGGGTTCGATGCTAAGTGCATTCTCAAGCGCCATTGCTCTCCATACACAAGTGGCAAAGGACATGAGCTTTTGGTATGCAGGAGGATTAACAACGGTTACTTGGGAATCCGTTAAGATTCTATTGATCACAGGAGGATTTGGATTATTACTCGCCCTTTATATCTCAAGGTCAATCACCATCCTAAGCCTAGGAGAAGAAGTTTCTAAAGGGCTTGGACAAAATACACTTTTAGTAAAATCACTCGGTGTGATTGTTGTATTAATACTAACCGGTGCTGCTGTATCGATAGCCGGTGCTATAGGTTTTATCGGACTGGTGATTCCACACATTACCCGATTCATTATTGGTTCAGATTACCGTTGGATTATTCCAATTTCCGCTGTACTTGGAGGATTGTTACTCGTTCTTGCTGATATTGCAGCAAGAATGGTGAATGCCCCGTTTGAGACTCCAGTAGGAGCCGTAACGGCGATCATCGGTGTTCCTTTCTTCTTATACCTGGCTCGTGGGGAAAGGAGAGGGCTGTAATGCACCAATCGAAAGCAAAACAGAAAAAATTTATCGTCCTAATTAGTCTTTTATTTATCTTAACTATTATCACTTTTATCATAAGTTTAAACCTTGGAGTCGTACGGATTGCACCCATCGATGTTTTCAAAACATTAATGGGGCAGGGAACGGCCCGTGACCAACTCGTTTTAATTGATTTTAGGTTGCCTAGAATGGTTTTGGCTCTATTAATTGGTGCAGGACTAGCAGTCTCTGGCGCTATTTTACAAGGTGTGACCAAAAATGAACTGGCGGATCCTGGAATATTAGGGATAAATACAGGAGCCGGATTCATGGTCATCTTATTTATCTACTTTTTTCAAGGCTCTATGAACAGTGTGAGCACACTCGGCATTTTCTTAATGCCATTGTTCGCATTAGTAGGAGCGGTACTTGCGGCTTTTCTAATTTACCTGTTGGCATGGAAAAAGGGAATTGATCCCGTTCGGTTAATTTTAGTCGGAATTGGTGTGAATTCAGGATTTGGTGCTGCCATTGTAATTTTTCAGCTCAAAATGAATCCACAAGACTTCATGCAGGCAGCTGTCTGGCTTTCTGGTGATATTTGGGGAACGAATTGGAAATTTGTCGCCATTCTCGCTCCGTTAATTTTGCTGCTTATTCCTTTTGCTTTATACAAAGCACACATCCTTAATATTATGAATTTAGGTGACCAGGTCGCGACGGGCTTAGGCATTCATGTAGAAAAAGAAAGAAGAATCTTGCTTCTAGCAGCAGTGGCGCTAGCAGGATTTAGTGTCGCGGCTGGGGGAGGAATTGCTTTTCTAGGCTTAGTTGCTCCGCATATTGCGAAACGATTAATTGGGCCAAAGCACCAGTTATTTTTGCCGCTTACTGCCGTTTTAGGGTCGTTTGTGCTTTTATTGGCTGATACCATAGGCAAAAACCTGCTTGCCCCAACCCAAATTCCGGTTGGAATTGTAGTGGCAATATTTAGTGCACCATATTTTATTTTCTTACTTATGAAAGCCAAATAAAAAAAGGGGGAACGGATTGTGGTTTCACTTTCTACCGAGAATCTTCAGATTGGTTATGGAGACAAGATAATCGTTGAAAACTTGAATTTACACATAAAAAAAGGGGAGATTACCACGATAATTGGCGCCAATGGCTGTGGGAAATCTACCATATTAAAAACATTAGCCCGTGTCCATGCAGCCAAATCTGGAATCGTCTATTTAGATGGAAAGATGATTCACAAGGTCCCAACAAAAGAAATCGCTAGGAAAATGGCTGTTCTTCCGCAAAGCCCCGAGGCACCCAATGGATTAACAGTCTATGAATTGATTTCATTTGGACGTTCCCCACATCAAAGTGGGTTTGGCAGACTAACAGATAACGACAGACAGGTGATTGAATGGGCGCTAGAGGTTACCGGACTTGGTCAATTTGCTGACCATCCAGTTGATGCCCTTTCCGGCGGCCAGCGGCAGCGCGCTTGGATCGCCATGGCCATTGCCCAAGAAACGGATCTCTTGCTGCTTGATGAGCCAACCACTTACCTTGATATGGCGCACCAGCTAGAGATTTTACAGCTGCTAGAAAAATTAAATAAGGAACAAAGCCGGACAATTGTAATGGTCATTCACGATTTGAACCATGCGTCACGGTTTTCCCATCATATGGTTGCATTAAGTAAGGGAACAATTATCAAAGAGGGAACCGCAGACGAAGTCATGACACCTGATGTATTAAAAACGGTCTTTCAAATCGATGCTGAAATTGTTAAAGATCCACGGACGAAGAAACCAGTCTGTCTTTGCTATGATTTAATTGAAAAAGTGCCGGAGTTAGACAATCGAAAAATCATGAATTTCTAGTGAAATGGGATAGATGGGATGGGGGATGAAATGAAATTATACGATGTTACCATTATCGGTGGTGGCCCAGTTGGCTTATTTACCGCTTTTTATTGTGGAATGAGAGAGATGGAAACAAAAATAATTGAGTTTCTGCCATACTTAGGGGGGAAGGTTTCCTACTTCTATCCAGAAAAGGTGATCCGCGATATTGGCGGGATACCGGCTGTTTCAGGTGAAAACTTAATTAAACAGCTAGTAGAACAGGCGCAAACCTTTGATCCGACAATTGTTTTAAATCAACAAGTAGTCGGGTTAGAAAGGTTAGCAGATGGGACGTTCCTCTTAACAAGTCACAATGGCGAGAAACACCATACCAGGTCTATTATCTTAGCGACTGGATTCGGTACATTAAAAAGTGCCAAACTTGACGTAGAACATGCTGATCAATATGAAGGAAGTAACCTGCGTTATGCAGTCGAAAAGCTCAATGACTACAAAGATAAACATGTGCTTATTTCTGGTGGTGGTAATTCGGCTGTTGATTGGGCGAACGAGCTGCTCCCGATTGCACGTCATATTACCGTGGTGCATCGAAGGCATGAGTTTTCTGGACTTGAGCGAAACATCAGTAACTTGCGGAAATCAACTGCGACCATCTTGACACCGCATGTTTTGGATGCGTTACATGGGGAGGACGGTCGAATTGAGAGTGTTACTGTAAAGGATATTGAAACAAACAACACTCAGATCATTGACGTGGACGAAGTTCTCGTCAATCATGGCTTCTGTATTGACCTTGGCCCCATCAAGGGATGGGGATTAGAATTCGAATACGGAAACATCAAGGTGGACAGTAGGATGCAAACCAATATAGAGGGAATCTTTGCAGCTGGAGACGTCGCAAACTACCAAAACAAACTACACCTGATAGCGGGTGGATTCTCCGAAGGCCCCACCGCCGTCAATAGCGCGAAAGCATACATAGAACCCGAAAAAGAACTAAAGCCCATCTATTCCACCACCCATTTTTAAACGGCTGATATAAGTTTGGAGTCATTAGTGGTATCATTAGTGGTTTTACATTAGTGGTGTCATTAGTGGTGTCAGGCACCTCGCGTGGACATTTGTCCTCTCAGGGAGGACGTTTAGCTACAAAGCAGGCAACATCCAATATGTCGGATGTTGCCTGTTTGTTGTTATGTGTTTTGTTTGACTGGGCGGGATTGAAGGTATTTATGCCTGGTATAAAAGAGTGTGGTCATGATTATAGATATGCCGCCGAACAGTACGCACATAAGCTGTAGGCCGATTAGGTCTAGGAGAAAGCCGCTAATGAGCAGGACAATCTGAAAGGTAACACGGTCTAGCATGTTTCTAAATGAAAAAAAGCGGCCATGGAACTCTTTTGGTATCTTTGTTTGAAAAATGGTCGCAGCTGTCGGGAAAAAACAGCCGACAGAAAATCCAAAAAAGGCAAAAGCCACGACAGATAATACCGGTACATCAGCTAAATAGAGAAGCAGCTGGGAACCCCCAATCAAAAACGAACAAGCAAATAAGATGATGTAGGGGGATATCCGGCCACTAATCAACTTAATGAGAAAAGCGCCAAGCATAAAAGAGATTCCCTCTGTTGTGTAAATCCAGCCTTTTATGGCTGAACTGTCTTGAAGTTCACTAATGTTAATAACCACAAGGTTAAATCCACCAAGAAAGAGGACCGGGATGAGAGTCATGATAAGCGTCATCAAGACAATTGGCAGACCCTTAATAATTGGAAAAACGTCTTTAAAGCTTGTTTTTTCAGTGCGGCTTTTCTTTGCTTTCAGAAGATCCTTTGATTCATCAATATTTAAGAACCAAGTTAGGATAAATAAACCTATATACGCTACGAGAGAACCAACATAAAGCATCGATAAAGGCAGAATAACCAACAAAATTCCAGCTACCGCTGTGCCGATAATACGGGAAAGTGTTGAAACATTCATATGGATACCATTTAGTTGAAGCAAATCCTTTTCGGACACGATAAGTGGCAGGGCTGCTTGTAGTGCTGGAAAATAAAATGCTGCAGAAATTTGCAGCAAGACAAGAAACACAACCATCCACCAGATCGAACCTGTTGCAATCGCAATTAACATGAAGACAACACTGACAGCCCTTACAAATCCTGCCAGAAGCATAACCGTTTTCTTACTTACTTGGTCGGTAAGTCTGCCTGCATAGGGGCCAAACGCAACCCCGGCAAGCAAGCCTGCAGCAAGAAGAAGCGATTTTAAGAAGTCTGATGGGAGCTTCTCTTGCATAAATTCCAAATTACCAATCACACCGAGCCACAAACCAAGCCCCGCGATAAATTCCCCTGTTAACAAAATCCAAACATTCTTATTCCGTAACATACGCAGTTTCCCTCAATCCTCTACTCAAATCGAACAATCTGAAAATATAATACTATCAAAAATAGTAACAGAAAAGGGTGTCAGGCACCACTCATAGACAAATGTCTTTTTATGGTGCCTGACACCAAATGATGACACCAAATGATGACACCAAATGATGACACCAAATGATGACACCAAATGAAAATATTGGTAATTAGCCCATTGTTTTTTATTTCCAATTATTATATACTACATTACAACACTAATGCACTATGTTGGGAGAGGAGTGATAGCTTGAATCTTAATTTGGATGGGACCAAGCCGATTTATCTACAGATATCGGAGTGGCTTGAGCGTGAGATTCTGAATGGTAATTTTGAAAGTGATCAAAAGATATACTCTCAATACCAACTGGCAGAAATCTTTAATATTAATCCAGCGACCGCGGCAAAAGGGCTCAACATATTAGCGGATGAAAATATCCTTTATAAAAAACGCGGTTTGGGCATGTTTGTAACCAGCGCTGCCAAAGAAATGATCCTGACCAAACGGAAGAATGAAACGTTAAAAAAGTTAGTTCAGGAAATTGTTCTTGAAGCGGAACGATTAAGCGTAAGTAAAGGAGAATTAATTGAAATGATTAAAGCTGCAGACTTAGGGGGGGAAGAGAAATGAGTGTCATCACGTGCAATGGATTAACCAAAAAGTACGGAAGAAATAAGGCATTAAATAACCTGTCATTTAGTATCGAAGAAAATAAAATTACCGGTCTAATTGGAAGAAATGGATCAGGGAAAACAACACTGCTAAAAATCATTGCAGGTCATCTAAAGGAGACATCAGGCGAGATAAAGGTGTTCTCCGAAAAGCCATATAATAATCTAATGGTTTCGGCCAACATTATCTTTATTCATGACCAAATGAATCTGCCTGCAGCATTAAATCTTAAGGAAATCCTAGTTGTCGCGGCAAACTTTTATGAAAATTGGAATTCAGAGTTAGCTAATCGTCTTTTTGACTATTTCTCTTTTAACCCATCACACTATTATCAAGACCTCTCAAAGGGAATGAAAAGTACCTTCAATAGCATCTTAGGATTGTCTGCCCGGTGCCCATTAACACTTTTTGATGAACCGACCACGGGGATGGATGCAGGAGTCAGACATGATTTTTACCGTGCTATGCTCAAAGATTATATCTCCTATCCACGCTCTATTATTATTTCAAGCCATCATTTAAATGAAGTTGAGGATTTACTTGAAGATATCCTTTTAATTAAAGAAGGAAAAGAGCATCTTCATCTCCCGTCAGAAGACTTTAAGGAGTGGTCGATTGGAATGCAAGGAAAGACAGCTATCATCAATGAATGGACAGTAGATAAAGAAATCATTCACACAAGGTCCATCGGTCTTGACCAATCGTATGTTGTCGTGAGGAATCAGTTTTCTGAGCAAGAAGTGCAGAGGGCTCGTATCGCTGGGATTGAGCTTTCACCAGTTTCTGCCAGTGACTTGTGTGTCTATCTAACTAGTAAAACCGAAGGGGGAATTGATGATGTCTTTAACCACGGTTAGTCTAACTTCTATTGTGAAAAAACAATATTCCTATAAACTGAAAGCCTATGTTCAGGTGTTTTGGAACCTTGTTTTTCTCCAACTGCTGGCAATCCTTTTTTCACTAAACGGCGTGGGCATGTCGGGATCAAGCAGTGAAACACTTGAGGTGGAGGTTCATTATTATTCGGCTGATTTGGTGGCTTTCTTCACCATGCTATGGGGGTTTATCATAGCGATCATCATTACGACAAAAGCATATCGGAATGATGACTTCACCTTTGTCACTAACCGACTAAGCCATAACCTTTCTAATATACTGTTTTTGCTGACAGCAAGCATCATTGGCGGTCTGACAGCCATGCTGTCACCCAATTTACTGAAGGTGATAATGTATATCTTTGATCGTCAACTTATGGTTGCTAGTACAAGTGCAGCGGGTTCACTTAATGAATTTATAATAGGCATCTGCACAACAAGCCTTTATATTTTCCTATTTTGTGCGCTCGGATATTTGATCGGAACGCTTGTCCAGATTCATAAAGTATTCGTTGTCCTAGTGCCGGCGTTATTTTTCGGTGCCCTGTTTCTTGGCGGGGTTAGCGGGAATACAAGGATCGTGAGCAACTTCTTCGGATTTATCTTTACAGAATCTTCTATCCTATTATTTATGACCAAAATCATTATTAGTTGCACGCTGGTCTTTGCCAGTGCCCTTGTATTGTCAACCCGATTGGAGGTTAAACAATAACCATGATGAACATAGGGAGTCTATTACCCATTTTATTTATGCTCGTTATTATCTCCATCTTCACAGCCAAAGGTATAAGGAGGACAGTCAATAACAAGGGGAAATCTGTTTCCAGCTCTTGGGCACGAAGGATTTTTGGAGGATATTTATCACTATTACTCATCTGTACAATTGTGGTTCCGTTTATCAGCGGAAAAGATATGGCTGATTTAAAAAAAGCACCTATCGACGCTATAGAAAAAGAAGGGACGACTTTATTCGATGCCGCTGCTGCAGGAAAAATTACTACCATCGATAGAAACTTCATAGAGAAAAAATGGGATTTCGAGTATCGTGAGCCAAAACTTAATCTATCAGTTGGAACCGAAGAGTTTTTCGCGACACAGATTTTTGTAGAAAGAAAGAAAACGAATGATGATAAGATTGAAGCTGTGTACTATAGAACGAGATCAAGTGTAAATGACATGGATATCAGTGTGGTGATAAACCCAATCCGTCTGACATTAGCAGGCGATCTATTAACTATAAACAACTCAAAGAAGGCTAAACTTAATTTCTCCATCTTTAATCAGATCTTTCCAGTTACCCAATTTACGGGTGAGCCTTCGTTATTTCAACATCAATCTAGTTTTTATGAGGGTCAAAGCATTCTCTATTTGCGAATTCCGAAAGATCTGGAATTGAATAGCAAATCTGAAGTGAATATTCAGTTTGTAGAGTAAATTGGGTAGCTGTTTAGGCTATCTTTTTTTGTTGTAAACTAATCAAACGTTTAATTAAAGTGCAACTAATTGGTTCAATTTTTATGAAAAGGGATTGAGTTTGTTTATAGTATAATTAAAATATTGAAATCGAATTGTACAGGTCATCTTCTGGGGGGATTCCGTTGACAGTCGGGGAACTATGCCGAACACTTATTGTAGACGATGAAATGTTAATCAGACAAGGGATTAAGCACTATATCAATTGGGAACAAGAGGGTTTTATGATTGTTGGCGAGGCTTCGAACGGTCAAGAGGCCCTTGAATTAATCGAAGCTACCGATCCGCATATTATCATTACAGATATCGTGATGCCCATCATGGATGGGGAGGAATTAACCAGAATTGTGAAGGAAAGATATCCTCATAAAGAAATCATTATTTTAAGCAGTTTTGGCGAATTCGATTATGTCCGTTCCACCTTTCAAAGCGGTGTTGTTGATTATATATTAAAGCCAAAGCTTAACGCAGAAGGCCTTTTAAAGGCACTGAAAACGGCCGCTAACCGAATTCCTGCCTTTCAAAAAATGGACCAAAGATTAACAGGAAATCTCCCGATTGGGCAGATTATCGATAAACTTATTTCCGGATATGAAGTAAATTATAATCCAGATATAGTATCTCAGGCTTTTCCGTTTAGCCACTTTTGTTTAATCGGAGTAGATTTAAGAAACCACCATCAATCTAAAAAAAGTACAGAATTCAAAACTAGTATCAAGAGGGAAATCGAAGAGGCATTTCAGCATAACAAAAGCCAAGCTGTTCTCGAGCCCTTAAGTTTGGAAGAAAACATCATTGGATACTTAATGAATATGAATATAGAGAATTTTCCCGAGGTCATTAAAATGGCACGCCAAATTGATCAGAACATTCCGGGAATTAGTCTTGTTTTGACGGAGGCGTTTACCGACCTTTCATTAGTAGGGAATATGTACAAGGAAAGTCTTATAAAATTGTTAGATTATCGCTTTTATTTTTTCAATCAACCATTGTTAATGGTGCAGGATCTCCCTAACCTGCCTTCTAAACCTGAAAAATTCAATTTGGATTGGTTTACCGAGGAGTTAAAGCGAAAACATTTTGACTCAGCCTTTCAGTATTTACAAGAACATATCCAAGTCATGTCTTCTTGTTATACGATGGACGTCCTTGAATATAAAGCTTTCTTTGGCAACATTATTTTCAACATTACCATTCTCCTAAGTAATATGAAATATGATGTATCTGATTTGGAAAATGCGAAGTATTCCTATTTTCGTTCGATTGATGAAGCGCCTTCAGCAACGGCTACAGTTGAATTAATGAATCATTTTATTGAAGAAGCGAAAAAATGCATTTTTTCGGTGCAAAGCGAGCCGGAAGATATCAATATGAAAAAATTAATGGAGTATATTGGAGAACACTATGCCGAGCCGCTTACCTTAACAGGCGTGGCAAAGCATTTTCATTTTAATCCATCATACCTTTCTAACTATTTTTCAACGCATAGCAGGGAAGGATTCATCGAATATCTAAATCGAATCCGGATTGAGGAAGCGACGAAGCTGCTTATGGAGGGAACGGAATCGATCTCCGAAATAAGTGGAATGGTAGGCTATTCGGATCACAGTTATTTCTGTAAAGTATTTAAGAAAATCAAGGGATTGTCTCCAAGCCAATACAAAAGACAGCAAAAACTAAGATAAGAGATGGTGAATTATGAGATTGATTCCCGAACGTTTTAAACATAACGGTTTATTTATCGTTATGTTTTTCATTACAGTTTTGATGATTATCACAGTTTCGATCACGATTACTTGGACAACCATTCGGATGTCGGAGCAATTTTTTATTAAAAAGTTTAGCGTGACGAACTCAAAAGTAATGAATCAGGTAAAGGAGAGCTTCGAATCCTTTAATTATTCAGTCGTTCTTGCATCGAACAATCTCCTTCAAAGCACTACAATTAAAAAAGTTCTGATGTCGGAGGAATTCAGCAATAAAGAGAAGTTAAATGCCTATTTTAATACAGGTCAACAGTTAAAGCGGATCGAAACCAATTTAGATGCTTATGAGGAAAGCATTTTTGTTATGGGCAGAAACGGGTTCAGCTTTGCAACGGATCGTACGTACTGGCCAATTACGGATGAAGAGTTAAGGACTAGTATCCTTACTAGTAATACGTTTAAGCAACCGAAGAAGCTGATCTACCAATTGGACATGCGGAAGGATGGAACGAATCGCCAGTTCATTGTCGCATCAAAGGTGCTAATGGAGCGAATCAACGGTACGGTTTATGGTTCAATGTTTTTTGCGTTTGATGAACGTGAATTTAGAAGGTTCTACACAAGCTATACAGGCCCCGGCAATAATGTGTTTGTTGTAGACAAGCAGGGTGTCATTGTGTCGAGCAATCTGTCAAAGCTCATTGGACAAGCACCAAAGGGCTTTCTGAGCTATGCAACTAAAATTGAAAAGAGCTCCGATCGTTATATTATTGATTCCTTTATGGGAAAGGATCAAATTATCTCAATGGAGTACCTTCCTTCTTTTGATATGTACTTGTTTAATATCATTGACAAGCAAAAAGCAGTCGGAGACCTAATTGATAAAAAAGCTATTGTGCTCATTTCGATGGGAATTGTCTTTGTGGCATTAATCATTGTCCTGCTCGCCACAAGGAGATTGACCAATTCATTATCGAGTCTGGTGAAGCAGATTGAAGATGCCTCAAAACATAATTTCCATCAATATGTCTCTGCAAGCGGCACCTACGAAACCATGAAAATTGGCAATGCCTTTAATTCCATGCTGGATGAGCTTCATCAGTATGTCGACCAGCTGGTAGAATCTCAAAAGCAGAAGCGTAATGCGGAATTAGCAGCACTTCAACAGCAAATCAATCCACATTTTTTGTACAATACGCTGACTTCCATAAAATTTATGGTGCAGCAGGGTAGTAAAGAAGAAACCGAAGCGACCATTAATGCATTGATCTCTTTGCTTCAAAATACAATTGGCAATGTCAGTGAGACAAATACGATTGGACAAGAAGTCGATAATTTAAAAAATTATGTCCTAATTAATCAAAAACGGTACGGCAATCGGATTAAAGTGAACTATTTTATCGCGCCAGATTGTATAGAGTATCATGTGCCCAAGCTGATTTTGCAGCCTTTTATGGAAAATTCATTCTTCCACGGCTTCAATCATAAGCCTGGCGGGTACATCAATGTTCTTGTCTGGCAGGAGGAAAATGTATTAATCTGTGAAGTTGTTGATAATGGAGATGGTATGGAGGTTTCTTCTGAAAATAAACTTCCTAATACGAAGCGCAAACAACAAATGTTTTCCGGAATTGGCGTCCGGAATGTTCATGAGCGGATCCAACTTATTTACGGGGAACAGTATGGGGTCACGATATCCAGCGAATTAGGTGAAGGGACAAAGGTACGACTGGAGCTTCCGATTTCCATAAAGTAAAAATAGTCATAAAATCTAAAAATAATCCAAATGAATTAAATGGAAGCGTGTTCATGTTACAAAGATATTACCATCCAATAAAAATATCGTCCTAACGATTCAGTCCTTTTAGGTGATAACATTATATTTGTAAG
>Ga0182747_1002528_pt1 | contig 12800 bp, 9 predicted proteins | sample eDN3rd30CBELigBY_FD_128526 | JGI IMG/M metagenome (GOLD analysis project Ga0182747, IMG submission 128526) | Enriched backyard soil microbial communities from Emeryville, California, USA - eDNA 3rd pass 30_C BE-Lig BY (version 2) (version 2) | ecosystem: Environmental > Terrestrial > Soil >...
GTAGCAACCAGACCCAGTTTGCTTGCCTGGTTGCGGGCGGCCTGACGGAACCCCACCCCCTGGACACGTCCCGTCACCAAAATCCGAACACTGACAACCCTGGACTTGTTTTGATCGACCATCATGATGTTCTCCGGCGAGAGGCGAAATATGCATGTGCATGTGCACGAAGCATGCCGCGTGCGGAGATAATACCGAATCCGGATGAATACCCGACGATGTGTCAGGCTGATCTGCGGAGTTTCGGGCATCCTTCATCTCGACTTCGGGTGTTCCTCGGTGGTTCAAGCCAACCACGTACGGGCGATGCCCGTCATCGCCCTGGCGCTCGTACCCCTAAAGTCATCCGGATCCCGTATAAGGTGACGATTTCAGGAAGGCATAACGCAAGGCACCCGTGCCTGCTGAATGACACGGGTGCGAAACTGCGCGACCTTTGGCTTTTGACTGATCGGGGAGAGCCTATGCGGTTTGCGCGTATTCGATCGGCTGCTCGTTGACCGAAAGCAGGAGCGGTCGGGAGCGATTGGTGATGACGTTGCCGTCCACGATGCACTTGCGGACATTTTCCAGTGATGGAATCTCGTACATCACTTCCAGCAACACTTCCTCGATCGTGGTGCGCAGACCCCGGGCGCCCGTCTTCCGGGCTTCCGCCTGACCTGCGGCGGCTTCCAGCGCGTCTTCGGTGAAGACCAGCTCGACATCGTCCAGCGCGAAGAACTTCTGGTACTGCTTGACCACGGCGTTCTTCGGCTCGACCAGGATGCGCATCAGTTCGCTGCGCGTGAGGTGATCCAGGGAGACGGAAACTGGCAGGCGGCCGACGAACTCCGGGATCAGCCCGTATTTCATCAGGTCGTCGTGATTCATCTGGGCGAGCGGGTTCTCGACCTTTTCGCCAATCACCTCAATCTCGTTGCCGAAGCCCATCACACTCTGCTTGCCGATACGCTTGGAGACGATCTCTTCCAGACCTTCAAAGGCTCCACCGCAGATGAAAAGGATGTTCTTCGTATCGATCTGGATGTATTCCTGATGCGGATGCTTGCGTCCGCTCTGCGGCGGCACATTGGCCACGGTGCCCTCGATGATCTTGAGGAGCGCCTGCTGCACACCCTCGCCGGAAACATCGCGCGTGATGCTTGGGTTGTCTGATTTGCGGGCGATCTTGTCGATCTCGTCGATGTAGATAATGCCGCGCTGGGCCCGGGCCACATCGCCGGCGTTCTGGATGAGGCGAAGCAGGATGTTTTCGACATCCTCACCCACATAACCAGCTTCGGTCAGGGCTGTCGCATCGGCAATGGAAAACGGAACATCCAGGATGCGGGCCAAGGTCTGGGCGAGATAGGTTTTCCCCGAACCGGTCGGACCAACGAGCAGGACATTGCTCTTTTGCAATTCCACCCCGTCGTTCACCTCGGTGCCGGCGTTGATCCGTTTGTAGTGGTTGTAAACCGCCACCGAGAGGATTTTCTTCGCCCGATCCTGCCCGACGATGTAGTTGTTCAGATGTTCGTAGAGCGCTTTGGGGGTCGGCACATCGGTCGCCACGGGCTCCATTTTCGGGGTGGATGGTTCCTCCTCGTCAATGATTTCCCGGCAGAGTTGCACGCACTCATCGCAGATGTAGACCTGGTTGGGGCCTGCGATAAGGCGACGAACTTCTTCCTGGCCCTTGTTGCAGAATGAACACCGATAATGCACTTAACACCTCTTGTCTTTTTGTTAAATCGTGACGCCATCGACGACCAGCGCGGAATGATACATGGATGGTGGCAGGCGGTGACGCGGCCGCGAGTCGAGCGATTATTTGTCGTCCGGGTTATTCTTGCCGATCTTCGACAGGTCGAGTTCCGCTGGCATCAGGACCTTGTCGACCAGGCCATATTGCTGGGCTTCCTCACCCGTCATGTAGTAATCGCGCTGGGTATCTGCCTTGACCTTGTCGAATGGCTGCCCGGAATGCTTGGCCATGATCTCGGTCAACTTCTGGATCACCGAGAACGTTTCCTTGGCCTGGACCTCAAGATCGGGGATGTTGCCGTGGAAGCCGCCTGATCCCTGGTGAATCATGATCCTGCTGTTTGGCAACGCATAACGCTTGCCCGGCGTGCCGCCGGCCAGGAGTACTGCCGCCATGCTTGCACCCATGCCTACGCAGTACGTCTGGATATCCGGTCGGACCATTTGCATGGTGTCGTAGATCGCGAGACCGGAATAGACCTCGCCCCCCGGGGAGTTGATGTAGATCCTGATGTCGGCTTCCGGGTCGTCGTGATCGAGGAAAAGCAGTTGGGCGATGATGAGATTGGCCATCTGGCTTTCGACCGGTGTGCCAAGGAAAATGATGCGGTCTTTCAGTAACCGGGAATAGATATCGAAGGCGCGCTCGCCGCGGTTCGTGCTCTCGACCACCATTGGAATGAGGTTGTGGATATCGGGATATTCCATGGAAAAGTGTTGCTCGCTTCCTGATGTGTGTTTCGAAATCGTCCCGCCCGAGGTGTCGAGCGATGTCGTGTTTCGGGACGGGGTCCGTTCTACGTTCAATGATACTGCCCGCTGTCGAGAATGCTACGACAACGACGCACGGACACCATACACCGCCAGACCCCTATTGTGCGATGTCGCAGATGATGGCCCAGGGCTCGCCTGCCAACCGGGTCATGGCAATCGTCATTCGTCGGTTTCCCTTGCCCCGCAGCCGTTTGGTGATCTGATCGACATCTCCCGCCAATCCCCGGCGCCGGATGTCCACTGGCCCCGCACCGAGCTCCTTCAATCGGGCGCGCAGCTTTTTCTCATGCCACGGCAGGGCATCGACGATCGGCAGGGAGCGGGCAAATGGCGTCTTCATCGGACTTCCGGAAATCAGGAAGGCGATGTCGTCGTCGATCTTCCTCGCACCAAGATAACGTGCCAAATCCTCCACCAACCCGGCCCGGGTCACCGCTGGATTTGGATCGAGCAGGAAATGGCCAGCCTGCGGTCCGGTCAATGACACCGGGTCACCCGGCACGGCCTGCAGTTGGTGGATCCCGGTATCGTCGATCGCGGTTGCCGTGCGTGTCGTTGTCGCCAGGGCAGGGGACCACAACACCGCTTCCTTCAGGTCCGGACCGAGGGCGATCAACTCCATCTCCCAGTTTTCCGGAACGCGGTCATGCGGAAGCCCTGGTGCCATCTTGATCCCGACGGCGGGAACGGCTTCTTCCAGAGCGACGGCCCAGTCGAGCGGCGGTTCGCTGGTGATGCCGCCGAAACGCCCGGACGACGATCTTCTGGCCGGATCGATGAAAACACCATCAATGGCTCCAGAGTCGACATCCCGCACATCAGACTTCATGAAGGTGACATCGCGCCCCGGTGCAGCGCGGTGCACATTGGCTTCGGCAAGCCGCAGGTGCACCGGATCGAGGTCGACCGCGGCCAGATGAGCGATATCGGAAACGCTGGCCAGCGCCATGAGATCGCCACCGATGCCGCAGCAGAGATCTGCCACCATGAGGCATCCCCGGAACCGGTGCGCGCGGTGGAGGGCAATACGCTCCGAGGTTGCCTGCTCCAGACCTTCGCGGGTGAAGAAGAGGGCAGGGGCGGAGGAGAATTTGGCCCTTGCTTTTTGTCGTAGGTCTCGCTGGGTCATGGCCAGCGCCACGCGATCAGCATCCCACGACGCGCGTAACTGCTCGCCGATGCGAAGATCCGGCACGCCGCTGGCGGTCATCCGCTCGATGTCCGCCAGCAGGGTCTTTCCCTCCGGAGAGAGCAGCCATTCGTAGCGTTCAATTTCGGCCGGGGTGCGGAGATCGCTCAAGGAATGTGTCCGGAAAGACAACACGAGCGGCGCACCGGGCGTCCGCTCGTGTTGCAAATGGAGAATCGAGATTCTGTCGCGTGGCGGTGAATGGATTATTCGCCGTCGGAAGCCGCATCGTCAGTGACGGCTTCTGCGGGAGCGTCCTCACTCGTGTCTGTGTCGGACTCTGCAGCGGCCGACTCGACTTCAGTCGAGGCTGCTTCGTCCTGTGTGGTGTCCGCATCTGACGGCGCAGCGTCAGACTCATCGGCTTCCGGCTCGACCCAGCCATTCAGTGCCGCGCCCCGACCCTCGGTCGCCATCTCGATCAGGTGTGCGGTCAACTTCTTGTCGAACATGTCGTTGCGCAGGACATTGCGGAAGTATTCGCTGTTGTAAATCTCTCGAAGCTGCGCGGCTCGTGCCGCAGCCTCTTCGTTCACCTCATCGGGGTTGAGGTCTCCACCGGCCACGCGGTTGATTTCGGCGTCAATGTCCTCGTCGGTAACCTCGACCTTCTCCTGCTTGGCGAGTTCCTGCAGGATCATCGAGTTTTTCAGGCGTTGCGCGGCATCCGTCCGCATTTCGGCCTTCACATCCTCTTCGGTTGAATTGGACAAGCGGAGCATCTGCTCCCAGCCGATGCCTTCCTTCTCCAGATCCTGCTTGCGGTGACCGAGTTGGTGCTCCACTTCATCGTCGATCATCGCATCCGGCAGCTCGACCTCGGTCGCGTCGCTGATCTGGGAGATGATGGCGTTCAATGTGGTGGTGCGCGCATCCTCGGTCTTGCCACGATGGATGTCGTCCCGGATCTGCTTCAGAAGATCGTCGACGGATTCTGCGCCAGCGACGGTCTTCGCGAATTCGTCGTCAAGCGGCGACAATTCGCGGGTTTTGAGCCCCTTGAGGGTGACGGTGTAGGTGAGCTGCTTGCCTCGGATCTGGGGATCCGCCGTCTCATCGTCTTCCTCGAAGACCAGATCGAACGACTCGGTGTCGTCGACATTCATGTCTTCAAGCTTGTCCTGAAGCTGCGGCAGCAGGTTGGTTTCACCCAACACCCAGACCGCATCGGTGATCGGCTCCTGGAAATCCTCGTCGCCTTCCTTCACCGAATAGTCGATGGTGACCTGGTCGCCCTCTTGTGGCTTGCGATCGGTGACATCCACCCACGGTGCCTGCTGGCGTTGCAACCGGTCCACGACTTGCTGGACATCCTCATCGGTAACCGATGCGTCGATGGGCTCCACCCGGACGCTCGCGTAGTCACCCAGTTCAAATGTCGGGTAAACGGGAATGGTGACGACAAAATTGATCGGCTCGAGGGCCAGGACTTCGACAGACGGTTCCCCGACCGGCGTGATGGATTCCTGCTCCAAAGCTTCCCGGTACAGCTTGTCCATCAGGTCTTCGGCAGCTTCCTGCAGGAAATTCTCGCGGCCATAATAGCGCTCAACAATGTGGCGCGGCGCCTTGCCCTTACGGAAACCGGGGATTTGCAGATTGCGGCTACTGCGGGTGATGGTTTTGTTGAGCGCAGTCTGGAACTCTTCATCGTCCGCGGTGATATTTAGCGCGATCTGGCTTCCTGGTTTCGGTTCAGTCGTAACTTTCACGCTCGTCGCGTCCCTTCTCTTTGTCGAATGGCGTGGTGGCACGGGATGCCGGAATCGCCGCTTGTCAGCGAAGATGGTTGCCTCATGTGCGAGACAATGCCGCTCCGTGCGTGACCTGTCCGCGCTCCGTAAAACAATCCATACCGGAGCACAGCGAAATGACCGTCTGGGCGGTCATACCAACAAGCCGGAATTATAGCAGCAATGCCCGGAGCGATGCGTCATTCCCGGCCCGGATCAAAGAATGACGTCTGCTCCCTTTTCGCTTAATAAAGGAAGTTCCTCCACCCTGCTCGCGCGCGGCCCCACCGTACCAAGCATGGGACGGCCAGGTTGGCCCGCAGTGGCGAACTCTGCAGCACGCGTCTCGTGGCCCGTTCTACGAGGACCATGCGTATGGTGAAAACCCGAACGGTGCCATAACGCGTATGGGGCCAGTTGTCCGCGTGGGAGAGATGCTATCAAACACGAATTCCGGGACGAAACCTGAGTATGCATCAAACCCTCACGCCCGGACCCGAAATCGCCTCTTATCTATCCCGCAACATTGAGGGTGCGAGGCCCGGCGGGTATCCAGAATCCCTTCCAAATGGTAATCTGACACCTGTCTGGACGCTGTGAACGGTCATTGCCGGCATTTTCGACCGAACAAAGCGTACGTTCACATTGATCATTGGTCCATGTGGATGGTATCGTCCATTCAGGTATTGATCCTCCCCTCGTACTGCACGGACAGGGGGCGATTCTGCGCCATACGTGTCCGTTCGATCTTGACATCGGGCACGGCGCATTCGTTGTTTCGTGCAGGCGAAGCGGAATCAGCCGATACGAACCCGGCATGGAAGTCCGGAAAGCTGGAACTCTCCGGCAACAGGGATTTCCACAGCGGGCATCGTGAACATTGAGGGGCAGCGTCATCAAATGAGGTGTCTGCACCAGGGGCGGAGGTCCGTCGGTCACATGACGTATACGCAACGTGATCGGGAGCGTGATGAGATCCCGGATGGATGGTTGCAGACGCGTGGGGAATTCCCCGGGTCAACGCAACACGGGATCGCACGCGTTACCTCAAGGCTTCACTTACACATACGTCGGAACGGGCCGGGCTCTCGTATCGGTCATTCCAGGAGGGAAGGCGCGGTGATCACCGCTGTGAAGAACAGGACTTTTGGGGAGCGGCTTCGCATTGCTATGCTTGCCGGCACCCTTGCTATCGGTTCCATGCTCCCGGTTGCTCCGGGCATGCTGGCATCGACGGATACCGTCACGCCAACAACCGAGGCGGTTTCGGCGAGCCAGTTTGACATCGATGCTTCGGCTGGTCTCACCGGCCTCACAGCCCGTGTGAATGGCGGCGGCGAGGGCGCGAATCTCCGCGCCGATGCCGCTCACGATGCGGCGGTGCTGGCCACGCTGCCGGAAGGTACCCTGGTCGATCTCCGCGTCGATATGGTCGACACGGTGTACGATCCCGATGGCGTCACCCGCTGGTGGCCGGTATCCGTGAATGGCCAGGATGGCTGGATTTCCGGTGCGGTCCTGGCCGATCCCGGGAGCACAGCGGTCCCGTCCGATGGAACGGCTGGCACAGCTGGCACGGAAACGTCTACCTCTCGGGTAAATCGAACCGCCTATGAGGATACCGGCCTGATGGTGGCCGAGATTTCGGCGGATGGCGACGGTCTCGTCATGCGGGCCGATCCGGACCGGAACAGTGACAAGGTGATGTCGCTTCCCGATGGCACCATCGTCGACCTCCGGATTGACATGCTGGACACCGTCTACGACGAGCAGGGCACGCGCTGGTGGCCGGTCTCTTACGATGGGGTTGATGGCTGGGTGTCGGGCTTTTACCTGATTGAACCTGGTACGGCCACAAGCACGTCATCCTCGACGTCAACAACAGAGGGGGCATTCTCCGCGGGTGATACCGTCCGGGTGGAGACACCCTCTGGACGTGGACTCGTCGTTCGGATCGAGCCATCCGGAGATGCGGACCGTCTCACCAGCTTGCAGGAGGGACAGGAGGTTCAGATCGTTGAGGGGCCCGCGTCCTTTGAGAACAGCACCAACGGCTGGTACCTGATTACGACCGGTGATGTTTCTGGCTACGTTGATGGCGACCTGCTGGTGTTGGTCGAGAAGTCGGCGCCGGAGGCTCCTGAAGCCCCGTCCACATCGGATGGCGCCTTCAAGGTCGGCGACTGGGCGGAGATTCGCACCGCTGACGGTGATGGTGTCAACCTTCGTGCCGGTGCCAGCGCCAATAGCGACCAAAGCGGATACGCCCCGAACCAGGCGTTGGTGGAAATTCTTTCCGGACCGGAAAATGGCTGGTACGAGGTCCGGTGGGACCGGCAGACGGGTTATATCGATGGCTCGCTCCTGATCCCGGCCGAATCGCCGACCCTGGTGGACAGGTCGACGACCACCGATACCGATACGGAAACCGACACGAGCACGGACACCGATGTGACCGCGCCAGATGCCGCGTTCGCGAGTGGGGACTACGGCAAGGTCGACGCCGGCAGCGGCGTCGGCGTCAACATTCGAGCCCAGCCTTCCCAGGACGCAGAGCGGGCCGGGTACCTGCCGGAAGACTCCGTGGTCCAGATCACCGAGGGACCGCAAACGGATGATGCTGGTAACGCCTGGTATCGCATTACGGATGGCAGCCAAAGCGGCTGGGTTCGTGGCGATCTCCTGAGCCCAACCGAAGCGCCGGCCTCGGCGGAAGAAGTCGCGACATCCGAGGCCGCCGATCGCACGGAAGAGGAAACCCCGGCGGAGCAGGATGCGACATCCGGCTTCATCCTCCCGCTGTCGAGTTTCACCTTTACCCAGGATTACGGATGCAGTTCGCTCGGCTTCTATTCCTATAATGCGGAATTCGGTTGCTCCGTTCACGATGGGGTCGATCTGGCGGCACCTTCGGGTACACCGATCCATGCGGTTGCTGACGGCACCGTGGTTGCCTCCGGCTGGTGCGATTGCGGGCTCGGATACTACGTCGAGATCGATCATGGCGGAGGTATCCACACCGTCTACGGGCACATGGCTTCCCAGCCGTATGTTGCGGTCGGTCAAAGTGTGGCGCAGGGTGATGTGATCGGCCCGGTGGGCAGTACCGGACTCTCAACAGGTCCTCACACGCACTTCATGGTGCGCCAGGACGGCGTCACGCAGGACCCGAAGAATTACCTGCCACCGCTGAATTAATCCAAATTACACCGGCGTCCAGATGCAGAAATCGAGGCGGGACCACATCGGTCTCGTCTCGATTCGTCTACACGTCGCGCGTCAACCATCCCGCCAGTGGGTTGACGCTTGCCTCGGGGCAGCCGTTGGGCGAAGCTGGTGGCATGATCTCGTCGTTTATGAATCCGGAGTTGCTCTTGCCATGACGTTTCCTGAACTTGCCCACACCATCATGTCGCGCGCCGATGCCCTGGCCGCGTTCTCGGAAATGGACGGTGGCATTTGCCGTCGTTTCGGGACACCTGAGATGTCCAGCGCGAACGAGCAGACCGCAACCTGGATGCGTGAAGCCGGGATGCGCACAGCCATCGATTCCTTCGGCAACCTGGTCGGGACCCTCCCTGCAGCAGACGGGAGTGTTGAAACGCGACCGTTCGTCATCGGCGGTCATCTGGACAGCGTGCGCGATGCTGGCCGCTACGACGGTGTCCTCGGGGTGCTCACCGGGATCGCGGTGGCCGAATGGCTGGGGCAGCAACAGCGTCGTCTTCCCTTTCCACTCCAGGTCATCGCCTTTGCGGACGAAGAAGGTCTCAGATATCAATCGCTTGGTGGCTCCCAGGCCTGGGCTGGATTGCCCATGACGCAGTCGCTCGACGATGTTGACGCCGACGGCATTTCGCTTCGTGAGGCAGTTCAGGCCGCTGGTGGAGATCCGGATGCCCTGTCGGCGCGCCAGCGACCCGATATTCTGGGCTTTCTCGAAACCCATATCGAACAGGGCCCGGTACTACAGGCGAAAGACCTGCCGGTGGGTGTGGTCAGTTCGATCGTTGGCAGCGAGCGGATGAACGTCACCCTGGACGGCATGGCCGGTCATGCGGGCACCGTGCCGATGACCATGCGGCGCGATGCCCTGACCGCCGCCGCGGAAATCGTGCTGGCTATCGAGCGGATCGCCTCGGCGACACCGGATATGGTGGGCACCGTCGGGCAACTGGATGTCCATCCCGGCGCGTCCAATGTTATCCCCGGGAAGGTTCGGCTGAGTTGTGAAGTGCGGCATCCATCAATCGAGGCATGTCAGCATGCCATCGCGGCCATCAAGCGGGAAGCGGAGGAAATTGGCGTGCGGCGGGGTGTGACGCCGTCCTGGCAGGATGTGCCGGGATATACACCCACCCAATGCGATCCAGCGTTGATTGACTTGCTTGGCGAGGCGATTGCGGCACAGGGAATCCCGGTGCTCCAGCTTCCCAGCGGGGCCGGGCACGACGCCATCAACGTGAGCCAGATCGCTCCGGTGTCCATGCTCTTCGTCCGTTGCAAGGATGGCATCAGCCACAATCCCGCCGAACTGATCGATGTTTCGGACGTGGAGGTGGCCATCCGGGTCATGGCAGCGTTCCTCGATAGTGTTCAGGATTCCTCCCCACGGTAGGGCTATCCCTACCATGGAATCCACCGCCAGCCACATTCCGGTACCTTCTCCTCGCGGACGATCATAAGGCTACGATCGGAACGCCCGGTCGATGTCGATTCGAGGGGAGTTGTCACCATGTTCCGTCACGAGTCCTTGCGTCTTGCGCTCCGTCCCGCCCTGATCGCTGCTGGCATCGCTGCCTACGCCGTCGTTGCCGTGTTGGTGATGCTTGTTGTCTTTCGCATCGCAGGTATGTGACGTGTCCGGTGACACTCCGCTCTTCATCCCACCCATCCACCCGGAGACATCGGTATCATGAACACAACACAATCGGATTCGCCGCTCACCCCATTGGGTGATCATGGGGACACGGATTCCATGAAAGCCCCTTTTCGGGTCAATAATGAACGGGTGCAACGGGCGCTGGATGACCCGAATTCCTTTTGGGCATTGCTCCGGAATCTGCCGGGGGTTCGCTCCTGGCGGATCCTGAGCGACAGCATGTTCCTGATCACCAGCTTCCCGCTCGGCCTGGTCTGGTTCCTGGTGGGGGTGATCGGGCTCACCGTTGGCCTCGCGCTCTCCATCATCGGCGTCGGGGTCGTCATCCTGGCCATCACCGTTGGTATCCTGATCTGGGCGGCGCAGGTCGAGCGCACTCGCCTGCGGGTCTTCCTCGGTGTCAATGTCGCCCCGACCATTCCGATTTCCGCCTATCAGGGAAATGTGGTCCGCCGCACCTGGAGTTATCTGCGGAATCCGCAGATGTGGCGGGACCTGATCTACCTCATGGTCCTGTTGCCGATCGGCATCGCCGAGCTGACACTCGTCCTCCTGCCGGTCAACCTCCTGTTCGCGCCCTTCCTGTATGGACTCTTCGGCTCCTACGGTGTGCTTTTCTGGGATATCAACCACGGTTTCGAGGCGTTCTTCGCCTTTATCCTTGGCATTATCCTGCTCGTGCCATTGAGCATCCTGATCAATCTGGCGGCGGCATTGCATGGTCGGCTGGGCGTGCTCCTGCTCGGCACTTCCACCGAGGAAGTCCTGCATGAACGTGTCGAGGAGTTGACCGAAAGCCGCTCGGCCGTCATGCGTGCCATGCACCTGGAACGTCGCCGCATCGAGCGGGACCTGCATGATGGCGCCCAGCAACGCCTGGTCAACCTGGCCATGGATCTGGGCCGCGCCCGGGAGAAGCTGGACACCGATCCGGAAGGCGCCCGCCAGATCATCGATGATTCGCACGAGCAGGCCAAGCAGGTGCTCACGGAAATGCGGGATCTCGTTCGTGGCATTCACCCTGCCGTGCTCACCGACCGTGGGCTTGATGCTGCGGTCTCCGCCATTGCCGGCCGATCCCCCGTCCCCGTCAAGGTGGATGTCAAGGTTCGGGGCAGGCTGCCCGAAGAAGTCGAGGGAACTGCCTATTTCGTGGTCGTCGAGGCGCTCACCAACATCGCCCGGCACAGCGGTGCCACGCAAGCCGCTGTGGAATTACGTCGCGAAGGTAACTGGCTTCGTATTACAGTTACGGACGACGGTCGGGGTGGCGCGGATCCCGACAAGGGCACCGGTCTCCGTGGCCTCAAGGACAGGATCGCCGCGCTTGACGGCAGCTTTGCCCTTGCCAGTCCTGCCGGCCGCGGGACGCGGCTGACAGTGGAGATTCCATGCGGGTAGTGATCGCGGAAGATGCGGTGTTGTTGCGTGAGGGGCTGATTCGGCTCCTCACCGAGCATGATGCGGAGATCGTGGCGGCTGTCGCTGATGGCGACGCCCTGATCGAGGCCGTCATGCGGGAGCGCCCGGACGTCTCCATCGTCGATGTCCGGATGCCGCCCACCTTCCGCGACGAGGGGCTGCGGGCGGCCATTGAGTTGCGGCGACGCATCCCCGATACGCCGATCCTGGTCTTTTCCCAATATGTAGAAGAGCGATATGCCGCGGAACTCCTGGAAGGAGGCACCCGCGGCATTGGCTATCTCCTGAAAGATCGCGTCGCCGATGTGCGGGATTTCATTCACGCTGTCAGACAGGTCGCCGCGGGCGGCACCATCCTCGATCCCGAAGTCGTCGCCCAGTTGGTGACCCGCCGTCGGCAGGACGAACGACTTTCCTCTCTCACCCCCCGGGAGCAGGAAGTTCTGGCTCTCATGGCTGAAGGCCGCACCAACCAGGCAATCGCCGACCAGCTTTTCGTCAGTGAAGGCACCGTCGAGAAGCACATTCGCGGCATCTTCACCAAGCTCCAGCTTGAAGATGTCCAGACCATGCACCGCCGTGTCCTCGCCGTCCTCACCTTCCTCCGCCTCGGAGAAGACGAGCGGTAGCTCGTTTGTTACGGATAATGCGTCTTCCGGTTATCCCCGTACGGGTATTCAGCGTCACCCCGTCTATGCAGCCTGGTGGGAGAGAGATCATGGTATTTCATGGTTCACGTCGGCCACCACGGCCAGTTTCCTGATTGCGCGCGCTGTACTTGACAAAATCTTCCAGGGAAGTAGTCTGCTCCAGGGTATGACCGTATTATGGGCGATGACCTTGGTGTTTCATGAAATCAGTATGAGGCTCCTGCGTGTTGCCTTGACGTATCGCGTATCATGGTGGGGATCGAAACAACGTGACACCGTCTCGTTGAATGTCGTGTGCCTGCCTGGTGGACCTGGTTCGGGAATGACACAAGGGGAAGAGAATCGGTGAGCAGTCTCCATCGCGGTCGACGGGCCGGTAGCCGCCTCCTATGAGGCAGTTA
>Ga0182747_1002529_pt1 | contig 12799 bp, 10 predicted proteins | sample eDN3rd30CBELigBY_FD_128526 | JGI IMG/M metagenome (GOLD analysis project Ga0182747, IMG submission 128526) | Enriched backyard soil microbial communities from Emeryville, California, USA - eDNA 3rd pass 30_C BE-Lig BY (version 2) (version 2) | ecosystem: Environmental > Terrestrial > Soil >...
ATCTCCTCGTCATCGCCGCGGGAGCCTGGCTTCCCGGCCTGCTGCCGGACCGCTACGGCGATAACGCGGTCTACCGCCAGGGGCTCTGCTATGTGGAGCCGCCGGCCCGCTACAAGGAGTCCTGGCGGAACGCCCCCGCCATTGCCTCCTTAGGTGACCATACGGGCTATACCTTGCCCGATCGCCGCGGTGCCGGCCTGAAGATCGGCTACAGCGCCCATCGCAGGCTCGCACGGCCGGAGCAGCACGGCTTCGACTCCGATTTGGAGACTGAGAGCGCGGCGATCCTGGGGGCGTTCAAGCCCTATTTCAACGAACCGGACAGCTACCGGCCCACGCGGATCCAGGTGGGCTTCTACGTTCTCGATCCCTCGCGCCGCTTCAAGCTCGACCAATTCGGGCGTGGCCTCGTGGTGACGAACTGCGATGGCCAGATGTTCAAATTCGGCCCGCTTCTGGGCGAGCGCATCGTCGGCATGTTCGAGGGAACTGAATCCGCTGCCGACCTCGCCCGCTGGGCCGCCGGCCACTGAACTCCGCGATAGGACAACCGCCATGCTCGATTTCGATCCGAATACCGTTTCCGCTCCCAACGGTCACTTCATCGACGGGACGCTCGTCACCGAGTGCGGCGACACGCTTTCGGTCCGCCGTCCGTCGGACAACCATGTCTATGCGGACCTGCCGATTGCGTCCGCCGAGATGGTCGACCGGGCCGTGTTGTCCGCGCAGCGCGCCTTCGAAACATCGGACTGGGCCTCCGGCGCCCCACGCAACCGGGCCCGCATCATGCGGCGCTGGGCGGACCTCATGGAGGCCAACAGAGAGGAATTGGCCAAGCTTGAGGCCTTGGGTTCCACGCGGCCGATCAAGGATGTGCTCGCGGTCGACCTCCCCTATGGGGCGGACAACATTCGGTTCTTCGCCGAGTGGGCAGACAAGCTCGGGGGCGACGTGGCGGCCACCCGCTCCGACCATCTGGGCCTCGTGATTGCCGAGCCCTATGGCGTCGTGGCCTGCATCGCACCCTGGAACTTCCCCATCACGCAGGCTCTCACCAAAATCGGACCGGCTCTTGCGGCGGGCAATGCCGTGGTCCTCAAGCCCTCCGAAATGACGCCGTTCTCCGCAGTGCGTCTGGCTGAATTGGCCATTGAGGCGGGCATGCCGCCGGGCATTCTCAACGTCGTCCAGGGCACCGGCGCCGTGACGGGCGACGCCATGTGCCGTCACCCGCTGGTCGGCAAGATCTCCTTCACCGGCTCCACGCGCACGGGCGCCGCCATCATGGCGGCGAGTGCTGAGAGCGGTGTCAAACCTCTCACCTTGGAGCTAGGCGGCAAGAGCCCGCAGCTCGTGTTCGCCGACGTGCCCGATCTTGGCCGGGTGGCGCGCGCCATCTCCAACTCCATTCTCGGCAATGCTGGGCAAGTCTGCGTAGCGGGCTCACGGCTGGTCGTGCAGCGCAAGGTGCACGACCAGCTCCTCGACGGGCTCATCGCCCTGGCGAAGGACGTGCGCCCCGGACCGACCTGGCGCTCAGACACGTCGTTTGCTCCCATTATCTCCACGCCTCAGCTCGACCGCATCGATGGCATTGTCCGGCGGACCATCGCGGAGGGGGCCGAAGCGGTCATCGGCGGGCGGCGGGTGATGTCGATCCAGGATGGCGCCTTCTACGAACCCACCATTCTCACCGGTGCTTCGTCCCAAATGGAAGCAGTGCGCGAGGAGGTGTTCGGTCCCGTCCTGACGGTCCAGAGCTTCGACGACGAGGAAGAGGGTCTTACCCTCGCCGACCATCCGGTCTACGGCCTGGCGGCCGGTGTCTACACAGGCGATGTGAGCAAGGCCCTGCGCGCAGTGCGCACCATCAAGGCTGGCACAGTCTGGGTGAACCGCTACGGACGCACCGCGGACTACATCATTCCGACGGGCGGCTACAAGAGTTCCGGCATCGGCAAAGATCTAGGCCGTCAGGCGGTGGAGGCCAACATGCGGTTCAAGAGTGCCCTCATCGACTTCGCCGCGTGATGCTATGAGCGAGACAGGCTGTTCCGTCCACCGCTTAGTCCGTGTCGTCGCGCTGCGAACCGCACCAGCAATCCATGCTGCAGAGGCCGCATCAATCGGCAGGATGTTCCTCCGGACACGGCACAAAGCGCAACGCTTTCTTCTTCGACGATCCTACAGTTCAGGAGATGCCACTGGGCGTGCCACTTCCGAGACCGGCTGCAACGAGCGCAGCCGTTCCACGAAAGCGGGTGTCCGGGGGCGAGTGCCGCTCACACTGATCCATTCCACGCCGCCAGGAACAAACAAGGGCTGACCCTCATGACCACACTCAGGCCAAAGTACATCTCGTTCGACTGCCACGGCACGCTCATCTACTTCGAGATGGCTCCGGTAGCCCGGAAGGTCTATGCGGACCGGGTGAGCGCAGACAAGTTGGATGCCTTCACCCGTGACTTCTCCTCGTACCGGCTGGACGAGGTTCTCGGGGCATGGAAGCCCTATTCCGAGGTGGTGCGCAACGCGATTGCCCGGACCTGTGAACTCTGGAATGTCGAATTCCGGGACAGCGATGCCGAATTCATCTACAACTCAGTGCCCACTTGGGGACCTCATCCGGACGTGCCTGTCGCACTCGCTCAGGTTGCCAAGCACTTTCCCCTGGTCATCCTCTCGAACGCTGACAATAGCCAGATCCGCTCCAATGTGGAGAAGCTCGGAGCGCCCTTCCATGCGGTGTTCACGGCGGAGGATGCCCAATCCTACAAGCCGCGCATGCGGGGTTTCGAATACATGATGGACAAACTGGGCTGCGGCCCGGAAGACCTGTTGCATGTCTCGTCGAGCTTTCGATACGACCTCATGACGGCACACGATCTGCACATCACGAACAAGGTATGGGTGAACCGCGGGCACGAGCCGCCAAATCCGTACTACGGTTACCATGAGATCAAGGATATCTCCGGTTTGCCGGGCCTGCTCGGCCTGTAAGGGGGGTGTCACCGGCCTTGAAGCCGAACGAAGCGGAGCTTTGCTCATGCGACAGGCGAGATGGCTCTCTCGCCCTTTGTAGACGGTGCGGCTATCGATACAGAATATCCTATCGATAGCCCGCCGGAAGCGCCCATCTGCTTAGATTGGATGCAGAACTTGGCCGAAGAAATATGCAATTGTCGATGCTATGATTGTTGACAATCATACAACTAGGGTCATCATGAAGGCATGGATGGCATCCGCAGCGCTCCTCGGTCTCTTGGACTCGCCGAAGATGGCATGGGCCGATCTTCAGAAAGCCGGATCATGAAACTTGCATCATATTGGCTCGATACGGCGCCGCCCTTCCCCGGCGAGACCTCAGGCGCCCTCGCTGGCCGGGCGGACGTCGCGGTCATCGGCGGCGGCTTTACCGGGCTCTCGGCAGCCATCGCGCTCGCCAAGAACGGCGCCGACGTCGTTCTGATTGACGCAAGCCGCGTCGGCGCCGGCGCTTCGGGGCGCAATGGAGGGCAGTGCAACAACGGCCTCGCGTCCGATTTCCGCAGCACCGTGGATCAGCTCGGGCTCGCCCAGGCCCGCACCCTCTACCGTGCCTACGACGCGGCGGTTGACACGGTCGAGCGCCTCGTCAGAGAGGAGGCAATCGAGTGTGATTTCGCCCGTACAGGCAAGATCAAACTTGCGGCCAAGCCGGAGCATTACGAGAAGCTGGCCCGCACCCACGAAGTGCTCGTCCGGGAAGTGGATCCGGACACCAAGCTCGTGCCGGCCTCAGCGATACGCTCGGAAGTCGGCACCGACCGCTATCACGGCGGTCTTGTCTTCGGCAAAAGCGCCAGCATGCACATGGGAAAGTTCGTGCATGGCTTAGCGAGCGCAGCCGCGCGTCACGGCGTGCGCATCTACGAGAACGCTCCTGTCACGAAGCTGAACCGCATCCACGGATACGAGCATGACGTCGTCACGCGCCGTGGCACGGTCAGGGCCTCGCAGGTCCTGCTCGCCACCGGCACCTCGACGGTTGGCCCCTTCTTTCACTACCGCCGGCGCATCGTTCCCATCGGCAGCTTCATCATCGTGACCGAGCCGCTGCCCATCGAAACCGTCAACGCTCTCATGCCGACCCGGCGGATGGCAACGGACTCGAAGAACGTCGGCTCCTACTTCCGCATCACGCCGGACAATCGCCTGCTGTTCGGGGGCCGGGCCCGCTTCGCCATGTCGAACCCGCTCTCGGACGCCAAGAGCGGCAAGATCCTCGAGCGGACCATGCTCACCGTGTTCCCCGGCCTGCGTGGCGTGCGCATCGATTACTGCTGGGGCGGCCTGGTGGACATGACCGCCGATCGCCTGCCGCGCGCCGGTGAGCATGAGGGCGTGTTCTATTCGATGGGTTACAGCGGCCACGGGACCCAGATGTCCACGCATATGGGCGTCGTGATGGGCGAGGTCATGAGCGGCAAGCCTGAAGCCAACATCTGGCGCGACATGGAATGGCCGGCCATCCCAGGGCACTTTGGCCCACCCTGGTTCCTTCCCTTCGTGGGAGCCTATTACCGCTTGCAAGACATCCTGCACTGAGGCGAACGGGGAGAGGACAAGACCATGTGGATGATAGCCCTGCAACGTTTCCTGATCCTCTGCCTGACATTGGTGATCATCTCGCTTCTGGCCTTCCTCGTTCCCTACATGAGCGGGGGCGATCCCGTGCGCACGATCGTGCAGTCGCGCGTCGGCGACATGGCCGTCGATCCGGCTTCCGTCGAAGCGATGCGGGTGCAGCTCGGCCTCGACCAGCCTCTCTCCGTGCAATATCTGGGCTGGTTGTGGAACGCGCTCCACGGGGATTTCGGCTACTCCTTCGTCAGCCGTTCCCCCGTTGGCCCCGAAGTGGCGCGCGCCCTGGTCGTCTCGTTCACCCTGGCCATGAGTGCGCTGGGCATCGCGCTCGCCGTCGCCCTGCCCCTGGGAACGCTCAGCGCCATGAGGCCCGGCAAGGCCGTCGACACCGTGGCGACCTTCGTCACTCAGACCTTCGTGGCGGTGCCCGAGTACTGGTTCGCGCCGATGGCCGTCCTGGTCTTCTCCCTTTATTTGGGCCTCTTGCCCTCCGCCGGCTGGGAAGGGCCCGCCTCGCTGGTCCTCCCGGCTGTCGTGCTTAGCCTGCGCCCGCTGGCCTACTTCACCCGTGTCAGCCGTGCGGCCATGATGGACGTGCTGCAGGCCCCCTACATCACGGCCGCGCGCAGCCGCGGCCTGAACATGAACCAGACCGTCGTCCATCATGGCATCCGCAACGGGGCGATGCCGGTCGTAACCCTCTTCGCCCTGTGGCTTGCAGGCCTGCTGGGCGGCTCCGTCGTGGTCGAAGTGATCTTCGCCATTCCGGGCATGGGTCGGCTGATCTACGAGGCCGTCGTCAACAAGGATGTGCCGACGCTTCAAGGCAGCTTCGTCTGCATCGTCGCCCTATCGGTTTTGATCAACACGCTTGCCGATGCTCTCTACATCCTGCTGAACCCAGCCGTGCGGATCCGCCATGTCCATTAATCATCTTGCCCCCTCGGCCCCAACGATCCTCGATCCGGCCCGGTCCACCGACCCGTCGACCGTGGCACAGGCCATCCGCTTCATCCGTCAAAGGCATTGGTCGTTTGCCGTCGGGTCGCTGCTGTTCCTGACCATCGCCGTGCTTCTGATCATCTCGCCCTGGATCATCCCGCATGATCCCGCCGCACAGAGCTTGGTGCGCCGCCTGGCCGGTCCCAGCGCCCAGCATTGGCTCGGCACTGACCATCTCGGGCGCGATCTGCTGAGCCGGTTGCTGATCGGCGGGCGTTTCTCCGTCGCGATCGCTGCGGTCACACTCATCCTGTGTGCGGTGATCGGCACCCTCCTGGGCGTCGTGAGCGCCCGCACAGGTGGGCTCACCGACGAGATCGTCATGCGCGTCGTCGACCTGCTGATCTCGTTCCCGGACGTGATCGTCGCGATCTTCATGATCGCGATCTTCGGCCCCGGCTACGGCACGCTGATCGCCTCACTGACGATCGTCGGCTGGACGCCGTTCGCACGTATGGCCCGAGGCCTGGCTCTCGAGATCAACTCGCGTGAGTACATCAGGGCGGCAGAGGTCCTCGGCTGTACGAAGACGTTCATCATCTTCCGCCATGTCATTCCCAACGCAATCCGTCCCATCGCGGCCATCAGCTTCCTGCGCTTTGGCCACAAGCTGATCACGGTCGGCGGCCTGTCGTTTCTCGGCCTCGGCGTGCAGCCTCCGAACGCAGACTGGGCGCTGATGCTGGCGGAGTCGCAGGCCTACGCGGAGCGTGCGCCGCTCCTGGTCGTCGCCCCGGGACTCGCGATCTTCCTGACCGCGCTCAGCGTCACCTGGATCGGCCAGGGGCTGGAGATGAAGGGACGCAACGCCTCCAAGGTGACTCAATAATGGCTGTCTCGGCCGTAACGATGAAAGATGAAACCATGAAAGCTGACAGCAAGGGGATCAAGCGCCTGCCGCGGGTGACCCTGTCTGGCCGCATCGCCGAGGAAATCCGGGAAGCGGTTTTGTCGGGAGCCTTCCCGCTGGGATCTCAGCTGAACGAGATGGACTTGGCGGAGAAGTTCGGCGTCAGCCGCGGTCCGGTCAGGGAGGCGATGCAGCGCCTCATCCAGGAAGGGCTCCTCCACAGCGAGCCGCACCGCGGTGTGTTCGTGCCAGAGCTCACCGATACCGACCTGTCCGATGTCTACTACGTGCGGGAGGCGATTGAGGGTGCGGCCGTCCAAAGGATCATGGCTCGTCAGGACCGAAAGGATATCCATCTCGCTCTGATGAAGATCGCCAAGCAGATGGAGAAGACGGTCACCCAGGGAAGCTGGTTGCAGGTGGCTGACATCGATCTCGCCTTCCACCGGGAGCTCGTCGAGGCCGCTGGAAGTTTCCGCCTGTCGCGGATGTACGCGACGGTTCAGGCGGAGACGAAGCTGTGCATGCACATGCTCATGGGGGGTTACCGGAGCAGCAAGGCTTTGGTCGAAGAGCACGAGCTTCTGGCAAACCTCATCGCGGGCGATGATGTCGCCGCAACGTTGCGGGAGCTCTCCCGTCACTTCGGGGATCCCATTCGCATCCTGCGCAAAGCAAATGCCGTGAGGCAAGGATCAGAGGCCGCCTGACCGACCACCGCCCGAAAGCAAACCAGAGGAGGCTTTCGTGATTATGGAAAAGAGCACTTCGGCTGCCGAGGCCCATCCTCGTCCAGGCGAGCCGTTGCTGGAGATCAGCAATCTTCAGGTGTCGGTGCCCGACGCTCCGAACGTCGAGCCGATCATCGACGGGATCAGCCTGCGCATCAACGCCGGAGAGGTCGTCGCGCTGGTGGGCGAGTCGGGGTCCGGCAAGAGCATGACCGCGCTTTCGCTGATGCAGCTCCTTCCCACAGGCCTCAAGGCGACCGCGGGCACGATCATGTTCGACGGTGAAGACATCCTCTCAATGTCTCAGCGGCAGCTGAATCATCTCCGCGGTGGCCGGGTCGCGATGCTGTTTCAGCAGCCTCAGGCGATGCTCGATCCGACCTCCCGCGTCGGAACGCAGGTCGCCGAGCCCATGCGGATCCATCGCCACGTGGATCGCACCACGGCCAAGGCGCGCGTTTTGGAGCTCCTGGGCGAGGTCGGCATCCCCGACCCCCGCGCGCGCGTGGATTGCTTCTCTTACGAGCTGTCAGGCGGCATGGCTCAGCGCGTCATGATCGCCGCCGCTCTGAGCGCCAATCCCGATCTTCTGATCGCGGATGAGCCGACGACCGCGCTCGACGTCACCGTTCAGGCTCAGATACTCAAGCTCCTGGACGACGAACGGCGCAAGCGTAAGCTGGCAGTGCTGCTCATCACCCACGATCTCTCGATCGTGTCCGCCTTGGCCGATCGGGTTGCGGTCATGTACTCGGGCCGGATCGTCGAGGAAGGGCCAACCCAGCAGATTTTGAAGTCTCCTCAGCATCCCTATACCAAGGCGTTGATCCAGTGCTCTCTCTTGAAGGCGGATGAGCAAGGCAATCTTTTCTCAATCCCAGGCGGCGCGGCCCAAGCACGCGACCTCCACAAGGGGTGCCGGTTCCTTCCCCGGTGCGGCACTGCCGCGTCAGGCAATCTTCACGAGCGGTGCACCGGTCTCGAGCCGGAACTCGATTCCTACAACGACTGCTGCAAGGCCCGATGCTGGGCCGTCAGACCCGATGGCGCCCATTCCGACGTCCACGAGGAACGCAGACCATGACCTTGTATGATCCCATCGAGCGCAATCTCTCGCGAGACAAAGGGACCGACCAGAGCGAACCCTTCGTCGTGGTGCAGGATCTGGTTAAGCACTATCCGGTTCCCGGCTTTCCGAGAGGCCGTTCCGTCAAGTCCGTCGACGGCGTCTCCTTCACGATCAAGGAAGGCGAAATTCTCGGCCTCGTCGGGGAGTCCGGCTGCGGTAAAAGCACGATCGCGCGGGTGCTCATGCGTCTGACCCCACCCACGAGCGGCGTCGCCAGGGTAGATGCCCGCAACATCCTCGCGATGAAAGGCGAAGAGTTGCGGCGCATGCGGCGCACCATGCAACTCGTGTTCCAGGATCCGTTTGCTGCCCTCGATCCTCGCATGACGATCGGCGAGAGCATGGAGGTTCCTCTGGCGCAGCATGGCATCGGTCACGCGCGGGAGCGCCGTGACCTCGTCCTGCGGATGTTAAACGACGTGGGCTTGGATGCCTCGTTCCACGGCCGCTATCCGAAGCAGTGCTCCGGCGGCCAGTTGCAGCGTGTCGTGATCGGCCGAGCGCTTCTGCTCAAGCCCTGGTTTCTCGTCTGTGACGAGCCCACGTCCGCGTTGGACGCTTCCATGCGCACTCAGATCCTGAACCTTCTCATGGACCTCAAGCGGCGCTTCTCGCTCACGATTCTAATGATCTCGCACGATCTTCGCGTGATGCGGTACATGTGTGACCGGATCGCCGTGATGTATCTCGGACAGATCGTGGAGGTCGCCGAGCGGGATGAACTGTTCGAGCACCCACGGCATCCCTACACGCGCGCGCTCATCGCTTCGTCGATGCTCGAGGAGACGGGGCTCAAGTCATCCGCGGGCCTCCTGAAAGGCGAAGCGCCGAGCCCGCTCAATCCACCGTCTGGATGCCGATTCCATACCCGGTGCATCTATGCCCGGCAGGCCTGTTCGGAGAACGTACAGGATCTCCTCCAAGCGGGAGACAGCCATTTGGTGCGTTGCCAATTCTGGGAACACTTGGACGAGGTCCCGCAGCAGTCGGCTCGATTGAGCGACGATAGGAGCAAGGAGCCTGTTGTACACGCGATGTTGGCATAAGCGGCCGGACTGGGTGGTCCGTTCGGATCGCCCACTGCACCAGAGTTGACGAGGGCGGATCGCATTTGGGGTCTGCCAATCAAGTATTTGTGCTCTTTGGCAGCGGTATATTTTAGCACAACTGTCTTAGAACCCAGCTCTCAGCAGCAGATTCGGCCGAATTAAGAAGACGATGCTGAAGTTACTTGACATTCCCAAAGGGGAAGGTCGCTCAATAGTAGCGGTTCGCATCGTCGGGAGAGATAGAAGTTCTGCGAAGAACCTGTCACCCGGTGTGCCCCCGCATCCGTGCAAATGCCGACCTGCGGCGGGAGCCCCGGTGGACAGACGGTCCGATCAACACGGACGCGCCAGAACGTGGAAGCGATGCGGTTCACTTACGCCGGACGGTGCCTCTGGGCATCTGCCGGAGCGACACAAGGAATGGGGAACATGCGCAATCATCGCCTAACATTCGCACTCTGTGCGGCAACGCTCTCAACATCAGCCTTTGCTCAGGCAGCCGGCGCCAACACGATCCGCATGGTCGACTGGTGGAGTCCTAAAACGGGCTGGGAGATGGCCTCTGACGATGCCTTCGTCGGCAGTCGCTCGGGCTGTTACGAGAGCCTTGCGCGGATCGGCTTCGACAATACCCTTCAGCCGTCCCTCGCAACATCGTGGACCCAGACCTCTCCGACCACTTGGGAGTTCACCCTTCGGGACAACGTGAAGTTCCAGGACGGACTGCCCCTGAACGCGGAGAGTGCGGCCAACGCGCTCAACAATCTCCTGAAGGCCGCAATGCCGGCCCGCGCCTTCTCGCCCAAGGTGATCAAGTCAGTCGAGGCGGTCGGCGACAAGGTCGTCAAGATCACCACCCTCGAACCCTCGGTCCTGCTGCCCCTGCAGATGGCAAGCCCCGCCACATCAATCCTCTCCCCGTCTGCCTACAAGGACGGAAAGATCAACCCGATCAACGCCTGCACGGGACCGTTTGTCATCACCGACGTGGACCCGACCCGCGCGACCGTCAAGCGCAACGACAACTACTGGGGCGGGAAGCCCACTCTTGACGGTGCAGAAATCCGCTTTATCTCGGATGCGAACACCCGTGCGACCCAAATCCGCACCGGTGAGACGGATATCGCTCGCTTGATCCCGCCCTGGATCGTGAGCAAGCTGAAGACTACGCCGGGGGTGAAGCTTGAGGCGGTCAACGCCCCGCGCACCACCATGCTGTTGATGAACAACAAGAAGGCGCCCTTCGACAACATCAAGGTGCGCCAGGCGGTTCAGGCTGCCATCGACAATGCCAGCCTCGCGGCCGCCGTGTACGAAGGTGCGGTGCAACCGGCCGTGGGACCGTTCGTCTCCACCGACCCCTGGGCGCCGAAGGACCTGAAGCCAGCCTTTGACGTCAAGAAGGCCAAGGCGCTCCTCGAGGAAGCCGGGGTGAAGCCCGGTACCCTCAAGGTCAATCTCCTCGCCTACTCGAATAAGACGGAGTTGAAGGACGTGGCCGCGGTCATCCAGGAGATGCTCAAGAACATCGGCATCCAGGTCGACATCAAGGTTGCGGAATACAACGCTATCGAGCCCGACATGATGTCCGGCAACTATGACATGGGCCTGATGTCCCGCGGTTATCTGACCGATGCGGCCGAGCCGGCGAGCTATCTGAACGCCGACTACAAATGCAAGGGCGCTTTCAACATCTCGCAATACTGCACCCCGGAAATGGACGCAAAGCTTGAGGCGATTTACGCGACCCCCGAGCCAGAGAAGCGGCTACCGATGTATGCTGACATCGCCAAGAAGGTGCAGTCGGAGGCACTGACGGTCTTCCTCATTCACGAGACCTCCTACGACGCGTATTCGACCAAGGTGAAAAACTTCAAGTCGCACCCGCTGAACTACTATGTGCTCACTCCATCCCTGTCGCTCAACTGATCGAGCATGCTAAACGGCCGGCGGCACTCTCTGGTGCTGCCGGTTCCCATGATCTTGAACCGGCGCCCGCGCTCGCGGGCGCTTTCGCATCGGCCCACGTTCCTGAGTCGCACCATGCATCCCACCTACACCGACCTTCGCGCATCGGCGCCCAATCCATCGACGACGATCGCCCGGAATGATCCCGCCATTCGAGCGGATTCTTTCGCTCCCTTCCGTCAGAGCCTGGCCATCGACGATCCGAATCTCGACGTGGGCTGGTGTTTGCTTCCGGCAGGCGAAGGCGTGTCCGATGATGTCTCGCAGCACGAGTTGCTGGTCGTGCTCGATGGCAAGATCGATATCGAGGGAAAGGAGGGTGGCGAAAGTTTGCGGGCCGGCAGCAGTCTGATCGTGCCGAAGGGTGGATCCTTTCGCTGGAGCGTGGCGGACCAAGCGAAACTTGTTTTCATGCGCTATCGCGCTGAGGATGCGCAGGACAGCGCCGACCTGATCTTTGTTGATCCGGATGTCCCGCTCTCCCCTTCCGGTAGCCCGGCGGTGGAGCTTCTCTTGAGCGAAACCCCGTCCTGCCGCAACAACACGCTCTACGCCACGCCGACGCGCCACTGGAGCGCGGGAGTTTGGGATTCAACGCCCTACCATCGGGCGCCGATGGTCTATGCGCATTATGAACTGATGCACATCCTTGAGGGCAGCGTTCGCATCACGGATGACCAGGGACGGGCGACCACGTTCGGACAGGATTCCATTTTCCTCGTCCCTAGGGGCGCAAAGTGCAGCTGGCTCAGCGAGGAGCATGTTCGCAAAGTCTGGGGCATCCTGAGAGTTCCTTCGTAACGCCGAGAGACATCGAATGAAGTTTTATAAGATCGCGCTCATTCCGGGAGACGGAATTGGCACGGAGGTCCTCGACTGCGGCTGGCGCGTTCTGACAGCCGCGTCGGATAGGTTCGGCTTCCGATTGCAGAGCCAGACTTTCCCCTGGTCCTGCGATTATTATCTCCGGCACGGCCGCATGATGCCGGATGACGGCATTGAGCAACTGCGCGCGTTCGACGCCATCTATCTCGGTGCGGTGGGCTGGCCCGCGCGGGTGCCGGACTCAGTCTCGCTGCACGGATTGCTGCTGCCGATCCGCAAGGCCTTCGACCTGTACGTCAATTCCCGCCCGCATCGTCTTCTCGACGGCGTGGAAGGCCCCCTGCGCGCGGGATCCTTCGACATCCTGTGCATTCGCGAGAACACGGAAGGCGAATACAGCGGCGCCGGCGGCCGGGTTCATGTGGCCACGCCGAACGAGGTGGCGGTGGAGACATCCGTGTTCACGCGCCGTGGCGTGGAGCGGGTCATCCGGTACGGCTTCGAAATGGCGCGCACCCGTAAGAGGCGCCTTGCGTCGGTCACCAAGTCCAACGCTCAGAAATACTCCATGGTGTTCTGGGACGAGGTGACGGACGCCCTTGCGGCCGAGTTCCCG
>Ga0182747_1002530_pt1 | contig 12796 bp, 11 predicted proteins | sample eDN3rd30CBELigBY_FD_128526 | JGI IMG/M metagenome (GOLD analysis project Ga0182747, IMG submission 128526) | Enriched backyard soil microbial communities from Emeryville, California, USA - eDNA 3rd pass 30_C BE-Lig BY (version 2) (version 2) | ecosystem: Environmental > Terrestrial > Soil >...
GCCACCAGCCGCATCGCGGTGGTCGCCTCGACCGAGGGCGGGATGGACATCGAAACCGTCGCGCACAACACGCCCGACAAGATTCACACGATCGTTATCGACCCCGCCACCGGCCTGATGCCGCACCACGGCCGCAGCGTCGCCGCCGCGCTCGAGCTCGAAGGCGACCTTGCCAAGCAGGCCGCCAAGGTCCTGGCCGGCCTCTACAACGCCTTCCTCGCCACCGACGCCGAGCAGATCGAAATCAACCCGCTCGCGGTGTGCGAAGGCGCGAACGGCGATGAACTGCTCGTCCTCGACGCCAAGCTGGGCTTCGACGGCAATGCGATGTTCCGCCACAAGGACATCGCCGAACTCCGCGACCTGACCGAGGAAGACCCGGCCGAGGTCGAGGCGTCGGAATATGATCTCGCCTACATCAAGCTCGACGGCAACATCGGCTGCATGGTGAACGGCGCCGGCCTTGCGATGGCGACGATGGACATCATCAAGCTGAATGGTGCCTTCCCGGCGAACTTCCTCGACGTCGGCGGCGGCGCGAGCAAGGAAAAGGTCACCGCGGCGTTCAAGATCATCCTGAAGGATCCGGCGGTCGAGGGCATCCTCGTCAACATCTTCGGCGGCATCATGAAGTGCGACATCATCGCCGAGGGCATCGTCGCCGCGGCGAAGGAAGTGAACCTCTCTGTCCCGCTCGTCGTCCGCCTCGAAGGCACGAACGTCCAGCAGGGCAAGGACATCCTGGCGAACTCGGGCCTGCCGATCGTTGCGGCCAACGATCTGGGCGATGCGGCAAAGAAGATCGTCGCCGAGGTTGCCAAGGCGGCGTGATGCGAAATTGCCTCTCCCCCTGGGGAGAGGCGGCGAGACTTGGCAGCTTGCTGCCTGGTCGCAGCGGTGGGGCGGCAACGTCCGGACCCTCACCAAGTCCGACTAGGTCCTGATGGACCAAGTCTTCCTATCCTCTCCCCCAAGGGGAGAGGGTGAGGGACTGCAAGGTTGACGTTTACGTAAACGCCAATTATGGCGCAGTGCACAATTTTTCGAGAGGAGCTTTTGGCCCATGAAAATCCTCGTTCCCGTGAAACGGGTGCTCGATTACAACGTGAAGCCGCGGGTGAAGGCCGATGGCACGGGCGTTGACCTTGCCAATGTGAAGATGTCGATGAACCCGTTCGACGAGATCGGCGTCGAGGAAGCGATCCGCCTGAAGGAAAAGGGCGTTGCGACCGAGATTATCGCCGTCAGCGTCGGCCCGGCGAAGGCGCAGGAAACGCTGCGCACCGCGCTGGCGATGGGCGCCGACCGGGCGATCCTGGTCCAGACCGACCATGCGGTCGAGCCGCTGGGCGTCGCGAAGATCCTGAAGGCGATCGCGGATGCCGAACAGCCGGGCCTCGTGATCCTCGGCAAGCAGGCGATCGACGACGACAACAACCAGACCGGCCAGATGCTCGCCGCGCTGACGGGCTGGGCGCAGGGCACCTTCGCCAGCGCGGTGAACGTCGAGGGCGACAGCGTCAGCGTCACCCGCGAAGTCGACGGCGGTCTCGAAACGGTGAAGCTGAAGCTCCCCGCGATCGTCACCACCGACCTTCGCCTCAACGAGCCGCGCTATGCCTCGCTGCCGAACATCATGAAGGCGAAGTCGAAGCCGCTCGATACCAAGTCGCCCGCCGACTACGGCGTCGACACGAGCCCGCGCGTCAAGACGGTCAAGGTGTCGGAGCCGCCCGTCCGCTCGGCCGGCGTCAAGGTCGCCGATGTCGATGAACTGGTTGCCAAGCTGAAGGCGATGGGAGTGCACTCATGAAAACGCTCGTTTGGGTCGAACATGACGGCAGCGCCGTCAAGGACGCCACGCTCGCCGCGGTGACCGCCGCCTCGAAGCTCGGCGAAGTCCATCTTCTGGTCGCGGGGCAGGGCGTCGACGGCGTCGCGAAAGCCGCGGCGCAGATCGCCGGCGTCGGCAAGGTCCACGTCGCCGACAACGCCGCTTTCGGTCACAACCTGCCCGAGAATATCGCGCCGCTCGTCGCCGAGCTGATGGCGAGCCATAACGCGTTCGTCGCGCCCGCCACGACCACCGGCAAGAATATCGCGCCGCGCGTCGCCGCGCTGCTCGACGTGATGCAGATTTCGGAAATCCTGTCGGTCGAGGGTCCGAAGACCTTCACCCGTCCGATCTATGCCGGCAACGCGATCGCGACCGTCGAATCGTCGGACGCGAAGCTCGTCCTTACCGTCCGCGGCACCGCCTTCGAAAAGGCCGCCACCTCGGGCGGTTCGGGAGCGGTCGAGGCCGTCTCGGCGGGCGGCGACGCCGGTATCTCGAGCTTCGTCGGCGCCGAGATCGCCAAGTCGGAGCGTCCCGAACTCACCAGCGCGAAGATCATCGTCTCGGGCGGCCGTGCGCTCGGTTCGAGCGAGAAATATCAGGAAGTCATCGTGCCGCTCGCCGACAAGCTCGGCGCCGCGCTCGGCGCGAGCCGTGCCGCGGTCGATGCGGGCTATGTCCCCAACGACTATCAGGTCGGCCAGACCGGCAAGATCGTCGCGCCGGAGGTCTATTTCGCGATCGGCATCTCGGGCGCGATCCAGCACCTCGCGGGCATGAAGGATTCGAAGACCATCGTCGCGATCAACAAGGACGAGGACGCCCCGATCTTCCAGGTCGCCGACCTCGGCCTCGTCGCGGACCTCTTCAACGTCGTGCCCGAACTGACGGCCAAGATCTGACCGGCCATCCCGGACATGGGTGACAAGAAAGCGGTCGCGAGCTTCGCTCGCGGCCGCTTTCGCATTTCGGCTCCGTCATGTTTCTGCCATCGACGCACGCTTGATGCGTGCAGTCCTTCCTTTTCGGAAGGAAGGCGAAGTCGAGGAGTCCGACATGCCCCAGCCTGACAAACGCGCCTTGCTCGCCGACGGGCTGGCGCGCGGCGAAGACGATGCGGCGCTTCGCGCGCGCCTCATGGATGCGGGCGTGTCGGCCGCCTCGGCGAAATATGAGATCGACCGGCTCGCCAGGGATCCGGTGGCGGCCGTGCTGCGGCGCCAAGCGGCGCGCATGGCGAAGCAGCACTGGTTGTTCGCCAATCAGGAACGCCTCGCGCGCGAGGCGGAGGGCGGGTTCGCGCTCGACACGCTCGACCGGCCCGAGTCGGCGCATTTCTATCGCCATTATTACGAGGCGAACCGCCCCGCGAAGCTGACCGGCCTCGTCGATCATTGGCCGGCGCTGTCGCGCTGGTCGCTCGATCATTTCGCGAAGAGCTGCGGCAATGCGACCGTCGAGGCGCAGGTCGAGCGCGAGGGCGACCCCGGCTATGAGCTTGCCAAGGACGATCACCGCCGCCGCGTCCGCTTCGGCGAACTGGTCGACTGGCTGCGCAAGGAGATGCCGAGCAACGACATCTATCTGACCGCCTATAACAGCGGCGCGAATGCGGCGGCGCTAGCGCCTTTGTGGGACGATCTCGCGCCCATCGCATTGCTCGACGCGCGCGAAGGTCGCGACGGCTTCTTCTGGCTCGGGCCGCGCGGTACGCTCACGCCCTGGCATCACGACCTCACCAACAATCTTCTGGTCCAGGTGCTAGGCCGCAAGCGCGTGCGCCTCGCGCCGCCCTGGGCCTTCGCACGGATGCGCAACAGCCGGCACTGCTTTTCCGACTGGGCCAATGATCCCTTGCCTGCGGGCCCCGGGGATACCGTGACGCCGCCGGTGCTCGAAACGGTGATCGGCCCGGGCGAGGCGATCTTCCTGCCGGTCGGCTGGTGGCACCAGGTCGAGGCGCTCGACCTGTCGGCGAGCATGAGCTTCACCAGCTTCCGCCGACCCAACGCCCATGTCGAAGATTATCATTCCTATGGAGACATAAGCTGATGCCCCTGATCCTCGTCGCCCGTGACGATGCCGTCGCGACCGTCACCCTCAACCGGCCCGAGGCGATGAACGCGCTGTCGCGGGCGCTGCGCGCCGAGTTGGCGGCCGCGATGCGCGATCTCGCCGCCGATGATAGCGTGCGCGCGATCGTGCTGACCGGGGCGGGAACGCGCGCCTTCACTGCGGGGCTCGATTTGAAGGAACTGGGCGCCGACACCGGGAATCTGGGCGCGGCCAATGCGGAGAGCGCCGACGAGAATCCGGTGAAGGCGATCGAGCTGTGCCCGCAGCCGGTAATCGCGGCGATCAATGGGGTCGCGATCACCGGCGGGTTCGAGGTCGCGCTCGCCTGCGATATCCTGATCGCCTCGACCAATGCCCGCTTCGCCGACACCCATGCGCGCGTCGGCATCATGCCCGGCTGGGGCCTGTCGCAGAAACTGTCGCGGATCATCGGGATCGCCCGCGCGAAGGAACTGTCGCTGACCGGCAATTTCCTGGGTGCCGAGGCGGCGCGCGACTGGGGGTTGGTGAATCGCGTCGTGGCGCCCGAGGAACTGCTCCCCGCCGCGCAGGCGCTCGCACGCGATATCGCGAGCGCCGACCCGGCGATGGTGCGGTGCTACAAGAAGCTGATCGACGACGGCTATGCGCTGCCCTTTGGCGAGGGAATGGCGCTCGAACAGGCGCGATCGACGGCGGCGAACCGCGCGGTCAGCGCCGATGAGGTCGAGGCGCGCCGGCTCGCGGTGATGGCGCGCGGCCGCGAACGGGCGGGCTGACCGGGCCCGGCTTGCCATCGGGGCGCCTGCACATTAGCCTATCTTCATGAAAATGGGGGGATGGGTCGTTGGCGCGGCGCTGCTGTTGAGCGGCGCACCGCTGGTTGCAGCCAACGGGAAAGACCCGGTCGCGCTCGAACCGTCGATGCCGTGGAAAATCCATTCGACGGGCGATTTCTGCCGTCTCTGGCGGAGCTTCGGCACCGGAAAGCAGGCGATCACGGTCGTCCTCGACAATTTCGACAATGACGAGGATTTCCGCATCACGCTCGCCGGGCGGCCGATGCTGGCGGCGAAGCGCGACGGTTCGGTCCAGCTTCGCTTCGGTGATGCGCTGCCCGAACAGTCGCTCGCGTTCGACAGCGGCACCTTCGCGCGAAAGCCCGCCTGGATCGTCAAGACCGCCATCCGGATACGCCCCGACCCGGACGGCACCGACCCGCGGCCGATCACCCCCGAGGAAGAGGCGTCGGTCGCCGCCATCCGCATCGGGGAGCCGCTGCGGCAGCCGGCGCGGCTCGACACCGGCCCGATGGGCGAGGCCTTCGCCCTCATGCGCGATTGCACCGAGAAAATGATCGGGGGATGGGGGATCGACGTCGCGCGACACCGCCATTTGTCGCGGCCGGCCACGCCGGTCGGTTCGCCCGGGCAATGGATGCGCGGCACCGATTATCCGATGAGCATGATCCGCAAGATGCAGTCGGGCATCGTCCGGTTCCGGCTGATGGTGGGCGAGGATGGCGCGCCGACCGCCTGCCACATCCAGCTGTCGACCAACCCGGAAGGCTTCGACGCGGCGGTGTGCGACGCGCTGATGAAGCGCGCGCGCTTCAAGCCGGCGCTCGACGCCGACGGCAAGCCATTGCCCTCCTATTATCGAAACAGCGTGATGTTTTCCTTTTGACGGATGAGGGGCGGGGCCATGACGATCAGATATGCGATGGCCGGGTTGGCGCTCGCGGGATTGGCGGTGCCGGTGCTGGCCGCAGGCAAGAACGCGCCGGTCGTGCTCGAACCGTCGTCGCCGTGGAACATGCACTATGCCGAGGATTATTGCCGGCTGGTGCGCGTCTTCGGCGAGGGGAAGCAGCGGACGGTCCTGATGATGGATCGCTATGCGCCGGGCGCTTCCTTTCGCCTGACGCTCGCCGGCGCGGCGACCAAGGCGGCGCAGTTCGGCGGCAAGGCCAAGGTGCAGTTCGGGCCCGGCTGGGACGAGCAGGAAATCCGCTTCTTTTCGGGAACGATCGGCGAGAAGCTGCCGGCGTGGATTTTCGCCGACAACACGCGCATCCGCCCGCTGACCGAGGCGCAGAAGGCGCGGGTCGCGGCCGAGGTTGCGGAAGAAGGGCTGGCCGACACTGCGGAGATCGCGCCGATTTCGGAAGCTGACGAAGCCGCGACGACGCAGCTTCGCTTCGGTCGCCCGCTGCGTCACCCTCTGGTTCTGCACACGGGGCCTATGAAGGGGGCGTTCGACGCGATGCGGGCCTGCACCGACGAACTGGTAACGCATTGGGGAGTCGATCCCAAACAGGTGAAGACCCAGTCGCGCCCCGCCGTGCCGACCGAATCGCCGGGGCGATGGCTGAGGAGCGACGATTATCCGCCCAGCATGCTCAGCAAGGGGATGCCGGGGCTCGTCCATTTCCGGCTGACCGTCGGCGAGGACGGGGTGCCGGTGTCGTGTCATATCCAGCAATCGACCAATCCCGAAGGATTCGACGCGGCGGTGTGCAAGGCGATGATGCGGCGGGCCCGCTTCGAGCCCGCGCTCGATGCCGGGGACAAGCCGATGAAGGCCTATTATCTGAACACCGTGCGCTTCCAGATCCCGTGATCGCGCCTTCGAGCGCAATGGGGCTTGCGGTCGCGAAAAATACTTAGCAAGGTTAAGTAATGACCGACCTTGCCGAACCGCTTTCCGCCTTCATGTCGCGCACCGCCGGGCCCGGCGCGCTGTCGGGCCTCTCGCGCCTGTCGGGCGGGGCGAATATGGAAAGCTGGGCATTCGATTGGGCAGGCGAGGGCTATGTTCTCCGCCGCGCGCCTTCGGTGGATTATATGGCGGGTCGTCCCTATGGTCATGCGGTCGAGGCGGCACTCGTCCGCGCGGCGCATGCGGGCGGAGTAAGGGCACCCGAGGTGGTCGGAGTGCTCGCCGATGGCGACGGCATGGGCACGGGCTATGTGATGCGGCGGATCACGGCCGAGGTGTCGCCCGCGAAGATATTGGCCGCGCCGCCGTCGCCGCTGGTCGCCGATCTCGGCCGCGAGCTGGCGCGCATCCACGCGCTGCCGCGTGCCGCGATCCCCGAGGGCATTCCGGTGATGGACACCGCCGAGGCGCTCGCCGAGCTCAAGGCGCGCTTCCTTTCCTATGGCGGCGACCGGCCGGTGATCGCGCTTGCGATCAAATGGTGCGAGGATCATCTGCCCGCGTCCGCCGAGCCGGTGCTCGTCCATGGCGACTATCGCATGGGCAATGTCATGGTCGATGCGGATGGTCTTGCCGCGGTGCTCGACTGGGAGCTCGCGCATCTGGGCGACGCGCACGAGGATCTGGCGTTCGGCTGCATGACCGTGTGGCGCTTCGGCCAGCTCGACCGGCCGGCGTTCGGGGTCGGCAGCCTCGAGGAATATTTCGCCGCTTATGAGGCCGCGGGCGGTCGGTCGGTCGATCGGGGCCGCTTCCGCTTCTGGCTCGTCTATCGCACCCTCTGGTGGGCGCTCGGCTGCCTGCAGATGGGGCAGGCGTGGCGCAGCGGCGCCGACACCACGGTCGAGCGCGTCGTCGTCGGCCGGCGCACCGTCGAGCAGGAACTCGACCTCGTGCGGCTGCTCGAGGAGGAGGCTCCCGAAGCGGAACGCTCGCGTCCGCTGCCGTCCCCGCCGCCGGCTGCGGCCTCTCCGGTGGGTGAACCGACGACAGGCGAAATGGTGCAGGCGGTGCGCGACTGGCTGGGCGAGGCGATCAAGCCGCACGCCGAAGGGCATGGCAAATTCCAGGTCGCGGTGGCGATGAACGCGCTCGGCATCGCGATGCGCGACCTCGATGCCGGTACGCGCGCCGAGGACAAGGCGCTCGCCGCCGCGCTGCTGGCCGGCCGGACGACGCTTGCCGAACCGGGGTTGCTCGCGAAGCTGCGCCGCGCGGTGCTCGAAAAATGCGCCGTCGACAGCCCCAAATATGCCGCGCTCGCGCGCTCACGCGACGACTGGCGCGGTTAGGTATCAAGGGAGAGGATGACGATGGATTTCGGAATGCCGGCCGATCTGCAGGCCTATCTGGACGAACTCGACGCGTTCATCGCGGCCGAGATCAAGCCGCTCGAACAGGCCGACGACAATATCCGTTTCTTCGACCATCGCCGCGAGCATAGCCGCACCGATTGGGACAATCAGGGCCTGCCGCGTCACGAATGGGAAGCGCTGCTGAAACAGGCGACGCGCAAGGCCGATGCTGCCGGGCACTGGCGCTTTTCGGCGCCGAAGAAATATGGCGGCAAGGACGGATCGAACCTGTGGATGGCGGTGATCCGCGAGCATTTCGCGGCGAAGGGGCTCGGCCTTCACAACGACCTCCAGAACGAGCACAGCATCGTCGGCAACTTCCCCTTCGTCGAGATGTTCGAGCAGTTCGGCACCAGCGACGAGCAGAAGGCCGAGTTCATCCTCGGCGGCTTCGAGGGCAAGCGCCGCACCGCTTTCGGCCTGACCGAGCCCGATCACGGGTCGGATGCGACGCATATGGAGACGCGCGCGGTGCGCGAGGCGCGCGACGGGGTCGACGGCTGGCGGATCGACGGCGAGAAGATGTGGACCACTGGCATGCACGTCGCGACCCACTGCGCGACCTTCTGCCGCACCAGCGGCGCCGACGGAAACGCGAAGGGCATCACCTGCTTGCTTGTTCCGAACCCGTCACCGGGCCTCGTCATCGAGGAATATCTCTGGACGTTCAACATGCCGACCGACCATCCGCGCGTCAGCTTCACCGATGTCTGGGTGCCCGACAGCGCGCGCCTGGGTCCGGTCGATGGCGGCCTGTCGATCGCGCAAAGCTTCGTCCACCAGAACCGCATCCGCCAGGCGGCTTCGTCGCTCGGCGCCGCAGTCTATTGCATCGAGGAAAGCGTGCGCTACGCGCGCGAAAGGAAACCCTTCGGCGAGGCGCTGGCGAAGAACCAGGCGATCCAGTTCCCGCTCGTCGAACTCGCGACGCAGGCCGAGATGCTCCGTCTCCTGATCCGCAAGACCGCGTGGGAAATGGACAACACCCCGCACAAGGAGATCGAACGCACGCTCTCCGACAAGGTCAGCATGTGCAATTACTGGGCGAACCGCCTCGTCTGCGAAGCCGCCGACCGCGCGATGCAGGTTCATGGGGGCATCGGCTATTCGCGCCACAAGCCCTTCGAGCATATCTATCGCCACCACCGCCGCTATCGCATCACCGAGGGTGCGGAGGAAATCCAGATGCGCAAGGTCGCGGCCTATCTGTTCGGCTATCTGGGGCCGCGGCGGGAGACGCTGGGGAAGATTTGAGCCGGGACGGCTTGGAGTGGGTTTGAGTCATTCCCCTCCCTTTTAGGGAGGGGTTAGGGGTGGGTGCGCGAGCGGAGCGAGCCCACGAAAGAACGCCGCCTTCGGCGGCTACCCACCCCCAGCCCCTCCCTAGAAGGGAGGGGAGAAGGTATGGCCGCTACCGGCCGCACCCAGCCGTCCGTCACAGCACCTTTCCGCGAACAACAGGAAAAGCATTCGGGGGGCGGGGCCCTTGGGCCGCTCCGCCCCCCGTTTGCCTCGGGGGTAAGTGGATTTCCCGAATGAGGGCGGGGGACATCAGGGACCAGACCGATGTCCCCCGCCGCTCCATTGAGCGGAACACTCGGGAACATAAGGATACATACAAGCGCCGTGCCAGTTACGTGCCGCCGCCCTTTTCGGCGCGACACGCTGGTTAGCAAAACCTTACCGGCGTGGCGGAGTGTCAAGATTTCCGACACATCGGTCGCCGGCGCCGTTCATCGGCCATTCAGTCTATTGACTACATCTGTAATCGAATTGCAGGATCAAGCCGAAGGGAGGGGATCCGCATGGCCGAGCGTGCAAGCGAATCCGAAATGCAGGTGTTGAGTGCGCTGTGGGACGATGCGCCGCAGACCGCGGCCGACCTGACCGCGCGGATCGGCAAGGCCAACGGTTGGACGCAGGCGACGGTGAAGACGCTGATCGCGCGGCTGGTCCAGAAGGGGGCGGTGATCGCCGAAGCCGACGGGCGTCGCTATCTCTATCGCCCCGCGATCGACCGAGCCGAGGCGATGGGCGAGGAATCGCAGCGCTTCGTCGACCGGCTCTTCGGCGGCCGGGTCAGCCCGATGATCGCGCATCTCGCCGAGCGCGAGGCGCTGACCGACGCCGACATTGCGGAGATCGAGGCGCTGCTGAGGAAGCTCAAGTCATGAGCGCCGCGATGCTGATGCAGGCGTGGGGCGACACGATGCTCACCACCGCGCTGCTCGTCGTCGCGGTTCTGCTCATCCGCAAGCCCTTTGCGCGGCTGTTCGGCCCCGGTCTCACCTACGCGCTCTGGGCCATTCCGGCGCTGCGGTTCGTGCTGCCGCCGCTGCCCTTCGCCGATCCCGCGACGGTGCCCGCGGCCACGCCGGCGGTTCCGGCCGACGCAGTGGCGATCGAAATGGCGGATGCCGCGCATGCGATGATGACTCCGGCGACGATGCCGCAGGCAAGCTGGACTTTCACCGATGCCTTGCCGCTGCTGTTTCTGCTCTGGCTGGCGGGCGCGTTCGTCGTTCTTGCGCGCGCGGGGCTCGCGCATCGGCGCTTCAAGGCGGAGGTTCTGGCGCGCGGCGTCGATCTCGAACCGCTCGGATCGATCCGGCTGGTGATGACCGACGCGGTCGACGGCCCGGTCGCTTTCGGCCTCGTCCGCCGCTTCGTCGCGGTGCCGCGCGATTTCTTCGCGCGCTACGCCGCCGACGAACGCGCGCTCGCGATCGATCACGAACTCGCTCACCACCGGCACGGCGACCTGTGGGCCAATGTCGCGGCGCTGCTGCTGCTCGCGGCGCAATGGTTCAACCCACTCGCCTGGCGCGCGCTCCGCGCCTTCCGTTTCGACCAGGAAGCCGCATGCGACGCGCGCGTGCTGACCATGGCCGAGGCGGCCGGTCAGCGGCGCGACCGCACCGCGAGCTATGCGACAGCGATCGCCAAGGCGGCGGTCGGATCGCGCCTTGCGCTCGCCGCCCCCATGGCCTCGCACGATAATTTGCAGGAGAGACTGACGATGCTGATGCAAAAGGATATTTCGCGCCGTCGTGGCCTCGCCGGGCGCTTTCTCGTCGGCGGCGCGGCGCTCGCGGCGCTCGCTGCGACTGCGACGCTTGTCCCTGCGGCGACGGCACAGGCCAGCGCGCAGGCCGATGACATGCCGGTGCCGCCCGCACCGCCCGCGCCTCCCCCGGCGGATCTGCCGCCGCCTCCCGCGCCCCCGGCTCCGCCCGAGGCGGCCGAGGGGGCGCATCGGGTGATGATCTTCACCAGCGAGGGTGACGGCGAAGACGGCAAGGCCGACGGCCGGCGCCGCGAGGTCACCCGCGTCGTGGTCCGCGAGGGCGAGGGCGGCGAAGACGGGACGCCCGGGGCGCGCCGCTTCGAATTCCGCGTCCCCGGCGGATTGTCGCGGGACGACATCCTCTCGACGCTGAAGGAACAGGGCGTGACCGGCGCGCGCGCCGAGGCGATCGCCGACCAGCTGGAAGCGAAGCGCCGCAAGAGCTTCCGCACCGCGATGGCGCCGCTGCCCCCGATGCCGCCCATGCCCCCGATACCGCCCGCCGCCTGGACGTCGGCCGATGGCAAGGCGATGGCTTTTGCGCATTGCGGTCCGGGGCAGAAGCCGATGCCGCTCGTCGACCGCGACGATAGCGACGGCAAGACGCGCAGCCGCGTGCTGATGCTTCGTTGCGGCGACAGTCCCGATCTGTCGGGTCAGCTTTCGGCGCTCCGCAAGGCGCGCGACCGTTTCGCGAAGGGCGAGGCCTCGGGCCACATGTCGGCCGAAATGCGCGCGAAGGTGGTCGCCGACATGGACCGCGCGATCGCCGACCTCGAACGCGAGAAGAAATAGGCCGCGAGGGCCATCCGACTTCGACGCCGGTCCAGCGTCCCCGGTAGGGGCCGGCGGCAGGGGCGGGGAAAGGGAGCGGCTCTTCACCGCTCCCTTTTCTGATGCTCCAGCCCTTTTCCTTTCGCCGTGCCGATGCCACATGGAGGCATGAGCGACGAAAAGCCCTGGCCCGACACGATCCGCGCCGGCGAGTGCGAGCAGCACGAGCCGCTGGTGCGCCGCGTGCTCGCGCCCAATCCCTCGCCCTATACCTTCACCGGTACCCAGACCTGGATCGTCGGTGCCGGGAACGACGTGGCGGTGATCGATCCCGGCCCGACCGGATCGGGGATGAGCATCGGCGACCCGCCCGACGCCAATGGTACCGGCCATGTCGACGCGATCCTGCGCGCTGTCGAAGGCCAGCGCGTCGCCGCGATCCTCTGCACCCATACCCACCGCGACCATAGCCCGGCCGCGGCGCCGCTGAAGGCGGCGACCGGCGCCCCGATCATCGGCTGCGCGCCGCTGGCGCTCCGGGATGACGGCCCGCGCGCCGATTCGGCGTTCGATCCCGATTATGCCCCCGACCGGGTGCTCGCCGACGGCGAGCGCGTCAGCGGCGACGGCTGGACGCTCGAAGCCGTCGCGACGCCGGGGCACACCTCGAACCACCTTTGTTTCGCCCTCGTCGAAAGCGGCGCGTTGTTCACCGGCGATCATGTCATGGCCTGGTCGACCAGCGTCGTCAGCCCGCCCGATGGCGACATGGCGGCCTATATGGCGTCGCTGAGCAAGCTCTATGAGCGCGACGATCGCGTCTATTATCCCGCCCACGGCCCCGCGGTGACCAAGCCGCGGCAGCTCGTTCGCGGGATGCTCGGCCATCGCCGGCAGCGCGAGCGGCAGATCCTGCGCGAACTCGAAAAGGGGACGGCTGTGATCCCCGTCATGGTCAGCCATATGTACAAGGGCCTCGATCCGCGC
>Ga0182747_1002534_pt1 | contig 12788 bp, 16 predicted proteins | sample eDN3rd30CBELigBY_FD_128526 | JGI IMG/M metagenome (GOLD analysis project Ga0182747, IMG submission 128526) | Enriched backyard soil microbial communities from Emeryville, California, USA - eDNA 3rd pass 30_C BE-Lig BY (version 2) (version 2) | ecosystem: Environmental > Terrestrial > Soil >...
CGCGCATGCCTATATCAGAAGTAAAAGCTTATATTGAACAGCATTTAAAATTCTAGAATGATCCGGGGGATATTTCGCTTTAGCGAGATATCCCCCGTTTTTTTACTCCATGCGCGTTTGCGACGAGGATTGTGACACTTTAGTGTGACAACCGCAGGAGCACCCACGCATGCCTATATCAGAAGTAAAAGCTTATATTGAACAGCATTTAAAATTCTAGAATGAACCGGGGAATATTTCGCTTTGGCGAGATATACTCCGTTTTTATTCATACCCGTTCACTTTACTGGACATATTTTCCTCAATTCTTTGAAATTTGTCTAGTAAATCTATTTTACTCGACAACTTTTCCTCAATTTCTTGAAAATTGTCTAGTAAAACAATTGAATCTAAAATTGTTGAATCCCCTCCCCACATCTAATCTTCAAGTTTCTTCCCTTCTTTTATTCCTTTCACTCAAACAATATTCAGAACTTTCCAATTTTAATAGTGAATAGTTTTTTCCAATTAGGTATATTAGTGGAAAGGGGATTTTATATCTAGGGGGAGTTTTATGTTATTTCAATCATTTACAAAAAAGCAAAATGAAATCGTTATAGAAAAGGATATATTTGATCAGCTTCAATATATGGTGGTCACACTATTAAAGCGTGAATTCCCAATGCATTATGAAGGAAATCATATACTCTACACTGCAAACTTGCGATTAGAAGAACTAAAGCAATTAGCTTCTTATCATCGAAAAAAAATTAATTTAGATTCATCAATTGGACAATTTCATAAAGATGCATACGAAATGACGATAAAAAATTCAAATCAACTTCAATTACTAATTGATTCATATATTTCCCTTCATATTGAATCTGATCGGGAACGACTAAACCATCGACTGAGTTTCAAGGATAGACAGGTTACATCACTTTACAATGAATTATCTGAGTATAATGAACAAAAGGTCTTACCTTCTTTACAAGATTCTTATTGGAAGGCTTTTAAAGAAGATTTATTGCCTTTGTTGGCTGAAATAAGATAAGGAGGTAGCTTATTCGCTATCCTCCTTTTCTTCATCTGTTTTAGAATTTCTAGGTAATAATTGGGGAGTCCTTTCTAATTGATCAATAAAAGACCTCGACTTCAATCGAATTCCCGTTTGCTCTTCATAGATTGTCGTAACGATTTTTTTTATGAATCTCTTTGTTTCTCTCTTCAAATCTATTTTACCTAATTGCTCAATTGGTACCATATAAAACATTCTGATTAATTTTAATTGTGTTGGAGTTAATCGGATAATATATGGATCTAAATGAAAACATCTGTGGCATAAAAAGCCACCTTGAGTAAACGAAAATGCAAACTCACCATCGATAGAACCACAAGAAGCACAAGCATGTAAGATTGGCTGTACTCCTGTATACGGGAGCATTTTCCAATCTACGAACAATGTAATTGCCTCAGGATCATAACCCTCTTCGATTGCATTTAATGCCTGCTGTAAAACGTCAAAGGCATAAGGTTCGGGTTTCCCTTCTTCAACAAGACGATCAATAATTTCCACAATATAACTGGCATATGCAGTGGCAATAATATCTGTTTGGACATGACGCATTGATTGGAGGTGTTCTCCCTGTTGAAGCGTCCCCATACCACTTGTTCTCTGACATACAAACATTCCATGCATAAAAGTTTGCGTAATTCCTGCTAGACGACTTGTAGGCTTTTTTGCACCTCTTGCCATAACAGTAACTTTTCCCGCTTCTCTTGTTAACAGCGTAACAATTTTATTGGATTCCCCGTAAGGACGAGATTTTAATACAATGCCTTCCCATTTATGTAACACATCGGCACTTCCTTCAATCATTTCATTAACTTTATTATACATGATTGAACTATTAAAGAAGTTATTCAATATCTAGTACGAAGGAGAAAAATATTAAATTTGGAGAATAGGTAATCTCATACGCTTTCATTGGAAAGAAACATATGCTACAAGCTGCATAATTTATAACCAAGTTCTCGGTGCTGCTTATTGTTATATGAAAAAAAACACCTACAAATAGTAGGTGCAAAAATTTATACAACCGATATTAACTTTGACTTCGCTTCTTCGTACTCTTTTTTTAATTGGTTCACTACATCTTCAACTCGATCAATTGACTTTATTGTAGTAACTCCATGCCCTGCTGACCAAACATCTCGCCACATTTTTACTTCATCCATATGTGAAAAATCTATAGAATCCTTTGATTTCAAGTTTGTTGGATCTAAATTGTTTTTAATTAAACTTGGAATTAAGAAATTTGCATGAACTCCACTTATTGCATCAGTATAAAACACATCTTCAATAGAAGAATCTACTAGCATTTGTTTATATTCCTTAAACGCTGCACTCTCTTCTGTAGCAATGAACTTTGTCCCCATATATGCAAAATCAGCACCCATAATTTTTGCAGCGAGTACATCTTTTCCGTGTGAAAGTCCCCCGGCTAAAATCGTGTAGCCATTCCAAAACTCACGAACTGCATCTAAGAAGGCAAAAGGATTTAATCTTCCTGCATGTCCTCCTGCACCAGCAGCTACTAAAATTAATCCATCCACATTTGCTTCTGCTGCTTTTTTCGCATGTTTCACCGTTGCAACATCGGCAAAGACTAATCCTCCATAACTATGCACGACTTCCGTCACTGCTCCAGGGTGCCCTAAAGAAGCGATGACAATTGGTGGTTGATAGGTTCTTATCAATTCTAAATCCGTATCATGACGTTTATTTGTTTTATGTGCTATAAAATTAACAGCCCATGGTTCTGTCGGTAAAGCGTTCTTTAATTGCTTTAACATATTTTCAGCGTCTTCAGCAGTTCTTGCATTTAACATTGGAATAGAACCCACTAGCCCATTTTTACATGTAGCAATGACCAATTCAACGCTCGATACTAAAAACATTGGTGCGACTATTACCGGCAAACTTAATTTTTCAAACATTTTATTACCCCCTTTGTTAATGCCTCCATAAGATAATTCAACAAACCACTAAAATTCCCTCTTTTGTATTGAATTTTCTACTAAAATACAGCCCTTTGTATAATTAAAAAAACACTTACAACAATCTGTAAGTGTTTCTTCATCTTAATATTCATCTTCACGATAACCAAAGTCACGTAAGTGCGTTTGTTTATTACGCCAATCTTTTTGTACCTTTACCCAAAGCTCTAAAAACACTTTTGATCCTAATAGCAGTTCGATGTCTTTTCGAGCCTGTGTACCAACTTCTTTTAATAGAGCGCCACGTTTTCCAATTACGATTCCTTTTTGAGAATCACGTTCTACCATAATCGTTGCTTGTACTCGAATTTTATTTTCATTCTCTTCATCACGTTTGATTTTATCAATCACAACAGCAATTGAATGCGGAATTTCTTCTCGAGTTAAGTGCAGAATTTTTTCACGAATTAACTCCGAAATGATAAATCGTTCTGGATGATCTGTTACCTGATCTGCTGGATAATATTGAGGTCCTTCAGGTAAATAACTTTCGATTGTATTTAATAAATTTTCAACGTTATTTCCCTGTAACGCTGAAATTGGAATAATCTCCTTAAATGGATATTTATCCTTATAACTATCAATAAATGCGGCTAACTCTTCTGGATGTACTTGGTCGATTTTATTAACCACTAAAAATACTGGTGTTTGAGAACCCTCTAACATTTCAAGGATAAACTCATCACCTTTTCCAAAGCCTTGTTCCGCATTAACCATAAACATGACGATGTCTATTTCACGTAAAGTATTTTTTGTCACTTTAAACATAAACTCACCTAGTTTATGTTTAGGTTTATGAATACCCGGTGTATCAATAAAAATCATTTGACTATTTGTTCTTGTCAAAACACCTTGTATTTTATTTCGAGTTGTTTGAGGCTTATCGGACATTATTGCGATTTTTTGTCCAATAACTCGGTTTAAAAAGGTAGACTTCCCTACATTGGGACGACCAATGATAGAAATAAACCCTGATTTATAATTCTGATTTTCCTGCTGCATAATCTAGGTCCTCCGGTGTAAAGGCAAATGGTATAAGTTCGCCTACTGTAGTTTCTTGTATATCTCCTTTAAGGTTTGTTAAGTATACTGGCATATTAGCATCACAAAATTCGCTCATTACTTGACGGCACGCACCACACGGAGCGCATGGGCCATCAGTATCTGCAACAATTGCAATCGCCTTAAACTTTGTTACACCTTCAGAGATTGCTTTAAAAAATGCTGTTCTTTCCGCGCAATTTGTCATACTATATCCTGAATTTTCAATATTACAGCCATGAAAAACTGCGCCGTCCTCTGCTAATAACGCAGCTCCCACTTTAAACTTTGAATATGGAACATAAGCTCTTTCACGGGCAATTTTCGATTGCTCCATTAATGCATTTTTATCAATTGTCATCGTCAATGACTCCTCACTAATTAATAATTATAAAACCATTTTGGCACAAAAATAATCAAACCAATCACAACACTACATATTGCAAATACTAACACTGCACCAGCTGCAATGTCCTTTGCTTGTTTTGCAAGATGGTGAAGTTCTGGTGATGCTAGATCAACAACACTTTCAATTGCACTATTAATCATCTCTGCTCCGATTACCATAGCAATTATTAATATAATCACTAACCATTCAACCGTTGAGAGACGTGTTAATAATCCTGCAATAAGTACAATGATCATGCTAATGAAATGAATTCGCATATTTTGTTGCTTAAAGGCTGTAATGATGCCCGCTATTGCATAACCAAACGATTTTATGAGTTTGTTTAAATCCATTATTAATCACGACCTAAACCAAAAGAAGATAAGATTTCATCTTGTTTACCAAACATTTCTTTTTCATCTTCTGGTTTCATATGATCATAACCTAGCAAGTGTAAAAATCCATGCACTGCTAAAAAACCAAGTTCTCTTTCAAAAGAATGACCATACTCGTCTGCCTGTTCTTTGGCGCGATCGATTGAAATGATAATATCCCCTAATACTCTAGGCATGTCTTCACCAACAATCTGAATTTCACCTTCACCTAATTCTTCAAGTGCAAAGGAAATTACATCAGTAGGTTGATCTTTATCGCGATAAGTACGATTAATTTCATGAATCATTTCATTCGTTACAAAAGTAACTGAAACTTCACTATCGTCTTCGATTTTTTCAACTAGCGCTGCATGTTGAAGTAACTTTTCAACTAATTGTAAATAGTCTTCTTTCACTTCGTTTGTTTCATCTAAAAAGTCAATATTGATTCCCATGTTTTCCTCCAATAGTTAACGATCTTAATCCTCTTTCGGGTATTCAATACGCGAGTGGAAAATCCCATTTAACGTTTTACATAATACTTCCTCTATTATTTTTAATTCTTTAATCGAAACGTCACATTCGTCAAATTGATTCTCTTGCACACGACTTTGGATGATGGAATGGACTAAATTACTTATTTTATCGATATTAGGATTTTTCATAGAACGTACTGCTGCCTCCACACTATCAGCGATACTAATGATTGCCGCCTCTTTTGTTTGTGGTTTTGGTCCAGGATAAGAGAATAATCTTTCATCAACCTCTTTTCCTTCTTCCTTTGCTTTGTGTACAAAATATTTTAATGTACTCGTCCCATGATGTTGTAATGCAATATCAATAATTTCTTTAGGCATTTTATGCTTAGCTAATAGCTCCGCCCCATCTGTAGTATGTGCAATAATAATTTCCGCACTTCGTTCAGGTGGAAGAGAATCATGAGGATTTATACCAGACATTTGATTTTCTATAAAGAACGCTGGTCTTCTCGTCTTACCGATATCGTGGTAATAACATCCTACACGTGCTAAAAATCCATCTGCACCAATCGCTTCACAAGCGGCTTCAGCTAAATTTGCAACCATAATACTATGATGATATGTTCCAGGTGTTTCTGTTAAAAGTTTCTTCAACAATGGATGATTTGGATTTGAAAGCTCAATCAATCTCATTGTCGACAATAATCCAAATGCTGATTCAAAGAATGGTAATAATCCCATCGTTAAAGCACCAGAAAGTAATCCAGATAAAACCGCAGCAATACCATAGAATAATAGTTCTAAGATTTCATAATCTGTTTGAATCATTAATAAATAAAATGCAATAAATGCTACATTGATAATCGCAACGACGCCGCAAGCTTTTAATAAATCAGAGCGTTTCTCAATACTACGCATAAAGAATATACTAGCAAAACCACCAAAGATTATATAGAGAGCAATATCCATTTGAAGTACAGCTGCATAGCCTTCTTGGAAAATGACTCCTGCAGATGTAGCAATTAAGATGGTCATTAAGCTTGCCACTTTATCATCACATAATAGGCGTACTAGCATTGTCGCTAAGGCTGTAGGATAAAGAAATGCAACAGTGACATCAAATTCATCTACAATTAAGCTCATTAGTTCCATTAAAATAACTGATAATGTATAGACAATGGATGTTACTAAAACTGCATTCCTTCTCTTTGTGAGTTCCATTTTAGATCGGTCAAATAAAATGTATAGAAACGACATTTGGATACCAATCAAGATCATTAACCCAACAATCGGACTAGAGGATGACTTATTATCTAACATCCCTAATAACTCTAATTGTCTATAGACTTCTCGATCTACAAGCTCGCCTTCGGTAACAATAATTTGTCCCTGTAGTATACGTGTCGGTTCAATAGATTCACGTGCTTGTTTAATCAGTTCATTAGTCTTCTCTTGATCTAAAAATTCTGTTTCAACAATTGCTGCTCTAGCAATAATAATTACTGCATTTTTTATTGAATCATTAACAGAGATATTACTTCTAATTTCGCTTTCAACTTCATTTTTAACTGAATTTAATTGTTCTTTTCTAATAGGTAATTCCAATTTACTTTTTACTAAGGTTTGAATAGTGTTACTTGCATTTAGTAAATCTGATTTTGCACTTGTTAAAAGAGACCATAAATGTTCATCTGAAAAATTTAGTTGAGATTGACTTTCCGTGATTTCAGCTAATTTCTCACGAAGTTCTTTAATTTGTTCTTCCTTATTTGGTTGAAGAACAACTTCCCCTGCAGTCCCATCCGGATTAATAGGACGTGTATTATTCTTTTCAATATTGGAACGAACATCCAATATAATATCAAAAAAAGATGAAATTAGTGCGGTCCTATGCTCTGCTGTATTCTCATGGAAAGTGTAAACAGGATCTACTGATTTTTCAGCTTCCGAACGTTCTTTTTCCGTTTTATATGTATCTTCAACTGTTTTGGCAGAACGAATCGTCTCAGGTGCTAATTCAAATGTTTCAATATCATAAGTTACACCTTTCACATTTTCAAACATTACAAAGAATTGTATTAATCCAGTTATTATGAGGACAATAACTAAGAATGTTCGAAAGTTTATGAAATTAAGGAACTTATTATAGTGCATTTTCTACGCACCCCCAATAGCATTTATATACTAGTTTACCAATTTATAATACTAATTTCATTGATTGATATAAATTTTATAAAAATTTTAAAAAAATGTGTACGATGACCGTACACATTTTTAATATTTCAAATGATGTTACAATTCTTGCTCTGTATAAGCTTGGATAATTCTTGCAACAATTGGGTGGCGTACCACATCACCAGCCTCTAAAATTTGGAAGCTAATATCTTTGACATATTTTAACGTACGCTCAGCAACGATTAGTCCAGACTCAGAATTTTTAGGTAAATCAATTTGAGATTTATCCCCTGTAATGACCATCTTTGAACCAAAGCCTAATCGAGTTAAGAACATCTTCATTTGTGCATGGGTTGTATTTTGTGCTTCATCTAATATAACAAATGCATCATCTAAAGTTCTACCTCGCATATAGGCTAGAGGTGCTATTTCAATTGTTCCTCGTTCAATTAGTCGTTGAGTTTGTTCAGTTCCATAAATATCATTTAAAGCATCATAAAGTGGTCGTAAATAGGGATCTACTTTCTCTTTTAGGTCACCTGGTAGAAACCCTAAGGACTCCCCGGCTTCAACAGCAGGTCGAGTCAGAATAATCCGTTTTACATGTCCATTTTTTAGTGCTTGAGTTGCCATTACAACTGCTAAATACGTTTTACCTGTACCTGCTGGACCAATACCAAATACAAGGTCATGGTGACGAATAGCTCGTATATACTCACGCTGACCAATTGTTTTTGCACGAATTGGAGTTCCTTTACTATTACGAGCAATTTCCTCATTGTAAAGCTCCGAAAAATATTCAATTGTCCCTTTGTTTACCATTTCAATGGCTGTCGCAACATCTCGCGAATCAATATTAATGCCTTTTCGAATTACCTTCAGGAGCTCTGAAAGAAGAGCAGTGGCATGTTTTTTTGCTTCTTCTTCTCCCGTTATTTGAATGACCTCTCCACGAGTAATAATTTGAACGTGATATGTTTCTTCGATTAATTTAATATTTGCATCTTTCATCCCAAGTAGCATTACTGCTTCATTTGGATTTTCAACTTGTAGCTCTGATAGTTGTTCTGACATTCAATCATTCTCCTTGAGAAATAGGGTATGGTTTTGCAATATTTTCATTTACCAAAAATAGGACTTTCCCTTTCACTTTATCACCATCGAAGGAAACGTGCAAAATGTTTTCCTTTTTTATGATGGTCTTTGGTGGTAATGACTTTAAGATTTTTTCGTGCAATAGTGGCAAAATAAATGATTCGATTTGGTTTTCTGTGATCTCTTGGGTTGAAGTAATGTACTCTTGGGTCTCTTTGATTTCGACAAATCTTGAAATCCATTCCGGCAAATTGACTTCTCGAAACGATTGTTCCTGCTCCTTCTCGTCTTTTATTTTAAAGTTTACCGTCCAGTTTCTTTCAGTAGCAGAAATAAATTGGACTTTTTTAGGTATGGTAAACTCAGTTTCCAACCAGTAATCTGCATAAACTTCTCCGACTGCACCAACTGTTACAGATTTATCACCTACTGTTATGATTCCTGATACGAGTGTATCGCCTTCGTAAACCGTAGTATTCGGTAAAACCCGTCTCTCTCCACTTGTTAGAACAAAATGCGTTATAACGCCACTTTTTGCTGCAACTAAGTGATTTAATTGTTCTGGTTTTTGCTCTTTTATATCAGTGATTGGTGCCATTTGTGGAACGATTGTTATTTTACTACCCTTTTTAAATATATGAACCCAAGAAAGTTCTCGCATCTCTTCCATAATCGTTTGTCTAATCTCAAAATCCGATTCAATCTTATTTTTGTAGACGGGACTATCAAGAGTTAATTTTTCTGCCATAACCTTTTCAACTGCAACTCTAATTTCTGGTGTATCAGCTTCTACTTGAACTTCCCAAACAAATTGAGAGAAAGCGATTGGTATAATGATTAAAAACAACAGCCCTATTAATGTTTTTAAATCTTTTTGAAAAATTTTTGTGGTATGCAAGTACCGCAATTTTATTTTTAGACGATATTTTTTACGGGTTTCTCGTAATACTTTGACATCATGCCTTGAGATTTCAAAAGTAACCTCGTTATTGGTTACAACCAAATGTTTAATTTTCACTTTCTTTTGGTGCAAAGCTTGTATAAATGGATGTACCTTTTCGGATTTTGTTATTTTTATTTCAACAGGACGATAATCACGAATCATATAGTATCACCCTGCTTCTTCATCACAATAGACTCCAGATCTTCAACATGTAATAATAATTCTTCCACCTTTAATACATCAATATGTACTTTTTTTGCTTTTACTTGTATGTAAAATTGTTCATACAGAAAAGCACAGTGCTGATCAGATGCTTCTAAAAATTTATACTCTCCAATTAATCTCAATTCATTACATTTGAAAAGTTCCATTAAAGGTTCGGTTTGAAACAATTTTTTCAATAAAAACGCCCCCCTTTCGCAAAAGTATATGCTTTTGGAAAGGGGGACATGATGTATTTTCTTTATTATTTTGTCCATGTATCGTTATCTTTGTTTTGCTTTTGGAGGACCAATAATTTCAGAAGCAATAATTGCTTGAACTAACGCTTGTTTCGTTTTAGGAACATATGAACCAATCTCATTTTGTTTAATAACATCTTGCTCTACTTGTTTGTCATTACGCTTGGATGAGCGATTTTCATCTAAAGTTGGCCGACTTTCACGTTGTTTAGGAGTAACGACCGGTTCAACTTTAACTGGTAATGATTGTTTTGGTTCCGCTTTAGGTTCATAAACAACTTCTTTATATGTTGGTTCACTAAAAATTTCTTTAGGTTGATTTGTTCTCTCGTTTAATTGCTCAAATACTTCTTTTGCAAAATCCTCTAAAGTTCTAGGTTTTGAAGGGCTTCTTCTTTGCTCAACTTTTGGATTTTGCTCGAAAGTTGTTGTATTCGGCTTATTGTTAAAAGGTGGCATAGGCTTTTGTTTTTGTTTTTCTTTATTTTTAGACATGATAGAGCCTATTATCCCCATGATGATAAATATGATTATGCCTTCCACGCTCTAAGAACACTCCCTTCTTTAGGGCTGTATATCAGATTATTTTTGAGTCGTATCTGGTTTATCATTTGATGCTTTAGAAATCGATTCACGCATTGAAGTATCTGCTTGAATGTTTTTGTAGTTCATGTAATCCATAATTCCAAAATTGCCTGAGCGCAAAGCTTCAGAAATCGCTAATGGTACTTCAGCCTCTGCTTCTACTACTTTTGCCTTCATCTCTTGAACACGTGCGATCATTTCTTGTTCTTCTGCTACAGCCATTGCACGACGTTCTTCTGCTTTTGCTTGGGCAATGTTTTTGTCTGCTTGTGCTTGTTCAATTTGTAACTCAGCACCAATGTTTTTACCTACATCTACGTCCGCAATATCAATGGATAAGATTTCAAATGCAGTACCAGAATCTAACCCTTTAGCAAGAACTGTTCTAGAAATCATATCTGGGTTTTCTAATACATCCGTATGTCTTGCTGAACTACCAATTGTTGAAACAATCCCCTCACCTACACGGGCGATAATTGTTTCTTCACCAGCACCACCGACTAAACGTTCAATATTTGCTCTCACTGTAATTCTAGCTTTTGCTTTTACTTCGATCCCATTAATGGCCATACCAGCAATAAATGGTGTTTCAATCACTTTAGGGTTAACAGACATTTGAACTGCTTCTAATACGTCACGACCAGCTAAGTCGATAGCAGCACAACGTTCAAACGGTAATTCAATATTTGCACGGTGTGCTGCGATTAATGCGTTAATTACTCTGTCAACATTACCACCAGCTAAATAGTGGGATTCCAGTTGATTAATCGTAACATTTAACCCTGCTTTATGTGCTTTAATTAAAGGGTTTACGATTCTTGATGGAATTACACGACGTAATCTCATACCAATTAATGTGAAAATGCTTACTCTAACTCCTGCTGCAAGTGCACTAATCCACAGTGCAACTGGAACTAATGTAAAGAATACTGATAAAACAATAACAGCAAGTACTACAACGATAATTAAACTAATCGCCCCTGAATCTAAAAACATGCTTATTCATCTCCTTTAATAATCTCTCTCACGACTATGCGTGAACCTTCAACTTGAATGATTGCTACTTTCTTATTTGAATTGATGTAACTACCTTCTGACACAACATCAAGTCGTTCATTTTCAACCTGAACTGTACCAGCTGGACGTAAAGGAGTTAATGTTACCCCAACTTTCCCTAAAAGATCTACTCGATTTTCATTCGATACATAACCTTCATCGGAAGTAGTTGCATCCCTTAAAACAAGCTTACTGAAAAAGTGTAAATTTTTACCCAGGAATTTCATCATGATCACCATTCCTATTACTGCAATAATAATTGCGATTAAAATTGAATAAGCCATATATACGACACTTTCGCCTGCGAATAATAAACTAATTATTACAAGCGCTCCACCAATAACGCCTACAATGCCACCTGGGATAAATAATTCACCTATGATAAGAGCAAATCCTATGATGAACATTATCACCGTAACATACTCTGCATGCCCTTCTACTAGATGACCATAGAAGAAAAGAACAAAGGCAAAAAGTCCAATTGTCCCAGGCAATCCAAAACCAGGAGAAAATAATTCAATGACTAGTCCTAAGCATGCAATCGAAAGTAGGATTGTTACAACAATTGGATTTGTTAAAACGTTGGCAACTTGATCTACAAAAGTTGGTTCTGTGTCCACATTTGCAAAGGCATGTAAACCTGGAAAAACAAACAAGAAAGCGAACATAAATAAAATGACCCTATTGAATATTTTCATCGTTTCATCTACTCCTCCTTCCCCAATTGCTTATAGTATGTTTACGGTTTCATAATGAAAAAGTTTCAATTTAATAAAAATATTTTATATTTATTTTACACGACTTTCCATCGATTAAATTTGATATGTAATTTCTTTGAGAATGAAAAATACCCCAATATTTACAATAACGTAAATATTAGGGTATGACATTTTTCAAGTTAGAAAATCTAAAATTGCGTGTTTAGAACGTAGGGATTGACAGGAAAATTACCACTTACGTTTACGTGCAGCTTCTGATTTCTTTTTGCGTTTTACGCTTGGTTTTTCATAAAATTCGCGTTTTCTTACCTCTTGAATAGTACCACTTTTAGATACAGTACGTTTGAAGCGGCGAAGAGCATCTTCAAGCGATTCGTTTTTTCTAACGACAGTTTTTGACATCTCTCTTTCCCTCCCTCCGAACACACGTCAA
>Ga0182747_1002535_pt1 | contig 12785 bp, 12 predicted proteins | sample eDN3rd30CBELigBY_FD_128526 | JGI IMG/M metagenome (GOLD analysis project Ga0182747, IMG submission 128526) | Enriched backyard soil microbial communities from Emeryville, California, USA - eDNA 3rd pass 30_C BE-Lig BY (version 2) (version 2) | ecosystem: Environmental > Terrestrial > Soil >...
AGGTCAATACGTTTTTATTCTTTTTTACAATAATTTTTTATTAAGACGATAACCTCTATGAAAAACACCCTGGCCTTTTGTCTCTATATTCACTACATCGATTAAATGTTTATCAATTAAATATTCAAGTAATACTCCCAGGTCAACAGAGTAAGGAATTAATTCCTGTTCACTCATAATTTCATTGAATAACCAAACTTCCCTGCTGCTAAGTACTTCTAAAAAATGACCTGTCCCCATTTTAGTTCTTGAATGAATCATAAACTCACTTGCAAGGAATAATAGTTCTAGTCTTTTTTCAAGCGTTTCTTCACTATACACAAGTTCCTCGTATAATTTATAAATTTCAGGCTCTATCTGTTTTACTTGATTCCAAACCGTTAACTCTGGATGAAGCCCATTTTCTAACACAGCTAACCTTGCAAGATGATGCAAGGAATGAACAACATAATTGTAGGCATCTAAAAACTGATGACTTTCAAATAAAGCTTTTCCATCCACATAGCGTCGAATCAATTTTGCAAATTCTAAACCTATTTTTATTTTGCGCCCATTAAAAGGAAAATCACGCAATTCTGTTTTTAAATTGGCTACATATTCGTTCCGATCAAAAATAATTTTAGCCTCATAAAGCCATTCAAATATTTTCCGATTCGATCCTAATAAAATCCATTCATTCAACTGCTCTTCCGTGATGATATGCATGGCTGCCTTTTTATCGTGGTAGGTATAGTGCTTAATAAATAGGGGCTGCTCTGCTTCTTTGACAAGGACTAACAAGATTACATCAAATGAATCTGTTATATGACTTAACTTTTGTTTTTTTTCTACCATCAATACTCCAAGAGTATTGATTTGGCTCGCCCGTTCTTGATAAATAGGCCGAAGGATGTCTTCCATCTATTATTCCTCCATTTTTTTCAGGTAGCAATATAACTTCGACAATGATAACAAATCTCCTTCTTTCTTTGGAGACAAATTTCGACATTTCTCATTCATGCTTTTTCCTTCTTACCATAATTATGGTATAGTTTCTCTAGGAGGGAGTAACATGGCAAGATATTCGAGTAAAATAAATAAAATTCGTACCTTTGCATTATCATTAATTTTTATAGGTTTCATTGTTATGTATGGCGGGATCTTTTTTCGAACTTCTCCACTTATTATGACCATTTTTATGATTTTGGGCCTTCTTTTTATTATCGCAAGTACTATTGTTTATTTTTGGATTGGTATGCTATCAACAAAAACTATCCAAGTAACATGCCCTAACTGCGGAAAGCATACGAAAATGCTTGGTCGAGTGGATATGTGTATGTATTGTCGTGAACCATTAACCCTTGATCCTAATCTAGTAGGCAAGGAATTTGACGAGTCATATAATAAAAAATAAGAAAATAAAAGAGGAAGACTAAACCATTTTGCTAAAAAGCTACTGTGGTTAAGTCTTCCTTCTTCTTTATTCACAAAAATCAGCTTCTTTAAGGTTAATGAACCTCTTTACTTGCACATTCCGGACAGGAACCATAGATTTCCATACGGTGGTTTTCAACTTTGAAACCTGTTACATGGGAAGCTAGGTGCTCCACTTCATCTAAGCCTGGATATAGAAAATCCACTATTTTTCCACACTTTTCACAGATGACATGATAATGATGAGATGTAACGAAATCAAATCGGCTTGAAGCATCCCCAAATGTCAGTTCCTTCACAAGACCTACTTCACGAAATACTCGCAAATTATTGTAAACCGTCGCCACACTCATATTCGGAAATTTTCCTTCAAGGGCTTTATAAATATCATCTGCAGTAGGATGTGACATCGAGTTTATTAAATATTCAAGTATCGCATGACGTTGTGGAGTAATGCGTACCCCTGTTTCCTTTAAGGTATCCAACGCTTCTTTTAACTGATTCATCGCCATGCACCTTCTTTCTAAAAAATATTCTTACTTTATAATTGTTATAATTAATTTTACTAAGTAAAATGTACTTTTGTCAATATTGTTATCTTATTAACAAATAATGTTTATTATCCTTTTCCATGTAATGTTTGTTCAGATGCACTTAATTGAAAATTTACATAGCGTGCAGTTACAAACAATAAGTCGGAAAGTCGATTTAAATAAGCTAATACAAGTGGATTAACCTCTTCACCTAATCCAACAGCGCATCTTTCTGCCCTCCTTGCTGTTGTTCGCGCCACATGGAAAGCAGCACCTGCAGGATGTCCCCCTGGCAAGATAAAATTTGTTAACACTGGAATTGCCTCATTCCATTCATCAATCTGTTTTTCCAATTCTTCAACATCTGATAAAGCAAGTGCCCACTTCACTTCCATTCCTTTTGGGGTGGCCAGTTCTGCACCTACATGAAAAAGATTTGTTTGTATTTTATGATATATAGTATCAATTATTTCTCTCCCTTGAAAATTTTCCTTATTTAAATAGCTAAGAGCAAGACCAATCATTGAATTGGTTTCATCACAAGTGCCATATGCTTCCACACGTAAATCGTTTTTCGCCACTCTTTTTCCGTATATTAGTGAAGTTGTTCCTTTATCACCAGTTTTAGTGTAAATTTTCATTTATTAACCCCCCTGTTAATAAGAGCGCCTACAAGGCATTATTATGCGAGCATTTTTTTCATCATAACACCTGTTAATATATTTAGAAAACTCAAAATATAAAAACCCTTTGTATCTCCATAAAAAAAAGGGCCACTATGGACCCAAAATTTATCTGAGGAGGTATGCCCTAATAAAAGGATATTCAATCTCACGTAACTTGCATTGGACAAATGCCTTCCCTTAACAAAATAGGCTTCTGTTAGGAATTAGCTAAGCTGCTCCCTTATGTATGATAAAGCCTCATCAACATGACCCTTGACTTTGACATTTCTCCATTCTTTCACGAGCTTGCCTTCCTTATCAATAATAAATGTAGACCTTTCAATCCCCATATATTCTTTACCGAAGTTTTTCTTTAACTTCCACACTCCGAAATTTTCTGCTAATTGATGTTCTGTATCTGCTAGAAGAAGAAAAGGCAATCCATATTTCTCGACAAATTTTTGATGACGGTCAACTGGGTCTGGACTTACCCCCAAAATAACTGCATCCACTTCAGTAAATTTTTGAATTTGATCTCGAAAATCGCATGCTTCTGTAGTACATCCTGGCGTCATATCCTTTGGATAAAAATACAAAACGATATTTGTGCCTCGGAAATTTGATAGATTTACTGTCTCGCCATTATTGGCCTCTAACTCAAAATTTGGCACTTGCATTCCAATTTCAACCGTCATCATTTACCACTCCCATATAATAATTCCTTTAGGTAAGCGTAACAAAATTCACCCATATAAAACAACTATCCTGCATCACTTATAATGTTTCCCGGTCAAACATAACTCGAGCTACAAAAGCTGCCGGTAATGTATATCCAATCAACGCCTCTGTTACTGTAATAATCCTGCCTATCCCCTGCGGAATGACATCACCATTTCCGACTGAAAATAAGGTCATCGCACTAAAATAAAAACTAGTCTCAAAAATATTCCTGTTATCTTGATTATTAACTTCCATTAGTAAGGACATGCCAATTAACTCAAAAAGTAAATAAATAAGTCCAAAGCCAAGAATAACCGTCAAATAAACCGAGCCTAAATACAAAAAATTATCAATGGATACTAACTTATCTTTAACTGTATTAGGAATAAAAAGCGTTCTTAAACTCATGAAGATGCAAAAAATAACAATTGGAAGCAAGAAAAAAAACAAAATAAACCACCTCAAAATTTTACTTTTTGTAGTTTATTTCTATGCTAGCTTGGACAATAAAATATCTGTTAAAACTAATTCCCTGCTCCTCTATATTTCTTTACACCTTGATTCCAAATCATTACAGCAATGAGGAAGAAAACAACACCAATTACAGGTGTTAAAAATGAATACCAAAACCATTCCTTTTTGCCAAGAAAAAAGGCAGCGGGGTAAACACCAACAAAGGCAAATGGCAGCACCCATGTTAAGACAAATCGAATGAGTTTATTGTAAATATTTACAGGGTACCTGCCATAATTGCTAATGTTGTACATCATGGGCATTAGCGACGTACGAGCGTCTGCCCAAAAACTAATGCAGGCAATCATGATGAAAACTCCTCCATAAACAAGTGCCCCACCAATGACAAAAAGGATAAATAGAAATGGATCAAACCAATGCAATGAAAGATCCAGTCGGTTTCCGGCATAAAACATCACAGCAATTCCTGTAAGAGCTCCTAATAAGGACTCTAGTTCAAGCCTCTCAAGGATGATTTGAAAGAGACTATGGATAGGTCTTGTTAAGATTCGATCCAATTCCCCCTTCACGATATACCGTTCATTAAAATCCCAAATGTTAAAAAATGCAGAAAAAACAGCAGATGGGACGAGAAAAAATCCATAAATAAAGATAATTTCATCCCTGCTCCAGCCATTGAGTAAATTGGTATGACCAAATACAACTAATATAAAAATTAAATTTATCGCTTGTGATAATAGATCTGAGAAAAATTCAACAAAAATATCGGCTCGATATTGAAGTCTCGTTTTTAAATACTGTGATAGGTATTGAAAAAACATCGAAATATAGAACAACTCTTACTCTTACCCCCCTTGAATAATCAGTTGTTTCTTTGCCAAGGACCAAAGAATTTGGATTGGAAAAAATAACAGTATTACCCAAACAAATTGTTGAGTGATTGCATCAATCGCCTGTGCTTGAGAAAAACCTTTGGTCACAATCATACTCGGAAAATAACTAATTCCTTGAAAGGGAAGATATTTCATCACAGCCTGGGCCCAGCCCGGAAAAAAACTAATCGGCAGTAACAACCCAGAGAACAAATCAATGACAACACGTTTGGCTCGAATCAGCCCAGAGTTATTATATATGAAGAAAGTAGTAATTCCTGTTAGTAAATTCAACTCCGTATTTATAAAGAAACTCAACAAAATGGAAATGGCAAACAATCCCCACACACTTAGATCCCACGTAAATTTAACTGGAAAGACAAAATAAACGATAATCAACCCTGGTGCCGAAAAAAAGAATAGCCTGAAAATCCCTTCCCCTAACCCTTGCATAACTTTCATCCCCAAGTAGTTGTAGGGCCTAATTAATTCAACTGCTACTTTACCCTCCATAATTTCCAGGGCCATTTCACGATCAAGGTTGTTAAAGTAAAAGGCACGGGCCATCCAGGAAACAGCAACATATGTGGTCATTTGCGTAACTGAAAGACCAACAATTTGCTCTTTATTCCCGTAAATCGCAGACCATAGAAAATAATAGGCACCAATATTAATACTATAGATTAGAATTCCCGTGTAATAATTGGTCCGGTATGCAAGCATCATTAAAAAGCGGATTCTAATCATCTCAAGGTATTTATCCACTTATACCGCACCCTTTTCATAAATATTTCGAATAATTTCTTCCGTCGACGTTTCATTTATTTTGATATCTTTTATTTTAATTGCAGCTACCAACTTGGCAATGACTTGAGAAATAACTTCATCATTATCTTCCAGTGTAGCTGTAAAGATTTGCTCTTTTTCGTCCAGGTCCCACTTTACAGGAATTTCACTGGTGAGGCTATGTACAGCAGACAGTTCGACATGTTCAAGAAACTGAAATTGAATCTCTTTCCCTTCCCCCCATTTCTCCTGAAGATTCTTTAATGCCCCATCATATATGACCTTACCTTCATCTAACATGATTACTCGCTCGCACAATGCCTCAATATCTGTTAAATCGTGTGTAGTTAAAAGGATCGTAGTCTGATATTTCTCGTTAATCTCTTTTAAAAATTCACGAATTTTTAGCTTTACAAGCACATCTAATCCAATCGTTGGTTCATCCAAAAATAATAATGGCGGATTGTGAATGAGCGCAGCAGCAAGTTCGCATCTCATTCTCTGACCTAGCGATAATTTTCTTACTGGTTTATCTAGCAGTGGTTCGATATCTAACGTATGAATCACATGACTCATGTGGCTGTTATAATCTTCATCGGACACCTTGTACACTTTTTTCAAGAGGCGAAAGGATTCTTGAACGGCGATATCCCACCATAATTGAGACCGTTGTCCGAACACAACCCCAATTGTCTGGACAAATTTTTCTCGTTCTTTATGCGGGTTCATCCCGTTTACCACGATTTCTCCTGATGACGGAGTTAAAATTCCGGTCAGCATTTTAATGGTGGTTGACTTTCCTGCGCCATTCTCACCGATATAACCTACCATTTCACCTTTTTTCACAGAGAAATTAATATCATTAACGGCAGGAACAATTTTATAATTTCTTGTTAATAAATCCCTAAATGCTCCTTTTAAACCAGTTCGGCTGGAATATGCCTTAAATTCTTTTCGCAAATTATTAACTTCTATTACATTATTCATTTTCTCCCCCCAAAACAATGACCTAGAAATTTAGTTTAGCCAAATAAGATTGATAAAACAACAAGCACGCATTCATGAAATATCCGAATAGTTAAACAGACAAAAATTAGCTGAAAAAGTGCTAAAATGGGATAGAAGTAATTGAAGGAGGGAAATATATGAAATTTATTAATTCAGAAAGATTACATAATGAAGCACTTGAACATATTGTGGGCGGAGTAAACAGTCCATCACGTTCCTATAAAGCCGTAGGCGGCGGAGCACCCGTTGTAATGGAACGGGCTCAAGGGGCATACTTTTGGGATGTGGACGGAAACCAATATATTGACTATCTAGCTGCCTATGGGCCAATTATCACTGGTCATGCCCATCCCCACATTACTGAAGCAATCAAACACGCCGCAGAAAGTGGTGTATTATATGGAACACCCACACCACATGAAGTTAAATTTGCAAAAATGTTGAAAGAAGCCATTCCTTCGATGGAAAAAGTTCGGTTTGTAAACTCTGGGACAGAAGCTGTCATGACAACAATACGCGTTGCCCGGGCTTATACTGGAAGGGATAAAATCATTAAATTCGCAGGCTGTTATCATGGTCACTCTGACCTTGTCCTGGTTGCGGCAGGCTCCGGTCCATCTACATTAGGTACACCAGATTCTGCAGGTGTCCCAAAAAGTATTGCACAAGAAGTAATAACAGTACCTTTTAATGATATTGAACCATTTAAAGAAGCTTTAGAGAAATGGGGGGACCAAATTGCTGGTGTATTAGTGGAGCCCATCGTCGGAAACTTCGGGATCGTCGAACCAAAACCTGGATTTCTACAGCAGGTCAATGACTTAACCCATGAAGCAGGTGCGCTTGTGATATATGATGAGGTCATTACAGCGTTTCGGTTTATGTACGGTGGTGCCCAAAATTTATTAGGAATCGAACCTGATTTAACCGTCCTTGGAAAAATAATTGGCGGCGGTCTTCCAATTGGCGCGTATGGTGGACGGAATGAAATTATGGAAACAGTTGCCCCGCTGGGCCCTGCCTATCAAGCAGGAACGATGGCAGGAAATCCAGCTTCCATCCTATCTGGAATTGCCTGTCTCGAAGTCCTAAAACAAGAAGGAATTTATGATTATCTAGACCGTTTAGGTGCCATTCTTGAGAATGGGATTTTAGAGGCTGCGAAAGAATATAATATCGACATAACAATCAATCGATTGAAAGGTGCTCTAACTATTTATTTTACAAAGGAAAAAATTGAAAACTATGTTCAAGCAGAAAATACAGACGGAGAAACATTTGCAAAGTTCTTTAAGCATATGCTCCATCAAGGAATAAACCTTGCTCCATCCAAATATGAAGCATGGTTTTTAACAATCGCACATACAGTTGAGGATATTGAGGCTACTTTACATGCAGTAAGAAATGCATTTTCTTTACTCTCGAACGAATAAATATACAATTTTTATGCACAAAAGGAAGTGGAAATCACTTCCTTTTATTCTTTTAAACCCTTTGAAAACGTTTACATTAACATATTCACTAATCAAATCAGTGCCTTTTATCCACTATTTTCTTATCCAAAATAATGTATATTTATTTGATTTCTGAAAATTCTTATGATACTATTAAATTACTAATTTTTTAATTTATCCTTTAACTATATACCCCGTTAAAGTGACAAACGAATACACAACCACGAATTTATACTTAAACTTTTAGTTTCATAGGAGGTGAATGGCCTTAGTAGATTACTGCTAAAGCCTAATATGATGACACAAAAATGGACCCCTTCCCTATTTAAAGATTTCCACAAACAAGAACATGATGCTTGCGGAATCGTTGCATGTCTTGAAAAATCTAAGCGTCCAACTAGAAAAAATATATTTGATTGTATAGACGCGCTTGTGACCATGAATCATCGCGCTGGATTTATAAATGGTGAAGGCGATGGTGTCGGCATTCATACCGATATCCCAGTGGAGCTTTGGAAAGAAAAATTGCTTCAAGCAGGTCAAGAACCAACACTTGCTGAAAAAGAAGAATTTGCTGTTGGGCATGTTTTTATTAGTCAAAAAGTAAACTGGAAAACTACCAAACAGGAATTACTTAATAAGCTAGAGAAATACGGCTTTGATGTAGTATTTGAATCAGATCAAGTAACTGATTCTTCTGCACTTGGCCCAATCGCCATCCAGGAAAATCCTATTTTCTGGCAATTCGCCTGTCTTTCTTCAATAACTGGCCAAGAATTAACCAAGAGCCTTTTTGAAGTATTAATTGATTTTGAATCGAATGATCAAGTTCATGTTGCTTCATTAAGTCACAACCATGTGGTATACAAGGTAATGGGTGCAGGAGATATTCTCCCACGTTTCTACCATGACCTTGCGAATCCACTTGTTGCTTCAACCATGACACTTGGACATAATCGTTATTCTACAAATACTTTATCAAGCTTCTTCAGAGTACAGCCATTTAGTGTTCTTGGACATAATGGAGAAATTAATACCATTGCCAAACTTCGAGATGAAGCAAGAATGATTGGTGTACCCCTTGTCAAAGATGGCAGTGACTCTCAAGATTTAAGCCGGACAATGGAAACATTAATTTGCCGCGAAGGTTTTTCATTATTTGAAGCAATCGATGTTTTATTCCCGCCAATCATCAATGAAATTAAGGCATATCCTGAACGTCTTCAAGATTTATATACTTACCTAAGAGAAGCATGGGGGCATTTTGCTCAAGGTCCTGCAGGGATTATTTCAAGATATGGTGATGAAGCCGTATTTAGTGTTGATGCACTAGGACTCCGTCCGCTATGGATGCTCGAGACAGAAAGCTCTTATTTATTTTCCTCTGAACCAGGAATCATTTCTTCGAGCGAATATGTTAACGAACCAAAGCCTTTAGCACCAGGTGAAAAGGTTGGCTTTAAATGGAATGGTGAAACGCTGGAGGTTTTTGAGCAAGATCGTTTTCAAACTGAAGTCTATTCCCGTTTTTCTGAAAAGTTAAATATTAGTGAAGTTAGGGCTCGTTTGCTACCTCCTTCATTAGGAAAAACAGTTACGATGACATATCCTGACAAAATCCATAATGGACAATATAAAGCATTTGGCTGGGAACGAGATCATATTCAATTAATCGAACAAATGGCGGAAAAAGGTGTGGAACCAATTCGATCTCTTGGTCATGATGCACCACTAGCTGCACTTAACCCAGAAAGAAAAAATATTGCTGATTATTTTAAAGAAAGTGTTGCGGTTGTAACGAATCCTGCAATTGACCGGGACCGTGAGACTGAACATTTTTCAACACGTGTCATTATTGGAAAGCGTCCAACTCTATTCAATAAAGAAAATAGCGAAACAGTTATTGAATTAACTACCCCTTTATTATTGGAAGGGAAAGCAGGCTATGACTTATCTGAGAGCTTAAATCAACCAAGTTTTGATCAAGTTGTCTCTCATTTTCAGGCACGGAAGCTTGTAACTTTTATTTCTGCTACATTCAGTAAAGAAGAAAAATTAGAGCAAGCGTTAGAAAGACTTGCAAATGAAGCCGTTCAGGCAGTTCAAGCAGGAAAAACTTTACTTGTTCTTGATGATGCAAAAGCACATCAGGAAGATTCTTATTGGATTGATCCGCATTTAGTAACTTCAGTCATTGATCAGGCACTTGTTAAAGCAGAAATAAGAAGAGAATGTTCTTTAGTCCTACGTTCTGCTTCCATTCGTTCACTTCATGACATCATTACGGCATTCGGATTAGGTGCAGACTTAATCAGCCCTTACTATATGTTCCTAACGGTTCTTGACGAGACATCAAAACCTCTAATAAACCTTTATAGTGCACTTACTAAAGGGCTAGAAAAAGTAATTTCAACAATTGGTATTCATGAACTACGCGGATACGGCCGATTATTCTCAAGTATCGGCTTACATGAGGATATTGCCAATCTATTAAACATTGTTAACTTTTTTGGTTCGAAAGAACTTGAAACTGATTTTGAAGCAATGAAACTTGATGCTTTATCAAGAGCCGAAGATTACCACAATGAAAAGGAAAGAGTCGGAAAGACTTTCCATCTCTTCCCACGGATTTGGAAGGCAATTGGTGAAGTAGCATCTACTGGGGATTACGATGTTTATCGTGATAAAATCACCGAACAAGAAACAGAGAATCCAACAACGATCCGTCATTTAATTAAGCTTAAACCAAGTAATAAACAGTTAGTACCAGAAGATGTCGACCTTCGTGTCGGTGACCATGATTTACCGTTCATTATTTCTTCCATGTCCTTTGGTTCTCAGAATGAAACAGCATTTAGAGCCTATGCCGAAGGTGCAGACCGATTAAATATGGTTAGCTTAAATGGTGAAGGCGGAGAAATTAAAGATATGCTCGGTAAGTATCCAAAAACAAGAGGTCAGCAGATTGCCTCAGGAAGATTTGGTGTAAATGCTGAACTTCTTAACTCTTCTAACCTATTAGAAATTAAAATTGGTCAGGGGGCAAAGCCTGGTGAAGGTGGTCATCTTCCAGGTTCGAAGGTTACAGCAAAGGTTGCTGAAGCACGTAATGCAACCCTAGGTTCCGATTTGATCTCTCCATCTAACAATCACGATATCTACTCAATTGAAGACTTAGCGCAAATGATCTTAGAATTGAAGACGGCAAATGATCAAGCAAAAATTGCAGTTAAAGTCCCTGTTGTACCGAACATTGGAACAATTGCAGTTGGTATTGCAAAAGCAGGAGCAGATATTATCACTTTGAGCGGATTCGATGGCGGAACAGGTGCTGCAAGAATTCACGCACTACAGCATGTTGGATTACCAGTTGAAATTGGCGTAAAAGCGGCCCATAATGCCCTGCTTGAAAGCGGCCTTCGTCACAAAGTAGAACTTTGGGCTGACGGCGGTATGAAAAGTGCAATGGACGTTATGAAAATTATGCTCCTTGGTGCTAACCGTGTTGGCTTTGGGACATTATCGATGCTGGCAATTGGTTGTACGACCTGCCGTGGCTGCCATTTAGATACTTGTCACGTCGGTATTGCCACTCAAATTGAATCAGAAGCACAGGCAAAAGAACACGGTCTACGACGTTTTGTGCCAAGACAATTAGATTTAGCTGTACAAGGAATAATGAATCTCTTTACTGCATTTGCAACAGAATTAAAGAGTCTATCGGCTTCAATTGGAGTTCGCAATCTACAGGATGCAGTTGGTCGTTCTGATTTATTAGAGCAAATGAAAGGCCAGGGTCAACTTAGCCTCTCTTATTTGCTAAAACCATTAGAAATCAGCCAATTTGCTAAAACAGAAGCGTCAAAATCAATTGAAGAGGTGCAAATGCAAGTAGCTGTCGGAGCAGAATACTTAGATGGCAGTGTGGACCAATTACACTCTTCTCGTGAATTCACTAGTGTTACATCCGAACAGCGAGTACTTGGAAGTCGTGTATCTTGTCACCGTGTCCGCGGAAGACTAGATGGTTCTTATAAGCAGTTACCATCGGTTCAGCTTAATTATAAAGACGGTTCCATTCCTGGAAATGGCTTAGGTGCCTATAATAGTGAAGGAATCGAAATCACTGTTAATGGCGGCGGTCAAGACGGCGTTGGAAAAACATCCTTTGGTGGGAATATCCAAATATTAAAATCAAAAGGTAAGAATGGTCAATACTATAATGGTTCGGTAGGAAAAGGGTTCGGCTATGGTGCTCAAAAGGGACTTCTTATCGCCCAAGGAAATGCAGACGCAAGAGCTGGAATACGACTTTCTGGTGCAGATTTAATCATCGGTGGTACAGTTAAAAAGCCACTTCCGGAAAATGAAGGTGGGAATATCGGTTCAAATGCAAATATCAAAGGGTTTGCCTTTGAATATATGACAAATGGCCGCGGCCTTGTACTCGGTGACCCAGGTCCATGGATTTGCGCAGGAATGACAGGCGGGGTTGTTTATATTCGTCAGCAGCCAGAAATGGGATTAACCAAAGAAGCCATTCAGAGAAGAATTGCTAAAGGTGCAAAAGTTTCAATTGTTGATCTAAATGAAAAGGGCAAACAGGATATTAACGAACTTTTAGGTAAATATACTGACCTGCTCGAACAGAATGGTCAGACAGAGGAAGCACAGCAGCTTCGTGCACTACTAACGAATGTTGAAAATCACTTTGTGCAAGTACTTCCTGTCAAAGAACAAGCTGATCCATCTGTATCTACAGAATGATTTATAGAAACAAGTTTAAGGACGTCCGCTTTTTTAGCGGACGTTTTTTTATTCCAACTTTTTTTAACAAATATCAAAAAAATTCATTTGATA
>Ga0182747_1002540_pt1 | contig 12775 bp, 10 predicted proteins | sample eDN3rd30CBELigBY_FD_128526 | JGI IMG/M metagenome (GOLD analysis project Ga0182747, IMG submission 128526) | Enriched backyard soil microbial communities from Emeryville, California, USA - eDNA 3rd pass 30_C BE-Lig BY (version 2) (version 2) | ecosystem: Environmental > Terrestrial > Soil >...
GCCTGACCCGTCGATGGTCCCCTATACCATCTTCGGCAAAACCTCGCCCTATAACGGCGGCCGCCAGGAAATTCCGGGCATGGAGGCGGCGCTGGCCGCATCGCGCGTCGGCGCCACCCGGGAGGCGCGTCAGACCGCGCTGGCGAAGGTGCAGCGCATCGCCGCTGAACACGCCGTCTATGTGCCTTTGGCCTTCGACCCCAACGTGGTCGCCATGAACAAAAAGGTGCAGGGCTTTACCCCGAACCTCCTCGGCCGTCCCCGCTTCGAGAATGTGTCCATCGGCTGAAAGCCGTCGCAACAAGAGGAGGTCCGGCATGACCCGTGCAGATCCCCGTATGCCGCCGCGTGACGTCTGCGTGGCGCGCGACCTGATCGACCGACACGCCAGGGAGATCGGCGGCGACGTCTTCGTCGTCTACGCCGATGGCGAGGCATGGACATTCGGCCGCCTGCGCGACGAAGTGCGCAACTGTGCGGCGGCCCTGCAGGCGCTTGGCGTCAGACAGGGCGATTTCGTTCTGAGCTGGCTGCCGAACGGGCGCGACTGCGTCCGCGTCATGTTCGCGCTGAACTATCTGGGCGCGGTCTATGTGCCCATCAACACCGGCTATCGCGGCGGCCTGCTGGCGCATGTCATCGAGAATTCCGGCGCCCGTCTCATGGTCGCCGACGCCCGGCTCGCCGACCGCCTCGCCGACGTGGATACGGCGGCGTTGCGGGACGTGGTGACGGTGGGCGGCGCGCCGGTCAAAACGGCGGCCGGGCTCAATTTCCTGCCGGCCGAGGCGTTACAGGGCGACGGCGCCCGCCTGAGCGACCCGGAGCGGGAGATCGCGCCCTGGGATACGTTGTCGGTCATTTATACGTCAGGCACCACGGGGCCATCCAAAGGGGTGCTGTCGTCGGCGTTGCAGGTGTGGTCCACCTTCATTCCGAACAGCTCCATGCTGCCGTCGGACCGGACGCTGGTCACCCTGCCCATGTTCCATATGGGCGGCGCCGGTCCCATCTGGGCGTCGCTGATGCGCGGCGGCTCATTTGCGCTGGTTGAATCCTTCCGCACCCAGGATTTCTGGAACGTGGTGCGCCGCTTTGAGGTGACGCACACCATTCTGCTCGGCGCCATGACGCCCTTCCTCCTGAAAGAACCGCCATCGCCTGACGACCGCAACCATTCCCTGAAGAAGGTGGTGATGGTGCCGCTGTCTGACCAGCAACGCGAATTCGCCGACAGGTTTGGCGTCACGGTCATGACCAGCTTCAACATGACCGAGACGTCCTCGCCGCTGTTTGTCGTTGATCCGCCGGTTCGCGGCACCTGCGGCCGCCCGCGCCCTGGCGTTGAGTTGCGCATCGTCGATGAAAACGACTGCGAAGTGGCGCACGGCGAAACCGGCGAACTGATCATCAGGGCCGATATGCCGTGGGCGCTCAACCACGGCTATCACCGCAATCCGGAGGCAACGGCGAAAGCATGGCGTAACGGCTGGTTCCATACGGGCGACGCTTTCCGGCGCGATGAGGCCGGCAATTTCTTCTTCGTCGACCGCATGAAGGACGCCATCCGCCGCCGCGGGGAGAACATCTCGTCCTTCGAGGTCGAGAAGGAGATTGTCGCCCATCCCGACGTGCGCGACGCGGCGGTCGTCGCCGTGCCAAGCGAGTTTGGCGAGGACGAGGTGATGGCGGTTGTGGCGCCGGCGCCGGGTCGCGCCATTGATCTTCCGGATCTGGTGGCGTTCCTGACGCCGCGCCTCGCCCATTTCATGGTGCCCCGCTATTTCCGCATCATGGACGACCTGCCGCGCACGCCGACGGAAAAGGTGCAGAAGCACCTGCTGCGCGCCGATGGCGTCACCGGCGACGCCTGGGACCGCGAACGGGCGGGCATTGTTTTGAAGAAAGAGCGTCTTGGCGCCGGCGAGAGGGAACAGGCTCATGCAATCCGGTGAGATCAACGCGGACGTGACGTTCGGGGAACGGCGCGCGCACGTGCGCGCCATGGGTGGCGCCGTCAAGCTCAAGGCGCGGCGGGACGCGGGCGTCATGAACGCCCGGGAGCGCATCGACGCGCTGTGCGACGCCGGCAGCTTCACGGAAATCGGCGAATTCGCCCATTCGGTCCGCCTGGAGGACGCCGCCAGGACGCCGGCGGACGGCATTGTCACGGGGTTCGGCAAGGTGGAGGGGCGGGTTGTCGCCGTTGCGTCTTTTGACCTGACCGTGCTCGGCGCTTCCTCGGCGCAGAACAATATCCGCAAGCTCGGCTTCCTGAAGGAAAGCGCCTCCCGGGCCGGCGTTCCGTGCGCTTTTCTCATCGAGTCGGCGGGCGCCCGCATGCCCGACATCCAGGGCGCGGCGGGCATGGGGCGCATTGGTCTGCTCAACAGCAACAATCGTGACCGCGACACGCCCTGGGTCAGCGCTGTGCTCGGCCCCTGTTACGGCATGGGGACCTGGTACGCGGTGCAGTCGGACTTCACCAGCGTCCGAAGCGACGCGGCGTTTTCTGTATCGAGCCCCAAGGTCGTTTCCGTTGCGCTGAGCCAGGAAGTGTCGCCGGAGGAACTCGGCGGCGCCGATGTGCATGCGGAAATTACCGGCTTCGCTGACCACGTGGGTGAGACGGACGCGGAGTGCATCGCGGCGCTCAGACGCTTTCTGTCATATCTGCCGTCGCATGCCCAAGAGGCGCCGCCCCTGGGGCGCGAGCCAGTGGAAGCGCACGATGGCGCCAGGATCGCGGCGCTGATCCCGCAAGCCCGCAGCAAGGTGTATGACGGCCGCAAACTGGTGGAGCTTGTCGCCGATGTTGGCTCCGTTCTGCCGTGGCGCACGCGGTTTGGCCGGACGCTGGAGACCGCGCTCGCGCGCATCAACGGGCGCAGCGTCGGCATTGTCGCCAGCAACCCCATGCGCAAGGGCGGCGCCATCGACGGCAAGTCGTGTGACAAGATGACGGAATTCATCGTGCTCTGCGACAGCTTCAATATTCCGATGCTCCTGCTCGCCGACACGCCAGGCTTCCTCGTGGGCCTGCAGGCCGAACATGAAGCGGTCGCCGGCAAGATCATGAACAATCTGCGCGCCCTGCATCTGGCCAGCGTGCCCAAGATCGCCGTCGTGGTGCGCAAGAGCTATGGCCAGGCCTATCTCAATCTGGGCGGCGCTGGCGCGGACGCCCTTGCGGTGATGACGACAGGGGAGGTTGGTTTCGTCGATCCCTCGGTCGCTGTCAGCGTGGTGCACAACCGGCGCCCGGCGCCGGATGATCCGGCCTATGCCGAATTGATGCAGGATATGGTCGCCAGCAACTCTCCCTATGCCCTGGCCGGGATTTTTGCCGCCCATTCGGTGATTCAGCCTGCCGAGACCCGTGAGTGGGTCGCCAACATGCTTGAGGTGTATGCGCGCCGGCCGTCGGCGGGCGTTGGCAGGCATCGTCTCGCCACCTGGCCCACCAGCCTCTGACGGCTGTTGCCCTGCGCATTCTGGAGAAGCGGCATGAGCGCCATTGACGTGAAAAGTGAGATATCCGGCCGGGTGTTCGAGATAGTCGCCCGCCCGGGCGACCGGCTTGCGGAGGATGATCCGGTGATGATCCTCGAAGCCATGAAAATGGAGATTGCCGTCGGCGCGCCCTGCAACGGCGTGGTGAAGCAGATCCTTGTCGGCAATGAGGACAGCATCGCGGAAGGGCAGGTAGTCGCCATTCTTGAGGCTGTCTGAGCGACGCAAGGGGCAGGGGCCGCAAGCCGGCGTCCGGCCCGGCAATCCGGCGCCGCGTGTTGCCAACCGGACCGCGCCGTGGTTCTGCTCGGGCGCAGGACGGGACGGCCTCTTGCCAGCGCGCCAGCTGCGCCAGCGGAGATCGCAGCGAACAAGGCGTCTGGCGACGTCCCGTGCGCGAGTGTGATCAACGCGAACAGGAAAACGCCGTGGCCCGCAAACGATGGAATGGCGAATTCGAAACGTCCGAGGAGCAGCAGGCGATCAAACGGCGCCTGTTGTTGCGGGAGGCCGGCGCGGCGTTCACCGAACGCGGCTTTCACAATGTGTCGCTGGATGAGCTGGCGGCGCGCCTCGGCATTTCGAAGACTGTTTTCTACTACTATTTCCGCGACAAGAACCACCTGCTGCAAAACTGCGTGGAGATCGGCTTCGAGCTTGCCGAAACGGCGCTGGACCGGGCCGAGGCGCTCGACGCCTGCGGCCTGGAGAAGGCGGCCTGTTTCATGCACGCCTATGTGACCGGCATTACCTCGGAAATGGGGGCCTGCGCGGTTCTCACCGAGCTGAATTCCCTGAACGCGGACGACCTCGCCGCGGTTCGCAAACGCCAGCGCGCTTTTGGCCGGCGTCTGGTGAAGCTGATCGAGGAAGGATGTAAGGACGGCAGCATCCAGACGGACAATGCCCGCGTCGCGGCCAGCTGGATCCTGAGCCCACCACTCGGCATTCCCCGCCTGAGCCAGCTTTGGCAGGTGCAGGATGGCAAGGGGCTCGCTGACCGGTACGCTGATCTGGTGCGCCGCTCATTGCGGCCGCTCTGAGCCGGTCTGTGGGAGGAGCATCGCCGTGGCCAATGCTTGCAAACCGGGCGTGGCGGCGAAGCGGGACCTGCCGCGCGCCCATCGGCTCATGTTCGCCATGGTCGCGGCCTGCGCGCTGTTCGCCTCTCAGGCGTCGGTTGCCTTCGATCTGCCGCCCGATACGCCAGCGCGTCGCGCGGGGTTGTGGGTCGTCGAACAGAAAGGCGAGATCGCCGGTGGGAAGGTCGCAGCCGATACGCGGAAAATCTGGAGCGTCTGCCTCGGTCGGCGAACCGATCGCGCATTCCATGAGCTGCAACTCCGGGACGTCCAGGCCAGTCTCGCCAGGATGTCCGCAATCTGCGGGGAGCCGGCCCATGCATTGTCTGGCGACACCCTGTCCGCAACGCTGCGCTGCATCGCGCAGCCGCCCGGGACCGCCGGGATCCAGGTTCGACGGATCACGACATTCGTCAGCCCGGAGGAAACGCGTTCGCGGGTCTCCGTCCTCCACGATCATGGCGCGCAATCGGCCGGTCAGGTCGTCACGACCATGAAGCGAACCGGAACCTGTCCCCCTGACATGAAGCCTGGCGCGTTGCTGCTCATGCACTGGATGCTTGGCGATCAGGAAACGCTGAAGGCCAGGCAACGTTCAACGATTGACCGCGAACTTGCCGGTCGCAAAGCCCGCATCGCGTACGGCGCGCGTTCGGCTCCCCGGTAGGCGGGACCTCGTGGCCGGGCCCCGTATCTTCCTGAAACCGGCCAACGACGGTGAAGGCGGGGCTGGCGATGGCGTCGATCGTCCCCGGGCGCGGCGGGCCTGACGCTGGTCAGGCGCCTGGCGTGACCATGACTGCATGACTTGCTTGCTGATTAGCAAGTTTTTGATGACCCGTCCCCCGGCCCTCTGCTACGTTTCGCGCAAGGGCAGCGCTAACTGCTGCTGACCACATAAATATATCGGGAAGGGAGACGCCCTGTGGAGGCTGCCTCAGCGGACGCGAGCGCCTTGCTGGCGATCGTCAATGACGCCCATCGCGCCATAGATGACCCAGCGCGGACGGAGCAGTTGGCCCGGCATCGGCAACGCGCCGCGCTTACCGCCCGGGAGCGCATTGCGTATCTGTGCGAACCTGGCTCCTTTCAGGAACTGGGCGCGCTGGTTCGCCCCCGCGGCGGGCCGGACAGGGATGCGCCCGCCGATGGCGTCATTGCCGGGACCGCGAAGATCGACGGGCGCTGGTGCGCCGTGCTGTCCCAGGACTTCAGCGTTTTTGGCGGCTCGATCGGAGAGCTCGGCAGCGCCAAGACCAGCCGCCTCGCACATATGGCCAGCGTTCGCGGCCTGCCCCTGGTGATGCTGCTGGATGGCGGCGGGCATCGCATCCAGGGCGGCCAGAACTCCCGTCACTTTGCCAAGGCGGGGCCGTTCTTCCACGAGCTGGCCCGGATGTCGGGCTGGGTTCCGATGGTCGCCGCCATGCTCGGCGCCGGCTTTGCCGGCCCAACCAATTATGCCGGCATGGCTGATTTCGTTGTGATGGTGCGCGGCCAGTCGACGATGGGCCTCGCGGGGCCAGCCCTGGTCAAGGCGGGCACCGGCGAGGACGTGACGGTTCAGGAACTGGGCGGCGCCGAGGTCCAGGTGGACCGGCATGGCCTCGCGGACCTTGGCGTGGGCTCGGAGATCGAGGCGCTCGACGCCGTCCGCCGCTTCCTGTCGTTTCTGCCGGGCAACGCCCGCGAGCCGGCGCCGCTCGTCGCCGCCACAGATCCGGCGGACCGGCTGGGGGAGGCGCTGCTGGACATCGTTCCCGCCAACACGCGCCGGGCCTATGACGTGCGCAAGGTGATCGACATTGTCGCGGACGCCGGCAGTGTGTTTGAGATCAAGCCAACCTTCGCCGGCAACATCGTCACAAGTTTTGCCCGACTGGATGGCCGGCCGGTGGGATTTATCGCCAATCAGCCAAAACGGCTTGGCGGCATGCTGACGTCGGATGCCTGCGACAAGGCTGCGCATTTCATCGCTGTCTGCGACGCATTCGGCCTGCCGCTCGTCTATCTGGTTGACGTGCCCGGATTCTCGATTGGGCCGGCGGCGGAGCGCACGGTTCTGGGGCGCCACAGCGCCAAGATGATCCATGAACTGGGGCACGCCACCGTTCCGCGCATCTCCGTGGTGCTGCGCAAGGGCTATGGCCTTGGTTATTTCGCCATGTGCGGCGGGCGCAGCTTCGATTCCGACGCCAGCCTCGCCTGGCCGACGGCGGAGATCTGCGCCATGTCGGTGGAGGGCTCGGTCGATGTCGCCTATCGCAAGGACTATGAGAGCCACCCGGAGCCGCAGCGCCGCCGTCAGGAACTCATCGACGCCATGCGCGCGGACATCAACGTGCTGGAAGCTGCTGGCGGCTTTGGCGTGGACGCCGTCATTGATCCCCGCCGGACACGCGCTGAACTGATCACGCTGCTCGCCCAGGCGCCGGCGCGTCGCGCCAATCCCCTGCCGCCGAAATACCGCAGCATTGCTCCCATCTGAACAGGCTCGCCAGACGAAGCGCCGGGAGGCGTCGATGACCACAACCGCTGATCCTCGCATCCTGCCGGCAGACGCATGTGTTCTCCGCGATCTGCTTGAAAAATTCGCCGCATCGCAACCGGAAAAGATTTGCGTGCGTTTTGCTGACGGCGCCGAATGGACCTGGGCCGAAACGCGCCGCCAGGCGATCCGCGCCGCCAACGGCCTGCGCGACGCTGGCGTTGACCAGGGCGATCATGTTGTCTCCTGGCTGCCCAACGGCCCGGACGCCGTGCGCGTGTGGTTCGGGCTGAACTATCTGGGCGCGGTCTATGTGCCGATCAACCTGGCCTATCGCGGCAATCTGCTGGCGCATGTGATCGCCAATTCCGATGCGCGCCTGATCGTTTGCCATGTCGATCTGGCGTCGCGCCTCGCCGGTATCGACAGGGGCCAGCTTTGCGCCGCCATCATTGTCGGCGGTGTCCGCGCGGATTCCGATACGGGTCTGGAACTGCTGCCCGCCAGCGTCCTCACCGAAGGCGCGCCGGAATTGCCCGCGCTGCAACGGCCCATCGCCCCGTGGGACACCCAGTCCATCATCTATACCTCCGGCACGACCGGGCCTTCCAAGGGCGTTTTGTCAAGCTATCTGCATCTGGCTTCGATGGCCGGCGAACCCTGGCCGTATTTCGGTCCTGACGACCGGGGCATGTGCAATCTGCCGCTGTTTCACGCTGGCGGCACGGGCGCCGTCTATCGCTCGCTGCTGCGGGGCGCCTCCGTGGTTATCGTCGACAGCTTCAATACCGCGGAGTTCTGGAACGAGATCCGCCGCCATGACGTCACGTCGGTGACCCTGCTCGGCGTGATGGCGACCTTTATCGTCAAGCTGCCGCCGTCGCCGCGGGATCGCCAGCATCCACTGCGCACCGTCACCATGGTGCCGTTGTGTGAAGATGCGAAGGCGTTCTCCGAGCGCTTCGGCGTCGAGGTCTACACCACCTTCAACATGACCGAAACGTCATGCCCCCTCGTCTCGGACCGCAATCCGGCGGCGCTGTCCAGCTGTGGCCAGCCGCGGCCTGGCGTTGAGGTTCGCATCGTCGACGGCAATGACTGCGAGGTCGGGGTGGATGAGGTCGGCGAACTGATCCTGCGGACGGACAGGCCGTGGGCCATGAACCACGGTTATTACAAGAACCCTGAGGCCACGGCGGCCGCCTGGCGCAACGGCTGGTTCCATACTGGCGACGCCTTCCGGAAGGACGCCGCCGGCGACTATTTCTTCGTGGACCGCCTCAAGGACACCATCCGCCGGCGCGGTGAGAACATCTCGTCCTATGAAGTCGAAACGGAGATTTGCGCCCATCCGGCGGTGAAGGAGGCGGCGGTGGTCGCCGTGCCGTCGGAGTTCGCAGAAGACGAGGTGCTGGTCGCGGTTTCGGTGGCCGCGGGCGCCAGGCTCGATCCGGCCGAACTGCTGACCTTTCTCGGCCCGCGTCTCGCCCATTTCATGATCCCGCGGTTTGTGCGGATCCTGCCGGATCTGCCGCGGACGCCGACGCAAAAAGTCCAGAAGCATCTGCTGCGCGCTGAAGGGATCACCAGCGACACGTGGGACCGGGAAGCTGCGGGCATCCGCATCCGGCGGGAAAAGATCGGCGTCTGGGTAACGCCGGCGGAAATCAAAGGGGAACCACATGGGCCAACATGATGATCATGACCCGGCGCTGCTTCCGGGGCTTGTCCGCAGGGACGGCGACATTTCAAGACGCGGTCTGTTGCGGGCCGCCGGCATGCTGGGCGCCGCGGCGGGCCTGGGCGGCCTGGCGCTTCCCTCCCGGGCGCTGGCCGCCGACCCCTTCCGGATTGGCTGGGTCCGCCCGACGACCGGCCGTCTGGTCTCCAGCTTCGCCCCGCTATACGCGGGCGGGTTGATCGCGATTGATGAAATCAACGCCGCAGGCGGCATTCTGGGGCGACAGATCGTCCGTGACGAGCAGGATGATGAGGCCCTGCCGTCAAAAGAGCCGGGCGTCGTTCTCAAATACAGCTCCGCCCGCATCAATGTCGTCGCGGGCCCGACTGGCTCATCGCAGGCCCTGTCATCGGCGGCGACCACGACCGCGCGCAAGATGGTTCAGACCACCTACGCGCTGTTGTCGGATATGGGCGACGGCAAGAAATATCCCTACCATTACCAGTTCATTCTCAATTCCGACATGCAGGCGGAGGCCTGCGTCGCCTATCTCGCCGACGGGTTGGGCGTCAAGAAAATCGGCATTCTTCAGGAAAGCACGGCATACGGCGAGAGCATTACGCCGGCGTCTGTCGCCCAGCTGAAGAAGCGGGGCCTGACGCCCACCGATATTCAGGTGTTTCCGATCACGGCGCCGGACCTGGGCAGCTACATGCAGGCGCTGCGCAAGTCGGGCGCCGAAGCGGTGCTGATGTGGATGTCGACCTTGCCCAACTCGGCCATGGCGTTTCACGCGCTGCACAGCATGAAATGGTATCCGCCGATGACCGGCCATACGGCGCTGTTTCTTGAAAGCCTGCTTGATCTTGTCCCGGCCGAGGCAGTGAAGAACGTCTACGGCACGTGGTACAAGAACCTGAGCTGGTCCGGCCCCCAGGAGCCAGGTGAGCGCCAGAAAGCCTATGCGCGCAAGATCATGGCGCACCCCGACGCAAAGGGAGCGGAGGTCAACGCCGCCGGCGCGCCGTATTACGATTTCCTGCATCTGCTGAAGCAGGTGATTGAACAGGAAAAAAGCTTCGAGACGGCGAACATCAAGGCCGGCATGGACAGGGTGAGCAATTACCCCGCCATGCTGGGCACGGTGAACTTCACGCCAGACAATCACAGGGGCATCGGGGTGGGCGATCTGGCGATGGCTTCGATCACGTCAGCCAAAGACCCGAGGGCCATGGGCATCTTCCGCGAGCGTGCGCCCTGAAACAGACGGGGTTCACCTCAGCCTCTGCAGGACAGTGGTGCTTCAAAGCAGGCGTCGCGAGGACGCCTGCTTTGACATATCTGACCTGAATATTTCCAGGACCAATCTGCCCGACGGCAAGCGCAAGTATCGGAACAGGCAGCACGCGATGCTTCCTGTCAGGGCCACATCCACCATGCGGTTGCACGCGCAGAGCGCCATTTGTGCTTTTATCCTGTTTGACGATCAGGCGGGCATTTGTCTAACCTCATCAAAGTCGGCGCAGACCGTAAAATAACAGCCGGCAAGGTGAGGAAACACGATGAAATTTACGCGTAGATTCTGTGCGGGCGCCATTTGCATCTCCGTGGCCTTGTCCGGAAGCATGGCCATCGCCGCCAGTGTTCCAGGCGTATCGGACACTGAAATCAGATTGGGAACCCTGCAGCCGTTGAGCGGCCCGGCGTCCGCCTATGGCGTCCTCGGCTATGCTTTTGAGGGTTATTTTGCCAAGGTGAACGATGAAGGCGGCGTCAACGGTCGCAAAATCCGGCTATTGCTTCGCGATGACGCGCTCAGCCCGCCCAAGACCGTGGAGCAGACCCGCAAGCTGGTGGAGCAGGACGACATCTTCGCGCTGTTCGGCCAGAGCGGCACCTCAGGCGGCATCGCCGTGCAGAAATATCTGCATTCCAAAAAAATCCCGCAACTGTTCGTCATGTCCGGGTCGCACGTCTTTCAGGAGCCGAAAAACGCGCCCCTCAGCATGCCTGGCCTGCCGACCTATGACAGTGAAGCCCGCATCTATGCGAAGGTGATCCTGAAGAATAATCCAGACGCCAAAGTTGGCGTATTTTATCAGAACGACGACTTCGGGAAGGACTACCTCAAGGGCGTTCAGGCCGGCCTGGGCGACAAGGCCGACAGCATGATCGTGGCGAAGGAAAGCTACGAACTGACCGATCCCACGGTGGATTCCAAGATCCTGGCGCTCAAATCCAGCGGAGCCGACACCCTGGTGATGGGCGTCTATTCCAAGCAGGCGAGCCAGGCGTTGCAGAAGATGGCGGCCATGGGTTGGAAACCCAAGATCTACATGAGCTACATTGGCGCGTCCGTCAGCCCCACCTTCATGAACGCAGGGCTGGCGAACGCCAAGGGCGTCATCACCGCCACCGTGCGGAAGGATCCGACGGATCCACGCTGGAAGAACGACCCCGATGTCGTCGCCTGGCTCGCCTGGATGGACAAATACTATCCACGTGGCGACAAAACCAACGGTAGCAACGCCGCTGGCTATATGATCGGCGATCTTGTGCGCCACATCATCGAAAAAACCGGCAAGAACGTCACGCAGGAACGCTTGATGGCCACGGCCAAGCAGGTGCGCGACTACCGTCCGCCGATGCTGCTGCCTGGCATCAGCATCACCATCACCCCTGACAGCTATAATATTTACAACAAGCTGCAGCTTCAGGAATTTGACGGCGCCACCTGGCGCGAGCTCGGCGAGCCGATCTCCACCCATTAGAGCAGTTTTCGATCAATCTGGATCGCAAACTGTTCCAATTCTCTTTGTTTTAAGCGAATTCGGATCCGAAAGCGCTCAAGGGTCCCGCTGGCCGGGGCTTGTTGCGAACGCGGCGCCGCCGCCCCGCGCCTGGCGCGGCGGCGGGGATCGGAAGACGCAACCTTGGGGGGCGAAGTTGGAAGAAATGTCTGGATTGGCGGAGTTTACGTTATTCAACCCAAAGTGATTTCAAGATAATACTCATTTGGCCAGCAATGGTCGTTAGAATATTGTTAGAGGCGTCAGCCTGGCCTAGAGTTCGCAAGTCCGCCCGGGGCAGACGGCGTGCGTTCACCGGCGGCAATCGTGGGGTCAGGCATATGTGTGAATCTTGTGTCAGTACATCGATCGGTCGGCGCGGATTGCTGAGGGGCGGGGCCGTGATGGCGGGGGCGGCGTTGCTCGGCGGCGCTTTTGCCGGCGGGCAGGCCAGGGCGCAGCCTGCGCGCGCCGCCGACACGCCCGATGCAGCTCTGGCGATGTTGTTGGAAGGTAATGCGCGTTATGTCGCTGACAAACCGCGTGAGCGGGATCTGACCGCGAGGCGGGCGGCCACCTCCCAGGGGCAAAAGCCATTCGCGGCGATTTTGGGCTGCGCCGATTCACGCGTTGCGCCCGAGCTGGCGTTTGACCAGAAACCGGGCGATCTCTTTGTCGTCCGGGTTGCCGGCAATTTCTTGACAGATGATGGGCTGGGCAGTCTGGAATTCGGCGCGGCCGTGCTTGGGACCAGACTGATCATGGTGTTGGGCCACACCGGATGTGGCGCGGTGACCGCCACAGTTGACGCGATACAGGCCGGCAATCAGTTGCCGGGACATATCGCCGGGCTGGCGACCGCAATGAAGCCGGGCATTGAACCTGTCGTCAAGGCAGGCGGCGCTGACCTGATCGCGCGGGCAACCGTTGCCAACGTCGCCTACAATGTGGCGCGCCTGCAGAAGGCCAGCCCCATTCTGGCCGATCTCATCGCCAAACAGCAATTGCGTGTGGTTGGCGGCGTCTATGATCTGGCGACCGGCAAGGTGTCCCTGGCGTAGCCCCGCTCCGCTACGCCAGTTTTCTGCAAATTTTCTGGAACCTTTCCCGTCCTGAGCCATCCAATCCAGAGTTATGGAGCGATGGTTATGGCGCAAGACAGAAAGGCTGTTGGCAGCACGGGCGCGCCCGGCGGCGAAGAACTCGTCCACCGGGCGACCGC
>Ga0182747_1002542_pt1 | contig 12773 bp, 13 predicted proteins | sample eDN3rd30CBELigBY_FD_128526 | JGI IMG/M metagenome (GOLD analysis project Ga0182747, IMG submission 128526) | Enriched backyard soil microbial communities from Emeryville, California, USA - eDNA 3rd pass 30_C BE-Lig BY (version 2) (version 2) | ecosystem: Environmental > Terrestrial > Soil >...
ATGATTGATAATTTCCGCTGGGCTGGTGTTCCGTTCTACATTCGGACAGGAAAAAGAATGTCAACAAAATCAACCAAAATTGTTGTTCAATTCAAAGATATTCCAATGAATTTATATTATCAAACGGAAAAAATGTTAAATCCAAATCTACTAGTGATTCATATTCAACCTGAAGAAGGAATTACGTTGCATCTAAACGCTAAGAAAGCTGGCGGACACTTAGATGCACAGGAGGTAAAACTTAGCTTTGCCAACACCGGCATCCATGCGATGAACACGCCTGAAGGCTATGAAAAGCTTCTTTACGATTGCATGCGGGGCGATGCCACGAATTTTACGCATTGGGATGAAGTTGCCTATTCTTGGAGTTTTGTGGATAAAATTTCCGCAGTCTGGGAAAATAACAAGGCTGACAACTTTCCAAATTATCAATCTGGAACCATGGGACCAAAAAAGGCGGATGAGCTTTTAGAAAAAGACGGCTTCTTCTGGTGGCCGGTAACAGATTTAGAAGTAGATATTTGTAAATAAGAAGTTCAAAAAGCACTACTTTTGTTATGAAAGCAAAAGTGGTGCTTTTTAGTCTGAGTCATTACTTTTTTGTGGAAGTGTTTGGAGAAAGTCTTTATTAAAGCTCGTTCCAGTACCGATATTATCCAAGGAAGGGGCTTGATGTTCCCCTGCATTTTCAATGATTTTTTTTCCGTATTTTTCACGAAGACTAGATAGAGTATTTAGTAAAGGCTCTTTTTTGGCATCCTTTTCATAAGAAAATAAATCTAGCTGTTTAAAGGCTCGGGTATGCTCCACTAAATCAGTGCCTGTGATTCCTAACAGTCGAACAGCATCGCCATTCCAAGCTTTCAGGAAAATCTGCTGAGCAAATGAAGATATCTCATCTTTATGATTAATAGGGTTCGGAAGTTTTTTACTTCTAGTAATCGTTCTTCGATCCTTATATCGGATGGTGATTCCAAGCGTTCCTGCAAGGACCTTCTTTCGCTTCAGTCTAACGGAAACCGTTTCAGCTAATGATGTTAATACACGAAGTAGTTCCTGTTGATTACTAACATCCCGAGGAAGGGTTGTTGAATTTCCAATGCTCTTAAATTCCTCAATTGATTCCGGATCAACGGGGCGATGATCAATCCCATTGGCTCTTTCTTTTAATCGAATTCCATTAATCCCAAGCAGTGTTTTTAGTTGAATCTCATTTCCCTTTGCTAACTCACCAATGGTATGAATCCCAATTGTTTGTAATTTTTCCGCTGTCTTTTTTCCGACGCCATGCATTTCGTTTGTGTTCAACGGCCAAAGAACTATGGGAATATCACGTTTTCGAAGAATGGTAATCCCCATTGGCTTTTTCATATCGGATGCGGTTTTCGCTAAAAATTTATTAGGTGCTATCCCTATACTGCAAGGAATATCTAATTGTTCCAATATCCTTTTTTGAATACTTTCAGCGATTTCAATTGGACTCCCCTTTTCAAAGCTTTCTGTAATATCTAAGTATCCTTCATCAATCGAAACAGGTTCAACAATTTCCGTATAATGTCTGAGAATTTCAAACATAGCAATAGAAACTGCACGATAGCGCTCAAAATTCGGTTTCATGACGATTAACTGGGGACATAGCTTTCTCGCTTCCCAAAGCGCCATCGTTGTTTTGACACCGAATTTTCTTGCCTCGTAATTGCAGGTGACAATGATTCCTCTGCGTTCCTCGACATTACCAGCGATTGCAAGTGGTTTCCCCTTCAGATTAGGATCATAGGCCATTTCAACGGATGCATAAAAGCTATTCATATCTACATGTAAAATAACTCTTCCGTTTTTCGGGTACATTTCCTTCATGCTCGCACTTCCTTAACTCACTTTTTCTTCTCTTAGTATATCAAAAAGGAGAACCGCGGTTAGGTTCTCCTCCATAAGATTATTGATTTGCCACTTCATCGATTATAGCAAGTGTCATTTCTGCCAGCTTATACAATTCTTCCACTGGCATGCGTTCATTGGTTGTATGAATTTCTTCATAGCCAACAGCTAGATTGACAGTTGGAATATTAAAGCCAGCAAATACGTTGGCATCACTGCCGCCCCCGCTATGCTGAAGCTCACAACTACGGCCGATTTTTGCAGCAGCCTTACGAGCCACTTCGACAACATGATCGCCTTCGCCAAACTTAAATCCTGGATACATGACTTCCACATTAACCTCAGCTCTGCCGCCCATTTCTGCTGCCACTGTTTCAAATGCTTCCTTCATTTTGCTTACCTGCGCTTGCATTTTTTCAGGAATCAGAGAACGGGCCTCAGCTAAAATATCCACACGGTCACAAACGATATTGGTTGCTTGACCACCCTCAAAGCGTCCAATGTTAGCCGTTGTTTCGTGATCGATTCTTCCTAAGGGCATCCTCGCAATCGATTTTGCTGCAATCGTAATCGCGGAAACACCTTTTTCAGGTGCAACACCTGCATGAGCTGTTTTTCCGTAAATAATGGTTTTAACCTTTGCTTGTGTTGGAGCAGCTACAACTACATTACCAACTAGGCCATCGCTATCCAATGCGTAACCGAATTTTGCTTTCATCAGTGAGGAATCAAGTGCTTTTGCACCGACAAGACCTGACTCTTCCCCAACAGTAATCACGAATTGAATCAGACCATGCGGGATGTTTTGTTCTTTTAACTGACGGATGGTTTCAAGCATAACAGAAATTCCAGTTTTATCATCGGCACCTAAGATTGTTGTGCCATCCGTAACCACATAGCCGTCTTTTATAGAAGGCTTTACACCTTTAGCTGGTGTAACAGTATCCATATGGCAAGTAAAATAAATCGGGTCAACGCCCTCTTTAGTTGCCGCTAGCGTACAAACCAGATTGCCTGCACCATGCCCTGTCACCGCAGTCGTATCATCTTCAAACACTTCAAGACCAAGTTCTGTAAATTTTTGTTTTAACACCTTGGCAATTTCGGTCTCAAATTTTGTTTCTGAGTCAATTTGCACAAGTTCTAAAAACTCATTCAATAGACGTTCCTGATTAACCATTATATTGAACCTCCAATTATGTACTCATTGTCCAGCTCTAAGCGCCAATGTCGCTTTCGCTTTTCCTATTTTAGTATACCTTTTAATAAAAGTATCATCAAATGATAGAGAGCACATCCAAAAAGGTTAAAGGAGAGTTTAATTACAGCGGGATGTTCCCATGTTTTTTATATGGCCTTGACTCTTTTTTGGTTCTAAGCATTTCTAAGCCTTGGACAATTTTCATTCTAGTTTCGCGTGGGTCAATCACATCATCGACCATTCCTCTGCTCGCTGCCACATAGGGATTGGCAAACTTTTCACGGTATTCATCAATTTTCTGCTGTCTTGTCAGTTCTGGATTCTCACTATTGTTAATTTCCTTCGCAAAAATAATATTAGCGGCTCCTTGAGGTCCCATAACTGCAATTTCAGCATTAGGCCAGGCAAATACCAAATCAGCACCAATTGATTTACTGTTTAACGCAACATAGGCACCGCCATAAGCTTTTCTTAAGATCACTGTTAACTTCGGAACGGTCGCCTCGGAATAAGCAAATAAGATTTTTGCCCCATGGCGAATGATTCCACCGTGTTCCTGCTTGACTCCAGGGAAGAAGCCTGTCACATCCTCAAAAGTAATGATTGGGATATTAAAAGAATCACAGGTTCTGATAAATCGCGCCGCTTTATCAGAAGAATCGATATCCAGGCCGCCAGCCATCACCTTTGGCTGATTACAAACAAGACCTACAGATTCACCTTTAATTCGCGCAAATCCAACCACGATATTTCTAGCAAAATCCTTTTGAACTTCCATGAAACTGCTCTCGTCAACCACCTGCTCGATGACATTGCGGACATCATACGGACGAACCGTATCAAATGGAATAACATCCATTAAATCCGGACGATAATCTTCGTCATCCTTTACCTCAAACCTAGGAGCCTTCTCTTCATTATTCTGCGGAAGATAGCTTAACAGCCTGCGGACGTTTTGTAACACCACTTCTTCTGAATCAGCCTGAAAATGGGCATTTCCACTAATGGAGCTATGGACATTCGCCCCACCCAATTCTTCTGCTGAAATCTTCTCACCTGTCACTGTTTCAATGACTTTAGGTCCAGTAATAAACATTTGACTCGACTTTTCCACCATAAATACAAAATCAGTAATCGCTGGTGAATAGACAGCACCGCCCGCACATGGACCCATAATTACCGATATTTGCGGAATGACACCGGAATAAATTGCATTTCGGTAAAAAATATGTCCATACCCATCTAATGAGACAACGCCTTCCTGAATGCGTGCCCCGCCGGAATCATTTAAACCGACAAAAGGGGCTCCATTTTTCGCTGCTAAATCCATGACATTAGCAATCTTCTTGGCATGCATTTCCCCTAATGCTCCGCCAAAAACAGTAAAATCTTGCGAAAAAAGATAAATAGGCCGACCATTTACTTTTCCGTAACCAGTCACCACTCCGTCCCCTGGCCCCTTTTGCTCATCTAGACCAAAATCATTTGTACGGTGCTCAATGAAAGGATTTAGTTCAAAAAATGTGCCTTTGTCTACTAAAAGATCGATTCTCTCCCTAGCAGTCAATTTGCCTTTTTGATGCTGTTTCTCAATTCTCTCATCGCCGCCGCCCAACTCAACCTCACGACGTTTATCATACAACTCATTTATTTTTTCATAGATGTCTATCATTTTACCCCTTCATCCCTTTCTTCTCACAAAGCTCGAATAAAATCCCAGATGTCGATTTTGGATGCATGAAAGCAATATTTGCCCCACCAGCCCCAGGTCTTGGCTGCTCATCAATCATACGTATCCCTTTTTCCTTCATTTCGCGAATTCTTTCTTCGATCGAATCCACCCCAAGGGCAACATGGTGGATTCCCTCACCGCGTTTTTCGATAAATTTGGCAATGGTACTTTCCTCTGAAGTGGGCTCAAGCAATTCAAGCTTAGTACTTCCTGCCTGTAAAAAGGCAACTCTTACCTTTTGAGTATCCACCTCTTCGATCCCTACCAAAGGCAGATTTAACACATCAGTATAAAAAGAAAGCGTTTTCTCAAGAGACTTCACTGCAATCCCAATATGGTCGACTTTTTTAATCATTTTTACCCCTCTGTTCTAAAAATTAAAATTTATTCGACAATAATCTTATTCGTTAAAAAGTTCATAAATCCTTCCTTAATTACTTAGTTGTTCCGTTGTTCATTTTTGCATTTCCTTGTACAATATAAGTAAAGTTTCAAAATGTTAAGGGAGGTACCCATATTGAATAGTAAGAAATCGAGGAAAATCATTGTTTATTTAATGTTATTTGCTATGCTTGCCTCAACTCTCCTAATAGGAATAGGTTCATTTCTATAGATAGAAATAGGAAAAGGGACTGTTCGGACAGTCCCTTTTCCTATTTTATTGCTCCATGATTTTTTGCTAGTGTCTCATATGATTTTTTTGAAGAAATAACTAATACTTTTGTTCCTAATGGAATAATCGGATAAAGTGAGGTAACCACTTCATTTTGGGTGCGGATACAGCCTTGAGAGACATATTTGCCGATTGAATCAGGCTGATTTGTTCCATGGATGCCATAGATTCTTCCATCTGTTCCCTTTGCATCAAAGCCAATCCACCTCGCTCCCAGTGGATTCTTAGGATCTCCTCCAGGGATATTCCCTTTCCGAAAATAAGGTTCTTTGGCCTTTACTGTAATGGTGAAAAGACCTTCAGGTGTCAGCTCTTGTGTTTTTCCCGTTCCGACACTTACAACCGTTTGTACTTTGTTTTCATTAATAAAAGCCATTTCATTTTTACTTTTATTCACAATAAGAAATGGATCACCTGGCATAGGGTTTGGCCCCAAAGGCCAAAGTGGTGACATGAAAAAAGCAATCAGGATTGGCGATAAAATTTTTATCAAAGCAGCCACCTGCCTTTTTTTTCCTAGTTTGCTTCAATCTCCTTCTGTTCATTCACTTTAACCGCTGATTTTATTCCCTTAAATGAACTTTTAATAATTAGATATTCGTTCATTTCATTTACCAACTGCAGCAGAGCTGCCCTCGTTACAAATTCTTCTCTTGTCTTTGGGAGCTCCATTTCCTCAAATTCCTTTTTCATTTCTCTTAATTTTTCAAGATATATATAAGCTGTATTTCCAGGATGGACATTTTCAGAAAGTTCTTCCAGAAACTCCGCTACCATATGCCCTTGCTTTACCGTCCGGGTAAGGGAAGTGACAATTGGTAAGACACGTTCGATAATTTCAAATTGCTTTTGTCTCATTTTAAAATAATGAAAATATATATTCTCATCTCGTAAAAAATGATTTTCAACATCCTGAAGGGCTATGGCTATCGCTTCATCAAGTAGACGCGCACCAACCGTAATCTCTTTACCATCCCAATTACTATCCCCAGTCCGTAAATAACGTACCATTTCAACGAAGATGATTCTAAAATTCTCCTCAATCTCACTTTGATAATCCTTTAGTTTTTTCTCAACGCTCGGCATATAAAGATTAATAAGTAATGCGACCCCAATACCAATCGTGATTACCCCAAGCTCATTTAGAAAAATGGCCAAGGTTATTTTTTTTGCCATATAAATATGTAGAATAATAACACTACTTGTCACAATTCCGTCAGGAGCCTTCAACATGACAATCGTTGGGATAAAGAAAAATAACATAATCCCAATTACAATTGGATGATAAGCGATTAGCTCAAAAAAAACGGCAGAAAAAGGCATTGCTAATACACAGGCTAAAAAGCGAGCCCATGCTGTTCTGAACGACCTCCGCTTTGTCACCTGGATACATAATATGGTCAGTATTCCTGCAGAAGCAAAGTTCTGCAGTCCTATTTGCTGAGCAAGTAAAATTGAAATGGCTGTCCCAATAGCTGTTTTAATTGTCCGATATCCAATCCGAAATTTCATAGGTACCTCTCCAAATTATTAAAAAATAGGCTGTGTTAAAGATTAATGTTGATTTTGACACACGGTTGATTGAAGTGGAAGGCACGAAGACTCCTGCGGGAGTACGGGGCAGGGGAGACCCCACAGGCGCTAAAAGCGCCGAGGAGGCTCCCCGGCACGCCCGCGGAAAGCGAAGTGCCTGGAACGGAAATCAACAGACTAGTTTAACACAGCATAAAAATAAAAAGATGATCGTTAAGACCATCTTTAGCATATCCTTATTAAAGCATTCTTTTGCAAGAATGTCTTATATTTAAGATTGTGATTTTCTACAATACTTTTTCTAAAAAGTCCTTCGCTCTGCTAGTCCGAGGGTTATTAAAGAATTCCTCTGGAGATCCTTCTTCTAGTAGTACCCCATCATCTAGGAAGATTATTCTATCAGAAACTTCGCGCGCAAAGCCCATCTCATGGGTAACAATGGCCATGGTCATTCCTGATTGTGCAAGATCCTTCATAACATTAAGTACTTCTTTTACCATTTCAGGGTCAAGTGCGGATGTTGGCTCATCAAATAACATTAACTTCGGTTCCATCGCAAGTGCACGAGCGATCGCTACGCGCTGCTTCTGCCCACCTGATAAATTATTCGGAAAGGCTTTCTCTTTATCAGTAAGACCAACGCGCGCAAGCAATTCCCGGGCTTTTTTCTCAGCAAGTTCCCGCGATTCGCCTTTTACTTTCATCGGTGCATAAGTTAAGTTATCCAAAACCGACAGATGTGGAAATAAATAAAAGTGTTGAAAAACCATACCGATTTGTTCACGGGCTTTCATGATATTCGTTTTGCTATCGGTAAGCTCTTGATTATTAATCCAAACTTTCCCTTTGGTTGGTGTCTCTAATAAATTTAAGCAGCGAAGAAAGGTAGATTTACCAGAACCCGACGGCCCAATAATCGAGACAACTTCTCCACTATCAATATTTGTTGAAATATTTTTTAATACTTCGTGATTGCCGAACTGCTTATAGAGGTTTTCCACTTTAATCACTGTACTTCAGCCTCCGTTCAAACCGTTTACCTGCCAAAGTCAGCACCATTACTAAAATCCAATAGATGAAACCGACAAAAATTAGTGGTTCAAAATTCCGATACGTATCCGCTCCAACAACCTGCGCACGGCGCATCAAGTCTAAATAACCAATCGTCGAGACGATGGCTGATTCTTTGGTTAAGGTTATAAATTCATTCATAAGTGCAGGTAAAATATTTTTTAGTGCTTGTGGTAATATCAAGTCCTTCATCATGAGACGATAAGGAACTCCTAATGCTTGGGCTGCTTCGGTCTGACCTTTATCAACCGCTTGAATTCCGGCTCTGATAATCTCTGAAACATATGCTGATGAATTTAAGCCAAACGCAAGGATGGATGATAAAAATGGTGAAATGTCATAACCCGTTAATTGCGGAATGGCAAAGTAGATTAACATCAATTGTAAAATTAATGGTGTCCCGCGAAAAATAGATGTATATAGGTCCCCAAACCAATTTAATCCTTTAATTCGTGATATTTTACATAGAGCTAAAATTGTTCCAAGAATAAAACCTAATATAATAGAAATAATAACAAATTTTAATGTAACCCATATTCCCTCTAAAATAAAAGGAATATAAGGCACAATTTGGCTAAAATCCAAATTCATGCCTTACACCTCACTTTATAATTTTCTTTGCAGCACTAGTCTTGTTGAAATTAAGTTTATGCTTATTGCTGGTCTTTTAACCACTTGTCCTTTAATTCTTGAAGTTTTCCATTTTCTTCTAAGTCTTTAAGAACTTTATTTACTTTTTCAGTTAAGTCACTGCCTTTAGGAAAAGCAACGGCCATTCCTGGAGAGCTTGTTGTCGGATCATCAAATCCGGCTAAACCTTGTTCCTTGATATATCCTGTTGCAACAGATTTATCCATATAAGCAACCTGGATTCGATTTGATAATAGTTCTTGAATTAAAGTTGTTGCATTATCTAATGGCTTCAGTGTAAAATCAACCTTTTTTTGAAGAGTTTTTGCACCCTCTTCTTGAATGGTTCCCAACTGTACTCCAACTGTTTTTCCTTTAAGATCATCGATTGTTTTAATTTTAGAATCTTTTAGCGTGATAAACATCTCACCTGAATGGTTATATGCTGTTGAGAAATCAACATTTTGCTTACGCTTTTCAGTTGCAGACATACCAGCAAGTACCATGTCCACACGTTTTGCCTGTAATGCACCGATTAACCCATCAAACTTCATGTCTTTTATGTCTAGTGTGTAACCTAATTCTTTAGCAATGGCATTAGCTAAATCAATATCAAAGCCCTCGACCTTACCTGATGGGTCTCTTGATTCAAATGGAGCAAAATCTGCTGAAGTAGCCATCGTTAGTACTTTCTTATCAGCTGTTTTTTCTCCATTTGCCCCGTCTTTATTGCTCTGACCGCAAGCAGCCAAAGCCACTAATGTTAAAATCATCGTAAAAAATAATATTGTTTTTTTCATGATTTATCCTCCTATGATATGTAATATCTGCTTTCTTTGATTTGAATTTTTATTCAACAAAACGAATATTAACACATAGAATTTATTTTGAAAAGATATTTTCCTAATATAAAAATATTCTAAAGATTCTGTACATAATTATATTAAAATAATATTAATATACATATAAAAAAGCACCTCAATGAGAAAGAGATGCTTTTAAAAATACAGTTAACTTAATACTGTTTGACTAAATTCATTTTTCATTTTTTCCAATGCTTCTTTGTTAGTTATTAAATCATATCCAGTTAAAGCGAGGGCCAAAGCTCCTCTTGAAAGAATCTCGTGGGTGTTATCGGTGATGGTTAAGTCAGCAAACTCCCTTGTGTGAGCAATTAATCCAGGGGAATCAAGACCAATATAAGGATGAATGGCTGGCACAACATGACTGACATTTCCCATATCTATGGAACCGTATGAGTCTTTCGCTTTCTTTACTTGCTTCACACCGGTAGTTAACAGATTGGCAGTAAATAGCTGGGAAAGTGTTTGATTGGTCACCATATTATCATAGCTAAGTTCATAATTTTCGATGTGAACCTCTGCCCCTGTCATCGAAGATGCCCCTTTTGCAATACCAATTACCTTTTGAACCACTTCATTTAGATAGCTGCGATCTTTGGCACGAACATAAAACTGTGCAACGGCTTTATCTGGGACAATATTCGCTGCTACTCCGCCTTCTTTAATAATTCCATGGATTCTAACATCTGAAGTCACATGTTGACGGAGCGCGTTGATCCCATTAAATAATTGAATGACTGCATCAAGTGCATTAATTCCCATCTCTGGGGAAGCCGCCGCATGACTGGTCCTGCCTCGGAAATCGAACTGAATCGCATCCATTGCTAGAGATTCACCACTTTCATAGGATTCATCAGCAGGATGTAAAATCATTGCAGCATCAATATCATTAAAAATGCCCTGTTCAGCCATCGGCACTTTGGCACCATTTGTTTCTTCAGCGGGTGTTCCTAAGACAACCACACGTCCGCCAATTTCATCTACCACTTTACTTAAAGTCACTCCAGCCCCAGCACTCATGGTTCCTATCAAATTATGGCCGCACCCATGCCCAACCTCAGGTAACGCGTCATATTCAGATAAATATGCAATTGTTGGTCCATCCTTTTTGCTATCATAAACGGCTTTAAACGATGTCGGCCTGCCAACAATTCCCTTTTCAACGACAAAATTATGTTCTTCTAGGAACTCTATTAACCGTTTACTAGATTCAAATTCTTGATCACCTAATTCAGGATGATAGTATAGTGTATCACTTATCTCCCATAATCTATTTTGAATTTTTTCTAAATAATTTTTTAATACATCCTTCATGATGAAATACTCCTCTTTATTATGATTAAAATTGCGAAATAATTAATAAATATACATCAAAAAATTCATTTCGACAAGAAAAAAAGCCAAATCTTATGATATGGCTCTTTTCGTATTCATTTATTATACCTCTTCACAATGTTGATCAAATTCATTTTGAAGTTTAGATACAACGGTTGCAGGGTCATAGCCCTCTATTTGATGTCTTTCCACCATTGATATAATCTTACCGTCCTTTAAAAGGGCAAATGAGGGTGAGGATGGTGGATAACCAGTGAAATAGCTTCTAGCTTTTTCAGTTGCTTCCTTATCCTGTCCTGCAAAAACAGTGACAAGATGATCAGGGCGCTTATCATAATGCAGGGCATGTGCTGCTGCTGGACGCGCCACGCCTCCAGCGCAACCACATACGGAATTAATCATGACTAAAGTAGTCCCTTTTTGATCAAGTGCTGCTTCCACTTCCTCAGGTGTTGTCAATTCTTTATATCCGGCAGACACGATTTCTTGTCGTGCCTGTTTCACAACATCATTCATAAAGAAATTAAAATCCATGCTCATTAAGTTCACTCCTTAGATTTATGACTATACTTACATTTAACAGTAAAAATATGTTTTTTTCAAATGAAGCATCTTAATACTTTAGAAGAATTTAATGACCGCTTCACTTTTATTTCCAATAAATAGTCAATAACTCATCTACAGCTGTAGCCACTGTCTTTTCTCCAGCAATTACTTCATTTTCTAAAGTAGATAGAGCACTTTTCACTCCAATATGATGAAAGAAATGAAATTGAAGTTGGTCAGTAATCATCGAATAGAGCCATTCCTTCGCCTGAATTCTTCTTCTTTCAACTAGCACACCTGATGTTTTACCTTTTTGCTCAAAAGACTGTATGACATTCCATACCTCACTTATCCCCTCTTGAGTCAACGAAGAACACGTATAAGCTTTAGTAGCCCAGCCCTTTGTGGCTGGATGAAGAAAATGAAGGATACGGTTATACTCTTTTCTCGTCTGCTCAGCGATTGGTTTGTTCTCCCCATCTGCTTTATGAACTAGGACGGCATCAGCCAATTCCATAATCCCTTTCTTCATCCCTTGCAATTCGTCGCCCGCACCGGTAAGAACTAACAGCATGAAAAAGTCTACCATACCTCTAATAATTACTTCACTTTGCCCAACCCCGACAGTTTCGATTAAGATGACATCAAAACCGGCTGCCTCACAAATTAACATCGCCTCTCTCGTCTTCCGATGAACCCCGCCTAGTTTTCCTGCAGTTGGAGAAGGACGAATAAAGGCGCGAGGGTTCCTTGCTAAATGCTCCATCCTTGTCTTGTCACCAAGAATACTGCCACCGCTTATGCTTGAGCTTGGGTCAATGGCTAATACGGCTACTCGATGTCCTAAGCTGCAAAGGTACGTACCAAAGGTCTCAATAAAAGTACTTTTCCCTGCACCGGGGACACCAGTTATTCCAATTCGAATAGCTTGACCACTTTTAGGCAGGAGTTTCTGCAGGAGTTGCTGTGCTTTTTGAAAATGCTGTTCTGCATTGCTCTCAACAAGCGTAATCGCCCTAGCTAAAAGACTCCTATCGCCCCTTATTACTCCTTCATAAAGCTCCTCTACCGTCGGTTCAGAATTTCTCCGCTTTTGAAAACGGATATTTGGTTGGATGGATACCGTTTGTTCTTCAAGCTCCTGACCTTTTCTTATCACACTTGAACAATTATCTGGTTGGTTTGGATCGCTCCATTCTGGCTTTTGGTCAAGAGTCATTATTGTGACACTTCCTCATAACCGAGTTTGTGATAAATCTCTTTGATGACTTTTTGTGCGGCAACTGGAATAATCGTCCCCGGTCCAAAAAT
>Ga0182747_1002543_pt1 | contig 12773 bp, 12 predicted proteins | sample eDN3rd30CBELigBY_FD_128526 | JGI IMG/M metagenome (GOLD analysis project Ga0182747, IMG submission 128526) | Enriched backyard soil microbial communities from Emeryville, California, USA - eDNA 3rd pass 30_C BE-Lig BY (version 2) (version 2) | ecosystem: Environmental > Terrestrial > Soil >...
ACACCGCGATGCTGGCGGCCGTGACGACGGTCGGGGCCGCGCCCACGGCGATCCGTCCGAGCTTGTCGCCAAGCCCCACGCCAGAGTCGCTGAGGGCCTGACCGGCGACCAGCCGGCTGCCGATCATCTGGACCACCTGGGGCGACTGGGCGAATGTGCCGTGATTGATGGAATCCGACGACTGGACCCCGGTGAGGTCAATCAGGACGATGTCGTCGCGCTTCAGTTCGGAGCGATAGGGCTCTGCCTGGGGGTTGATGGCTCCGAGGCGGGTGCGGCCCCAGACGCGGCGTGAAAACGCCAGGGCTTCGTCATCCTGCGAGGTGAAGATGACGAATGGCGGCCGTTTCGGACCAATGGCTGCGATCTGCCGGCGGAAGACGTCGAAATCGACGTCGGGCGCGGCCAGCATCACGCTGTTGATCTTGGGCGCGATGCGGCCGTTGCGGATCGCCATCTGACGCAACGCCTCCAGCGTCACCCAATTGCCCATGGAGTGGGCGAGAATGGCGATCTCACCCACCTGTGGATCACTGTTGAGGGCCGCGAGCAGCTTCTCAAGGGAGTCGCGGGAGAAGTTGCCGCTCTCGCGATCGAAGCCATAGGCGAGCAGGCGGCCGCGCGAGGGCCAGGTGAACAGCACGGGCATGGCCGGCGCGCCGGAATCGTGAATGATCTGGGTGAACCGGTAAACCGCGTCCTCGAAGCTGGTGTTATAGCCGTGCACAAAAACCAGCACCCTGCGCTGGCGCTGTTTGCGCATGCGCTGGTTGAACGCAGCCATCGCCTGGGACTCGGTCAACATTCTGGCGGACAGGGTGGTGAAATCAGTCGCCGGATTGGCCGGCAACTGGCGGGGCCATTGCACGTCGCCAACCTTGCGCGCGCCAGCTGGCGGCACGGAGACGGTGATCTCGGCGAAATTCAGCAGATCGGAACGCTCGCCGGTGAACATCTGGCCTGGGAGGGCGTTATCCGGGCTGCGCGTGGTGGCCACCAGCATGCTGACCGGCGTGGCGCCCGGATAGACGGCCCCCTGTTCCGGCTGCAACACATTCCGGGCGCGACCACTGCATCCTGCCAGCAGGGCGGCGGCGATCGCGGTGACGGCTAGCACATATAGTCGGCGCATGACGCAGCGTAGCTCCAGAACAGGCGCAGTTAAACCTGCAGTCAGACCCTGCGCGGCGCGCCTTCGGCTCTGCGGCTGGCCGGTCGGGATTGGGGGCGTCCCCCAGCCTCAACCGTTGGACGGGGCACCTTATCGCGCGGTGGGAGCGGGCGCCAGAAGCTGCCCGTCGCCGCAGGATGCGGGGCAGGGCGGCGGTGGTGTTTTTGTCACAGGCGCGGGATGGCCGGCGGGGGCGCGGCGCAGCAGCACGATGGCGCTTGCGCTGACCACGAGCGCGAGGCCCAGCCAGTCGGTAAGGGCCGGCGTTTCGCCCAGCATCAGCATGGCGCCGATCACGCCGACGCCCGGCGTCATCAGCGTGCCAATGGCGGCGACGGAGGCCGGCGATCGCGTCAACACGCCAAACCAGATCCACGTGCCGATCGCCTGCGCGGCGACGATATTGTAGGCAAGCCCGAGGAAGCCGTTGGTCAATCCGTGGAATGGAATGGTCGCCCCCTCGAAGGCCAGCATTCCCAGCGTCAGAATGGCGGCCGCGGCGCCGATCTGCCAGGTCGCGGCGGTCAGTGGCGGGGCGTTGATCGGGAAGCGCTTCATGAAGACCGCGCCGCAGGCCCAGGACATCGCCGAACCAAGGGCCAGCGCCAGGCCAGCCGAGAGCCCGCCGGCGGCGAGGGCCGGCCATGCCAGCGCCAGCAGACCGGCGGCGCCAAGCGCCAGGCTGAGCGATTTGCGGGCGTCAAGTCGCTCGCCGAGGAAGAACACCGCCATCGCCGTGGCCCACACCGGCATCGAAAACGCGATGATCGCCGCGCGCCCGGTCTCCATCACCATCTGCGCCCAGGCGTTGAGGATGTTGACCAGCGCCATGCCGAAAATGGCGGGAACCAGCACGCGCCACCAGTCGCGCGGGCTGATGCGCAGGCTCTGGCCGCGCCAGAGCGACGCCGCGACCAGCACAAGCGCGGCCCCGGACAGGCTCAGCGCCCGCGTCGTCCATGGGCCGTATTCGAGAATGGCGAATTTGACGATCGGCCAGTTCAGGCCCCAGATCAGGCCAAGAAGCGTGACGAGCGCCAGGTTGTTGCGGGAAGGTTGGGGGTGCATGGGCGCCGGACCTGATATTGCTCCCGGCGATTTGTGCAGCGTTGCGGACGTTATAACAAATGCGTCATATGCGGGCTTGCTGTGCGAACCTTGCGCTGACGTCATGGCTGGCGCGGTGTGGTCCGTCGCCTGACCAACCGGATTGGAAGCCGATCCAGGCTCTCCTGTTCGAGGGGCCCTGATCGCGCGGACGCTTCCATCTGGTTGGAAAGCACTCCAGGGCTCGCGTCGCCGGGCCCTGTCGCCGTCTGCGGCTTTCGTCGGGCCTTGCCTGGCGGTGTGTTTCGTAGAAATCTTGGTTCACGCTCCCGGCAACCAACAAGATGGAGCGGCCAATGTATTCGGGAGGGACACTGTATGACGGTTCGTTACTACGACTGGATCGCCCATCACGCGATGCGCACGCCGGAGCGGCTGGCGGTCGTCAATCTGGCGGATGGTCGTGAGTTTTCCTACGCGCAGATGCATGACCGCATCGGTCGGCTGGCGACGCATCTGTCCGCCGGTCTGGGCGTAACCGCTGGCGACCGCGTCGCGGTGCTGGCCCACAACGCGCCCGAAACCCTTGAGGTCCAGTTCGCCTGTGGCCGGCTCGGGGCCATCTTCGTTCCGCTGAACACCCGTCTCACCGTTTCCGAACTGACTTACATTGTTGGCGACGCCGCGCCGCGCGTGATGATTCATGACGCGGAGCTGGCGCCGACGGCGCTTGAGGTCGCGGCCGCGTGCCAGACCCCGTCCAGCCTGCAGTTCGACGCCAGCTACGAGGCGGCGCTGGCGGCGGCCCAGCCCTTGCCCAAACGGGCCTGGGCCGAGGTCACCCATGATGACGTCTCGACCATCATGTACACCTCCGGCACCACCGGCCGCCCCAAGGGGGCGATGATCACCCATGGCATGACGTTCTTCAATTGCGTCAACCTTGGCGCCATCGCCGGCGTCGACCAGACCACGGTGCAATTGCTGGTGCTGCCGCTGTTCCACACCGGCGGCCTCAACTGCTACGTCAATCCGACCCTGCACGCCGGCGGCGTGGTTCTGATCATGCGCGCTTTCGATCCGGGCGCGACCTTGCGCCTGATCCATGAGCGGGCATGGGGGCTGAACCTGCTGTTTGGCGTGCCGTCGATTTACCAGTTCCTGTGCCAGCATCCGGATTTCGACAAAACCGATTTCTCGGGCCTGAGGGTCGGCGGCGTCGGCGGCGCGCCGATGCCGGTGCCGCTGCTGCGCATCTGGGAGCAGCGCGGCGTCGCCCTGCAGCAGGGCTATGGCATGACGGAGACCAGCCCCGCCGTACTGGCGCTCGACCAGGCGGACGCGGCGGTCCGGGCAGGCTCGGCCGGAAAGCCGGTGCTGCACACTGAAGTCTGCGTGATGCGGGAGGATGGGACCGAGGCGGCGGCGGGTGAGATCGGCGAGCTGTGGGTGCGCGGCCCCAACGTCACGCCGGGCTACTGGAACCGGCCTGACGCCAACGCCACATCCTTCACCGATGGCTGGCTGCACACCGGCGATGCGACCCGCGTCGACGCTGACGGCTTCTTCTATATCGTCGACCGCTGGAAGGACATGTACATCTCTGGCGGCGAGAACGTCTATCCGGCCGAGGTGGAGGACGTGCTCTACCGGATGTCGCAAATCGCCGAGGCGGCCATCATCGGGGTTCCGGACGAGCGCTGGGGCGAAAGCGGCCTCGCGGTGGTGGTGGTGAAGCCGGGGCAGCAATTGTCGGAGCAGCAGGTCCACGAGCATTGCCGCGCTCACCTCGCCCGCTTCAAGTGCCCGCGCGACGTCGCGTTTGTCGAGGCGCTGCCACGCAACGCCACCGGCAAGGTGCACAAGCCGACCCTGCGCGGTCAGTTCGTGACTGAACCGGAGAAGGTCTGATCCGGCTGGAATGCGCCCTGGGCCGGGCGGCAGGAGCAACCGGCGCGCCAGCCGGAGAAGAAGCCGTTCACGCTGAACCGGGTTTTTCTCTGTCTCTCTGACTGGATGCGTTTTCCACGCGCAAGGTGGCGTTCGCTTTGCTGGAAAACGCTTTTGAGAGGCTGGCGCGCCGTCATGAAAAGCGACAGGCGTGTCTGAGAGTTTTGCTGTGACTGAGAGTTTTGACGAAGTGCGCGCCCGGATGACCGGGCTGATTTCGGGGTTTGAGCGACTTGCTGACCATGATGGCCATGCAGGGTTGAAGCGCGCGGCGGTGGCGATCACCGTGGTCGAGCATCCGCGCGGCGGCGGCGAACTGGCGTTCGTGCTCACCCGCCGGGCCCGCACGCTGCGCTCCCACGGTGGCCAGTGGGCCTTGCCGGGCGGCCGCTGCGATCCGGGGGAGACCATCGTCCAGGCGGCCCTGCGTGAGGTCTCTGAGGAAATCGGCCTTGCCCTCGGCGCCGATGCGGTGCTCGGCGTTCTCGATGACTATCCCACCCGTTCCGGCTACCTGATGACCCCGGTGGTGGTTTGGGCCGGCGATCCCCGCGCCATTGTTCCTAACCCCGCCGAGGTGGCCTCGGTCCATTTCATTCCCCTGGCGCATGTGGCCCGCGAGGATATCGTCAGCTTCGTCACCATTCCCGAAAGCCCCCGCCAGGTCATCCGGCTGTGGATCGACGATGATCACATCCATGCGCCCACGGCGGCGGTGATCTACCAGTTCCGCGAGGTGCTCGCCGGCCGCGACACCCGCGTGCACGAACTGGAGCAGCCGGTCTTCGCCTGGAAATAATCTTCGCTCTTTTGAAAAATCTCTCCGGCCGGACGCCGGACATTCGGGAGTTTCAGCGTTCATGAGCAATTTGCCGACCATCAGGCCTGAGGAAGCCGGCTTTTCCGTCGAGCGTCTCGAGCGGATCAACGCCGTGTTACGCGATCATGTCGACCGGGGCCGGCTTGCCGGCGCGGTGACCATGCTGTCCCGCTTCGGCAAGGTGGCGCACTTCTCCGCTGTCGGCATGCGCGATCCGGCGACGGGCGAGAACCTGCAGACCGACGCCCTGTTCCGCTGCTATTCCATGACGAAGCCGATCGTCTCCACCATGATCATGATGCTGGTGGAGCGCGGCCAGTTGCTGATCTCCGATCCGGTCGCCAAATACATTCCAGCGTTCGCCAGCACGAAGGTGGCGGTGAAGCGCGATGGCGTCCTGACGCTGGAGGATCAGGCGCGGCCGATGACCGTGCAGGACCTGCTGCGCCACACGTCGGGCCTCAGCTACGAATTCCTCGCGATGCCCGAGTTGCAGCAGATGTACATGGACGCCCGGATTTTCCGGCGCAACTGGACCAGCATGGAGCACGCCGAAGCCCTGGCCCAGCTGCCGCTCAACAGTCAGCCGGGAACCCAGTGGGACTATGGCCGCTCCACGGATATTCTGGGAACCATCGTCGAGGTCGTCACCGGCTCCTCCCTTGGCGACGCCCTGCGCGAGCACATTTTCGATCCGCTCGGCATGGACGACACCGGCTTTTATGTGCCGGAAGGTTCGCTCCACCGGCTGGCCGAGCCGTTGCCGCAGGACCCCGACACCGGCGAGGCGGTGAAGCTGCTCGACGTGACGAAGCCGGTCCAGTTCGAGTCGGGCGGCGGCGGCCTGGTGTCGTCGGCGATGGATTACGCCCGCTTCATCCAGATGATCCAGAATGGCGGCGTGCTCGGCTCGACGCGACTGTTGAGCCGCAAGACCGTGAGCTTCATGGCCTCCAACCATCTGCCAGAGGGCACGCCGGTCGGCTCCGATCTCCTGCCGCCGGGCCACGGCTTTGGCCTTGGCTTCGCCGTGCGCACCCACGATGGCCTGGCGCCGTCGCCGGGCGGGGCGGGGCAGTTCTTCTGGAGCGGCATTGCCGGCACCACCTTCTGGATCGACCCGGAGGAGGAGTTCTTCGCATTGCTGATGATCCAGGTGCCGCCGAACCAGCGCGAGGAGTACCGGCACCTGTTCCGCAACCTGGCCTACGGCGCCTTCGGCGATTGAGCATCGCGCCCGCCGCGCCTGGCAACGGGCGCGGCGGGCGGCGTCATTGCGTGGCCTGCCGGACAGGGGCGCCATCCCCAACGCCGGCGCCAGGCCGCATGAGTGTTTTCACGTCAGGCGAGGGCGCTGCGCCCACGAAACCGGCTTTGCGCCTGTTATTTGCGCATTGGGGCGCCTGCGGGTAAATCCTCACGCATCGCCGCGCCCAGACCCCGTCACATCGCGGTTCATTCAACGTCAGGATACTGCATGTCTGCCTGGTGGCCTGAAATCGTCGCTGCGCTCCAGATCATCTGGATCGATCTTGTCCTGTCGGGCGACAATGCGGTGGTCATTGCCCTGGCCTGCCGGGGGTTGCCGGCCAAACAGCGCAAATGGGGCATTATTTTAGGCGCCGGCGCCGCCATTATCCTGCGCGTGATTTTCGCCCTGCTGGTCATCCAGTTGCTGCAGGTGCCGTTCCTCAAGGTCATTGGCGCCTTCCTCCTGCTGCGCATCGCCGTCGGCCTGACCAAGGGGCAGGAGGACGAGCACGACGAAATCCGCGAGTCGGGCAAACTGTGGGGCGCCGTCTGGACCATCGTCGTCGCCGATGCGGTGATGAGCCTCGACAATGTGATCGCCATCGCCGCGGTGGCCCAGGATCACATCGGCATGCTGATTTTCGGCCTTGCCCTGTCGATCCCGCTGATCGTTTTTGGCGCCAATATCCTGGTGAAGGCCATCGACCGCTTCCCCATCCTGATCTGGGCCGGCGCGGCTTTGCTCGGCTGGGTGGCCGGCGGCATGCTGATTACCGATCCGTGGATGGTGAAAACGCTCGGAGCCGACGCCGTGGCGATCTGGAAGCTTCCAGTCGAGGCGGCGGGCGTGCTGCTGGTGGTTGGCCTTGGCTGGCTGATGCGACGGCTGGCCCAGCGCCGGCGGGCGGCCAGCGCCGATGCGGATGTCGGTGGCGGCATCTGACGCCAGGTCGTGACGCTGCTCTGGCGCATCCGGGATCTGCACGCCTGGTCCTGCGTGACGCGCCTCGTTGCGGGCAAGGCTTCTTGCGGGCAAGGCTTCTTGCGGGCAACGTTTCTTGCAGACAACGTCTTCTTGCAGGCAGCGTCCTGCGCCGCCTGCGCGTCGAACCAAAATCAGGGGGGCAGACCCATTGGGTTTTGGCATGCGCCAGGGGATGCGCCAGCGCTCCCCTTGTTCCAGTTTGCCTTGATATGATCCGGGCGACATGCGCCCGGCGCACCAGCGACATTGCGCCAGCGACCGTTCCTGTCAGACCTGGTCGCGGAAGCGTGCGATAATCCGCTTCTGCAGATGATCGCGCACGGCGCGGTAGGCCTGCAGCATCTGGTCGCGCGAGCCATGCATCGCCGTGGCGTCAGCCGTCGGCCAGTACTCCACCTCCACCGCCAGCGTGCGCGTCAGTTCGAGCGCCGCGTGGTGCGCCTCAGGCGAGAGGGTGACAATCAGGTCAAAATTCAGCCCCTCGTACTCTTCAAGCTCATCGAGGGTGCGCGGGCGGTGGCGGCTGGCGTCCACCCCCATCTCGTCCAGCACGGCGACGGCGAACGGGTCGAGATCGTCCTTCCGCACCCCGGCGGACTGCACATAGATGCTCTTTCCGTAATAATGCCGGGCCAGCGCCTCCGCCATCGGCGAACGCACGGCGTTGAGGGCGCAGACGAACAGCACCGCCTGCACCCGCGTTTTCACAGGCTCCATGGGCGCCTTCGCGGCCTGACCCGGCGCCTCAGACGGGAGGACCGCAGTCAACTCAGCCCTTCCAGTGCAGGGCGAAGATGAGGGTGAACAGGCGGCGGGCGGTGTCAAAATCCACCGTCAGCTTGCCGGCCAGCCGTTCCTGCACCAGCGTCGCCGCCTCATCGTGCAGGCCGCGCCGGCCCATGTCGATCGCCTCGATCTGTTGCGGCGAGGCGGAGCGCACCGCAGCGAAATAGCTGTTGCAGACGAGTTCGTAGTCCTTGATCACCCGCCGGAACGGCGTCAGCGACAGATAGTGCGCCGCCACCAGCGCGCCGCTGCCGGCCGGCTCGCCATCTTCCGGCGTCTGCCGCACGGTGAACGCCAGCCGTTTTTCCACCATGGCGAGTTCCAGCGCATAGGGGCCAGCGTCGACATCCGGCACCGCGAAGCTGTTGCTTTCCACAATGTCCCAGATGGCGGCGTTGCGCTCGTGCTCCTGTTCGGGGGCGCCGCGGCCGATCGACTGATCGTCCAGCCTGACGGACGCCAGCCGGTTCCGGGCGGAAGCCGCGCCTGACGAATCTCCGCTTGCGGACATGGCGGCTCCTTCCCGGCCCTGCCAGAGCGCTTCTGGTCGGATCCGTCCAAGGTGAACGGATCCTGCGCTGGCGCATGGTTCCCGTCGTTAGAGATTGAGGCGGATAGCCACCGAGCGGGCGTGCCCCCCGAGCCCCTCGGAATTGGCGAGGCTGATGGCGGACGGTCCGAGCTGGCGCAGCGCCTCCGGCGAACACGACAGTATCGAGGTGCGCTTCATGAAGTCCAGCACGCCGAGGCCGGAGGAAAAGCGGGCCGACCGCGCCGTCGGCAGCACGTGATTGGGGCCGCCAACATAATCGCCAATGGCCTCCGGGGTGTGCGAACCGAGGAAGATCGCGCCGGCGTTGCGCACCTGCGCCGCCAGTTCCGCCGCATTGGCGGTTTCGATTTCCAGGTGCTCGGCGGCGATGGCGTTGGCCAGCGGGGCGGCGTCATCCAGATCGCCGACAAGAATGATGGCGCCATTGTCGCGCCAGCTGGCGGCGGCGATCGCGGCGCGAGGCAGGGTTTTCAGCTGACGCTGCACGGCGGCTTCCACGGCGTCCGCGAGGCCTGGGCTGTCGGTGATCAGGATGCACTGCGCCGCCGCATCATGCTCCGCCTGGGCCAGCAGGTCGGCGGCGATCCAGTCCGGATTGGCGTGGTCGTCGGCGATCACCAGCACCTCGGACGGGCCGGCGATCATGTCGATGCCGACCGTGCCGAACACCCGGCGTTTGGCCGCCGCCACCCAGGCGTTGCCTGGCCCGACGATCTTGGCCACGGGCGCGATGGTGGCCGTGCCATAGGCAAGGGCGCCGATCGCCTGGGCGCCGCCGATGCGGTAGATCTCGTCCACGCCGGCGAGGTCAGCCGCCGCCAGCACCAGCGGGTTCATGGCGTCGTCCGGGGTCGGCGCCACCATGACGATGCGCGGCACGCCAGCGACGCGGGCCGGCACGGCGTTCATCAGCACCGAAGACGGATAGCTGGCCGTGCCGCCGGGCACGTAAAGCCCCACGGCGTCGATGGCCGTCCAGCGCCAGCCCATGGTGACGCCCAGCGCGTCCGTGAAGCTGTCGTCCTGCGGCTTCTGACGGCAGTGATAGGCCTCGATGCGGTCGCGGGCGACGATAAGGGCGGCCAGTTCTTCCGGCTTGCAGGCAGCCCTGGCGGCGGCGATCTCCCCGGGACCGACCCGCATGCGCCCGCCGGAGATGTCCAGCCGGTCGAACTTCGCCGTCAGCTCGATGACAGCCGCGTCGCCGCGCGCCGCCACATCAGCGAGAATGGCGCGCGCGCCCTCATCAACGTCCACCGAGGTTTCGCGCTTCTGGCCGAGCAGGCGGGCGAAAGCATGCTGGAAGCCGTCCTGGCGGGCGTCCAGTCGCAGCGCCCCGGGGCCTGTATCAACCATGTCAAAGCTCTCCGTCGGTTTCATGGGCGGGACGCCGGATGGCTTCCCACACCGGTCCCAGATCCTTCAGCTGCGCCTCGATGCATTCGACCTCGGCGCGGATGGCGCCGCCGCCGGAAAAATCCAGCCGCAACGCGCCAGACGGGGCTTCGCCTGGTTCGAAGGAAATTGCCAGCAGATTCAGCGCCCCGGCGGAGGGATCCATTCCCTTGTGGACGACGCGGGCGACGCGGCCGAAATGCAGGGCGCTGAGCCGGCGTTGCGGCCGTCTGGCCGGCGACGACCAGTCGAAACGGCGCAAGGTCAGGACCAGCAGCCCATCGCCCGGTCGCCAGACGATGTCGGCGGGCCGCAGCACGGCGTCCTGAACGTGCGCGGAAATCACCGCAAGGTCTTCGGCGTCAAGCGCCATCAGGCCAAGGGGCGTGCTGTCGTCGGGGGTCAGTTGGCTCATGGTTGCCTGTCGGGCTGGCGTTGAAACCCTGATCTGAACAAGGAAAACCTCAGACCAGAGGAAACATATGCGGGAACGACGTCTGGCGCGCGGCTTGTAACGAACTGTGCATATATCATGATTGATAACGTTTGCGGACGTTGGCGCGGCCGACAAGCGCGGGCGCGTCACAATCCGGCGGGAAACGCTGGAAGCAATAACCCGAAAGGCGCGCCGAACCGTTCGGCGGGCAGGGTCAGGAGAATTCCCATGAGGTTCCGTTCGTTGACGGGGCGCGTGGCCCGGACGGCAAGGGCGACGACAAGGGCAGTGACGATGGCCGTGACAGTCGCGGCGATGGCGGCGATGATGCTGCCGCAGATCGCCGCCGCCCAGCCGGCGGATGATGGCCGCCCGCCGCCGCCGCCCGGCATGCGCCCGCCGCCGCCGCCACCCGGGTTCCGGCCGCCGCCGCCTCCACCGCCACTGCCGCCGCCGCCGCCCCCGGCGTTCAGGCCTCCGCCACCACCACCGCCGGCGTTCAGGCCACCGCCGCCGCCGCCTCCGCCACCGCCGCCTCCGGCGTTCCGACCACCACCTCCGCCACCGCCGCCGCCCGCCTACGATCGGGGGCGGGATCGTGACTATGATCGCCGCGACCGCGATTACGATCGTCGGGGCTATGACCGCGACTATGACAGGCGTGACCGGGATTATGATCGTCGTGACCGGGACTATGACCGGCGCGGCAGGGACTATGATCGGGGCCGTGACTCCCGTGGCGGCGGTCCGCGCGGCAGTGTTTGCGTCACGTCGCGCGGCAGTTGCCCGACCGGCATGATGCTGCCCCGCAACGCGCCGTGCCAGTGCGATATCCCCGGTTTCGGCGTCAAGCGCGGCGCCGTGGCTTACTGAGCCGCAAATTGCCGGAGCGCGAATACGGATTTTCGTTCCGGCATTGGATGCGAGGCGTTTCGCATGCTGTCGCCGCGCTTTGCCTCAGGGCCGCGTGGTTTCAGCTTCGGACCTGCCAACGACAACAAAAAGGGCGGAGCCAGCGGCTCCGCCCTTTTCTTTGCACATGGCGAACGTCAGGAAAGCCGGGAAACGTGAAGACGTCAGTCGCCGGAGAGGCGCTCCACCTGGGCGCCGCAGCGGCCAAGCTTGGCTTCCAGCGCTTCGAAGCCGCGATCCAGGTGGTAGACCCGGTTGACGGTGGTGTCGCCGTCGGCGGCAAGAGCCGCGATCACCAGCGAGACGGAAGCGCGCAGATCTGTGGCCATCACCGGCGCGCCGGTCAGCCGTTCGACGCCGTCCACCCAGGCCACGTCGCCGTCGAGGCGGATGCGTGAGCCGAGGCGGGCCAGCTCCTGCACGTGCATGAAGCGGTTCTCGAAGATGGTCTCACGGATGCGGCTCGTGCCCTTCGCCCGGGTCAGCAGCGCCATCAACTGGGCCTGGAGATCGGTGGGGAAGCCGGGGAAGGGTTCAGTGGTCACGTCAACCGGATCAATGCCGTGGCCGTTGCGACGCACCCGGATGCCTTCGTTGCTGACCGTAATGTCGGCGCCGGTCCTGACGATGATGTCCAGGGCTGACTGCAACAACTCCGGCCGCGCGCCTTCCAGCAGTACTTCGCCGCCGGTCATGGCCACCGCCATGGCGTAGGTGCCGGCTTCGATGCGGTCCGGCAGCACCGTGTGGCTGGCCCCGCCGAGGCTGCCGACGCCCTGAATGACGACGCGCGACTGGCCGGCGCCGCTGATGCGCGCGCCCATGGCGTTGAGGCAGTCGGCGAGGTCGACCACTTCCGGCTCGCGGGCGGCGTTATCAATGACGGTCTCGCCATCGGCGAGCACAGCCGCCATCAGCGCCGTATGTGTGCCGCCAACGGTGACCTTGGGGAAATCGATATGGGCGCCGCGGAGGCCGCCGGATGGCGCCGTCGCGACCACGTAGCCGCCCTCGATCTCGACCCTGGCTCCCAGCTTCTCCATCACCATCAGCAACAGGTCGACGGGGCGGGTGCCGATGGCGCAGCCGCCGGGCAGGGAAACCCGGGCGCGGCCGGCGCGCGCCACCAGCGGCGCGATGACCCAGAAGCTGGCGCGCATGCGCGACACCAGCTCATAGGGCGCGGTGGTGTCGATGATTGACGCGGCTTTCAGGCGGATGCTCTGGCCGGTCTCCGAGGTCTGCCCCGGACGCTTGCCGGCGATCGCCGTGTCGACGCCGTGATTGCCGAGAATGCGCAGCAGCTGCTGCACGTCGGCGAGGCGGGGCACATTGTGCAGCTCCAGCGTTTCCGACGTCAGCAAGCTGGCGATCATCAGCGGCAGGGCGGCGTTCTTGGCGCCGGAAATCGGGATGACGCCGTTGAGCGTCGCGCCGCCGGTAATGCGGATACGGTCCATCTATGTG
>Ga0182747_1002545_pt1 | contig 12771 bp, 9 predicted proteins | sample eDN3rd30CBELigBY_FD_128526 | JGI IMG/M metagenome (GOLD analysis project Ga0182747, IMG submission 128526) | Enriched backyard soil microbial communities from Emeryville, California, USA - eDNA 3rd pass 30_C BE-Lig BY (version 2) (version 2) | ecosystem: Environmental > Terrestrial > Soil >...
ATACGACAGCACCAGGGCCATCAGCATGGCGATCAGCGCGCCATGGCCGAAGCGGGTCTGCACCATGTCGCGCAGGATGAACACCAGCCCGCCCCAGGCGGACCAGATCACGTCCAGGTGCGGGGCGCTGGAGAAGGCATAGTTGATCAGCACTACGCTGGCGATGTAGGCGATGAGAAAGAACATGGGCAGAGACCGTCGGGCAAGCAGTACAGATTACTTGATTTTCGAGTCAATGGCAGCCAGCGATCCACACTGGCCTCATCGCCGGCAAGCCGGCTCCCACAAGGTCAGCGGTGATCCCTGTGGGAGCCGGCTTGCCGGCGATGAGACCCAAGCAGCACTCACTACCCGATGATCAACCCTGCAGCCACCGCTCGCTCATGACACAACTTCAGCACCGCCCGGCGCTCGCTGTTGTCCATCCGGCCCCACCGGCCAATCTCGGCCACGGTGCGCTGGCACCCGGTACAGATATCTTGCTCATCCAGCGCACAGATGCTCACGCAAGGCGAAGCGACCGGCCGCTCAACGGCAACCGCCTCACTCATCGTCGACCACCAGCTCTCGCGCATAGCGCTCGGCATTGTGCACATAGTGGGCGGCGCTGGCCTCGAGCATGCGTTTCTGCTGCTCGCTCAGTTCGCGCACCACCTTGCCCGGCGACCCCATCACCAGCGAGCCATCGGGAATTTCCTTGCCTTCGGGGATCAGCGCATTGGCGCCGATGATGCAGTGCTTGCCGATGCGCGCACCATTGAGGATCACCGCATTGATGCCGATCAGGCTGTAGTCGCCAATGCTGCAGCCATGCAGCATGGCGTTGTGGCCAATGGTCACGCCTTTGCCGAGGGTCAGCGGCGAACCCATGTCGGTGTGCATCACCGTACCGTCCTGGACATTGCTGTCCTCGCCGATATCGATCAGCTCGTTGTCGCCCCGCAGTACCGCGCCAAACCACACGCTGGCGCGGGCCTGCAGGCGCACGCGGCCGATCAGCGTGGCATTCGGTGCGGCCCAGCTGGTGGGATGGCTTTCGACCCGCAGGTCGCCCAGGCGGTATTTCATGTTCGCTCCTCAGGATGGCAACGGCGGCGGGGTGTGCCCCGCTCAGATCTCTATATAGCGCTCGGGGGGCTGGTGCAGACTGATACCGGCGTCGTACAGCAGGTTGACCAGTTCGACGATCATGATCGCCGATAGCCCCCAGATCTTGTATTCGCCATAACGATAGCTGGGCACATACCAACTGCGGCCCTGGTAATCGATACGGTGGGTGTGGTCACGCGGGTCCTGACGGAAAAATTCCAGCGGCACGCTGAATACTGCCGCGATCTCCGCATCATTGGCGTGATATTCGACGAAATCGGGGATCAGCCCGACGAATGGCGTCACCTTGAGGCCATGCAGGGAAATCAACGGGCTCAGGGGGCCGATCACCTCTACCAGGCCAGGCGGCAGGCCGATTTCTTCTTCGGCTTCGCGCAAGGCGGTGAACACCAGGTCCGGGTCTTCCGGGTCGCGGCGACCGCCCGGAAAGGCGACTTCACCGCCGTGGGTCGAGAGGCCCTTGGCACGCAAGGTCAAGACAAGTTCAGGCGCTTCGCTGCGGGTAATGGGCAAAAGGACCGCCGCTTCGGGGAACCGTCGGTCGGTTTCCAGCGAAGCCGGTTGGTGGTTGCTCATTCGGCGAAGTAGCTCGTCCAGCATTGCGCACTCTCGTTTCCAAGGCCTGCCGTGCATGATGCACCAAAAGCCACGCAGCACCCAACCCCCGCACGCTTGCGGCAGCACTGCCTGGCGCGCCAAGATAACCGCAACGAAAGGGAGACAGCATGAAATTCTGCAACGCGTGCGGCCAGCCAGTCATACAGCGGATCCCGGAAGGCGACAGCCGCCTGCGGTACGTCTGCGACCATTGCCAGACCATCCACTACCAGAACCCCAATATCGTCGCCGGGGTGCTGCCGACCTGGGGCAGCCAGGTGCTGCTGTGCCGCCGCGCGATAGAGCCTCGTCGCGGCTTCTGGACCCTGCCCGGCGGTTTCATGGAAAACGGCGAAACCCTGGACCAGGCCGCCCGTCGCGAAACCGTCGAGGAAGCCTGCGCTCGGGTAGGCGCGATGGCCCTCTACCAGCTGTTCGACCTGCCGCACATCAACCAGGTGCACGTGTTCTTCCGTGCCGAACTGGTGGACCTTGACTTCGCGGTTGGTGTCGAAAGCCTGGAGGTGCGGTTGTTCGAGGAGCACGAGATCCCGTGGGACCGCCTGGCTTTCCGGACCGTCACACGCACACTAGAATGCTATTATCGCGACCGCATCGGGCAGCACTACCCCGTAGGCCATGAGTACCTGCCACCGATGACCGTCTCGCCCATTACTTAAAGCCTTCAGGGATACCGTTACATGCGCTGGTTGCTTGCCCTTTTCTGCCTTTGCGTTACCTCGGTGTCCCAGGCGGCCTTCACCGAGACCATCATTCGCAAGCCGTTGCCACCGGTACCGCAGCAATCGCAATCGCAAGCTGCCATGCAGCCGCTGATCGACAAAGTGCTGGTGATCAAGTCCGAGCGCCGCCTGCAATTGATCAGCCGAGGCGAACCGCTCAAGACCTACCGCATTTCCCTGGGCAAGCAACCCAAGGGCGCCAAGGAGCGCGAGGGCGACAAGAAGACCCCGGAAGGCCTGTACTGGCTTGACTGGCGCAAGGAAAGCGACCGCTTCAACCTGGCCATGCACATTACCTACCCGAACATCACCGACGCCGCCCGCGCCACCCGCGATGGCGTGAGCGCCGGCAGCATGATCATGATCCACGGCACACCGGTTAACGACGATTACCCCGAGTGGTACTTCCACACCCTCGACTGGACCGATGGCTGCATCGCCATGCGCAACCGCGACATGCAGGAAGTGTGGGAGCTGGTGCGAGATGGAACGTTGATCGAGATTCGGCCCTGACAATCCGCCGTTGCAATTAAAGCTGTAGGAGCTTTCGCACTTCAGTTCCACTCGCGTCCTACGCCAGCGTAGGCGGGGGACGGCATCCAACTGGATGAGCAAATTCTTAGCATCCACGCAAACAAGTACGTAAGCCGTACAGCCTTTGCGGGGTGCTTCCATGCCGTTCCTCCTGCGCCACATTGCCGCCTTCTGCATCGCCGGTTGCCTGACCGCATCAACGGCGTTGGCCGACGACCCTGCCAGCCAGCAACTGCTCGACCGGCAGCAGACCCTGCGGCACCTAGCCCCACGTTGGCACCTCGACAGCCCCGTCGACAACCGCGACCGCGAGCTGACCGGACGTCACCGCATGAGCCTCGGACTCGGTGCAGTCACGCTGGCGCGTGAAAGTCCCATTCATATCTTTGTAAAGAAATCATCATACTTGCGCTCTAAAGTCGCGGTTTCCTCTAACTCAGCCAACATAAGGACGCCTTGATGAGTCGAGAAACCGGCGACAACCGGGACCGCAACCACAGCGGCAACCTGCCGATGGCCAGCATCATGGACGTTTACCTGAGCCGACGCAGCATGATGCGTGGCAGCCTCGGCGCCGCCGTCGCCATGATTGTCGGTACGGGCCTGACTGGCTGCTTCGACAGCGCAGGTGGCGCCGACAGCGACACTGCGGTAGCCAAGCCACCTGTGACAGGCCCTCGGTCGAAACTGGCGCTGGGCTTCCAGTCCATCCCAGGCTCGCGCACCGACGGCTGTGCAGTCGCCGCCGGCTACAGCGCCTATGTGCTGGCGCCGTGGGGCACGCCGCTCAATAGCCAAGGCAACCCCTGGAAAGCGGACGGTAGCAACACCTCCAGCGACCAGGCCAATGCCATGGGCATGCACCATGACGGCATGCATTTCTTCCCGATCGATGGCAGCGCCGAGGACGGGCTGCTGGCGATCAATTTCGAATACATCGATACCGCCGCCCTGCACCCCAACGGCCCGACCACCGACGTCGATGGCAAGCGCCCGGCCGAGGAAGTACGCAAGGAAATCAACGCCCACGGTGCCGGCGTGGTACGCCTGCAGAAGCGCGGCGGGCGCTGGCAGGTGGTCGACAACGACCCGCTCAATCGCCGCTTCACCACCGCCTCGCGCATGCAGATCAGCGGCCCGCTGCGTGGCAGCGAGCACGTCAAGACCAAGTACTCGACGGCTGGCACCCACTGTCGTGGCACCAACAACAACTGCGGCAACGGCTACACCCCATGGGGTACCTACCTGACTTGCGAAGAGAACTGGCCGGGCATCTTCGTCAACCAGGGCACTCTCTCGGCAGAGCAGCGCCGTATCGGTGTCAGCACCTCCAGCGGCCTGTACAAGTGGGAGAGCGCTGCCGGCGATAGCACCGAGGTGGACGACGAATTCGCCCGCTTCGACGTGACCCTCAAGGGCGCCAGCGCCACAGACGATTACCGCAACGAAGCCAGCACCTTTGGCTACATCGTCGAAATCGACCCGTACAACAGCAATACCCTGGCCACCAAGCGCACCGCCCTCGGCCGCTTCCGTCACGAAGGCTGCTGCCCGGGCCTGGCGGTGGCGGGCAAGCCCCTGGTCTGGTACATGGGCGACGATTCCAACAACGAATACCTGTACAAGTTCGTCTCCACCGCCCTGTGGGATGCCGCCGACGCCAAACCCGCCGATCGCCTGGCTACCGGTGCCAAGTACATGGACCAGGGCAAGCTCTACGTGGCCCGCTTCAATGCCGATGGCACCGGCGTCTGGCTGTTGCTGGACGTTGCCACGGCGACCCAGGATGGCAGCACCCTGGGGGCACTGTATGGCGACCTGCCGGGCATCATCCTCAACACGCGCGGTGCGGGCGATGCCGTGGGCGCGACGCCGATGGACCGCCCCGAGTGGACGGCGGTCAACCCGCTCAACGGCGATGTCTACCTGACCCTGACCAACAACAGCGTGCGGTCTCCGGAACAGGTCGACGCGGCCAATCCGCGGGGCCCCAACCGCCACGGCCACATCATCCGCTGGCACGACAGCGACGACCATTCGAGCTTCACCTGGGACATCTTCGTGTTCGGCGCCAATGCTGCCGGCAGCGCCGATATCAACCGCTCGGGCCTGACCGAACTCAACCAGTTCGCCAGTCCCGACGGCATGCGTTTCGATAGCCGAGGCGTGCTGTGGTTCGAGACCGACAATAGCGAAACCACGCTGACCGACTACACCAACGACCAGCTGCTGGCGGTGATCCCCACCGACCTGGTGGATGCCACGGGCAAGCAGGTGCCGGTCAATGCCAGGAACCAGGTAGATTTGCGGCGTTTCTTCGTCGGGCCGAACGGCTGCGAGGTGACGGGGATTGCCTTCACGCCGGATAACAAGACCCTGTTCGTCAACATCCAGCATCCGGACAACTGGCCGTCTACCGGCAAGGCAACCGACGTCACCCCGGCGGGGACCAAGGTGCGGCCACGGGCTTCGACGGTGGTGATCCAGCGTGACGATGGGGGGGAGATCGGTACCGCCTGATCGGCTACCCCGTGCTGGCGCAGCGTTGCAAGCTGTGCAAGCGCGGGGTACGTGTTCCGGCTGATTGAGTCTGCACACTCGCTTCACCATTGTGCCCCCTTCAGTGAGGACACAATGATGACCTATGACGACAGCGATGAAAGTCCAGTAACTGACGACCCTTCCCTGCCGACCCTGCACAGCCGCTTCGCCCTGGAACTCCTTTCGGAGATCGCCGGCCGGCTGGAACCACAGTTGTTCACTTATCTGCTCAGGCCGGTGTTCGGTGCCGGCATACCCGTTGCCAACCTGGCCAGGCTCAAGGATGCTTTGGCCACCCAGCAGGTTCCCAACCCGGTACATCGGGTCAAGGACATGAGTCCGTTGGCGACTTACGACAGCGAGGCTCGCGCCATCGACGTCAGCCGGGCAGCCATCGAACAGGCGCTACAGCAACCGGCAACAAGCGCGGCGCTGCTGATGGCCTTGATCGAAGCCCTGGGCCTGCACATCGATACCGTGCTGCGCAGCGACTTCAACGATGCCTCGCCGGACGACGCACCCTCAGACGCCCCGCCGCCCCCGGCCAACCTGGCAGCGCATTTCGCAGCGACCCTGTTGTTCTACGACAGCCCCGTCAGCGCCGACTGCACTTTCGCCACTTATGGCACCTCTGCCAATCGCCAGCCGCTCAAGCTCGAGCAGGTCACCATGGAGCCCGTCAGCGACCCCGAAATCGCCAATGAGGATCAGGGTAAAAGCCGCGACAAGCGCTTTATTGCCGGCCCCGGGCACGGCAAAGGACATGCATCCTTTGGTCATGAATCGATCGAGGCGGTCCTCAAGGACATTGGCTTCAGTGACGAGCAATGCAAGGCTATCTATTTTGGCAACTGGTTGCGCGACTACTCGCAACTGATCGATCCCAAGATCGTGCTGCCCACCGGCGAAGGTACGAACGCACAGAGCGACCTGATCGCCAGCCTGATACAGGGCAAAACACCGCGCATTGCGCGCAGCAAGCTGACCGCACTTGTCGACTTGCTCGCACTCAAGGAATTCAAAGACCTGCAGAAAACGCCGCAAGGCCGCGAGGACTACCGGGTGACACCGCAGATCCTCGGTGTCTACCGGCCCTACGAGCACATCGACAACCCCACCGTACTTGACCCCAATGCCATGGACCCATGCTCCATCGACCGGGATTTCCCTCCCCTGGTACTGCCCGGCGACAAACGCAATTCACTGATGCCCAAGCGTTCGATGAAGCGTTACATCCGCAGGCCCATCGCCTACATGCACATGAAGCTCAGTCAGGCGCAGAAGGAGGGTATGAGCGCCAAGGGCTTGCGTTATTTTGGCGAGGCCCTGCATGTGCTGGAGGACTATTTCGCCCACTCCAACTTTGTCGAGCTCAGTCTGAGGCAACTGGGGCACGAAGTATTGACCTGGACTACCTGGGTCGAAAGCAAAGAAGCCTCCAGGCATGAATGGCCAGTAGTCACCGGTCTGTTCGGTTCACTCGACATCATCGCCAGCGTGATCGATCCTATCGCCGAAAAACTCTACCCCGACGACATATTGAAGAATGATCAGCTCAAGCCAGGCGAGCGCAGCGACTTCGACGAGGTCATGCTGATCCTGCTGGATGACGGCGGACAGACCGTGTATCGAGAAGCCTATCTGCTGTACTTGAAGGCTCGCGATCAGGTCCGCGACAACTGGTTTTACAAACTGATCAATCAGGTCCAACAGATTGTCGAGCTTCCGCGCAATACCATCGAACACGCGCTGGCCTTGCTCAAGAAGCCTCTGTTGAAATGGGCCGGTGACGAGGTCGCGACCCTGCAGGTTCACCTCGACGGCAACCCCAACGTCGACCCCAATGTCATGCCCAGCCACTCACAACTGGCCAAGGACCATGACACACATCCTTTTCATACCTTGGCCGTGGCGCTGGCCAGTGCGGCGGTGGAAGCCGTGGGCCGGGCCATGTTCGAATGCTGGAAAGGCAATGGAGCAACCGCGCGCACGCCGGCGGATATTGCCGAAAGCTTCATGGTCCACCCCAACGATACCGAGTGGCACGAGGCGATCGTCAGGAAATGGGCCCAGGCGAATCCGGCCAGCGTCGAACAGGGGAAATCCTATGAAAGCCTCAGGACGCTGCACATGTCGGATCTGGCGGGGGCCCTGCAGGACATCGAACGCGCCTGGCAGGAGGCCGAACAGTTCATCAAGGAAGCAGAAGAGCTTACAGGCGTCAGTTACTGGACCGTGGCGAACATGAGCGACGTAGGGCCGGGGTACCACATGTAAGGACCACTGGGGCCGCCAAGCGGCCCCAGCTTTGCTGCGCTGCTGGAGGCCTCGGGACATCAGCAGCCAAGACGTTGTTTCGCCAGATCTCCCTTGGCAGCTTTCAAGGGAACCGCCTGATCTGCCGGCAGGTCGCTCCAGAGCTTCAGACCGGCGCGTTTTTCGATTTCCTCGACCGTAACCTGGTAGTCGCAGAAGCCTGCATTGAACGGTGTCGCCTGGCTCATGACGAACGCGGCGTGGGAGGCCTGCTGCGGTGTATCGCCGATGAACAGCACTTTCCAGTAGCCGCTCGGTATTCGGTGTGGCTCATCCGCCTCTGGCAGTGGGTCCATGTCTGCCTCGTACAAGGGGCCCGTCAGCACGTAGACCGCGTCGACACCCTCGTCTCGCGCCAGATTGCGCTCCCGGCTTTCCAGTTTTTCCCAGGCCCCCTTGTTGAGATTGCCCATTTGGGGCGTGATGTTCGACAGGTAATTCAGCTCATAGGCATTCGGCACGCCCGCCATGGACGCCAGGTTGGCCTGGTGACCGCGATCGACGCCCAGCGTACCGTTGGCATGCTTGTAGTCAGCCGGCTCCAGTGTGTTCGCTTCGTCGATGTCCGGGTCGGCTTTCCACTCTCGCTTGGCGCCATGCGCCTGGGTTTGCGCGGTGATGCGATAGGCAACCCAGTTGGCGAACTTGGTCTGTGGGTTGTTGTTCAGGGCATAGCCATGTCGATACAGGGTCTGCTCGCCCCCTCCAACGGGGCAACCGACCTGACAATGGTCGGGCAGCTCAGGGCTGGGCTCGGCATGCAAGCCCGCCGATTGGATGGCCAGCGTCAGTGGCAGACAGGCGAACAGGCAGCGCTTGGGCCAGGATGGATGTCGCATGGGCATTACCTCGGTTGGTGGCGTTCGAAATGAACGCCACCGACGCTAAGGTTTTGCCCCCAGCTTCAAGCAGCAGGAACTACCGACCGCAGGTGCAGGCTTGTCACCGGGGCTGAGCGAGGTCCCGCCGGAAGCCGTGCTGCGGGATAAGTTGCCCGCTCCCCCGAGAACGGTCGCGCTCACATGCTGGGTGCTCCATCTCTTGCTGAGTCCCCGCCATGCCCCCTCTTCCTGCGACCCTGGCTACCACCTTTGCACTGGATCGACTGACTGAACTTGCCGCACCGCTTTCGCCGAAAGCCCTCCGCGCGATGCTGGTCCCCGTGTTCGGAGACGACCTGCCAGCTACCTGCTACCAACAACTGCACAACGCAATGCGCGACGGCACGCTGGTCAATCCTGTCCACCAGATCGGTATACAAGCAGTAGGCAAAGCCAGCTACGACAACGCCACCCGCATCATCCACCTGCACCCCGAGGTGATCGAGACCGCGCTGCAACAGCCGGAGGCCGCCTGCGAGCTGGCGACCATCCTGCTGCATGAGTTCGGTCACCACCTGGACAACGTCCTGCGCCAGGATTACGCGCCCCGCCTGGCCAACGGCCGTGCCAGCGTCGCCGAGGATGCCACGTTCGAAGAGGGGGCCCGTTTTGCCAACTTGTTCTCGAACATTGAGCCCATCAACCCTGGCAAGCTGACGGTCGCCCGCCTCTGCACGCGCGATCGAGACACCCACTTGCAGGTGGGCCACCCAGCGCTGCAACGCTTCATCCGCCTGAGCCAGGATGAGCATGCGCAGCACGCCGATACCCAGGACGGAAGCCATGAGGGTTTTTCTGCAGGGGCCGGCAACAAAGATCGTCCGGATGAGTCCTGGGGGCACGGGTCGATCGAGGAGGATCTCAAATACGCAGGCTTCAACGAGAAGCAACGCCGGGCGATCTATTTCGGCAACTGGTTGCGCGACTTTTCACAGCTGCTCGACCCCAAACTGGTCCGCGCCACAAATGCGCCGAAAGACTTCCCCGCCAAGCTTTCCAGAGAGGTGTTGACACAGCTCGTCGACCTGCTGGCGCTGAGATCTTTCCCCAGCCTGCAAAGCACCCCGGAAGAACGCAGTCACTATGTGGTCACGCCGCAGATGCTTGGGGTCTATCGACCGAGCGAACATATCGACAACCCCTACAACCCCACCCCATCGAACTTCGACCCACGCACCATCGACGAGGATTTCGAGGCGCCCATCGCCCAAGATGATCCCCTGCTGCAGGTGGACCCGAAGAAATCCATGAAGCGCCACATCTTCACCTCGGTCGACTACATGTGCGAGCGCCTGCGTGTTGCCATGTCATCGGGTCCGACTCCCCAAGGGCTGCGTGAGTTCGGTGCGGCCCTGCACGTGCTGGAGGATTACTTTGCCCACTCCAACTACGCCGAACTGAGCCTGCGCAAAATGGGGCACGACCACGTGTTGCCATGGACAGGGAAAACCGACTGCACGCACGGTTGGCCAGTCGTCACCGGCATGTTCTCCGGCACCGATGTGATCGCCAGCTTGGCCGAACCGATGGCGCGGGTGCTGTTCAAGACGTCCGGCAGCTTCGAGAACATCACACCTGGCCAGCGTGCTGATTCGGAGCTCGCCCTGCTGATCCTGCTGCGTGACCACCCCGACCCGAAATGGCAGGCGTATCTGCAGACCTCTCTCGAAGTGCGCGACATCCTGGCGGACATACCCGGATTCAATGGGCTGAGGCTGGCCTCCTGGATCATCGACTCCCCCATTCGCAATACGCAGGACCTGATAAAGATGGGTTACCAGGCCCTGCTCAACCTGATCGGCAATACCGTTGATGACATACAGACCCTCCGTAAGGACAACCCCAATACATCCGGTTCCACCAACCCGACCCACTCCCAGCTGGCCAAGGACCATGACGTCCATCCCTTGCATACTCTGGCCGTGCTGATGGCACGCGTTGCGGTACGCAACGTCGGCCTTGCCATGTACAAGCACTGGCAGGGCGGGCGGCTCCTCGATCCGCTGGTGGTCGCGCGCAGCTACTTCACCCACCCCAACGACAGCGACTGGCAGGACGAGCTGGTCAGTGTATGGGCAAGCGAGCACAGCGAAGCCATTGAACAGGCCGGCAAGGCCTCCATCTTCGACAAGTCGCCCGGGCATGAGCGCCCGCACGTCGACACAAGCGTCTGGGACCGCTTGCGTGGGCTGTTCATCTAAGCCCCTGTAAAAACGCCAAGCCCCGGTAGGAGAATACCGGGGCTTGGCGTTTTGTAACCGCGAGGCTTCAAGGCGCTCAGAAGTCAGCCAACGGCCAGACCTCATACGCCGGGGTCTCATAGGGGTGGCTCTGCTTCAACGCAGTGACGACCTGACGAATCAGCTCATCGGCCACCACCAGCTCCACCTTCCACTCCTCGACCACCTCGACCTGGCCAGCTTGCCCGAGGTACGGCTGGCTGCCGTCCAACGGGCGGAACTGGCCCTGGCCCAAGGTCTGCCAGGCGCAGTGGTCGTAGTCGCCGATACGCCCGCCACCGGCGGCGAACACGGCGGCCTTGACCACGTCGACATGGCTGGCCGGGACGAAGAAGGCGAGCTTGTACACCCTTAGTTCACCCACACCCGCGCATTGCGGAACATGCGCATCAGCGCGGCGTCTTCCTGCCACTCATCCGGGCGCCAGGAGTTCTGCACGGCGCGGAACACACGCTCCGGGTGCGGCATCATGATGGTCACGCGGCCGTCGCGGCTGGTCAGGCCGGTGATGCCACGCGGCGAGCCGTTCGGGTTGGCCGGGTAGGCTTCGGTAACCTTGCCGTGGTTGTCGACGTAGCGCAGGGCCACGCAACCGGACAGGTCGGCTGCCAGCAGTGCCTCTTCGCTGGCGAACTCGGCATGGCCTTCACCGTGGGCGATGGCGATCGGCATGCGCGAACCGGCCATGCCCTGCAGGAAGATCGAGTTGGACTTCTGCACCTCGACCATGGCCACCCGCGCTTCGAACTGCTCCGAGCGGTTGCGCACGAAGTGCGGCCAGTGCTCGGTGCCCGGAATCAGCTCGTGCAGGTTGGACATCATCTGGCAACCGTTGCACACGCCCAGGGCGAAGCTGTCGTTACGCTCGAAGAAGGCCTGGAAGGCATCACGGGCACGGGCGTTGAACAGCGCCGACTTGGCCCAGCCTTCACCGGCGCCGAGGACGTCACCGTAGGAGAAACCACCGCAGGCGACCAGGCCCTTGAAGGCCTCGAAGTCGACGCGGCCGGCGAGGATGTCGCTCATGTGCACGTCGATGGCAGCGAAGCCGGCGCGGTCGAAGGCAGCAGCCATCTCGACCTGGCCGTTGACGCCCTGCTCGCGCAGGATCGCCACTTGCGGACGCACGCCTTTCTTGATGTACGGCGCGGCGATGTCATCATTGACGTCGAAGCCAAGCTTGGCGGTCAGGCCTGGGTTGTCTTCTTCGAGCAGCAGGTCGAATTCCTGATCGGCGCAGTCGGCGTTGTCACGCAGGCGCTGGATCTGGTAGCTGGTTTCGGCCCACTGGCGCTGCAGCATGCGGCGATCGTCGTCGAACAGCACTTCGCCGTTGAGGCTGATGGACACTTCAGCGTTGTTGACCGGCTTGCCGATCACCGACACGCAACCTTCGCCCAGGCCGGCGGCGCTGAACTGCGCCAGCACGTCCGGGGTGGCATCCTGGCGAACCTGGATGACCGCGCCCAGCTCTTCGTTGAAGAGGATCGCCGGCACGTCCTTGCGGATGTCGGTCAGCGGGTCGAGGTGCAGGTCGAGGCCGCAGTGGCCGGCGAAGGCCATTTCCAGCACGGTGGTCAGCAGACCGCCGTCGGAACGGTCATGGTAGGCCAGCAGGTGGCCATCGGCGTTCAGGCCCTGGATCACGGCGAAGAACGCCTTGAGGTCTTCGGCGTCGTCGACGTCTGGTGCCTGGGCCGCGATCTTGCCGTAGGTCTGGGCCAGGATCGAGGCGCCCATGCGGTTCTTGCCGCGGCCCAGGTCGATCAGGATCAGGTCGGTCTCGCCCTTGTCCATGCGCAGTTCGGG
>Ga0182747_1002548_pt1 | contig 12763 bp, 10 predicted proteins | sample eDN3rd30CBELigBY_FD_128526 | JGI IMG/M metagenome (GOLD analysis project Ga0182747, IMG submission 128526) | Enriched backyard soil microbial communities from Emeryville, California, USA - eDNA 3rd pass 30_C BE-Lig BY (version 2) (version 2) | ecosystem: Environmental > Terrestrial > Soil >...
GTTCGGCGCAGTCGTCGAGGCGCGCCGACCGCTGGCCCCCGGTCAGCGGCGCGCCCGGGCAGCCGCGCTGGCACCGCACATCCGCGCGATCGCCTCGGCCGATCGACCGATGGTCGGCACTTCACCGACGACGACACGGTGCTCGAGTTCCTCGCCGGCGCACACCTCGAACGCCTCGCCAACCTCGGTACGTCGTGTCCCGACCACTTCATTCGCACCAAGGTGCGGCCGCTCGTTCTCGACGTGTCGCCCGATGCGCCACTCGACGAGTGTGTGAGCCGTCTCGCCGAGCTACACGCGGCGTACCGCGATGACTACCGCGGGTACTACGAACGCCATGCCACGCCCGACTCCCCCGCCATGCGCGGCGCCGACCCGGCCATCGTGCTCGTGCCCGGTGTCGGCATGTTCTCGTACGGCAAGGACAAGCACACCGCACGGGTGGCGGGCGAGTTCTACGTCAACGCCATCAACGTGATGCGCGGCGCCGAGTCGATCTCGACCTACCAGCCGATCGCCGAGGCCGAGAAGTTCCGCATCGAGTACTGGGCGCTGGAAGAAGCGAAGCTGCAGCGCATGCCCAAGCCCCGCTCTCACGCCGGCCGCATCGCGTTCGTCACCGGCGCCGCGAGCGGGATCGGCAAGGCAATCGCCACCCGGCTCGCGGCCGAGGGTGCGTGCGTGGTCGTGGCCGATCTCGACCTGCAGAAGGCGCACGACGCGGCGGCGGCGATCGGCTCCGCCGACGTCGCCGTGGGTGTGCAAGCCGACGTGTCCGACCCGGCCCAAGTGCAGGCCGCGATCGACGCGGCCGTGCTCGCGTTCGGCGGCGTCGACCTCGTCGTGAACAACGCCGGCCTGTCGATCTCGAAATCGCTCGCCGACACCACCGCCGCCGACTGGGAACTGCTCCACGACGTGCTCGCCAAGGGCAGCTTCCTCGTGTCGCAGGCAGCCGCCAACGTCATGGTTTCCCAGGGCATCGGCGGCGACATCGTGTACATCTCGTCGAAGAACTCGGTCGTCGCCGGGCCGTCGAACATCGCCTACAGCGCAGCCAAGGCCGACCAGGCCCACCAGGTCCGGCTGCTGGCCGCCGAGCTGGGCGAGCACGGCATCAAAGTCAACGGCATCAACCCCGACGGCGTCGTGCGCGGCAGCGGCATCTTCGCCGGCGGCTGGGGCGCCAACCGGGCCGCCGTCTATGGCGTTGCCGAGGAGGAGCTCGGAGCGTTCTACGCCCAGCGCACGCTGCTCAAGCGCGAGGTGCTGCCCGAGCACGTCGCCAACGCGGTCGCCGCGATCACGTCCGACGAGTTCAGCCACACCACCGGCCTCCACGTCCCGGTCGACGCCGGCGTCGCAGCCGCCTTCTTGCGCTGACGCCGTGGCCCGACGCGTCGTCGCCGCGATCGACATCGGCGCTTCCGGGGGCCGAGTGGTCGCCGGCATCATCGACGCCGGCAAGGTCACGCTCGATCCTGTCCATCGCTTCCCGAACGGCGTGGTCGAGCTCGACGGCCGCCTGCGCTGGAACATCACGGCGCTGTTCGACCACGTGCTCGACGGACTCGCCCTGCTGGCGACGAAGTACCCCGAGGTCGAGTCGATCGGCGTCGACACGTGGGCCGTCGACTATGGCGTGCTGGGCGCCGGCGGCGGCCTGCTCGCCGAACCGATCTCGTACCGCGACCCGCGCCACGTGGACGCCGCCCGCGACGTGCACGCACACGACCCGCACGCGGCGCTGTTCGACATCAACGGGCTGCAGTTCCTGCCGTTCAACACGCTCTACCAACTTGCCGCAGCAACCCGCGAGCCGGTCTGGGGCGAAGCCCGGCAGGTGGCACTGATTCCTGACCTGCTCGCGTACTGGCTCACCGGTGAGCTGCGCACCGAGTACACCAATGCCACCACGACGGGCCTCGTCGACGTCGCCACCCGCGACTGGTCGCCGTACCTGCTCGACCGCCTCGGTATCCCGCCGGCGATGATGCCGCCGATCGAGCAACCCGGCTCCACACGCGGCACCCTGCTGCCCCACATCGCCCGCCGCCTCGGGCTCCGGCAGTCCACCGCGGTGACCACCGTGGCATCGCACGACACGGCCTCGGCGGTCGTCGGCGTGCCCGCCACCGACCCGAATTTCGCCTACGTCGCCAGTGGCACCTGGTCGCTCGTCGGTGTCGAGCTCGCCGCGCCGCTCGTCACCCACGCGGCGCGCGACGCCAACTTCACCAACGAAGGCGGCCTCGACGGGCGCACGCGCTTCTTGCGCAACGTCGGCGGCCTCTGGCTGCTCCAGGAGTCCATGCGGTCGTGGGACGAGCGGGGCACGTCGGTCGACCTGACGCAGCTGCTCGTCGACGCCGCCGGCCTGCCGGGCGGTGGGCCGCTGATCGACGTCGACGACCCCACCTTGATCGCCCCCGGCGAGATGCCGGAACGTATCGCCACGGCCGTCGCGGCCTCCGGCGAGCGCCCACCCGGAGACGCCGCCGCGTTGACCCGTTGCATCCTCGACTCGCTGGCCGCGGCGTACGCCCGCGTCGCCCGTCAAGCAACTGCACTCGCCCGACACCGGGTCGACGTGATCCACATCGTCGGCGGCGGCTCGCAGAACGAACTGCTCTGCCGGCTCACCGCGGCCGCCACCGGCCTTCCGGTGGTCGCCGGCCCGGTCGAGGCAACCGCGCTGGGCAACGTCCTCGTCCAAGCACGCGCGATCGGTGCCGCCGAAGGAAGCCTCGACGACCTGAGAGCGATCGCCGTCGCGTCCACCAACCTCACGAGGTACGAACCCTGACGAACCGCGCCTGAAGGCTCAGCGGACCGTCAACCACCGGGGCGAGCCGCCTACTCGCTGAGCCCCTCAGCCACGTTCCCGCGCGCGGTGTCGGCTCGGCCGTGAGCGGCCGTGGTCAGCCGATCAGCAGACCGATCGCCAGCAGTGAGCCGTAGGCGAGTTGCACCTTGCCGGTGCCACCCAGCACCGGGATCAGCGCCGGGCCTTTGGCGCCGCCGAGCACGGCCTTCACCGGCTGGATCGCCACGGCCAAGGCGACGACACCCAGCGCGGCCCACGGGCGCCAGCCGGCGCAGATCACCGCGCACGCTGCGGCGCCGACGACCAGCACCACGTAGAACCAGCGGGTGCGTGCATCGCCGAGTCGCACGGCGAGGGTGCGCTTGCCCGCCGCAGTGTCGGTGGGGATGTCGCGCAGGTTGTTGACCACCAGCAACGCGCAGGCCAGCAGGCCGACACCCACCGCCGCTGGCCACGCCACGTCGGGTACGTGACCGATCGCCACGTACGTGGTACCCACCGTGGCGACGAGGCCGAAGAACGTGAACACGAACACCTCGCCGAGGCCCAGGTAGCCGTATGGACGCGGGCCGCCGGTGTAGCCCCACGCGGCCAGGATCGCCGCCAACCCGACCACGATCAGCCACCACGACGTAGTCGCCGCCAGCGCCAAGCCGACCAGCGCGGCCAGCCCGAACACAGCCAGCGCGGCCCGCTTCACGGCCCCGGGCGACGCCCTACCCGACGCCACCAGCCGCATCGGCCCCACACGTACGTCGTCGGTGCCGCGCACCCCGTCGGAGTAGTCGTTGGCGTAGTTAACGCCGATCTGGAGCAGCAGCGACACGGCCAACGCAGCGACCACCCGCCACCACGTCACGCCGACGTCGATCGCCTCGACGTCGTAGATGCCGGCCGCGCGGCCTTCTCCATGAGCGGCACGGTAGGCGACCGCCCAACCGACCACGACGGGTACGACCGCGGCGGGGAGAGTGCGGGGGCGCGCGCCGGCCCACCAGTCGGATGCTGTCGTCATCGGTGCGCCATGATGGGCCGATGAGCGAGCTTTGGCAACTGGGGGCACTCGAACTTGCGGCGGCGATCAAGGCGGGTGACACGTCGAGCCGTGCCGTGGTCGAAGCCCACCTCGCCCGAATCGACGCCGTCAACCCGCACCTCAATGCGATCGTGCGGCGCTTCGACGAGCAGGCGCTGGCCGAGGCCGACGCGGCCGACAAGGCGCTCGCCGAAGCCGCCGACCCGTCGGACCTGCCGGTGTTCCACGGCGTGCCGTGCACCGTCAAGGAGAACATCGACCTGGCCGGCACACCCACCACGCAGGGCATCCCGGCGTTGGCCGAGGCGATCGCACCGATCGACGCTCCCAGCATCGAGCGCTTGCGGGCCGCCGGGGCGATCCCGATCGGGCGCACCAACCTGCCCGACCTCGGCCTGCGCATCCACACCCGCTCCACGTTGCACGGCCTGACCCGCAACCCGTGGAACCCGAACGTCACCGCCGGCGGGTCGTCGGGCGGCGAGGCGTCGGCGCTGGCGGCGGGCATGAGCCCGCTCGGGCTCGGCAACGACATCGGTGGCTCGCTGCGCAACCCGGCACACTGCTGCGGCATCGCCTCGGTCAAGCCCACCACGGGCGTCGTCCCGATGGCCACCGTCATCCCACCCGAGGACTCGATGCTGGCCGGGCAGGTGATGCTCGCCGAGGGCCCGATGGCCCGCCACGTCGCCGACGTGCGCGCGGCGATCGCCGGGTGGAGCCCGCGCGACCCCCGGTCGGTGCCGGCAGTGCTCACCGACCTGGCGCCGGGCGAGCAGCTCAAGGTCGCCGTGATGGCCGACCCACCCGGTGGCGCGACACACCCCGAGATCGCAGCCGCGGTACGGCGCGCTGCCGATGTGCTCGCCGACGCCGGCCACGACGTGGTCGAGGCCACGCCGCCCGACTACGAGCTGGCGATCGAACTGTGGGCGATGTTGCTGCTGGGCGACCTGGCCGTGCAGAAGCCGCTGCTCGACCTGGTGCTGTCACCCGAGGCGAGCGCCATCCTCGACTCACTCCAGGCCCGCTACCCCGTTCCCACGCTCGAATCGGCGATCACCCTCAACGCCCAGCGGTTCGCGATTGCCCGCGGCTGGTCGGCGTTCTTCACCGAGCACCCGGTGCTGCTGTCGCCGACCTGGGCGATGCCCCCGTTCGAGCACGACGCCGACACCCGCGGCGAAGGCATCGCCGAGTTGCTCGCCGACACGCTGCGGCCGGTGTTGCCCGGCAACCTGCTGGGCATTCCGGCGGCGATCGTGCCGGTCGGCCAGGCCGCCGGCACCCCGGTCGGTGTGCAGGTCTACGGCGACCGCTTCACCGACCTGCGCTGCCTGGCCGTCGCCGAACAGATCGAATCAGCAGTAGGAACCCCCACCCCCATCGACCCCGTCCTCTAGCCCGATGGTGCGTCGGCGGAGAGGTGGTGACGGTCGTCGAGTGGCGCACCCGCGGCGTAGCCGCCCCTCCGTTGTATCGAGACGACGGCCCGCGCACCAATGGTCTCGATACACCGGCTGCGCCGGCACTCGACCACCGAGGCGAGCCGCCTACCGGGCGAGCCTCCTGGCACCGTCTGACGGGGCGCGCTGATGCCGCGGTTGGTGGCGCTTGACCTGCCGGGGGGGCCGGGGTTCGTCGACGAGTTACGGCGGATCTGGGACGCGGGTGACGCCGCCTTCCCCGTCGATCAGCGGTTGCCCGCGGCGGCCAAGCGGGACGTGTACGCGGCGATGCGGGTCGGCGAGCCGGTCGAACCCGGCGATGCGCTGGTGGTGGCCACCAGCGGGTCGACCGGCGCACCGAAGGGGGTCGTGCTCACCCACGCGGCGGTCGCCGCCTCGGCCGCGGCGACATCGGCACGGATCGGCGTCGCTCCCGACGACCACTGGCTGGCGTGCCTGCCCCTCAACCACGTGGGCGGCCTGTCGGTCGTCACCCGGGCGCTCCATGCGGGCACACCACTCACCGTGCTGCCCGGCTTCGATGCCGCCGCGGTCATGGCCAGCGGTGCCACGCTGGTGTCACTGGTGGCAACCGCGTTGCAACGCATCGACCCTGCCGCGTTCCGGGTGATCGTGCTCGGCGGTGCCCGCCCGCCGGCCGAGCGCCCGCCGAACACGGTCGCCACTTACGGGATGACCGAAACCGGCAGCGGCGTCGTGTACGACCGACGCCCGCTCGACGGTGTCGAGGTGCGCATCGTGCAGGGCGAGATCCAGCTACGCGGCCCGATGCTGCTGCGCTGCTACCGCGACGGCCACGATCCGACAACCGCCGACGGCTGGCTCGCCACCGGCGACCTCGGTACGTTCGACGGTGGCCTGCTGACCGTTCACGGCCGCGCCGACGACCTGATCATCACCGGCGGCGAGAACGTCTGGCCCGAACCGGTCGAGGCTGTCTTGCGCCGGGTGCCCGGTGTTGCCGACGTCGCCGTCGCGGGAACCCCCGACCCTGAGTGGGGCCAGGTCGTCACCGCACACGTGGTCGGCGAGGTCACCCTCGACGCCTTGCGGGCGGCGGTGAAGGAGCAGCTCCCGGCCTTCTGCGCACCCCGCCGGCTGGTGCTCCACCGGACGCTCCCCCGCACGTCACTCGGCAAGCTGCAACGCCACTCGCTCGACACCGACCCAGGCGGTTGAGCCTCCCCAAGGTGGTTGAGCTTGTCGAAACCACCGGGTCTGCGGGACTGCGGTGGTTTCGACAGGCTCAACCACCTTGGGGGCCGGGTTGGGCTACGACAGGCTGGCTCGGACGCCGGCGCCGCCGTCGATGACGTACGTGTCGCCGGTGATCCACGAGGCCGCGTCGGAGGCCAGGAACACTGCCAGGTTGGCGATGTCCTCGGGCTCGCCGAGCCGGCCGGTGGGCAACGCGGCGGCGAGCTTGTCACCGAAGTTGTCGACCAGCACCGTCGCGAAGTCGGTCTTCACCAGCCCAGGGGCGATTCCCAGCACGCGAGTGGGCCCGAGCTCGCCGGCGAGCTGGCGGGTGAGGTGGATCAGCGCAGCCTTCGAGAGGTTGTAGACACCCAACCCGTACTCGGCGCGCAGCCCCCCGACCGAGGCGATGTTCAGGATCACGCCACCGCCGTTGGCTGCGAACGCCTGCTCGTGGGCGGCCTTCGACCAGAACAGCGGGCCGCGGAGGTTGACCTCGAAGGTCTTGTCGAACTGGCTCGGCTCGACGGTCAGCGTCGCCCCGTAGTGCGGGTTCGTGGCGGCGTTGTTGACCAGGATGTCGAGCCGCCCGAATCGCTCGATGGTCTCGGCCACGGTGGCTTCCGCCGCGTCGAGGTGTCCGGCGTTGGCAGCCCGCACGGCGATCTGGCCCGGAGCGCCTGCCGCGCGGATCTCGTCGGCCGCCGCTTCGAGCTGTTCGATCTTGCGCGACGACAGCATCACCGAAGCGCCCGCCCCGGCCAACCCGGCGGCGATCGCCTTGCCGATGCCCTTCGACGCCCCCGTGACCAGCGCGACCTTGCCCTCCAACGAAATCTGCATGCGCAGGAAGTTACGCGGAGGCGGCCCGCTCCGACGATTCGTCGGCCGTTGCCGACACCCGGCGCAACCGCACCTTGCGGATGCGGCGGCCTTCCATCGCCGTGGCCGTGATGTGCCAGCCGTCGTACTCGAGCTCTTCGCCCTCGGTCGGCACGTGTTCGAGGGTGGAGAACACCAACCCTCCGATCGTGTCCCAGTCGTCGTCGGGGAGGTCGATGTTGAGCACTTCGTTGAGCTCGCTGATCGGCGTGCCGCCGTCGACGAGCAGGTCGCCGTCGGGCAACTGCTCGATGTCGTGCTCTTCGATGTCGTACTCGTCGACGATCTCGCCGACCAGTTCCTCGAGGCAGTCTTCCAACGTCACCAGGCCGGCCACCTCGCCGTACTCGTCGGCCACGATCGCCATATGGAACTTCCCGGCCTGCATCTCGCGCATCAGGCGGGCCACCGGCTTGTTCTCGGGAATGAAGCGCACCGGGCGGACCAGGCCGAGCACCGCCGCTGCACCCTCGCCGTCGCGCTCGGCGCGGATCAGGTCCTTGGCGTACGCCAGGCCGATCACGTCGCCTTCCTCGCTACCGAACACGGGCAGCCGGCTGTGGCCGTGCTCGATCGCCAGGTCGAGCGCAGCGCTGATACTGGCCTCGTTGGGGATGATCACCATGTCGGGCCGGGGAACCATCACCTCGCGGGCGATGGTGTCGCCGAACTCGATGATGCTCTCGATCAGCTCGCGTTCTTCGTGCTCGATCACCTCGTCGTCGGCGGCCGCTTCGACGATGCCGAGCAGTTCCTGCTCGCTGACGAACGGCCCTTCCTTCAGGCCCTTGCCGGGCATGATCACGTTGGTCAGCCCGATCAGGCCTCGCGACACGAGCCGCAGCGGGGGGAAGCGCACGAGCAGTTCGGTGATCCGGGCGGTGCGCAGCGCGCCGCTTTCGGAGTGCATCACCGCGTAGGTCTTGGGCATCGCCTCGGTGCTGATGAAGAACACAATGAAGTTGACGAAGAAGCCGACGATCACACCGGCGCTGCCGAACAGGCGGTTGGCCAGCAGCGTGGTCAGCGTGGCCTGGCCCATCTGGAGCAGCGTCACCGCGATCAGCAGCGGGTTGATGAACATCTCGGGCCGGCTCACCAGGCGGTACAACGAGTGGGCCGCACGGGTGCCCTTCGCGTCGACGATGGTGTGGGCCTTGACGCGGCTGATCCGGTTCAGCGACGTCTCGGCGATCGCCAGGTAGGCGAGCACCACCAGCATCACCAAGATCGCCGCCAGCAGGGCCGCGTCCACGCCGTTCACCCGTGCACCTCCTGGGCCTGCCGGAAGCCGGCCGGCGCGGGGCCGTGCCAGTGCAGGCGTTTCAGGTAATCGAGTTCAGCGGCGCGCATCCGGGCGGTCTCCTCGGGTTCGGCATGGTCGTGGCCGAGTATGTGGAGCACACCGTGCACCACCAGTAGGGCCAACTCGTCGTCGAGCGTGCCGGCGTGGCCCGGCGCATTGGCCGCGGCCACCTGCGGGCACACCACCACGTCACCGAGCAGCACCGGCACCCCGGGAATCGGCGACGCACTGTCGTCGGCCCCGGCATCGGTGGCGGCGTCGAGCGGGAACGACAGTACGTCGGTGGGGCCGTCGACGCCCATGTGCTCGCGGTTGAGTTCGGCGATCTCGTCGGGTTCGACGAACGTCAGCGTCAGCTCGCCAGAGCGCCCTTCGGCGACGAGCACGCCGTGGGCGAGGGCCGCCCACCGGTCGGCGTCGACGGTCACCGTGGCCTGTTCGTCGGCCGCGATGATCGTGACGCCGGTGGGACTGACAGGGTCGGACATCAGGGTTGTCGGGGCGTGCCGGTGGTCGCGGAAGTACCGGCGCGCTCGTAGGCCTCGACGATGTCGGCCACGATCTTGTGGCGCACGACGTCGCCCGCGCCCAGGTGCACGAACGCGAGGCCGTCGACGCCCGTCAGGATGCGCTCGATGCCGGACAGGCCCGAGCGCCCGTCGGGCACGTCGATCTGGGTGGTGTCGCCGGTGACGACGACCTTGCTGCCGAACCCGATGCGGGTCAGGAACATCTTCATCTGCTCGGGCGTGGTGTTCTGCGCTTCGTCGAGGATGATGAACGAGCTGTTCAGGGTGCGCCCGCGCATGAACGCCAGCGGCGCGACCTCGACGGTTCCCCGTTCGAGCAACTTCTGAGCCCCCTCGACGTCCACCATGTCGTAGAGCGCATCGTACAACGGGCGTAGGTACGGATCGATCTTGGCCATCAGGTCGCCCGGCAGGAACCCGAGGCGCTCGCCGGCCTCGACCGCCGGGCGGGTGAGGATGATCCGCTCGACCTGCTTGGCCTGCAGCGCCTGGACAGCCATCGCCACCGCCAGCCACGACTTGCCGGTGCCGGCCGGGCCGACCCCGAACGTGATGATGTTGTCGCGGATGGCTTCGACGTAGCGCTTCTGGCCGGCCGTCTTCGGGCGCACCTGACGGCCTTTGGCCGACCGCAACACCTGGTGGGTGAGCACCTCGGTGGGGCTGTCGCCCTCGTCGACCATGCCGATCGCCCGGTCCACGGTGCGCTCGTCGAGTTCGTGGCCGCGTTCGAGCAGGCCCACCAGCTCCTCGAACAGCCGCCCGACGCGCTCGCTGTGGGCACCGCGCACGGCGATCTCGTTGCCGCGCACGACCACCTGGGTGTCGGGGAACTGCTGCTCGACCTGGCGGAGATACACGTCGCGAGGGCCGAGCAGCCCAGCCATCAGGTGCGGTCCGGCGACGACCACACGGGTGGTCGAGTCGGTGGATGACGTACGGGTGGACGTGGGGGTGTCGGTCATGCGGAGGCGCAGCGGCCGGGAGCGCTCATCAGGGTCTCCACGGTAGCGCCTGCGGCCGGGCGCGAGCACCGGTCGGGGACCGATCCCCACCGCGCCGCGTGGACATTCAGCGTTCTCAAAGATTTGGACAAGAAATTCCTACGGAATCCTTAAGTCGCGTCCGATAGATGCTCCGCGTCTTGTGCTGGGCACGGGCGCGACTGCTCGTACGACATATCGGGAGTTCGGGATGCGACAGATCGGCACACGCGGATGACCGCCGCGGCTGCCCCGTTCGGGGCCATCGTCGTCACGGTCCTCGTCGCGCTGGTTGCCGGCCTGGCGATCGGGCTACTGATCGCGCTGCGCATCGTCGTGCCGCGGGCGGTCGGCGACGCCGAGCGTGCCGTCGTCAGCCTGCTGCACCGCGACGAACTCACGGGCCTGGCCACCCGCCGGCGTTTCGTCGAGATCGTCAGCGACCGGCTCGTTGCCCGCGACGACGCCCACCGCGAGACGGTGGCCGCCGTCACCCGGATCAGCCTCGACCGCTTCAAGCAGATCAACGACAGCCTCGGGCACAACGCCGCCAACCAGGTACTCAGTGCGGTAGCGGCCCGGATCGCCGACGCGACCCACCGCTCGGGCGCCACCGCCGCGCGCACCGGCGGCGACGAGTTCGCATTGATCGACACGGCTGCGGCGTCGGTCGACGAAGCGCTCCAACGGGCCGAAGCGCTGCTGGCGATCCTGCGTGCGCCGATCGTGCTGCCCGAGGCCACGATCTTCGTCACCGCCAGCGTCGGCCTCGCGGCAGTCACCCCCGGCAGCGGTGTACCAGCCGAGGAACTGATCCATCGCGCCGACATCGCCACCCACCGCGCCAAGCTCGGCGGGCGCGACCGGATCGCCTTGTTCGACGACTCGATGCAGGCCGAGATCGCCGCCCGGGTCGATGTCGAATCGGCGCTCCATGGCGCGATCGGGCGCCGCGAGATGCGGCTCTACCACCAGCCGATCGTCGACATCACCACCGGGAGGCTGTGCGGGTTCGAGGCGCTGATCCGGTGGGAGCGGTCGCCCGGGCAGGTGATCCCGCCGAGTGACTTCATTCCGGTCGCCGAGGAGATCGGTCTCATCAACGAACTCGGCGCGTGGGCCCTTCACGACGCGCTGGCCACGTTGCGGCGGTGGACCGACGAGGGCCTGGTCGGGCGCACGGCCACGATGTCGGTGAACGTGTCGCCGCGCCAGATCGGCGACCCGCGGTTCGCCAGCGTCGTACGCGAGGCACTGGTGGCGACCGGCACCCAGCCGAGCCGGCTGTGGTTGGAGATCACCGAGACGATGATGATCGAGGAACCCGACCTGGCCGAGCGCACGCTGCGCGAGATTCGGGCGATGGGGGTGCGCATCGCCCTCGACGACTTCGGTACCGGCTACTCGTCGCTGTCGATGCTGCGGCGCTTCCCGATCGAGCGGATCAAGATCGACCGGGCGTTCATCCACGGCATCGCCGACCGGGCGTACGACCGCTCGCTCGTGCGCACGTTGGTGACGATGGCCCAGTCGATGGCGCTCGATCTCGTCGCCGAGGGCATCGAGACGGTGCAGCAGTTGCAGTCGTTGCGCGAAATCGGCTGCGACAAAGCCCAGGGGTACCTGATCAGCCGACCGATGCCGCCCGAAGCGATCCGTTCGACGATGACGGCGATGGGCGAGATGTCGGGCCTGGCGATCTTCGACGCCGTGCGCCAGGTGCCGACCGTGACCGCGCCGTCGCCGAACCATCCCTCGATGCGCCACGCCTTCTGACCACCCGAGCCCACCATGTGACCACGGGCCCGTCTCCGGGCCCGTGACCAGCATGTTCGTGGAGGCGTCGGCGGGAATCGAACCCGCGTGGACGGCTTTGCAGGCCGTTGCCTCAGCCACTCGGCCACGACGCCACGATGTCTCGGTGACGCGTCACCTTAGCGGGATGACCGCCCGAGTCGCCGGAAGGAATGTCACGATGGGCACATGCGCGCCTGGGCCCGACCGATCCACGCGGCGTTCGTCGTCGCCGCGGTGGCAGGGGCTGCGGCGTGCGGCGCCGACGACGCGGCTGGGTTGCCGACCTGCGTCGAGGCGATCGATGCCGCGGCCGACGAGATCGAGGTCGCCGGCCAACTGCGGCGGCTCGACGATGCACTCCTGCGCTGCGGCTCGTACAACGCTTACCTCGCCGCGCTGGCGAGCCACCCCGGTCTGATCGGCTACTCCCCTCAGACCTACGTGGAACTGCGCTGCGCCCACCTCACCGAAGCCCGCTACCGGTACTCGCCCACCTGCCGGGTGGCGAACCCACCCACCACTCCCCCGGTCGCGACCGCCCCGGAAGTCGTCTACGCGGCGGCCACGCTCGACGGTCGCGTCGTCGAGCTGCGCCCGTCGCCGGCCGTGCCGTTCACCGGCGACGTGCCCGCAGTGGTGCAGGACACCGTCGACATCGCCGTCGACCAGGGTTGCCCCGGCGTGCTCGCCCAGCGCGACCTGTGGGCTGGCCGAGCGGCCGCCGAGCAGGCAGGCA
>Ga0182747_1002549_pt1 | contig 12763 bp, 16 predicted proteins | sample eDN3rd30CBELigBY_FD_128526 | JGI IMG/M metagenome (GOLD analysis project Ga0182747, IMG submission 128526) | Enriched backyard soil microbial communities from Emeryville, California, USA - eDNA 3rd pass 30_C BE-Lig BY (version 2) (version 2) | ecosystem: Environmental > Terrestrial > Soil >...
ACACGAACGTCTCAGGCGGCGTGCTGTTCCCGCAGGAGTCGACCCTCCATTCCAATCAATTTTCAAAGTTCAATTTTTTATTATTACATTTTGGGTATTTCTTTAAGTTTTTCACTTATGGCCCAGCCTCCTTCTTTTTGATCTAATCCATCGCTCACTCTTTCCCTCATGATTATTTTACGAACAAACAACGTTCATTCTTTATTTTAACAATCCTCCATTAAGCAGTAATATAAACTTCTCGTATATGTATTTGATTAAAATTAGAATCTGGAATTTAATGTGTCTTTATGTAAATGTTTAAGTATTTTTATTTAGAATAAATCAGCTTGTCCGGAGCAAATTAGTATCTAGGAGGTGAATTAATGGGTAATAAAAACAGTAAAGAAACGATGAATGCGAGAACCCACAATCCTTTCGAAACCTATGCACATTTGCATAGAAATACAACAAGTCATCAGGATAACCCTGAAGATAACACTGCTGAGATAGCAGAAGAATTTGATTCAAAAGTGAAAAATAAAAACAACGCAACAAATCATGATAAAAATATGCAATCAAATAAACGATAAATTAAAAACTTAAATAAATCGGAGGAATTAACAATGAGCAAAAAAAATAAAGCACAAAAGAATAATAATGATCAAAATAACCAAAAAAGAAATCAACAAAACAATAACAACGCAGAGATTGCTCAAGAGTTAGATATTCAAGAAATTCAAAACAACAATAAAAAGGAAAAAAAGAAACGCAATAAATAATTGACCTACAAATAGATGCACTTAGAGTATTAACTAATACTTAGAGTGCATTTATTTGCCTTTATTCCTCATCTTTTAAAATCTCCTTTAGAACTCTCTCTCTATTTTCTAAAAAGTATCTTGTGATTTGATAATGACTTGTTTCTTCATATTTAACCTCTTGTATGCATTGTTCATCAAAAGAATAAATTGTAGCATTAGGATAGCCCAAAAGAATTGGTGAATGAGTAGCAATAATAAATTGACTCTCCCCTTCTTGAACTAACTCATGTAAAATCCGTAGAAATGCAAGCTGCCTTTGCGGTGATAAAGCAGCTTCGGGCTCATCTAATAAATAAATGGCATTTCCATTAAAACGATTAGAAAATAATGACATAAATGACTCACCATGCGATTGCTCATGTAATGAGCTCCCACCATAAGCATTGTATGCTCTATAGTCCCCAACTCTCATCTCATCAATATGAGAAGCAAAATTATAAAAAGATTCGGCACGAAGAAAAAAACCATTTGTCACTTTAGGCCACCATGAAAGTCTCAAATAGTCACCTAGTGCAGATTCAGAACGATGTACATCATAAAAGTTGTTTCTTCCCCCACCTGCAGTATTAAATTCACATTTATCAGCAATTGCTTCTAACAATGTTGATTTTCCCGAACCATTTTCACCCACAAAAAAAGTAACTGGGTTTTGTATTTCTATCTGATCAAGTGTTTTAATTGTAGGTATCGAAAACGGATAGTGTTCATATGTAGGAATTAATTCCCGTTGAAGTTCAATTCTTTTTAAAGACATCTATATCCCCTGCCTCACTGAGTGGCGTATTCTTTTAAATACGTGCTCATAATAATCAGTTCACCTTTTTTCCCCTTTCTCCGTTCTCCTTCATCGACGTAACCACATTTCTTATATAAACTTTGAGCAATTTCATTTTGAACGTTAACCCCTAAGACAATTTCATTTATGTCAGTAAAATGTTGTCTTACAAAAGCCGGTAATAAGTTTAAGGATTGTTTCGCATAACCTCTTCCCAAAAATCTAATATCAGTTGAAAAAGTCCTTAATAGAATAGCATTGGGGTTAGATGAATAGGGTTTTACACCTTCCGCTATATGTAGATTAAAAAAGGTAACAAGTTTTCCTTCTTCCATTACCAATATGGCATATCGATCTGGATCCTCGTTTACAAGCTCAATACTTTCCAATGGTGAACCAGTAAATCTTAACTGCTCTTCAGTAATTTGATACTGCATGATTAACTCTTGGTATTTTTCATCATAAAAGCATAGCTCCATCATACTCACCTCAAAATAATATAACAGTATTGATTGAAAACTGTATCGTGTAAACTTTCTCCCTTTCCATTATTCGTTAACCTCGCTTTAATTTCCTTTTCGAAACGCATAAGAAAAAGCGCCTTTTTACAAAAGCGCTTTTTAATACAAGTATTAGTGAATATCTCTTTTCTTAAAGTTCCCGCCTTTAACTTCTGCTACATCATAAACAGTTACAAAAGCACCAGGATCAATTTCTTTGATAATTTCTTTTATCTTACTTTCTTCTAAACGGTTGATAACACAAGTAATTTCCTTGAACAATTCATGTGAATAACCACCGTACGCATCTTTATACGTTGCACTACGACCTAATCGATCTCGAATCGTTTCTACCATTACTTCAGGTTCAGCAGTAATAATTTTGAATGTTTTAGAACCACTTAAACCTTCTTCTACGATATGAATAACCTTAGAAGCTATAAAGTATGCGATCCCTGAAAGAATAGCGCCTTGCAAACCGAACACTGTTGAAACAATAATGAAAACAAATAAGTTTAAAAAGAGAATTAAGTCACTCGTTCCGAAAGGTAACTTTTTAGATAGTAGTACTGCTAACATATCTATACCATCTAACGCACCACCAAAACGTAATGCTAAACCCATACCAAACCCAAGGATAATCCCACCAACAACTGTAACTAAAAGAGTATCTCCCTCAATAATAGCCGGAGTATGATGCATTAACACCGTACCTACTGCTAATGATGCAATCCCTACAACTGAATATATGGCAAAACTTTTCCCTATTTGCTTGTAACCTAACCAAACAAAAGGAACGTTAATAATAGCAATCAAAACCCCTAAAGGTAAATCAAACAATTCCGAACCTACGATACTTAAACCAGTTACCCCACCATCAGACACGTTATTTGGAATTAATACAGCTTCTAATCCGTAGGCCGCAATTAATCCTCCAAGGATAATCATAATTGATTTGGTTAACATTTTTGCTAAATTTGGCTTACGATTCTTTCCTTTGCTCATCTCTTCTCCCCGCTTCGTTCTTCCTTTTTAATTATGTATAATTTCATTTCCAACTATAATTATATAATAGCTTGTCCTATAAACAAAACACATAGCCTAGGAATTTTGATACAGAATGAATTATTCAAAGATGAAAATAAAGCTTTATCTTTTTCATCAATTCAATGTTATATGAAAAAATACTACCGTAACAGCAACCTGTTAATATACGAAATGCACCCAAAATGAGGACATTCGGAGTGCATTTTTATAAATTTAAATCGGAGCTATTGGCCAAAATTGAATAACTCTCTTTTTTGCATAATGCAAAATTGGTTTTTCAGTTTCTGATATTATATTGAGGCTAGAGAGCAAAGTATTTTCATAAAAATCAGCTTCAGCCTTTTCTAAATTCCATGGTTCATGCAGAATATCCGCACGATAAATTACACCTTTTTTATTGACTGTATAGAGGCAATACCTTTCTACTAACCATTCTTCCATTGACCCTTTTTCCGTAGGTTGAGCTGCTGAGAGAGACTTATAATTGCATAGCAATTGTATCCCTGACTTTTTCTCACTCTCGAAAACAATCACATCATTTGGTCGTCTATAATTTATCTTCATATAAGAATATGGCAAACGGAAAAAGCATTTTGCTGCATAGGAGGCTATATAGTTTGCTGCTATTAACTTAAAAAAGTAAACTCCAGGCTTTCCATTTACATTAACGTAAGTTCGGATATTGAAGCCTGGATAAGTAGCCAAGCCTGGAACTGGAGGTAATCCCCTCAAATGCATAGAGCTTGTTAAGTATGGCACAATTGTAATCCAACCAGTGTCATTAAACGTATCTAATGTCAACTCTCGAGGGACCAATTTTTCCAGTACCTTACGTTGTATAGGATAATGTGCAAATAAAACATCATTCCATGTCTGCTTCATTATCCAAGGCAAGTCAATTGTTTGCTTTCGCTTCTGTTTTAGACTACCCACTTCAGTATTAGTTTGCTCTTTCATTTTGTTCGAGTTACCTCCTTTAGTTCAACTCACTACTTCTAGTATGAACTAAACTCCTGGAACCCAACCCGGTCTACCTAGTATATTTTTCCATAGTGGATCTGGGATGGCTAACTCTTCTTGTTTCTCTTTATCAAGCATTGTTACGATCTCATCTTCTTTTCCTTCTGCAATCTTTTGTACCCAATCAGGATCAATCAGTAATTCACGGCCAAGAGCTAATAAAGGAATTCCTGTTTCGAAAGCTTCTCGTGCATCTTCAGCACTGTAGATAGAACCTACCCCAATAAGCGGAACACGGTTATTAATTTTCTCTAATAAATACTCAATACGTGTTTTTGACGTATCTTCAACACCTCTTCTAGCTGTTGAGAAGAATTCAGCCAAGGAGACATGTAAATAATCCAACCCTCTATCAGCTAATACGTCTACTAGTGCTAATGTATCTGCCATCGTAATGCCCTTCTCTTCAGGCTCTTCTGGTGAGAATCGATGTCCGATAATAAATGATGGATCGCCATACTTTTCAACAATACTTTTTACCTTATCAACTACTGCTAATGGGAAGGCCATTCGTTTTTCTAAAGTTCCTCCATAGCGGTCTTCACGTCTATTCGAATGTGCTGAGAAAAATTGCTGAATTAGATAGCCATTTGCCCCGTGAATTTCAACACCATCATAACCTGCTTCTATTGCACGACGAGTTGCTTCCCCATATGCGTCCACTATTTCTTCTACTTCAGCTTCTGTTAAAGGTCTTGGTGTTTTACCCTTCATTCCATTTTGTTCTGCTGGTATATCACTAGCACTTACAATTTCACCATTTGGAACTAATTCAGGAGGTGACATTTTCCCCCCGTGATAGATTTGTAAAATTGCTTTTGCCCCTTGTTCTTTTATAGCAGATGCTACACGCTTTAAGTCAGGAATAAAATCATCACTATAAGATGCGAACTGCCCGTGGAAACCTTGTCCATTAGGAGTCACATGCGTACAAGCCGTAATGACCATACTTACTCCTTTTGAACGACGTGAGTAATATTTAATCTCTGCATCTGTCACGGTACCATCTACATTGGACGACCAGTGCGTCATTGGAGCCATAACAATACGATTCTTTAGTTCGATCCCATTAGGTAATACATAAGATGTAAATAAATCTTTATATTTTTCGTTCATTTTTCTTTCCTCCTCAAACCGATTTACAAAAATCTTTCAAATTAAAACTAAACTTTATTTCCTATATTTAGTTACCAAATAAAAGACCTTCTTTATATACTAAACATACAAATCCAGTTTTATTAAATGATATGCTTTTTAAATGAACTACTTATTTAGTTTTAAACGAAGATGTACTAGAGGAATTGCCTTATTGTCGAGGCGCAAATAGCATTATGGACACTCCAACTAAACAAATAATTGCTCCCATCCAATCATATAGGTCCGGTGTTTTCTTATCGATTCCCCATCCCCATAAAACTGAGAGAATAATAAATACGCCTCCATACGCTGCATAAACCCGTCCGAATGACATAAAGTTTTGAAATGTAGCGATTACACCATATAAGACTAATGCAATTCCTCCACCAATTCCCCAATACAACGGCTTTCCTTCTCTTAACCACAACCAAATTAAATAGCCACCGCCAATCTCGGCAATTCCTGCCAGAATAAATAATGCAAATGTATAGATCACAAAATCACTTCCTCCATAAAATACCCTTACCACAAAATTATAACTTAGACTTCTCTTATACGAATATCGTGATTAACCTTATTCCTTACCCTGCCGTTATTCCAATAGGTATTCTATCCTTGAATTACCAGGCATTTGAGAGCACTTTCTATATTATTATTAGAAGGTGGAGGTGGACAAAGTGATATATACATACCCTGTTATTTTCGCAGTAGAAAATGAACAAACAGAGGATGGCGATTTCCCGGTTTATATTAGAATACCTGACTTGATAGATGCAGGGTTTTCATTTGCTTCATCCGCTGGGCATACCGAGGATGATATCTTAACGATCGCCAGTGATTGTATGAAAATGGCGATTGTAGATGGTCTTCGACGTGACTTACAACTGCCAATAGCATCGAAGCTTCGAGACATCGATTTAAAAAAACATCTTCGTCGATATGACGAGGAACAAATAGAAATAAGAAGTATTGCCGTAGAATGGATTAAGGCTGAGGTGTAACTCTCAGCTTTTTTGTTAGGAATTTTCCATCCTCAATTAGAAGATGAAGGACATGGTTTCACTATGAAATGAAACAAAACAAAATCATTGATTCTTTATTCCGCTTATATATTAAATTAATCCATTGAAATAAGTATTAGAGCCCCTTATTTAGAGAGTTAATCTACAATAAGGGGCTTCTATATACGCTTAAAAGGTTAATTACAGTTTACGTTGTTTAACCATCTTTATTTTTATTTAATCGCCATCCAAATGGTCCATCTATCCTTCTCTATTATTTCCTTCTCATTTGTCATTGATTGATCAATATATGTTATTAATCTTTCTAATTCTTGATTATCCAATTCGTGTAAAATACTTCTTCCAGTTCTTTTTCTTAAGTCCTCAAGTAATTGTTTTTTATGATTGTATACTCTACGAACTTCCCAAAGCTTTACTTCTTTAACCTCTTTAAAGCCCGCTTTTTCGAATCCCTCAATTACCTTTTGGCTATCATGTCTACGATTCTTTTCTTTAAAAATTAATTTTGGAAAGAGTTCAAAAAAGTACCCCCGTATATGGCTTTTATCCCCTTTCAGTAAACAATCCTCAGGAGTTCGATCTTGAATAATTAAGTAACCATTATCCTTCAATATCCTATATGCTTCTTTAAAACAAGAAGCTAAATCGTCTATATGATGAATTAATGCTCTTTCTAAAATTAAGTCATAACAATTACTTTTCAACCCTGTTGCTAGTGCATTTCCTTGCTTAAAACTAATGTTATTATAGTCTTTACAGTTTTCTCTTGCCCCTTCAAGTATTGCTTCTGAGAAATCTAATCCTGTAACATTATTTACCCCTAAATCTGAAAGTGCTTTACAGTAGATTCCTCCACCACAACCAATGTCTAAAGCGTCCGAAATCGCATCAATTGGTACAATTTTTTTTAATACCTCATTCCAAGAACTGTCAGCGTGTCTAGTCGTATACGAATTTTTATTCTCTTTACTATGAAAATCAATTCCCACTTAACATCCCTCGCTTCATTTCTCCGCTTTTTTATTATTTTATAACAAGATACATTTAGGTAAAATTTAACAAATATTATTATTCAACATTAATATTACTTATACCGTAATTATTGACCAAAATCCCTTAAACCTTTTAACAACAAGTTTGTAGGTTTATCTAAAACATCTCCATTTACTATTTTCTTCTTTGTCTGTTTTAACGTCGCTACAATAAGAAAACTAACAATAACGAGTAAAAGCCAGGAACTAACTTTCCCCAAGTGAACGAGGCTCCATGTATGAGTTTGGTTAGGGTATTGCCAGGCGCCGAAAAAAGTTGCGATATTTTCAGCTATCCATATAAAAAATCCTATGAGTACAAAAGAAAGTGCGATTGGCATACGATAACGCTTGCCATTCACCTCATAAGTAACCCACGAGTTCCAAAATACTAAAATTACTAAACCCGATAACCACCAACGAATATCAAGCCAAAAATGATGCGTGAAAAAATTTAAATAAATGGCAAAAGCCAAAGAAACCACTATGAAAAAAGGTGGCCATTTAACTAATACAACGTTCATCCTTCTCCATGCTTGGCAAAGATAACTTGCTACACTTGCGTACATGAATCCACTATACAAAGGCACCCCTAGAAGTTTAGAGTAACCCTCCTCTGGATATGACCAGGAGCCCATATGGACCTTGAATAACTCTAGCCCAAGTCCAATAAGATGGAATAGTGTAATAACCTTTAATTCATCTTTTGTTTCAAGTCCCGAATATACCATCCACCATTGCATGAATAAGCAGATAATAAGCAACCAGTCATACCGCGGTAGCATGGGAAGAGACATAATTTGTGTAATCGCTAAAGAAGCAAAAATAACGACTGGAAATACACAGGATAAAGCTTGAATCCACCCAAAGTATACAAGCTGTTTCATTTTGCTCATAAATAATCCTCCGATATTTTTAATAAATATAAAGTCTAATCCACCTTTTATTGTTTTGCGATATTTTATTATTGAATAATATGACTTTATTATTGTTAGAAAGGTTTCAACAAAATTCTTCCTAGTCATTCCAGATAAATTCGCAATTTTAGAAATACAATAAAACGTATTTTATTAACGTTTTTTCTACTACAATAAATAGAAACCTTCATAAGAGTAAGGTTCAAAGGAGGTAATCATTATGAATAAACCCGCGCATTTAATGGGTGGTTTAACAGCAGGTATAGCAGCGTCTAAATACATAGCTCCAACCATTTCAGAAAATGGAATATTAGTAGGTATAGTTGGAATGGGAGCAGTTCTCTGTGGGGCAATTTTGGGTTCCCTTCTGCCAGATATCGATCATCGTCATAGTTATATCGGTAGAAAGCTCAAGCTAGCTTCTTTCATCATTAGTAAAACATTGGGGCATCGAAGTGTCGTACATGCTCCGATAGTCATCTTTGCTTTTTCAGCAATACTTTACATCTTTTCAAATGGATTAACAGGAACACTCAAAGTACTATCAAATTCTTTTGTTATTGGATTAAGTTTTGGAATGTGGAGTCATCTATTATTAGATATGATGACGAGAAGAGGAATCCCCTTCCTTTATCCTTTCAGTAAGAAGAGTTTTCGAATAGCAAACTTTAGAGGTGGTGGTATTGGCGATACAATTGCTTCAACAGGTTGTATTGTTTTAATTGTTCTAATGTTACTAGATTTCCTTAAATCCAGCTTATAACAAAAACACTCAGAGTCTTCTTATATATCACAAGACTTGAGTGTTTTACTTTATTATTCAAATATTGATATTCCTCATTTACATAAGAAAGTAAAATTGAAAGTAAAGCACAGATTTATCTTTTATGAGATGGATGACAGAAGCATTCTAATAGATGGTCATTCACCATTCCAACCGCTTGCATATACGAATACATAATTGTACTTCCCACAAATTTAAAGCCGTCTTTTTTTAGCTTTTTGCTCATCGCATCACTAATTTCAGTCGTTACGGGAACGTCCTTAATAGACTTCCATTCATTTATGATCGGTTGATGATTCACAAATCCCCATATGTAGTTAGAAAAGGAACCATACTCTTTTTGAATGCGTAAAAAGTTTTGTGCATTAGTGACAACACTTTGTATTTTTAGTTTATTCCGTACGATACCTGGATTTTCTTTTAAGGCTAACAGTTTTTCTTCTGTATATTGAACGATTTTTTCCGCGTCGAACTGATCAAAAGCTTCTCTGTAATTTTCTCTTTTTTGCAATATCGTCCACCAGCTTAAACCAGCTTGTGCCCCTTCTAAACAAAGCATTTCAAACAGTTTTTGATTATCATAAACAGGCACTCCCCATTCTTTATCATGATACTCTATATATAATGGCTCTTTTGTTACCCAATCACATCTAATCATTTATAAACTCCCATCCACTTTTTATTTATCCTCTTAGTGTACAACAACTATTTCAGAATTTAGAAATTCTCAGCCTTTTCATATTTGAAACGAATTAGTAGATTTATAACGGAAAATTCTGTATATTTCAATTGAAGATACTTTAAGGGGGTAATAAAATGAGTGAACTTATAAAAAAACAATATAATGTAACAAGACAAAGAATATCTAGCACATTAGAAGGTCTATCATCAGAACTACTCGACATTGTTCCAGAAGGCTTTAATAATAACATCCACTGGCAAGTTGGACACATTTTAGTAACTGGAGAACTTTTTATGTTCAATGGTCAAAATAATCTCCCAGTCGAATATGCCCAATACTTTAATTCAGGTTCAAAACCAGCTGATTGGAATAAAGACGTCCCTTCAGTTGAAACTATTCTTGAACGATTAGATGAACAACTAAACCGTATTAATTTACTTCCTGAAGAGGCATTTACTTTAGAATTACAACAGCCATTCATTGGAAATAAAACAACTGGCGAACTAGCAGCATTTGGGGCTTTTCATGAGGCCCTACATTTAGGACAAATTCAAACATTGAAAAGACTAATTGAATCATCTCAAACTACACAAGTAAAATAACATCAAGTAAAAATAACCGCCTTTTGCTTAAAATTGCACTAGGCGGTTATTTATTCTTCTTTATTATCCATCACAGGAACACTTATGCTATCCCATTCACAGTTCCTAATTCGACTGGATAATCTCCTCAACTTTTTCCATAACTTGTTTTGCTGTTAAATTAAAACTGATGGCTAACTCCTCAGAAAATAAAGCCGTTACTTGTTCAAGTATCTGTGAATCCTGAGCTGGTAAAGTTTTATCCTCATTTTCTAATTCATACTTTTTTCTCATGATTGTATTTATCATCTGAGCAATCTGTATATGATCCTTTGAATCAATTACTTTTTGATAATGTTGCGTACGTTCGTTCATACGGCTATACCAAACGTCCGGTGGATTTTTAAACGTCTCTAGAATAACCTCTGCTGCTTCTTTCGAAGTAATGGCTGTAATTTTAGAATCCTTTGTTTCTACAGGATGATATAACTTCACTGATGCATCATGATAGGAATACAGGATATAGTACTTTTTTTGTTTTCCGGAAAAAGTTAATTCCTTTATATCTTGGATTACACATACACCATGTACACCATAAAAGACTTTATCTCCAATTAAAAACATTGTTTATCCCCCTTATAATAACCATTTTTTCGTAAGCAGCTACAATTGGTCATAATATAAAGAGCGTATGTGATATCCATCATATACGCTCTTTTGATCAAAAATACCCTATTAAACCCATAGTCTATTTTGTCTTCAACGAGATACTAAAGACTTCCTACTATCTTATGCTCGGACTGTATGTTTCATGCCGAAGCTTGTACTAGCAATCCTAAAATCACTTACCATGTTGACGTAGGCCATTAAAAAAAGAATCCAGAGGGTAGCCTCTAGATTCTTTTTATATGGTTAAGTTTAAAAGTTAATAATGGTGCAGTAACTTTATAAACTAGTTTAGTCGATAGGGCATAGACAATTAGGAATGCTAAAACAAATAAGACGATATAGTTTCCAGTGTCTTCAACCCACTCGTATATTTGAGTCTCTTTAAACGCTCTAATAATAAATAAGTGTAATAGATACACGCATAAAGTTTTACCGCCAATATTCGTAAACCAATATTGCTTTTTAGGTACAAGCGATAAAAATATATACGTTGCTACAAACATAAGTACATATACTAATAATCTACTTATCATTCCTGATTCGATAATAACATAATGTATATCCTCATATGGAATTCTACCTAAGAGCCATTCTTTCCATCGTACATCCCCATATTGATAAACAACTAATACGATACCTATACCTAATATACTTGCTACAAGCATATTCCACTTATTTTTCATCTTCACAAAATTTTCGCGATTCAAGTGATAGCCCAATAAAAAGAATGGGAAGAAGAAAAATGTTCTAGCTAAAGATAAACACTCATTAACTTCACTAAAATATCCAACGGTTAATGATAGAATAATTGATACTAATACCATCATTTTATGTCGACTAAATGCCCATAGCATAAATTTCCATATTGCCATACTCAATAAAAACCATAATGCATAACGTGGCTCTAGTAAATCGAAAGTAACATTGTCATCAAATACATTCTTATAATAAAATGTATAGATTATTTGAAACACTAAATATGGAAATAGCAATGTCTTTGCTATCTTTTTTAAATCTTTTACACCTTTAATCGTTCTAGAAAAATGCCCCGAGATTAAAATAAACGCAGGCATATGAAAGAAATAAATTACTATATATAAAGTATCTATATAATGGTTTTCATTCAGATAACCAGACATTAAATGTCCTAATACAACTAAGTAAATTAAAATTGCTTTTGCGTTATCAAAATATGCACTTCTATTCATGATATCTTCCTTTCAAATAACTATTGTAACATAGAAATTCTGAAATTCTTGATTCCATTTTTTTCTTCTACAATCAGTTCTATTTTTATCTTTTCCCTCACCTTATCCTTTATTTTATATAACTTCCCAATTTCTCAAAGAGTAAATCCCCAATTAACCCAATGTATAATACCCTATTTTCATACAGTAATAAACATTAATTTTAATATAATAATTAATTGTATTTTCATACTTTTTAGTAATATAAGTTACAAAAAATCCTTATTTAATCTAGCCGCTTTTACGTGGACGAACTAGTCCAAAAAAAGGTTGCATTGCTTTTACTATTGAATACTAAAAGTAGCTTGTAAAAATAATTTTTCAAAATCGAGTAGGAGGCTAGCCATTAGTTGGCTAGCCGACCTCTCACACCACCGTACGTACGGTTCCGTATACGGCGGTTCGAAAGTTTTATGGTTTTTCATTTATTTGAACGAGGCTTTTTAAATTGAGCTTCGCCCAATATTTATTATTTAGGGCTCTATTTACAATGGGGTTGTTTGAGGAATGCCAATAACCTTTTCTGGTATTTGCCATTTTGAAGGCAT
>Ga0182747_1002555_pt1 | contig 12734 bp, 13 predicted proteins | sample eDN3rd30CBELigBY_FD_128526 | JGI IMG/M metagenome (GOLD analysis project Ga0182747, IMG submission 128526) | Enriched backyard soil microbial communities from Emeryville, California, USA - eDNA 3rd pass 30_C BE-Lig BY (version 2) (version 2) | ecosystem: Environmental > Terrestrial > Soil >...
CCGCCTGCGAAGATTGGGGTAGCGCCGCTGCCGCGAAGGCGGCAAGACAAGGCTGCCCGGCCACCGGGAGGTGATAGACCTCCGAGCCCGACGCCCGGGCTGGGAAGGTGGTCGCGGCGGTGCGTCTCTTCGATTTCTCCTCGTGGCACAGCATCGGTGCGACGCTGCTAAGCCTCGCGCTCTTCACGCTGATCGGCGTCGGCATCCGGCTGATGGTCATGCAGACCATCCAGCAGCGCCGCGAGCGGATGAACCGCCAGATCAACGAGCGGCTGCGGACGCTGATCGCCGCCTACAAGACGCTGGGCGGGTCGTTCACCGGCGACCTGATGGTCGATCCGCGGCATTTGCGCGACCTGCGCCGCGCCGCGCAGGCGGAAGCCCCCGACGCGGAACCGGTGCTCGACCTGCCGCGCGGCGGCGGCGAGGAATCCGACCGGGCACGGCGCATCCGCGACGCGGTCGAAGCGGCGCTGTCCGACATCATCCTGCTCGGCACCGAGGAGCAGGTGCGTCTCGCGAGCCGCGCGGCGCAGGAATTGGTCGAGGGGCGGCCGGTGCACACCCATGCGCTCGTCGTGGCGCTGCGCGATTTCATCCGCAAGGCGCTCGATCTCGACCCGGTGCCCGCCGACGCCGCGATCCCGCTTCAGGGGCCGACGCGCCCGGCAAGCTCGGGCGGCAAGGGCGGCGGGGCGAAGGGCGGCGAGGGCGGCAGCGGCGGTGGCCGGGGCGGCGGCGGAGGCGGAGGCGGCGGAATGGGCATGGCCGGCGGCGTGGGGCTCGCTGGCGGCGTGGGGCTGGCGCATGGCACGGCCTCGGGGGGCACCGAAACCGATGCCGCCGACAGCCCGCCCCCATGAAGCATTAGCATGGGGCCGCGACCTGCGCTAAGGCGCGCGGCATGACCGCGACCCGCTTCTTTTCCGACAACGCCGCCGCCGTCCACCCCGCGGTGATGGAGGCGATCGCCGCCGCGAACCATGTCGACACCGCCTATGACGGCGACGCGCTCAGCCAGTCGCTCGACGCCGCCTTTTCGGAGCTGTTCGAGACGAGCTGCGAGGTCGTGTGGATTCCGACGGGGACGGCCGCGAACAGCATCATCCTCGCCCATTTCGTGCGCCCGTGGCAGGGCATCCTCTGTCACGAGGAAGCGCATATCGAGGTCGACGAATGCGGCGCTCCGACCTTCTATTCGGGCGGTGCCAAGCCCATGCTTCTGCCGGGGCGCGGCGCGAAGGTCGACGCGGATGCGCTCCGCCGGCGGATCGCGGGCATCCGCAAGGACGTGCATCAGGTCCAGCCGGCGGCGATCAGCATCACCAACGCGACCGAATATGGTCTCGCGTGGCGCCCGGACGAGATCGGGGCGATCGGCGAGATCGCCCGCGCCGAGGGGATGAAGCTGCACATGGACGGCGCGCGCTTCGCCAACGCCGTCGCCTTCCTCGGCTGCGCGCCCGCCGATGTGACGTGGCGCGCAGGGGTCGACGCGCTGTCGTTCGGCTTTACCAAGAACGGCGCGATGATGGCCGAGGCGCTGGTCTTTTTCGGCGGCAGCGGCGGCGCGGGGGTGCGCGAGCTCAAGAAGCGCGGCGGCCACCTGCTCAGCAAGGGACGCTTCGTCGCGGCGCAGATCCGCGCGATGCTGACGGACGATCTGTGGCTCGCCAATGCGCGCGCGGCCAACGCCGGCGCGGCGGCGCTCGCCGCGGCATGCGGCGACCGGCTGATGTATCCGGTCGAGGCGAACGAGCTGTTCGTCCGGCTGACCGCCGACGAGGCGGCGCGGCTGCGCGGCGCGGGCTATGATTTCTACGACTGGGGCGAAGGCGCGGCGCGGCTCGTCGTCAGCTGGGACCAGGATGCCGCCGCCGTCGCGCCGCTCGCGGCGGCGATCGCGGCGCTATGAGCGAGGCGCAGCCGACGCTGCTCACCCCGCGGGTCCTCATCCCCTTCGCGCTCGTGACGCTGATCTGGGGATCGACCTGGATCGTGATCACCGGGCAACTCGGCACCGTCCCGCCAAGCTGGTCGGTGACCTATCGCTTTACGGTAGCGGCGCTCGCGATGTTTGCCTTTGCCGCGCTGCGGCGCGAACGGCTGGCGCTCGATGCGCGCGCTTTCGCTTTCGCGGCGGTCCTGGGCGTGGCGCAATTCACCTTCAATTTCAATTTCGTCTACCGCGCCGAACAGCATATCACCTCGGGATTGGTCGCGGTGCTGTTCGCGTTGCTGATCGTACCCAATACGCTGCTCGGCCGCGCCTTTCTCAAGACCCCGCTCGCGGGCCGCTTTCTGTTGGGCGGGGTCATCGCGATCGCGGGGGTCGCGATGATGATCGTCCACGAATATCGCGCCGCGGCGCTCGGGCCCGAGGCGGTCCTCGCCGGCACCGCCTTCACCCTCGCGGGGGTGCTCAGCGCATCGACCGCGAACGTCATGCAGGGAACCTCGCTCGCGCGGGCGCAGTCGATGGTGGTGATGATCGCGTGGGCGATGCTGTTCGGCGCGCTCGCCGACGGCGCCTTTGCGTGGATCACCACCGGGCGGCCGGTGATCGAGGCGAACTTCGTCTATCTTGGCGGCGTGCTCTATCTCGGCTTTGTCGCGAGCGCGCTGGCCTTTCCGCTCTATTTCAACGTCATCCGTGCGGTCGGACCGGGACAGGCCGCGTGGTCCGGGGTGCTCGTCCCGATCATCGCGATGGGCTTTTCGACCATATTCGAGGGCTATCGCTGGGCGCCGCTGTCGATCGCGGGCGGCGCGGTGGCGCTCGTCGGGCTGGTGATTGCGGTGGCGAAGCGGCCCGAGCGGCCCTCGGTCAGCGGCAATATGGTATCGGTGCCCTGTGAGGAGCCCGTCGAGGATTAGCCCGCGCTGATCCGCTCGATGTCGGCGCCGACCGCCTGCAGCTTTTCCTCCAGCCGCTCATAGCCGCGGTCGAGGTGATAGACGCGGTTGACCTCGGTCTGCCCTTCGGCGGCGAGGCCGGCGATGATCAGGCTCATCGAGGCGCGCAGGTCGGTCGCCATAACCGGGGCGCCGACCAGCCGGTCGACGCCGCGCACCACCGCGCTGCGGCCGCGCACGTCGATGTCGCAGCCCATGCGCGCGAGTTCGGGGACGTGCATGTAACGGTTCTCGAAGATCGTCTCGGTGAACAGCGACGCGCCGGTGCCGAGCGTCGCCATCGCCATGAACTGCGCCTGCATGTCGGTCGCGAAGCCGGGGTAGGGCGCAGTCGAAAGCGTGACCGGCTGGGCGCGGCCCGCCATGGCGACGCGGATGCCGGCCTTGGTCTCCTCGACCGTCGCGCCCGCCTCGCGCAGCGCGGCGAGCGTCGCTTCCATTTCGGTCGCCTTCGCGCCGACCAGCTCGACGTCGCCTTCAGTGATCACCGCGGCGCAGGCATAGCTCCCAGCCTCGATGCGGTCGGCCATCACGCGATAGGTCGCGCCATGCAGCCGGTCGACGCCCTCGATCGTCAGCGTCTCGGTGCCGATGCCGTCGATCTGCGCGCCCATCGCGACGAGGCAGTTGCAGAGGTCGACGATCTCGGGCTCGCGCGCCGCATTCTCGAGCACGCAGGTCCCCTTGGCGAGCACCGCGGCCATCAGCGCATTCTCGGTCGCGCCGACCGACACGACGGGAAAGGTGAACTTGCCGCCGGGCAGGCGACCGCCGCCGGGGGCGCTGGCCTTCACATAGCCCGAGGCGAGCTCGATCTCCGCGCCGAAGGCTTCCAATGCCTTCAGGTGAAGGTCGATCGGGCGGTTGCCGATCGCGCAGCCGCCGGGGAGGCTGACCGTCGCTTCGCCCGCGCGCGCGAGCAGCGGGCCGAGGACGAGGATCGAAGCGCGCATCTTGCGCACGATGTCATAGGGCGCGACGGTCGAGGTCAGCGTCGTCGTCCGCGCGGTCATCACCCGCCCGAAATCCTCGGGCCGCGATCCCTCGATCGTCGTCGAGCAGCCGAGCTGGTTCAGAAGGTGGCCGAAACCGTCGACATCGGCGAGCCGCGGCAGGTTGCGCAAGGTCAGCGGCTCGTCGGTGAGCAGCGCGCAGGGCAGCAGCGTGAGAGCGGCATTCTTGGCGCCGGAAATGGGGATACGGCCCTTGAGTCGCTGGCCGCCGCGAATGACGATCTGATCCATCGGGTGTCTTTAGCGGATGCACGGGGCCGCGCAAGCGGCGCCGTGGCGCACCCGCCGGGCATCAGCCGAGTTCCACCGTCCGCGTGACGCCGATCGCCTCCAGAAACGCCCCGTCGTGGCTGACGACGAGCAGCGCGCCGTCATAGGCCGCGAGCCCGGCCTCGACCGCGGATAGCGAGTCGAGGTCGAGATGGTTGGTCGGCTCGTCGAGGATCAGCAATTGCGGCGGTGCCGGCGCGCCGAGCGTGCAGGCGAGCCCCGCGCGCAGCATCTGGCCGCCGCTCAGCGTGCCGGCGACGCGGTCGGCCGCCTCGGCGCGAAAGCCGAAGCGCGCGAGCGCGGCGCGGCACTGGTTGTTCGTGGTCCCCGGATTGAGCCGCGCGAAATTCTCCGCGATCGAACCGGCGGGGTCGAGCAGCGACACGCGCTGGTCGAAGAAGGCGAAGGGCATCGGCGTCCGGACGCTGCCCTGCCACGGTTCGAGCGTCCCCGCGACGAGCGCGAGCAGCGTCGATTTGCCCGAACCATTGGGGCCGGCGAGCGCGATGCGTTCGGGACCGGTGATCGTCAGCGACAGGTCGCGAATGATCGGCCGGCCGCGAACGTGCCCTGCGGTGACGCCGACGAATTCGAGCACGGTGCGCGACGCGGGCAGGCCGCTCGACGGCAGCGCGACCGCGAGCGGGTCGACGATCTCGACGCGGCGGCGCGCCTCCGCGAGCTGCGTCTCGGCGGCTTCCCGCTGGCGATCGGCGAGGCGACTGCCGGCGGCGCGGCTTTCCTCCGCGCGGCGCTTGCGGGCGCCGATCAGGATGTTCGGCAGGCCGCCGCGCGCCGCCTTCCGCCGCCCGCCCGCGTCGCGCCGGTCCTGCCGCTCGCTCGCCGCCTGTGCCTGGCGCCGCGCCTGGTCGACGCCCTTTTCGGCGCTCGCGAGCCGGGCTTCGACCGCCGCCTGTTCGGCCTCCTTGCGCGCGCGATACGCACTCCAGCCGCCGCCGGTGCGCGCGGCGCCGAGCGTCGTCAGCTCGACGATCGCGTCCATGTCCTCGAGCAGCTCGCGGTCGTGACTGACGACGAGCGCGCCGCCGCGCCATCCGGCGAGCAGGTCGCGCACCGCGGCGCGGCCATCGCGATCGAGATTGTTGGTCGGCTCGTCGAGCAGCAGGAAATCGGGTGCCGCGAAGATCGCCCCGGCGAGCGCGGCGCGCGTGCGCTGGCCGCCCGACAAGGCGGCGAGCGGCGTGTCGGGCGAAAGCGGCAAGCGGGTCTTCGCGAGCGCCTCCTCGATGCGCGCGTCGAGCGTCCAATCGGCCTCGGCGATTTCGTCGGCGGTGGCGTCGCCCGCTTCGGCCTTGCGGAGGAGCGCAAGCGCCGCGCGCGCGCCGAACAGGTCGGCGATCGTCTCGTCCTCGCCCACCTGCACCGTCTGGCGCAGCATCGCGGCGCTGCCCTCGACGGCGATGCTGCCCGAGGCGGGGGAAATCTCGCCCGCGATCAGGCGCAGCAGCGTCGATTTGCCGACGCCGTTGCGCCCGACGATGCCGATGCGTTCGCGCGGGAGCTGGAGGTCGAGGTCGGTGAAGACGGCGCGGCCGTCAGGGGTGGACCAGCGAAGATGGGTGATGGTGATCGAGGACATGGACAAGGGCTTTCCTGGCGGCAAGGCGGGTGGGCGTTGCGGTCAGCCTGTTGTCCATGACGGGGTCACTCCGGTTCGATCGAGCCCCTAATCTAGGGATTGCGGCGGAGCGACGCAACCGGGGACGGGTCCCTATAGCCAGCCGATGCTCTTGAAGCGCCAGTAAAGGAGGCCGCAGATGCCGCCCATCAGCGCGAGCGCGAAGGGGTAGCCGAAGGTCCAGCCGAGCTCGGGCATATGTTCGAAATTCATTCCGTAGATGCCGGCAATCGCGGTCGGGACGGCGAGGATCGCGGCCCAGGCGGCGAGCTGGCGGGTGATGACGCCCTGGCGTTGCTGTTCGAGAAGGCCATTGGTCTCTATCACGCTCGCGGCGATGTCGCGCAGCCCCGTCAGGCGGAATTCGGCGCGCTGGACATGGTCCCATACGTCGCGGAAGAAGGGGCGGACCGGATCGTCGATGCACGGCAGCGGCGTCGTCGCGAGCTTCCACGTCACATCCTTCATCAGCCCGGCGAGCCGCTGGAAGCGGATGATCTCGTGCCGCTGGGCATAGAGGTGGCGGATTTCGTCGGCATCGAGCGGCGTATCCATCACGCTTTCCTCGAGGAGGAGCATCCGGTCCTCGATCGCGTCGATCACCGGGAAATAGCCGTCGACGATGAAGTCGAGCACCGCGTGGAGGACGTAATCGGGGCCGTGGCCGAGCAGCGTCGGCGAGGCTTCGAGCCGCGCGCGCACCTCGGCATGGCCGCGCGCCGAGCCGTGGCGGACGCTGACGATGAAATGGCGGCCGAGGAAGAAGGCGGTCTCTCCGGGCTGGATCGTATCGGCGTCGAGATTGGCGGTGCGCGCGATGACGAAGAGCTGGTCGCCATAGACGTCGGCCTTGGGGAGCTGGTTCGCCTTCAGCGCGTCCTCGACCGCGAGTGGGTGCAGGCCGAAGCGCGCCGCGATGCCCTGCAGTTCGGCCTCGGTGGGCTCGTAGAGGCCGAGCCAGAAGAAATCACCCTCGGCGCACTGGTCGGGGATCGCCTCTTCGGGGCCGATGTCGCGCACCAGCTTGCCTTGGTTGTAGAGTCGGGCGGCCATGATCGGCATCGGCGGGCATCCTGCAGGGTCGGCGCGAGCATAGTCGCGGACGGGGTCGCCGCAAGGCCGGTCAGAGCATGATGCGATAGACGAGGAAGCCCGAGCGTTCGGCGATCGCGTCGTAGAGGCGGCGCGCGGTGTGGTTGGTCTCGTGCGTCTGCCAATAGACGCGTGCCGCGCCCACCTCGCGCGCTTCCTCTGCGACGCGCAGGATCAGCGCCGAGGCGATGCCGCGCCCGCGCGCCGCTTCGGCGGTGAACAGGTCCTGCAGGTAGCAGATGTCGGCGATCGAGGTGGTGCTGCGGTGATAGAGATAATGGACGAGGCCGAGAAGCTCACCCTCCGCTTCGGCGACGAGCGCGTGGACCGGCTGGTCGGGGTCGAAGAAGCGCACCCAGGTCGCCGATGTGACGTCGGAAGGGAGCGCGGTGGTGCCGCTGCGGCCGTAGAATTCATTATAGCCCTGCCACAGCGGCAGCCAGCGGTCGAAATCGCCCTGCACGGGTGCGCGGATCAGGAGGTCGGTGGGCATTTCAGCGGGCGGGGCGCCGCGTGTCGACGGCGATCCAATTATCCTCCCACGTCGCGCCGCCGTCGGCCGAATAGGCCTGTTCGAAGCGCGCCTCGTCGGCCGAGACGCGGGTGATGACGAAGCGGACGAGGATGACGCGGCCATCGAGCCGGTCCTGCCCGTAGAACAGGCCGCGGCCCGCCGCGTCGAACCCGCCATAGACGGGCGCGGTGAGCTCGCCGCCGCCCGCGCTCGCATAATTGAGGCTCCACTGGCCGGTCTTGGGGTTGAAAAGCCGCAGCGAGCCGCCTTCGATCGTTCCCGCGTCGCCCGACACCGCGAGATCGACGAAATTGGCGCGGCCGTCCATCAATGGGCGCACGATGCTGGTGCCGCGATATTCGGCCCAGTCGGGCGCGGTTCCGGAGAGCGGATTGCGGCGCACCTTCACCACCGTGGTCCATGTCCCGATCTCCCAGTCGAACGCGGAGGCGCCGGCTGGCGCGGTGGCCTCGCTCCGGGCCGGCTCGGCGACAACCGGCGCGGCGGAGAGCGCGAGCGCGGCGCTTAGGAACAGGGTGCGGACGATCATGGGTCTTCCTTTGCCGGACGGGCTTCGTGCGTCTCATAGTGGCGCAGCGCGGACAGGCTGTCCAATCGGGAAATGCGCGGGATGGTCATGGCGACCGATGCTTTCGCGCGCCTCTTGCTCCGTTCGCCAATCCGGTATAGAGCGACCGTCAATGTCCGGCCGCCCCGCGAGGGGCGGCCCTTATTATTTCCGCTTGGAGAAACCCAGCCATGGCCAACGCCAATCCGACCCCGCTGATGCCGCACGCGACCGCCGCCTGGCTGGTCGACAACACCGGCCTGACCTTCCCCCAGATCGCCGAATTCTGCGGCATCCACATCCTCGAGGTGCAGGCGATCGCCGACGAGACCGCGGCGACCAAATATACCGGCCGCGATCCCGTCCGCGCGCACGAACTGTCGATGGAAGAGATCGAGAAGGGCCAGAAGGACCCCGACTACAAGCTCAAGATGAGCGTGCAGGGGCAGGACACGATCCGTCGCACCCGCGGCCCACGCTATACTCCGGTCAGCAAGCGCCAGGACAAGCCCGACGGCATCGCCTGGATCCTGAAGAACCACCCCGAGGTGTCGGACGGCGCGATCGGCAAGCTGATCGGCACGACGCGCAACACGATCGGCGCGATCCGCGACCGCAGCCACTGGAACAGCGCCAACATCGTGCCCAAGGATCCGGTAACGCTCGGCCTTTGCTCGCAGCGCGAACTCGACGCGCTCGTCGCCAAGGCGGCGAAGAAGGCCGGGATCAAGGCGCCCGAAGACAGCCGCTTCGAGGGCGACCGCGAGGCGCTGATCGAAGAACTGCGCGCCGAACGCACCGCCGCCGCCGAAGCGCGCGCCGCCGAGGAAGCCGAAGCCGGCAACGAAGCCTGAGGCGTGGCGAGCGCCGGTGAAGACGACGGCATTCCGGCGGCCAGCGGCTCGCCGGACGCCTCGCTGACGCAGGACGACAGCTTCACCGCGACGAGCCACGCGGGGCTCACCTATCCGTGGGGCGAGGCTGCGCCGGAGGCGGGCGAGACGATTCGCATCGCGAACGGGATCCGCTGGGCACGCATCCCGATGCCGGGCTCGCTCGGGCATATCAACAGCTGGCTGCTCGATGATGCGGACGGAATCGCCGTCGTCGATACCGGCATCTGCCTGACTTTATGCTCGGATGCCTGGAAGGCGCTCTATGCGGGCGCGCTCAAGGATGCGCGGATCACGCGCGTCATCGGCACCCACCTCCACCCCGACCATATCGGACTCGCGGGCTGGATCACGAAAAAACATGGCGTGAAGCTGTGGATGACGCGCGGTGAGATGCTGACCGCGCGCGCGATCGTCGCCGATTCGAGCGACAGCGCGCCCGACGAGGTCATCGCCCAGTCGCGCGCCGCCGGCTGGGACGAGGCGGCGCTTGAGGCGCAGAAGGCGCGCGGCTGGAACATGTTCCAGCGCATGATCTTTCCGCTGCCGCGCAGCTATGTGCGGATGCAGGACGGCGACCGCATCGACATGGGCGCGCACCAGTGGCGCGTCGTCACCGGTTCGGGCCACAGCCCCGAACATGCGTGCCTGTGGAACGAGCGCGAGGGCGTGCTCGTGTCGGGCGATCAGGTGCTGCCGCGGATCAGCTCGAACGTGTCGGTCAACATCACCGAACCCGACGCCGATCCGCTGGGCGAATGGCTCGCGTCGATCGACAAGCTGCTCGGCGTCATTCCCCCCGACGTGATCACCTGCCCCGCGCACGGCGAGCCGTTCAAGGGGCTGCACGTCCGCCTGACGGCGCTGCGCGACGAGCACCGCATGCGGCTCTACAAGCTCGCCGAAGCGATCGCCGAGACGCCGATGCGCGCGGTCGACTGCTTTCCGCTGCTCTTCAACCGCCCGATCGGCGAGCACAATCAGGGCCTCGCGACCGGTGAGGCGCTCGCGCATCTGAAGCGGCTCGAGATCGAAGGGCGGGTGCGCAAGGAAGATCGCGACGGCGTGTGGTGGTACCACGGCGTGGCGTGACCATATCAGCCGTCGATTCTTCCCCTCAATCCCCCCGATGCGTCACCCAGCTGAACGCCAGGGCGTTGAAGATGGTGTAGAGGCCGTAGAGCAGCAGCCCGGTGAACCAGTTGCGCGTCGCGATCGCCATCGCGCCGACGAGCAGCAGGAATTCGAAGACATAGGTGATATGCGGCCCGACCCGATCGGCGAGCGGCTTCACCATCTGCTGCACCAGCGGGTCGTCGCTCTCCATGAAGGCGCGGTGCATCGCGAAATTGCCGACGCCGGCGCAGAAGATGGCGAGGATCGCGATCAGCATAGGATTGCAAATGGGGCCTTATCACTGGAAATGCCAGCGCGTTTGCGGTTATGGGGGGATGAAGGGAGGCGAAGCCCTTTATCCCGATCGAAAATCCTGCCCTCTTTTCCCCCGGAGAAGGACCCGTTCGATGAGACAATCCGCGCGCCTTGCGGCCGCCACGCTCCTGATTGCCGCCGGCGTCCAGCCGGCACGCGCCGCCGTGCCCGAACTGGCGCTTCCCTCGATTATCGTCCCGATGGCGGTATCGACGGTGGAGTCCCAACCGATCCCGCTACCCGACCCGGTGCGCGCGATGATCGAGGCGGCGATCGCAAGCGGCGAGCGCAAGGATGTCGAAACCGTGATCGCCCTGGCCAAGGCGACGAATCCGCGCTCGCTGGCCGATATCGACGCGATCCTCGCCGCTTGGCAGGCGCAGGGCAAGGGTGAGCCGGAGCCCGACCCGATCCGCCAGATGCTCGCTGCGGCGATGGCGAGCAAGAAGGATGGCGACGTCGAGGCGGTGGGCGCGCTCGCGAAGAAGACCAGTCCCGACCGGGTCGCCGACATCGATGCGTTGCTGACCGATTATCGCGCGAAGCGCGCCGCCGAAAAGAGGGCGGCGGCCGACGCCGCGCGCGCCAAGCTCGCGGCCTCGAAATTCTGGGAGAACTGGAAGGGCGAGGGGCAGATCGGCGCATCGCACAGCAGCGGCAACACCGATTCGGTCGGGCTCAGCCTGGGCATCGCGCTCAACCGCAAGGGCATCGACTGGAGCCACCGGCTGCGCGCGCAGGGCGATTATCAGCGCACCAACGGCCGCACGACGGTCGAGAAATTCCTCGCCGAATATGAACCGCAGGCTCGCATCGGCGACCGCGCCTTCGCCTTCGGGCTCGGGCGGTGGGAGCGCGACCGGATGGCGGGCTATGACGCGCGCTGGAACGTTTCGGGCGGGCTCGGATACAAGGTCATCGCGAAGAAGGACCTGACCCTCAACCTGAAGGCCGGGCCGGCATGGCGCCAGACCGATCTCGTCTATGGCGACACCGAAAGCGAACTCACCGGGCTCGCGGCGCTCGATCTCGGCTGGAAATTGTCGCCGACGCTCAGCCTGTCGCAGGTCGCCTCGACGATCGTCGGCGAACGGACGACGACGACCAGCTCGCTGACCGCGCTCAACGCCAAATTGTCGGGTGCGCTGTCGGCGCGCGTCTCCTATTCGGCCGAGCTCGACAGCCATCCGCCCGCCGGGGTCGAGAATCTCGACACGCTGACGCGCTTCACGCTGGTTTACGGCTTCTAGTCCAGCGCCTGGGTGCCGCCGATTTCCTGCCCCTCGGCGAGCAGGCCGGCGCCGGGGACGTGGTTGAATTCGATCCGGATGCCGTCGGGGTCCTCGAACAGGATCGAATAATAGCCGGGCGCCCAGGGTTCTTCCTGCGGGCCGTGGACGAAGACGATGTCGCCCCGGTCCTTCAGAAAGGCATGAATGCGGTCGACCGCGGCGCGGTCGCGCAGGCGGAAGCAGGCGTGGTGGAGCCCCGGCGCGCCCTGATCGAAGCGCTTGCCGGCATGTTCCGGGCTCCCGGTGCGGATGCCGATAGCGGTGCGGCCGCCGACGCCATAGAGCATCGCGTCATTGTCGAGCACGACCTTGAGGTCGAGATAGCGGATGACGTCGCGCCAAAAGGCAGTCGAGCGCGCGAAATCCCCTGCGGTCAGGATGACGTGCGCGACGCCGTTGAGGTCGGACATGGCTCAGGCCTTCTCCAGCAGCCCCTCGTCCCGGATCCGCTTCTGCCAGACGAGCGGCGCGTTGACGTGGACGTTCTGGCCTTCGCTGTCGACCGCGACAGTGACGGGGAAATCCTTGACCTCGAATTCGTAGATCGCCTCCATGCCGAGGTCGGCGAAACCGACGACCTGGCTTCCTTTAATGGCGCGCGCGACCAGATAGGCGGCGCCGCCGACCGCCATCAGATAGGCGCTCTTGTGCTTGGCGATCGCCTGCGTCGCGGCGGGGCCGCGCTCGGCCTTGCCGACGCAGGCGAGCAGGCCCTGTTCGAGCATCATGTCCATGAACTTGTCCATCCGCGTCGCGGTCGTCGGGCCCGCGGGGCCGACGATCTCCTCGCCGACCGGATCGACGGGGCCGACATAATAGATGACGCGGCCCTTGAACGCGACGGGCAGCTCCTCTCCTCGCGCGAGCATGTCGGCGATGCGCTTGTGCGCCGCGTCGCGGCCGGTGAGCATCTTGCCATTGAGCAGGATGCGGTCGCCCTGCTTCCAGCTCGCGACGACTTCGGGCGTCAGCGTGTCGAGGTCGACGCGCTTCGCCGCGCTGTCGGGCGCCCAGTCGATCTGCGGATAGTCGGCAAGTACCGGCGGTTCGAGGAAGGCCGGGCCACTGCCGTCGAGCGTCACATGCGCGTGGCGCGTCGCGGCGCA
>Ga0182747_1002560_pt1 | contig 12717 bp, 14 predicted proteins | sample eDN3rd30CBELigBY_FD_128526 | JGI IMG/M metagenome (GOLD analysis project Ga0182747, IMG submission 128526) | Enriched backyard soil microbial communities from Emeryville, California, USA - eDNA 3rd pass 30_C BE-Lig BY (version 2) (version 2) | ecosystem: Environmental > Terrestrial > Soil >...
CCGCACTCGCGACGCTCGCGGTCAACGAGGAATTGCAGATCCATCGCAATGCGGCGCTGCAGGGCGAGCGGCTCCTGACCGGCCTGCGGGCCTTGCAGGACAAGCATTCGGTGGTCGGCAACGTGCGCGGCAAGGGATTGATGGCCTGCGTGGAACTGGTTTCGGACCGTCGGACCAAGACGCCGGTCGACAAGAAAACGATGGCGCGCGTCGCCGACAAAGCATTCGATGCGGGCGCGATGATCCGCGTGTCCTCCAACAACGTGATCTTGTCGCCGCCGTTGGTACTGGAAGCGGCGCACGTGGACACCATCGTGGCTGCCATCGATGCCGGGCTGGCCGCCGCTTGAGGGGGCAGCCATTTCCGTAACGAGAGTCCCGACGATTGCCGACAACCGGCCGCATCTGCGCGAACAGCCTGTAGCGCGCCCAGGTTGGTTGCTGGCAGAATCGGCTCGGTCACGTCAGCAGGAAAGCGCAGGATGGCCGGGACAATCGGCGATCCCGGACACCCCATGACAACAACCAAGCGCTCAACCCGGCCTCGCAGCGCGCAACGAACTTCCCAGAAAGACATCCATCTGCGCGATCTGTCGCGCTCGCTGCCGCTGGCACTGATGCGGGCACGCGAAGCGGTCATGCAGTATTTCCGGCCGCACCATCGGCAGCATGGCGTAACGGAACAGCAGTGGCGCGTGCTGCGCGTTCTGTACAGGAGCGGTGAGCTCGAGACTGCCGAACTGGCGCGCCAATCGCTGCTGCTGGCGCCGAGCCTGTCGCGAATCCTGCGTGACCTGGAAGCCACCCGCATGATCACCCGCCGCACGGTCGCGAGCGATCTGCGCCGCAGTGTCATCTCGATCACACCCGCCGGTCTGGCGCTGCTGGCCAAGGTGGCGCCGCTTTCCGAAGCCAGCTTCGCCGAGATCACGGCACGTTACGGCGAAGTCCGCCTCAACCAGCTGTTCAAGAAGCTGACCGAGCTGGAAGAGGCACTCAAGCGGCCGAATGGCGCAACGGGCCGACAGGCCGATGCCCCCGCGCGCAACAGGCGCAACGGCAAGTCGCGATAATCTCTTCGCCTCGATACCGATCCCCGTTCGATGCCTGCCTCCGTTCGCAGGCGAACTCCTTCGTCACCGCACCCAGCCTGCCCGCAGGCCCACTCGCCACTGGATTGCATGGCTCCAGCCGGGCCACAGGCATGACGCCGCCGCAGTCGCCCTCCCCTGCGTTCTTCCATATGCTACGCGTGTTAAATAAATCCCGGCGATGACGGACGCTCGACGTCGCCTCGCCGGTCGGCGGACATCAGGGGAGCACACCAATGAAGAAACTGGGAAGCGGCGCGGCCGGCGCGGTCATGCCAGCAGGGCGTGGACTGGCCTTGGCACTGGCAGCGCTGACGCTGGTCGGCGTTCACGGCACTACGCAGGCACAAGAGCGGCCGGCCAGCTATGCGCAGGAAACACGGCAGTTCATTGCCTATGACGCACCGCTGATTGCCTTGACGCACGTACGCGTCATCGACGGCACCGGCGCCGCGGCGGCGGAGGATCGTACCGTGGTACTGCGCGACGGCCGCATCGAAGCCATCGGCCCGACCGACAAGACAAAAATTCCGAAGGGCGCGCAGGTTCTGGAGCGGCGCGGCTACACGGTATTCCCCGGCCTCGTCGGCATGCACGATCATCTCTTCGACGTGCCACCGCGCGGCGACTGGAACACCTGGGCTTTCCTGCCCGCACCGTTCACGGCGCCGAAGCTGTACCTGGCGCACGGCGTCACCAGCATCCGCACCACCGGCTCGGTCGCATTCAACCTCGACCTGGGCGTCAAGCGCGCGATCGATGCGGGCAAAGCGCCAGGACCGCGCATCAATGTCACGGCCCCTTTCCTGGTGGATGAGAGCGCCGCCGGCAGCATGTACTGGGGCGTGAAGGGCCCCGAGGGGGCCCGCGAGTTCGTGCGGTTCTACGCCGCGGCCGGCGCACAATCCATCAAGGTCTACCAGTGGCTGACGCGCGAAGAGCTGACCGCCACCATCGACGAGGCGCATCGCCTGGGGCTCAAGGTAACGGGCCACCTGTGCTCGCTCACCCATCGCGAGGCCGCCGAGCTGGGCATCGACAACATCGAGCACGGCTTCAGCTTCATGACCGACTTCAATCCCAACAAGAAGCCGGACCAGTGCCCGATGCCGGGCGGGCGGCCGGTCGCTGGCGACGATCCGCAGTTCCAGGAACTGGCGCGCTTCCTGGCACAGAAGCACGTGGCCATCACCTCGACCATTGCGCTGGAAATGATGTTCACGCGACCGCAGCCGGTGACCGACGAGTATCTTTCCTACCTGACCACCGATGTCCGGTTTGCCTACCTCAAGCGCCGCGCCCGCAATGAACCGATGTTCCCGGGCGCGCCTTCCGCCAACGGCGACGAAGCGATCAAGCGCGAGGTCGGGCGCCTGCGCGCCTTCGCTGCGGCCGGCGGCCTGCTCATGCTCGGGCCGGATGCCATCAGCCCCGACCTCATCAAGGGCGACGCCGACCTGTGGGGCGTGCAGCTGCTGGTGGAAGGCGGCTTCAAGCCGGCCGAGGCGTTCAAGATCGCCACCTCCAACGGCGCGCACTTCCTGGGACTGACCGACCTGGGCACGCTCGAACCCGGCAAGATCGCCGACCTGGTGCTGGTCAAGGGCGATCCGGCGACCCGCATCGGCGACATCCACCAGGTGGAAACCGTGTTCAAGGACGGCATCGGCTACGACTCGGCCAAGTTGAAGGAAGCGGTGCGCGGCCAGGTGGGCCTGCGCTAGATGCGCCAATCTGCAGCAGCGCCGGCGGCCTGTCGCGGCGGCGCTGCTGCAATGGCAGAATTGCAGCCCAGACTGTGGCAGCGGTTCTGCCCTCTCACCGGAGTGATCGACAGGCATGACAGCGCGCAAGAAGTCTCCCGCCAGAACCCGGCGTTCGACCAAGACACCCCAGAAAGACATCCATCTGCGCGACCTGTCGCGCTCGCTGCCGCTGGCATTGATGCGCGCGCGCGAGGCCGTCATGCAGTATTTCCGGCCGCACCACCGCGAGCACGGCGTGACCGAGCAGCAATGGCGGGTGCTGCGCGTGCTGTACAAGAGCGGCGAGCTGGAAACCACCGAGCTGGCGCGCCAGGCGCTGCTGCTGGCGCCGAGCCTCACCCGCATCCTGCGCGACCTGGAAGCCACGAAAATGATCCATCGGCGCTGGCTGGAAAGCGATCGCCGGCGCAGCGTGATCGGCATCAGCGCCGCCGGCGTGACGCTGCTGGCCAAGGTTGCCCCCCTGTCGGAAGCGAGCTTCGCGGAAATCACCCGCCTGTACGGCGAAGACCGCCTGGCCGAGCTGTTCCGGCTGCTGCAGGAGCTGGAAGAGGCATTGAAGCGGCCCGCGGAAAACGCCACCGCGACGGCCGCCCCCACCCGGCAGCGGGCAGGCAAGAAAAAGACCCGCTGACCTGCGTTCCCTGCTGGTCGCCGTTTTGTTCCCTTTGGGGAGGGCGGCGCGGCGGCGCGAACCCTAACTTCGATCCACGGAGTCGGCGTCCTGCCGGCCAGCAGGATCGCCATGTCTGAACTTTCCGCTTCCTCGCCCGCAGCACGCTCCGGTTACGAGAACCGGCTGCTGGTACTGCTGTTCCTCACTTTCGGCTGCGTCTTCTTCGACCGGCTGGCCATCACCTTCCTGTTCCCGCAGATTGCCGCGGAGCTGAGCCTGACCAACAAGCACCTGGGAATCCTGTCCTCGGTGCTGGCCTTGACCTGGGCGGTCTTCGGATTCCTGCTGCCCTCCTGGTGCGACGCCCGCGGTACACGCAAGCCCATGCTGGTCGCCGCGGTCGTGGTGTTCTCGCTCACTTCCGCGCTCTCCGGCGTCGTCTCCGGATTCGCATCGTTGCTGCTGATCCGCGCCGTCATGGGCGTGGCCGAGGGACCGGTGCTGCCCTTGGCGCAGACCTTGATGGCGAGCGCCTCGTCCGATACCCGGCGCGGCCTGAACATGGGATTGCTGCAGGGCTCGGCGGCCGGCCTGTTCGGCTCGGTGCTGGCGCCGCCCATCATCGTTGCGGTTTCGGGCGCCTTGGGATGGCGGGCGGCGTTCTACATCTCCTGCGTTCCGGGATTCATTCTGGCCTTCCTAATCTGGCGCCACGTGCACGAGCCACAGGCAGCAGCTGCAGCGAAGTCAGCCTCGTCGAGCTCGATGGCGAGCGTGATGCAGGCGGTGCGCGAGCTGCTCAAGTACCGCAACATCGTGGTGTGCCTGGCGATCGGCTGCGTCTACATCGCCTGGTTCATCGTCATCGTGTCCTTCGCGCCCACCTTCCTGATCAACGAGAAGCACTTCAGCAACTCCACCATGGGCTGGGTGATGAGTGCGCTGGGCATCGCGCACGTGTTCTGGGGCTTCGCGGTGCCGTGGATTTCCGATCGGGTGGGCCGCAAGCCGGCCATGATCGTGTTCACCGCCAGCGCCGTGCTGGCGCCGCTGGCCCTGATTCACATCGATTCGCCGCTGCTGCTGGCGGGCGTGCTGCTGCTGACCTACACCGGCCTGGGCTGCTTCACCCTTTTCATGTCGACGATTCCGGCCGAGACCGTGCCTGCACGTTACATCGCGACCTCCATCGGCATGATCATGGGCCTGGGCGAAGTGGTCGGCGGCTTCTTTGCGCCGATAATCGCCGGCTATGCCGCCGACAGCTACGGGCTGGCGACACCCTTCTGGATTTCAGCAGCAGGCGGCGCGCTGGCGCTGATCCTTTCCTTCTTCCTGGTCGAGACTGCGCCGCGCAAGGTCACCGCCAAAGGTCAGCTCGACGCCGCCGCGCAGGCCCAATGAGCACCAAGATCTTCCAGACCGATCTGTTTCACCAGCGCACTGCGCTGGTGATCGGCGGCACCACTGGCATCGGCGCGGGTACCGCCGATTACTTCGCCGAACTCGGCGCCAATGTGATTGCCGCCGGACTTCCAGCCGCGCAGAAGACATGGGCGCCGCAACATCCGGCGGTGCGCACGGTCGCGCTCGACGCTACCGACGCAACCGCCTGCAAGGAACTGGTGCAGTCGCTTTCCAGCCTGGACTTCCTCATCAACTGCGCCGGCGTGAGTCGCGACCGTGACGAATACGACCTGGACATCTTCGAGCGCGTGCTCGCCATCAACCTGACCGCAACCATGCGGATGTCGATGCTGGCGGCGCCACTTCTACGCAGCGCCCGTGGCGCCATCGTGAACGTAGCGTCGATGTACAGCTATTTCGGCAGCGAGGATCGTCCGGCGTACAGCGCAAGCAAGGGTGGAATCGCACAGCTCACGCGCTCGCTTGCGCAGACCTTCGCCGAGGATGGCGTTCGCGTAAACGCCGTAGCGCCCGGCTGGATCAAAACACCGCTGAGCGCCGGCTTGCGCGCCGATGCAAGCGCATCGCAGCGCGTGATCGATCGAACCCCGTTCAAGCGTTGGGGCGAGCCCGCCGAGGTCGCCTCGGTCATCGCCTTCCTGTGCTCGCCCGCCGCCGGCTTCATGACCGGCACCCTGGTTCCCGTCGACGGCGGCTACCTGACAGTCTGAGCCCGCCCTTGCACTGCCGCTGCGTCGCCGCGCATAGGATCTATGCGGGCGCCGCAAGGGGTTGTGCGGAAGAATGCCAGCCGTTTTTGGGGATTCAACCGAGGAACAAGACATGCCCAGGACGCTACTGTTTGCATCGCTTCTCACCCTGGCCGCCACCGTGCCGGCCGCTGCGGCCGACGTCGGCGGCAGCTGGCAGATCGAAGGCACCATCGGCCAGATGCCGATCAACGTGGTGTGCGATCTGGTCGAGAAGGACCACAAGCTCACCGGCACCTGCCACAACTCGGACTTCAGCGACCTGAAGGTGACCGGCGAGGCGACCGACACCACGGCGAGCTGGACCTACGACGTGAACTACCAGGGCCAGCAGCTCACGGTCTCGTACGACGGCAAACTCAAGTCGGCGACCGAGATGGAAGGCGAGATCGCGGTCGGCGGCAGCCCGACCGGCTCGTTCACCGCCAAGAAGCAGTAACAGCCGACGGTAATGACCGCGCATCGCTCCTGCCCGGGCGGGAGCGATGCCGGCCGATTCGATCGTCGATTCCGCTCGTACGAGAGGACCCTGAGCTGGCACGGTTGCGCAAGCAACGATGACCCGTCCTGCCACCACTCAACGCTGCGTGAAGCGCCTGACGGCATCCGCAACCAGCTCCTGCAATATCGCCTCGATCGCCTCGCGACTTGCGTTGTCGCACCGATAGGGCATGGAACATCTCGAAGTCCGTCAGTGCGAACAGCGTGTCGATCAGGTCTGTCTTCTTCCGGCTCGTGCCCGACATCAGCCGATCGACCAGAATCGTAAGCGCGCGCCGACGACGACCTTCCGCTACGCACAGGCATTGGCGAGCTGACTCAGGCGGGCATCACACCGGGCCGGCGCCCTCGTCGTAGTGCGTCACCGAAGCCTTGCGAATGAAGGCACCGGCCTTGTTGTTCTGCACTGCGCCGTCCTTGGTCAGCCCGAGGAATTTGCCGGTGGAGCGCAGGTCCTTCATGTTGAAGAAGAACACGGAGGCCACCGGGATCAGGAACTCGCGGAAGGTGAAGAGGTACTGGTCCTCGTCGAACTTGTAATAGCTCGCCAGATCCACGTCGCCGTGGCCGCGCTGCTCGCCGACCAGGCACTGCCAGCAGTAGCGCTCCGAGTTCAGATAGGTGTGCTCGTAGAGATGGCGCGGACTGTAGCGCTGAAACGTGCGCATGCCGATCAGGTCGCGCGTCGGCCCGGGCTCGATGCCGGTCGGCGCGACACTGGGATCGCCGACCCCCCCGACCGTGAAGTACTGATCGACCAGCGGCTTGCCTTCGACACGAACCTCTCCCGCCACTGACAGACAGGACAGCACGCGCCGGCTCTGCGTGTTCACGATCAGTGTCAGGGCTTCGCGCGGCCTGGCCGCGAACGTCATGTCGAGGAAAAAGGTGTTGGGAGCGACCTCGATCGCTTCGTACCAGTCTCGCCCCTGCTCCGTGCCCTGCGACCAGGTCAGCGTGTCGCGCGACTGGAAGTTCAGCGTCAGGCGCTGCTTGCCCAAGGCGAGTGCGAGCGATTTACCCACCAGCGCCTCCGTGGTCGGCAAGCGATTGGTATCGATGCCGGCAGCGAAATCTTCGTAGTTCTTCCAGTCAGCAGGTCTGGACATGATGTCTCCTCAATCCGCAAAGGCCAGTGTCGGCAGATCGACCGCGCTCGAACCGCCGTCCACCACCACCACCGAACCGCTCATCATCGAAGCCTCCGACGAGGCGAGAAAGCAGGCCACGTTGGCCACTTCCTGCGCTTCGGCGGGACGGCGCAGCGGCACGTGGCGGGTCACGAGCGCATACGCCTCGTCGGTGGTTTGCAAACCGTGCTTCTGCCGGATGACGTCCATCTGTTCGTCCGCCATCGCGGTACGCACCCAACCAGGACACAGCGCGTTGATGCGCACGCCTTTCGGCCCGTAATCGCGGGCGACCGAACGGGTCAGGCCGATGAGTGCGTGCTTGGTGGTGACGTAGCCGACCACCTCGGGACCGGCAAACAGGCCGGCGATGGACGACACCACCACCGCATTGCCGCGCGCTTCGATCAGATCGGGCAGGCACTCGCGGACGCAAACGAAAGCGGTGGTGAGATTGGAGTGCAGCGCTTCGGCCCAGCTCGCATCGTCAGTAGTCGCGGCCGGCCCCAGGCCATGTCCGCCGGCGTTGGCGATGAGCACGTCGAGGCGGCCGAACCGCTGCCGGATCTGGGCCAGCGCGGCTTTCACGTCATTGGCATTGCCGGCGTCGCCCACCGCGACGACGCCGTCCAAAGGCGCCGCCACTGCCTCGAGCTTGTCTCGCCGCCGACCCATCAGCACGACCTTGCCGCCGTCGGCAACGAAGCGCCGCGCGATGGCCGCGCCTATGCCCGTGCCGCCACCGGTAATCAACGCAACTTTGCCCTCGAAGCGCATGAACGCCGCTCTCCTTCCGCATCTCTCAATAACCCGAGGCAGCGTAGGTGCGCGCCATCGCAGCGGCGCGGTCGAGAAGGAACAAAAGGGCAACCGATAAGGAACCCGGTGCTGCGCACGGCGCTGTCTGGTGCCTGCGAACGGCGCTATGGAAACGGCTGACCTTCGTCATTCCCGTGAAGGCAGGAATGCATCGGTTGCCAGGGACGCTCAGGAAGGATGGAATTCCCGCCTTCGCGGGAAATGACGGGGAGCTGCCTTCTTAAATTATCCGTGCGGCAGGTTGTGCTGCCGGCGCAGCTCCGACGGCGACAGGCCATAGCGCTCGCGGAACACGCGGGCGAAATGGGTGGTGCTGTTGAAGCCCCACTCGAACGCGATCACCGAAACGCTCTTCGCGCTCTGGGTGCCGTCCGTGAGCGAGCGATGACAGGCTTCCAGCCGGCGTCGCAGGATGTACTTGGAGACGGCTTCGTCTTCGCTGGCGAAGATCTTGTGCACGTAACGCGGCGAGACCCGGAAATGGCTGGCAATGGTCGCCGGCACCAGGTCGGGATCGCCCAGGTGCAGGTCGATGAAGCGGCGGATGCGCAGCTTCCACAACGTCTGCACGGTGGAGCCGTCGAGCGGCTGCCGCGACGAGTCCATGAACGAGGTGGCGAGCATGTCGCAGATCGAGTCGGCGAGGCGTTCCGCCGCCACCGTCTCCATGTCGTTCTGGCACTGCTCCCAGAACAGGTTCACGAACTTGGAGACCAGCGCGCTGGTCCCGGAGCGGCCGGACATGTGCCGGTTGACGAAGATTTCCGGCGTCGGCAGGCGCCGCTTGAGCACGGCCTGCGGGATGCGCAGCACCAGCATGCTGTTGTCGCCGCCGAGGATCAGTTCGCAGGGCAAGGTGCTGTCGCACAGCACGAAATCGCCGGCTTCCAGCAGCACTTCGGTGCGGACCTGGCGATTGAGACAGGTGCCGCGGCGCTGCAGGTGAATCAGATAGACGGGACTGGGCGCGCGGCTCGCAAGACCGTGCGAATGCACCACCCGGGTGGGCGTGGAGATGGCCTCGGCGAAACCGATGCCGGCGAAATCCACCGCCTTGAGGCTGGCTTCGAAGGCGATCTCGCGATCCGGCTCGACCTGCAGATCGGTGATCACGCCGGAAGCGCGCTCGTTCCAGAACTCCACGCGCCGATGCGGCGCTACGGCTTGCGTCGAGTACTGTACGAAGCTCTCTGCCATATACGCAAACGGATAGGCCGGAACCGGCCCGCAGCCCCTGTGAGCGGAGCTTACCCGAAGCAATGCGCGTTGGGTCAAGCAGCCCTCCATTAATTATGAAGTTAAATAATTGCTGCGACGGCAGCAACGGCGGGGCGACCCGAATCACCCCGCCGTATCTGCCCTCGATGCTATTTGCGCCGTCCGGCAAACTGCTTCCTGGCGAACTCCTCCGGCGTGATCCTGTCTGCGGGGAACTCGCCCGCCGCGGTGCGCTCGGGCTCGGCGAAGGCGCGCCCCGACACCGGATTGCTGTAGTGGAAAGGCGGCACGAAGTAGCGCGGATACATGCGATATCCCGGCTCTGAAGGACGGTCCGGCGGCAGCTTCGAATCGGGCATGTTGGCGCCCCAGCCGATCGGCGGCGGCTCCTGCTGCGCCCAGCCCTTGTCGTAGGGCGTGAAGTAGGTCGACCAGAATTTCATCTTGCTGAACTTCCAGACGCCGTCCTGCTTCACGTACTCGTTTTCGTAGACGCCTTCGTTCCAGAACGCGACCGAGCCATACCAGGCGACCTGCGCCAGGGTGCGCCAGCGACCCTTGGCCGTGGTGCCGCTGGGATCGACATCGACGATGCCCTGGAACTGTGGGTGATTGAACAGCACACCGTCCTTGAAGCCGATGCGGCCGCTGCCGAACTTCTGACGGAACAGGCGGTCCGCGCCCTGCTTGCCGACGTAGACGCCGCCCGCTTCGATTTCGACCGTGGACTCCTCGGCGAACAGGTCGACGACGTTGTCCCACAGGCCCTTGTCGACGTAGTAGCCGTAGGCGCGCTGCAGCTTCTCGATGGCATTGACGTCCTGCAGTTGCTGCAACTGCTTCTCCGTCGCCGCCAGACGCTCGAGCACTGCGGCCATGTCGGTGTCGACAGTTGGCCGTTGCCTGGCGCAACCGCTGATTGCCAGCACGCCTGCGAGCACCGGCGCAAGCAGCGCACCGGCAGTCAAATGATGCTTCATGATTCCCCCAACGGATCGCTTCGCGCTTCGATCCGTCACGTCGCTGCTTGCGGCATCGGTCATGACGGATCGGCGGTTGACTACTTTTTCGCCACCGGATTGAAATCACCGAGCGCGCGCAGCTTCTTCTCCACGTCGGGCTGCTGCAGCTGCTCCTTGGTGTATTCCTTCTCGCGGTAGATGTTGTTCTCGTAGCCACCGGGGTTGTAAATCATGACGCCGCGATAGTCCTTGTCTCCGACCACTTTCACCGAATGCACGGTGTCCGGCGGGATGTAGACCAGTCCTCCCGGCCCGACCACGTGGGTCTCGCCACCCACGGTCCATTCCACCTGGCCCTCGACCACGTAGAACACCTCGGCATGCTCCTTGTGGAAGTGCGGCGGCACGGTGAAGCCGGGATGCCACACCTCGTCCAGCACCGAGAAGCGGCCATCGCTCTGGATGGACGTCAGCTTCACTTCGCTGACTTCGTCCTTGCGCGGAAAAGTCTCGCCGGCCTTGGGCAGCGAGAAATGATGCTTGGCGGGTGCAGGGGTGTCCTGGGCATACGCGGCAGCGGCGCAGAGGGCGGCCACGGCGACCAGGGCGGGCTTGCTTGCTCGACGGATTCTCGAAGCCATCGGATCGTTCCTCCCGGATGAATGGAAAGGGCGTTGCCAACGGGTGCGAAACGTAGAACGCGCTGTCTTCCGGGATTCAACCGACAGGGAACAAAACCGCCACTGCTGCCGCACGGCAGCTGGCGGACTTCCGGCGTCACGTCCAAGGACCGCACCGTTCGCACGCCTGGCTAGTACGCCATGACAAGGGACGAACCGTCGTCAGCGCCCAAGCAGCTTCAGCGACGAAGAGCCGGAACAGGCGCCCCTGGCCAGCCGTCCGATGAAGCTGACGAAGTACGAGAGTGTCCCGACGTTATCGCAGCTGCGTAGACGTTCGAGCCATTTGCGGCTGGCGCGGCGCGCTGCGTATCATCACCAAGAGTCGTGAACGCACCGACGGCACGTCGCCGTGACGTGCTTACCGGAGCGCGGTTTTGGTCCTCATATCCAGGCTTCGGCAAAGGAAACACCCGCACTTGTCCACCGCACGCTACGAGCAGGTCAAAGAACATGTCCTGCGGCGGATCGCCTCCGGCGCCCTGCGAGTCTCCGACCGGGTGCCTTCGGAGAACGAGCTGGTCAGCAAGCTCAAGGTGTCGCGCATGACGGCCAACCGGGCCCTGCGTGAACTGGCCGAGGAAGGTTACCTGGTGCGTGTGGCCGGCGTCGGCACGTTCGTGGCCGAGCGCCGCGTGCATGCGCACCCGCTGGAAGTCCACAACATCGCCGACGAAGTCCGCGCCCGCGGCCATGAGTACAGCTGCAAGGTGCTGAAACTGGCCGAGATCGAGGCGGACGAAACGATCGCCGCCCGCTTCGGACTCGCCGTCGGCGCGCGGCTGTTCCAATCGTTGCTGCTGCATTATGAAAGCTCGACGCCGTTGCAGCTCGAAGACCGATACGTCAACGCACTGCTGGTCCCCGGCTATCTCAAAGTCGATTTCACGCGCCAGACACCGCACGAATACCTGATGCACCAGGCGCCATTGCATCGCGCCGAACATACCGTGCAGGCCATCGTTCCCGATGCGCGCATTGCCAAGCTCCTGAAACTGGGACCGTCCGAAGCCAGTCTGCTGGTGCGCCGGCGTACCTGGAGCAACGACAAGCTCGCCACGATCGCGGATCTGTATTATCCCGGCTCGCGTTACGAGCTGTCGGGCACGTTCAAGCCCTGACGGGGCAGTGCTGCTACGGAGGCGAGCGTATCCTCGCCTACTTTACTTCAAGGTAGCTGTCGCGCAGCGCGGGCGGGGCTACGGAGCAGGCGCAAACGGCTGTGCCCCGGGTTGCTCTGTCCCCGGCAGGGACGGATCGGACGCGCAAGTCGTTGATTTACCGAGCGACCTGCGTCGTCTGCTCCCAAGGGTCTCTTGCCTGTACTTGTATATACAGGTATAGAATTACGCATCCTCCCATTCGCCTTTCGGGAAGCGCCATGTCCAACAATCCGCCCGCCACTCGTGTCATCCGCGCCCCGCGCGGCACCACTCTTTCATGCCGCAGCTGGTTGACCGAAGCACCGCTGCGCATGCTGATGAACAACCTCGACCCGGACGTCGCCGAGCGGCCGGAAGACCTGGTCGTGTACGGCGGCATCGGCCGGGCCGCACGCAACTGGAAGTGCTACGACCAGATCGTCACGGCGCTCAAGGCGCTGGGCGACGACGAAACCCTGCTGGTGCAGTCGGGCAAGCCGGTCGGCGTGTTCCGCACCCATGCAGACGCGCCGCGCGTGCTCATCGCCAATTCCAACCTGGTGCCGCACTGGGCCAACTGGGAGCATTTCAACGAGCTCGATCGCAAGGGCCTGA
>Ga0182747_1002561_pt1 | contig 12715 bp, 11 predicted proteins | sample eDN3rd30CBELigBY_FD_128526 | JGI IMG/M metagenome (GOLD analysis project Ga0182747, IMG submission 128526) | Enriched backyard soil microbial communities from Emeryville, California, USA - eDNA 3rd pass 30_C BE-Lig BY (version 2) (version 2) | ecosystem: Environmental > Terrestrial > Soil >...
CGTCCACCACGACGGCGAGGTTGTAGGCGGGCACGCCGTCGTTGCGGCGGAGGACCACGTCATCGACGAGCGCCGACACCTCACCCTGCAGCTCGTCGTGGACGGTCACGGTCGTGCCCGGGCCACGCAGCCGCAGCGCGAGCGGGCGACCCGACTCGACCTGGGCCTGCCGCTCGGCGTCGGTCAGGTCCCGGCAGGTCCCGGGGTAGGCGCCGTCGGGCAGCGGATCGCCGTGCGGGGCCGCCGACGCCTCGCGGATCTCCCGTCGGGTGCACGAGCAGGGGTAGGTGAACCCGGCGGCGGTGAGCCGGGCGATGGCCGCCTCGTAGCGGTCGAACCGCTCGCTCTGGCGGACGACCTCGCCGTCCCAGTCGAGCCCGAGCGCGGCCAGGTCGGCCAGCTGCGACCGCTCGTGGTCGGCCGATGCCTGCACCCGGTCCAGGTCCTCCATCCGCACGAGGAACCCCGATCCCGCCTGCCGGGCGAACAGCCACGCCACGAGCGCCGTCCGCAGGTTCCCCAGGTGCAGGTCCCCTGTCGGCGAAGGAGCGAACCGACCGGTGGCCATCGGTCCAGCATGGCAGCGGACCCCCTCCCGGCGAAGCGCCCGCGGTCGACGGGTCCCACACGGCGAGCCGGCGCCAGTCGATTTCAGGTCACCTGGGCACCCAGGCCGTGCACGCGTGACCCGAAATCAGTGAGGAATCCCGATTCCACCGATTTCGGGTCACCTGGGCACGTTGACGGTGCACGCGTGACCCGAAATCGCGGGGGTCGGTGGATGTGCGGCCCGGGGATGCGGGGGGTCAGGCGGTCTTGTCGAGGACCTGGGTGGCGACCTTCTCGCGGAGGGCGGGGTCGTCGAGCCAGGCGATCTGGAGGGCCTTGGCCCGGCGGAAGAAGAGCTGGATGTCGTACTCGAGGGTGAAGCCGACGCCGCCGAAGACCTGCTCGCCCATCGCCGTGGTGTTGCGGTAGGTCTGGCAGGCGAACAGCTTCGCCATGGGGCCGAGCGTGGACACGTCCTTGCCCTCGACCGGGCGGCCGTTGGCCAGCGACCACGCCGCCTCGTAGACCAGGATGCGGCCGCCGTTGACCGCCGTCGAGGCGTCGGACAGGTAGTGGGAGATGGCCTGGAAGGCGCCGAGCGGTTTGTCGAACTGCTCGCGGTCCTTGGCGTACTGGACCGTGATCTCCAGGGCGTAGGCGGCACCGCCGATGGCTTGGGCGGCGAGGAACACGAGGCCCTCGTCGAGCACGGCGTCCCAGGTGGCCCAGCCGGTGCCGGCGGCGCCGATGCGGTCGGCCTCGGTGACCCGGACGCCGTCGAGCTCCACCTGGTACTGGCAGTCCGAGGCGATCGAGAACATCTGGGTGAGGGTGACGCCGCCGGCCTTCGGGTCCACGACGAACAGGTCGACGTCGGTCGGTGCCGGGCCGGTGCGGGCGAGCACCACGAGGTGCGTCGCGGCGGCGGCGAAGGGCACGTGCCACTTGGTGCCGGCGAGGACGAAGCCGTCACCGTCGGCCGTGGCCGTGGCCTGCACGCCCTTGGGGCCGAATCCGTTCTTCGGCTCGAGCCACGCCGTGGTGGCGATGGCGGTGCCCTTGGCGATCTGCGGGAGCAGGGCCTGCTTCTGGTCCTCGGACCCGGACCGCAGCAGGAGCCCGGCGCTCAGCACGGCGCTCACGAAGTGGGGCGACGGGGCCAGGGCCCGGCCCAGCTCCTCGTAGACGACCGCACCTTCGAGCGCGGTCATGCCGGAACCGCCGTACGCCTCGGGGATCATCAGGCCGGTGAGGTCGAGGTCGGCCAGCTGCTGCCAGAACTCGGGCGAGTACCCGATGGGGTCGTCCTCGAGGGCGCGCACCGCATCGAGCGACGACGACGTGCTGCACACGCCGCGCACCATCTCTCGGAGCATGTCTTGTTCTTCGGAGAAATCCAGGTCCATGGGTTCAGTCCTCGGTGTTCGGTGCGTCGGGTGCAGTGCGCCGGGCGGATGCGTGCGGTCAGGGGATCCACTGGCCGCCGCGGCGGGACCAGGGGTTGTCGTCGGCGGACACGGGCAGGGCCACGCGCACCGAGCAGTCGGTCTTGGTCACGCCGTCGACGGCCAAGGTGACGAGCAGCGAGGCCCAGCCGCAGCCGGCGTCGTCGGTGGTCACGTCGGTGACGGTGGCGGTGAACACCATGCGGTCCTTCGGGTACACGGAGCCCTTCATGCGGAACGTCATGCGGCCGAGGCGGCCCTTGGGCCCGGTCCAGTCGGTGACGTAGCGCTCGAACCAGGCGGCCTGGTTGGGCGTGTTCAAGAAGATGTCCTGGGTGCCGTTGCGGTTGACGGCGAAGTCGTAGTCGTGGTGCATCGGCCGCCAGTCGCGGGTGGCGAGGGCGCCGAGGACGACGGTGGTGGCGGTGACGTCGTAGGCCAGCTCGGGCAGCGTGTCGCTCGCCGTCACGTCGCTGAGGAGGAGGTTCCCGGTGGTCATGCTGCATCCCTCCGGTAGCCGAAGCCGGTGTAGCTCTCGACGCCCACCAGCTCGTCGCGCTGGTTGAGGTACTCGACGTCGATCACCCAGAAGCGGCCGGTGCCGAGCTTGGTGGTCTTCGGCCCGCTGACCGAGCGGAGGACCTGGCGGGTGGTGAGCACGTCGCCGGGGCGGACGGGCTCGTGGAAGGTGATCGTGTTGTCGGTCATCACCGCCTCGGGCAGGTCGAACGCCGCCTTGAGGTCGAAGTGGACCTGCAGCGGCAGGGCCTGCTCGGTGCGGCCGGGCGCCCAGTTGTGGGGGCGGAACCAGACCGAGAGCATCGTCGGCGGCGCGATGGGGCCATCGGTGATCTCGGCGGCGACGTCGGGGTCCCAGAACAGCGGGTTGCCGTTCTCGACCGACGAGCAGCTGGTCCAGATGTAGCCCTGCTCGGCCGGGAACTCGCCCGTCTCGGTGTACTGGTACTGGCCGATGACCGCCGCCACCTCGGGCGGCAGCTCGACATCGGGAGAGGTGGGGTCGCTCATGCGACGGCTCCTTCGGCTCGGAGGGCGGCGATGGCGGCGGCGTCGTACCCGACGGCGGCCAGCAGTTCATCGGTGTCGGTGACGGTGCCGTCGCGCACGACGGGTGCGGCCTGGCCGTGGTCCATGCCGGCGAGCACGAAGCCCACCTGCTCGAACGCGTCGTGGCCGGGGCGGTGGGCGGTGACGATCACGTCGCGGTCGCGGTAGTGGTCGTCCTCGACCAGCTCCGGGATGGTGGCCACCGGCGACACGCAGGTGTCAGCCGGGCCCAGCTCGGTGACCCACTCGCCCATCGTGCGGGTGGCGAAGGCGGCGGCGAAGGCGGCTCGCACCTGGTCCTGCACGTCGTCGTCCATCTGGTGGGCCAGCCACTGCTCGCAGCCGATGAGCTTGCAGAGGTTGGCGTAGAAGTGGGGCTCGATGGCGCCGACGGCGACCCAGCGGTCGTCCGAGCAGCGGTAGACGTCGTAGCAGGCGTACCGGCCGGTGAGGATGTTGTGGCCGGGGCCGGGGACGGTGCCGGTGGCGAGGTACTCGTCGACGGAGAGCGACATGAGGGCGACGGCGCCGTCGGCCACCGCCACGTCGAGGTGCTGGCCCTCGCCGGTGGCGTTGCGGGCCACCAGGGCGGCGAGGACCGACATCACCGCGTGCATGCCGCCCGCCGCGCTGTCGGCCACCGTGGCGCCGGGCAGCGCGGGACCGCCCTCGGCGTTGCGGCCCGAGCAGTCGAGGTAGCCGCTGACGGCGAGGTAGTTGATGTCGTGGCCGGCCCACTGGCTCTTCGGCCCGGTCTGCCCGTAGCCGCTGGTGGAGCAGTAGACGACGCCGGGGTTCACGGCCGAGACGGCGTCGAAGCCGATGCCGAGGCGGTCGACCACGCCGGGACGGAAGCTCTCGATCACCACGTCGGCGGTGGCCGCCAGCTTCAGGAACGCCTCGCGGCCGGCATCGGCCTTGAGGTCGAGCAGCACCCGCTCCATGCCGCGGTGGCCGCCGTACGCGTAGAAGGGCGGGACGATCTGCACGCCCGACCGCTTCGGCGTCGGCCCGACCTTGACGACCCGCGCGCCGAAGTCGGCCAGCCAGCGCGAGGTGCGCGCCGCCGGGCCGACGGAGGCGAGGTCGAGGACGGTGATGCCGTCGAGCGGGGAGGACACGGGGTCAGAAGTTCTTCGGGAGCCCGAGGCCGCGGCGGGCGATCACGTTCTTCTGGATCTCGCTGGCCCCGCCGCCGATCGTGTCGATGACCGTGTACCGGTAGGTGCTCTCGGCCCGGCCCGCCATCGGGGCCGCCGCGGTCTTGACCCGCAGCTGCGTGCCGGGGGCGCCGAGGTCCATCGAGGCATCAGCCAGCCGCTTGGAGAACTCGGTGGCGAACAGCTTGTACTGCGACGACTCGACGGTGGGCGGGGGCGTCCCCGGCGTCTCGTCGGCCTTCATGGACTCGCTGACCACCCGCAGGCCCATGACCCGGGCGACCTCGGCCTCGGTGGCGAGCTGGGCGATGCGCTGGCGGACGAGCGGGTCGTCTTTGATCGGCTCGCCGTCGACGGTCTCGGTGGTCACGTGCTCGGTCAGCACGTCGAGGCGCTCTTTGATGGGCGCGTACGTGAACATCGTGAAGCGCTCGAGGTCGAGCGCCTGCGAGATGTACTGGAAGCCGGAGTTGACCTCGCCCACCACGTACTCGTCGGGCACGAACACGTCGTCGACGAACACCTCGTTGGTGCGCTCGTCGCCCATCGGGACGCCGCCCATGGTGTCGATCTTGTTGATGGTGATGCCGGGCTGGTCGATCGGCACGAGCATCAAGGTGATGCCCCGGTGCTTGTTGTTCGGGTCGGTGCGTACGCCCAGCCAGTACCACTCGGCGAAGTGGGCCGAGGTGGTCCACGTCTTCTGCCCGTTCAGGATCCAGCCGGTCTTGCCGTCGCGCTCGCCCCGCTCGCCCTTGAGGCGCATCGACGCCGCATCCGAACCGGCGTTGGGCTCGGAGTACCCCACCGCGAACTCCACCTCGTTGCGGAGGATCTTCGGGAGGAAGGTCTCCTTGAGGAAGTCGTTGCCGTGGGCGATGAGGGTCTTGCCGATGATGCCGACGCCCTTGCCGATCTGCGGGCCGCCCCGGCCGGCGAGGCGCTCGTTGAGCAGGTACTCGTAGACGCCCTCGCCCTCGGAGCCGCCGTACTCCTTCGGCCAGGTCATGCCCAGCCAGCCCATCTCGCCGAGCTTGGCCATGAACGCCCGCCGCTTGGGCGTGTCGACGATCTGCGCCATGTTCTCCCGGGTGACGTCGAAGACGTCCGGGTCGTTGTTCTCGTCGAGGAACGCCTCGACCTGTTCGATGAACGTCTGCTGCTCGGGTGAGAACTCGAAGTCCATGGGTGCTCCTGCGACCAGATGCGGTGGGGTGCCGCGAGAATCTGACGGGTCGTCAGATCCGCGCAGGATCATACGGCCGGCCCTCCAGGCCGACAAACGGCGCGACCGCTCACCGGCCCCGGGCGTAGCGTCCACGGCGATGACCGCCTCGTGCTCCTCCGACGATCCGCTCCCGGCGGGAGACCTCGGCACCTGGCTCGACGCGCTGCCGCGGACCATCGCCGGCGACGAGGACGCCGAGGTGCCGTGCGGATCCTGCACCGGGTGCTGCACGTCGTCGCAGTTCATCCCCATCGGCCCCGACGAGGTCGACACCCTCCGGCACATCCCGCCAGCCCTCCGGTTTCCGGCGCCGGGCCGCCCGAAGGGCCACGTCCTGCTCGGCTACGACGAGCACGGCCACTGCCCGATGCTCGTCGAGGGGGCCTGCACCATCTACGACCACCGGCCCCGCGCCTGTCGGACCTACGACTGCCGGGTGTTCCCCGCCGCCGGCCTCGAGCCCGACGACGCCGCCAAGGCCGCCATCACCGAACGGGTCCGGCGCTGGCGCTTCTCGCACCGCACCCCCGAGGACCGCGTCCGCCACGACGCCGTGCGCGCCGCGGCACGCTTCGTTCGAGCGCGGAGGGGAGACGGGCCTCCCGGCACGGTCCCGGCGACGACGACCCACCAGGCGGTCCTCGCCGCTGAGCTGCACCCGTGGTTCCTCACCACCGATCCGTCCACCGGCGAGCTGCGCGTGGCCGAGCCCGAACCAGCCGTGATCCGAGCCGCGGTCGACGCAGCCCGCCCCTGACCGCGGCACCTCGTGGTGAACGGCCGCCGCCACGCAGCGTGATCGAGGACTACCCTCGTCCGGCGAGGGGCGGCCCGAGGCGACCGAGGGTCTGAGAGCGGGCACGTGAAGCGACCAACGAGCACAGGCAACCCGGCACAGCCGACGGACGGCCCCGCCACGGGAGCGGTGCACCATGGCTGACGCGCCCCCGTCGGAGCCTCAGAGCACCAAGCCGATCACCGTCGTGATGATCGACGACCACGAGATGCTCCTCGAGAGCCTGCGGCGTCTGGTGGGCTCGCAACCCGACATGGCGGTGATCGGGTCGGGGGTCACCGTCGCCGAGGGTCTGGCCGTGGTCGCGGCGCAGCAGCCAGATGTCGTCGTGCTCGACTACCGCCTGCCCGACGGTGACGGGGCCGCGGCCGCGAGCGCCATCACCGGTCGGCACCCGCAGACCCGCGTGGTCCTGCTGACCGGATCCGATCCCGACACCGCGGTGTTCGAAGCGGCGAGAGCCGGCTGCGCTGGGTTCGTCGACAAGGCGCGAGCGCCGAGCGAGCTGGTCCGGGTGATCCGCAGCGTGCACGAGGGGAACCTCGAGCTTCCCGGCCACCTGGTCGGCCAGCTCCCCACCCCCGACGAGCTGCGCGTGCACTACCAGCCCATCGTGAAGCTCACCGACGGCACCATCGTCGGCTTCGAGGCCCTGGTCCGGTGGGAGCACCCGGTCCGCGGGATGGTGCCGCCGATCGACTTCATCCCCCTCGCCGAGCGCACGTCGCTCATCATCGACATCGACGAGGTGGTCCGCCAGCACGCGTGCGCCCAGGCCGCGAGCTGGCAGGCCCGCTTCCCCCGCGAGGAGCCGCTGTTCATGAGCGTGAACCTGTCGGGTCGGGAGCTCCAGCTGCCCGACCTCCCCCAGCGGGTCCAGGCTGCGCTCGACGAGACGGGGCTCGACGCCGCCTCGCTCGTGATCGAGGTCACCGAGACGTTCCTCATCGACACGGGGGCCCAGGGCACGACGGTGCTCGACGAGCTCAAGGCCATCGGGGTGCGCATCGCCCTCGACGACTTCGGTACCGCCTACTCGTCGCTCGGCTACCTCCAGCGGTTCCCGATCGACATCATCAAGCTCGACAAGTCGTTCACCGACGAGCTGCCTGACGGGGAGCGGGGGCTCCGGCTGATCGACGCCGTCGGCCGACTGGCGCGGGACATGGGTGCGACCGTCGAGGCCGAGGGGATCGAGAGCCAGGACCAGGCGGACGTGCTCGTCCGCCTGGGGTGGGAGCTCGGCCAGGGCTACCTGTACTCCCGCCCCGAGCCCGCCGAGGCCATGACCCGGTTGCTGGACGCGCAGAGCTGACGGACCGGTCAGCCTCTCGGGCCGCGACGGTCCAGCACGGTGCGGACCCGCTCGAGGAGCGTCGTCTGGTTGAACGGCTTGGCGAGCAGCTCGTCGGGCGCGACCTCGGTGGTGCCCAGCACGATCGACTCGGCGTAGCCCGACATGAAGATCAGCGGGATCTCCGGGTGCGTCGCACGGAGCTGCGCCGCCATCTCGATGCCCGAGTGTCCCGGCATCACGACATCCGTCAAGATCAGGTCGATCCGGGCCCCGTGGATCCCGACGGCCTCGAGGCCCTCCGGCGCGTCGGCCGCGGTGAGGGCGGTGTAGCCCGCAGCCTCCAGGATCCGGCGGGCCATCTCGCGGAAGGCCGGCTCGTCCTCCACGACCAAGATGACCTCGGTACCGCCCGCCGGGTGGTAGGTCGACTGCGCCGAGTCCACGGTCGGGGCTCCGGTCTCGTCCTCGGCCGCCGGCAGGTAGATCGACACCGTGGTGCCCTGGCTCGGCTCCGAGTACAGGTGGATGTCACCACCGGCTTGCCGCACGATCCCGTAGCAGGTGGCCAGGCCGAGGCCGCTGCCCTCCCCCTTGGGCTTGGTGGTGAAGAACGGCTCGAACGCCCGCTCGAGCGTGGCCTTGGACATCCCCATCCCGCTGTCGGAGACGCGCAGGCGCACGTAGCGGCCCGGTGTCAGCTCGCTGAAGTGCTGGACCGCCAGGTCGTCGAGGTACACGTCCTCGGTGCGGAACGTCAGCTCGCCGCCGCCGGGCATGGCATCGCGCGCGTTGAGGGCCAGGTTGAGCAGGACCTGCTCGACCTGACCCGGGTCGATGAACACGGACGAGAGGTCGTCTTGGGTCCGAGACGAGATCTGGAGGTAGTCGCCGATGGTCCGGGCCAGGAGCTGCTGGACCTGGGCCAGGACCTCGTTGAGCTCGACCAGCCGCGGGTGCACGACCTCACGGCGGCCGAACGCCAGGAGCTGCCGGGTCAGCTGGGCAGCCTGCTCCGCGGCTTGGACGATGGCCGCGACGTCGCTGCTGGCCTGCTCGTTGCCCTCGACCTCGCTCCGCACGAACTCGGCGTAGTTCATGATGACGGCGAGCAGGTTGTTGAAGTCGTGGGCCACCCCTCCCGCAAGCTGGCCGAGGCTCTCCAGGCGCTGGGACTGGGCCAGCTCGCGCTGCATGCGCTCTTGGCCGGTGATGTCGCGCAGGTTCGCGGTGAACATCGTCTCGCCGGGAAGGTCGAGCGCGACCACGGCCAGCTCCACGGGGAACTCCGTCCCGTCCCGGCGCAGGGCGCTCATGGTCAAGCGGCGGTTCAAGATCGTGGCCTGGCGGGTGGCGAGGTAGAGGGCGAACCCCTCGCGGTGCTGGTTCCGCAGCTCGGGCGGCACCAGGAGGTCGACCATCACCTCGCCGAGCACCTCCGACCGCGTGAACCCGAAGACCTGCTCGGCAGCGCGGTTGAACTCGATGATCCGGCCTTCGGCATCGATCGAGATGACCGCGTCGAACACCGACTGCAAGATGGCGGTCTTGAGCGCCTCGCTCTCGCGCAGCGCGGCCTCCGCGGCGCGGCGGATGCGCCGCTCGGTCGCGGCCGTCAGCTCCCGCCTCGCCACCGAGGCAAGGCGGGACATGTTGCCCTTCAAGACGACGTCGGCCGCCCCCGCCTTCAACGCCCGGACCGCCGCTTCTTCGCCGATGGTCCCCGACAGCACCACGAACGGGATGTCCTGGTCTTGACCGGCGACGATCTCGATCGCCTCGAACACCCCGAACTGGGGCAGCCCGTGATCGCAGACGATGAGGTCCCACGAGTGCTCGGTCAGCGCCGAGCGGAACGCGGCGGCCGACTCCACCCGAGCGACCTCGAAGTCGAAGCCCGGTTGGCGGAGGGATCGCTCCGCCAGGGCCGCGTCATCGAGCGAGTCCTCGACCAAGAGCACCCGGATCGTGGTCACTGGCTCGGCTGGATCCATCCCGCTCCCCTCCCCCTCATCTTCGCACGGCCGACCAGCGGTCCGGTACCCCTCCGAGGGAGTCCCGCCAGAGCCACCGTCAATCAGTAGGGTGCCCCATCAGAGGGGAGCAGGATGTCCGACGAACCGGCAGCCTCGGTGCATCGCGGGACCCGTCTCACGACGCGCCTCACCATCATCCTCGCCGCGATCGTGCTGCTCGCCGCCGTGAACGCGGCCCTCGCGCTCCACGCCGCATCCGAGCGCGACCGGGCTCGGGACGCATCCGCCGATCTCCGGACGATGAGCACCGCGGCCGCGGTGCTCGCTCAGTCCGCGATCGACCAGGAGACCGACCAACGGGGCTTCCTCATCACCGGGGACCCGACCTACCTCGATCAGTACGACGAGGCGGGCGAACGCATCGACGCGTCCCTCGCAAGCCTGCGCCACCAGTCGGCGGACGATCCCGCGGTCTTGCGATCCGCCGAAGACGCCGCGGCCGCCCTCGCAGCGTGGCGCGACCACGCCGCCAACGTCGAGATCCAAGCCCGGGAGCACGAAGGCGTCGAGGGGGCGGCAGACACGGTCTCGACGGGCAGGGGCAAGGAGCTCTTCGACCAGCTCCGCAGCCGCAACGCCGCCCTGCAGGCCGAGATCGAAGCGCAGCTCCAAGCCGCTCGCGACCGCTCGACCGCGGCGTACGACCGGTTCGTGCTCCTCGTGTCCATCACGCTCGCGGCGGTGGTCGCGGTGGCCGTGGCGTTGGCGATCGCCCTCTCGCGCTGGATCACCCGCCCCGTCGAGCGCCTGGCGACGTCGGTGGGCGAGGTCCAAGCCGGCCACCTCGACCACCCCGTCGACATCTCCGGGCCGCGGGAGCTGGTGGAGATCGGCACCGCGGTCGAGGACATGCGACAGCGACTGGTGGCGGAGCTCGATCGATCCCGCGCTGCCGGCGAGGAGCTGGCGCAGGCGAACGCGGAGCTGGAGGCCTTCAGCTACTCGGTCTCCCACGACCTCCGGGCGCCGTTGCGCTCGATCGACGGGTTCAGCCAGGCCCTCATCGAGGACTCAGGCGACCAGCTCGACGAGGTCGCCCTCGCCCACTTCAGCCGGATCCGCGCCGCGACCCAGCGCATGGGCGCGCTGATCGACGACCTGCTCAAGCTGTCGCGGGTCTCCCGCGTCGCGCCCGTGCTCGCCGACATCGACATGTCCGCCATCGCCGAAGCGGTGACCGCCGAGCTGGCCGAGGCCGAGCCGGACCGTGAGGTCGAGGTCGACATCCAACCAGGTCTCCGTGCCCAAGCCGACGCCTCGCTCGTCCAGGTCGTCTTCGAGAACCTCCTGGGAAACGCGTGGAAGTTCACGTCCCAGAGCCCCGTGGCCCACATCGCCGTACGAGGGACGGGGCCATCGCCGGGGACCACGTTCACGGTCAGCGACGACGGGGCCGGGTTCGACCAGGCCTACGCCGACAAGCTCTTCTCCCCGTTCCAGCGGCTGCACACCGATCGGCAGTTCCCCGGCACCGGGATCGGTCTGGCCACGGTCGCGCGCATCGTCCGGCGCCACGGCGGGAACATCAGTGCCGCAGGGGTGGAGGGCGAAGGCGCCACCGTGACCTTCACGCTCGCTCGAGATTCCACGATGGAGACAACCGATGCTGAACCGTAGAGCCGTGATCCTCCTGGTCGAAGACAGCGATGACGACGCCGACCTCACGGTCCGAGCGCTTCGCCGCAACAACGTCGTCAACGAGGTCGTGCGCGTCGCCGACGGCGTGGAGGCCCTCGACTACCTCGCGGCGACGGGCCCCTACGCCGACCGCGACCGCTCCGATCTCCCCGAGCTGATCCTGCTCGACCTCAAGCTCCCCCGCCTGAGCGGACTCGACGTCTTGGAGGAGCTCGGGCAGAACGGGATCAGCACCCAGGTCCCCATCGTGGTGCTCACCTCGTCCATCGAAGAGCGCGACCTGGAGCGCGCCTACGCCCTCGGCGCGAACAGCTACGTCCAAAAGCCGGTGGACTTCGAGCAGTTCACCCAAGCCGTCTCGACGATCGGCATGTACTGGCTCCTCGTCAACGAGTCGCCCCACGCGATGCCGACGGGGCGCTGAACGGCCCCCGGAAGGCATCGATCACGACCGTGCCGGCGACGCGGTCGTGCAGGCCGCGGCGGGCCGGGTCGAGCAGGATCGGCGTGAAGCACACGACGAGCCAGATCTGCATCAGCGTGCCGACCCACCGCCACCCCTCGAAGTCGACGAACGGATCCGCCACCATCACCAAGGTCTGCGGCCACCACGCGACGAGGTAGCGCACGACCGCGACGCGCCAACCGGGAGCGGTGCGGTCTGGAGCGTCGACGGCGACCACGCGCATGCGGAACACCATCATCCCGAGGGTCCCGCCGAAGGCGGCGACCAGCACCAGGGCACTGGTGAGGCCCACCGCCGCGCTGAACAGCTCGGCGCCGCCCACGGAGTACACGAGCACGAGAGCGATCGCGATGTTGAAGGCGATCGCCTCCACCAGGTAGGCGGCGAACCGCCGCCACGGTGCCGCGATCGGGAGGCCGACGACCTCGAGCGGCACGGCGCCCCACGGCAGCCGCAGGGCCCGAGGCAGCGGTCCGGTCGTGCCCGGACGGGCCGTCGACCCCGGCGCGGCCCCCGGGGAGGTCCGCCGCCGGCTCCCACGGCCGCCTCTGCGGGTCTGGGCGACCAGGTGCTCGATGAGCTCCGACTCAGCCGCCGGCCCTTGGAGCTTCGGACCCACGAAGGCATGGAGGATGCCGGCGTCGGCCAGATCGGTGGACAGGGTCTGGCGCTGGTTCGGCGACAGGTCGCCGATGTCGAACCCGGCGAGGGTGTCGCCCCAGTCGTCGCCCTGATCGTCCACGACGGTCCGGCTCAGCCGATCACGCCGGCGGCGCGCAGCTCGTCGAGCCGGCTCGCGTCGAGTCCCAGCTCCGCCGCCAGGACCTCGTCGGTGTGCTCGCCCAGCCACGGCACGCGGGTCTCGGGCCCTTCGGCCACCTTCGACAGCTTCACCGGGTTGCCCGGCACGAGGACCGGCTCGTCGACGCCATCGGTGCGGGGCATCTCGACGACCATGTCGTGGAGGGCGACGTGGGGGTCGGCGATGACCTCGGGCGCCGTCTGGCTCGGCCCGGCGGCGATGCCGGCCGCCGC
>Ga0182747_1002563_pt1 | contig 12707 bp, 9 predicted proteins | sample eDN3rd30CBELigBY_FD_128526 | JGI IMG/M metagenome (GOLD analysis project Ga0182747, IMG submission 128526) | Enriched backyard soil microbial communities from Emeryville, California, USA - eDNA 3rd pass 30_C BE-Lig BY (version 2) (version 2) | ecosystem: Environmental > Terrestrial > Soil >...
CTGCGCAGCTTGCGCGAATGCAGTCGCTCTGGCGGCATCTCGCGCAGGCGCTCGAGGGCGCGGATGCCGATGTGCAGGTGCTGGTTGACCTGCGTGCGGTAAAAGGTGCTGGCCATGCCGGGCAGCTTGAGTTCGCCGTGCAGGGGCTTGTCGGACACGCACAGCAAGGTGCCGTAGGGCACGCGGAACCGGAAGCCGTTGGCCGCGATGGTGGCCGATTCCATGTCCATGGCGATCGCCCGCGACTGCGACAGGCGCTGGACGGGCTCTTGCTGGTCGCGCAGCTCCCAGTTGCGGTTGTCGATGGTGGCGACGGTGCCGGTGCGCATGATTTTTTTCAGCTCCCAGCCGCTGAGGCCGGCCACCTCGGCCACCGCCTGCTCGAGCGCCACTTGGACCTCGGCCAGGGGAGGCACGGGCACCCACAGCGGCAGGTCGTCATCCAGCACGTGGTCCTGGCGCACATAGCCGTGGGCCAGTACATAGTCGCCCAGGCGCTGGGTGGTGCGCAGGCCGGCGCAGTGGCCCAGCATCAGCCAGGCCGAAGGGCGCAGCACCGCGACGTGGTCGGTGATGGTCTTGGCGTTGGATGGGCCCACGCCGATATTGATGAGCGTCAGGCCGGAATGGCCCGGGCGCTTGAGGTGGTAGGACGGCATTTGCGGCGTGCGCTCGAGGGGCATGGCGGGCTCGCCCGCGGTTTCCCGGGTGACGATGCGGTTGCCGGGCTCGACCAGCTCGGTGTAGCCGCCCTCCCCGGCGGCCAGCGTGGCGCGCGCCCATTTGACGAATTCCTCGATGTAGAACTGGTAGTTGGTGAACAGGACGAAGTCCTGGAAATGCTGCGGCGCCGTCGCCGTATAGTGCTGCAGGCGATGCAGGGAGTAATCGACACGCGGCGCGGTGAACGGCCCCAGTGGGCGCGGCTGGCCCGGGCGCCCCTGCCAGGTGCCGTTGACGATCGCATCGTCGGTGACGGCCAGGTCGGGCACGTCGAAATGGTCGCGCAGGGTGTGGCCGGGGGATTCCATGTACTCGCCCTCGACGTACTCGCCCTCGGGGAAGGCGAAGTGCAGCGGGATGGGCATGTCGGATTCGCCGATCTCGACGGGCACCCGGTGATTGCGCATCAGCAGTCCGACCTGCTCGCGCAGATAGTCGCGAAACAGCGCCGGCTGGGTCACGGTAATCATATACATGCCGGGCTCGACCAGGTGGCCGTAGGACAGCCGGCTGTCGACCTCCTGGTACGAGTCCACCCGGATGCGGATCGCGGGGTAGCAGGCGCGCACGCGCTGCCCTTCGGACAGGCGGCCCGCGCTGTATTCGCGGAAGGCGTCGCGGATGAAGGCCGTGTTGCGCGCATAGATGGTCAGCAGCTGCTCGACCGCGGCGTCCGCGTCGCTGAAGCGTGCAAACGGGATCAGGGCCGGCATCGAGGTCGGCCGAGGGGCATGCATGAAATCGCTGGGATCGTTCATGCGCCCATTATGGCAGAGGCTTATGACCGCCTGTTGACCTCTCGGCCCGCCGCATAGGTGGCGGCAACGGCCCGGTCATCGCCCAGCATGGCCAGTGCGAACAGCTGTTCCTCGAGGGTGTCGGCGCGGGCGCTGCGCCGCGCCAGCAGCGGCGTGGCCGCGGGGTCCAGCACCACGAAATCCGCCTCGGCGCCGGGCGCCAGGGTGCCGATGCGCCCCGCCAGCCCCAGGTCGCGCGCCGCCCCCTGGGTGGCCAGCCAGAACATGCGCCGGGCGCTGAGGTGATAGCCCGACAGGCGGGCGATCTTGTGCGCCTCGCTCATGGTGCGCAGCATGGAAAAGGACGAGCCCCCGCCCACGTCGGTCGCCAGCGCCACCGGCATGCCGCAGGCCTGCGCCGCGGCGAAGTCGAACAGGCCGCTGCCCAGGAACAGGTTGGAGGTCGGACAATGCGCGGCCACGGCGCCGGCATCGCGCATGCGCCGGCGATCGTCGTCGTCCAGCCATACGCAATGCCCGTAGACCGAGCGCGGGCGCAGCAGGCCGTGCCTGTCATAGACGTCCAGATAGCTGCGATAGCCGGGAAACAGCTCGGCCACCCACTTGACCTCGTCCTTGTTCTCGGACACGTGGCTCTGGACGAACACATCGGGATAGCGCTGCGCCAGCTCGCCGCACAAGGCCAGTTGCTCGGGCGTGGAGGTGGGCGCGAACCGCGGCGTCAGCGCATACATCTGGCGTCCCGTCCCGTGCCAGCGCCGCAACAGGGCCTCGCTGTCGCGCGCGCCGGATTCCGCGGTATCGCGCAGGAACTCGGGGCAATTGCGGTCCATCATGACCTTGCCCGCCACCATGCGCAGGTTGCGCGCATGGCTTTCCTCGAAAAACGACTGGGCCGATTGCGGATGCACGGTGCAATACACCAGCGCCGTCGTCGTGCCCGAGCGCAGCAGCTCGTCGAGAAAGAACCGCGCCACCTCCGCCGCATGGTCGGGATCCTCGAACCGGCGCTCGGTCGGGAAGGTGTAGGTCTCGAGCCAGGGCAGCAGGCCGGGCGCCGGCGAGGCGATCATGTCGGTCTGCGGATAGTGGATATGGGTATCGATGAAACCCGGCACGATCAGGCGGTCGCGCCAGTCGTTCACCGGCGTGCCCGGCGGCAGGGTCGGGGCCAGGCGCGCGTACTCGCCGCAGTCGCGCACATGCCCGTCGGCGATCACCAACAGGCCGTCCCGGATCCACACGCAGGCCTCGTCCTCGGCCTCGCGGTCGTCGCGGAAATACAGCAGTTGGGCGCGAAAGGCACTGGCGGGGCCGGCCTCGGGGACTTGTTGGGGCTTGCTCATCCAATACTCCAGAGGGTGCGCGGCGCTGCAGGCGCCGGGCTCAGAGGACAGGGGCGGCGGCGCCCTGCGCCACCTCGGCGCGGACGCGCAGGATCTGGGCGGCCACGGCCACGGCGATCACCGCGGGTTGCTTGCCGGCGATGCCGGGCTCGCCGATGGGGCAGACGATGCGGCGGTAGCGCGCCTCGGGGATGCCGCGCGCCTGGAAGCGGCGCTCGAATTTGCGGCGTTTCGTCAGGGATCCGATTAGCCCGAAATACGCGACATCGTCGCGCCGCAGGAGCTGTTCGCACAGACGTTGGTCCAGCGCATGGTCATGCGTCATGATCAGGTAGCAGCTATGGGGCGGCGCCTCGTCGATCACGGCTTCCGGCGTGTCCGTGGCCTCGAGGCGGACATTGGGCGGCAGGATATCGGGAAACAGGTCCTCGCGCTCGTCCACCCAGGTCACCTGGCAGGGCAGCGTGCCCAGGATGTGCACCAGGGCGCGGCCCACGTGGCCGGCACCGAACAGGATGACGTTCAAAGGCGCCGGGGCGATCACCTCGGCAAACAACGGCCGGCCCTGATCGTCCTCGGCCAGCAGCTTGTCGGGCACAGGTTCGCCGGGCGCCAGCGGCGCATCCCGCAGGCGGACCGGCGGCGGCGCGTTCCCGCCGTCGCCCAGCACCACCTCGCGCACGGCCGCACGGCCGGCCAGCAGGCGCGCGCGCAGATCGCCCAGCCAGCCTCTGTCAGCGGCGTCGAGGCGCTCGAACAGCAGGTGCACCATGCCGCCGCAGCACTGTCCCAGCGAGGGGCCCAGCGGCAAGCGCTCGATCCAGCGGGACGGCACGTGCGCGGCATGCAGGCGCTTGCGCGCCACGTCGACAGCCATCCATTCCAGATGGCCGCCGCCGATGGTCAGCCACTGCTGGCGATCGGACACCAGCATCTTGGCGCCCGCCTCGCGCGGCGTCGAGCCCTGCGCCCAGGCCACGGTGACGAGCACCAGCGCCTGGCCCCGATCGAGGCTCCAGAGGGCCTGGTCGATCCAGTCGTGCATCAGGCGACGCCGCGTTTCCGCAGCGCCTCGACGGCGGCCAGGATGGCCTCGGGCGTAGCGGGAGCGTTGAGCTGCGGCTCGCTGCGGCCGTCGCCCACCGCCGCCACCGCCTCGCGGATGGCGTTGTAGACGCTGAATCCCAGCAGCAGCGGGGGCTCGCCCACGGCCTTGGAGCGATGCACGGTTTCCTTGGGATTGCTGGCCTTGAAGAGCTTGACCCGGAAATCGCGCGGGCAGTCGCTGATGGCGGGGATCTTGTAGGTGGAAGGCGCATGCGTCATGAGACGTCCCTGCGCATTCCACCAGAGCTCCTCGGTGGTCAGCCAGCCCATGCCCTGGATGAAGCCGCCCTCGACCTGGCCCAGATCGATGGCCGGGTTGATCGAGGCGCCGACGTCGTGCAGCAGATCGGCGCGCAACAGCTTCCATTCGCCGGTCAGGGTGTCGACCACCACCTCGGACACCGCGGCGCCGTAGGCATAGTAGTAAAAGGGCTGCCCATGCATGGTGGCCTTGTCCCAGACGATGCCCGGGGTCTTGTAGAAGCCATCGGACCACAGCTGCACGCGATCCCAATAGGCCTCGTCGACCAGCCTGGAAAAGGGAAGCGTGGTGCCGTTGACGTGGACCTGGCGATAGGCAAAGGTGACCTCGTCGGGCTTGCCGCCGTAGGTGCGCGCCGCGAAATCGGCCAGGCGCGTGCGCAACTGCAGGGCCGCGTCCTCGGCGGCCTTGCCGTTCAGGTCGGTGCCCGTCGAGGCCGCGGTCGCCGAGGTGTTGGCGACCTTGGTGGTGTCCGTCGCGGTCACGCGCACGCAATCGAGATCCAGACCCAAGGTGTTGGCGACCACCTGGGCCACCTTGGTGTTCAGGCCCTGGCCCATCTCGGTGCCGCCGTGGTTCACCAGCACGGAGCCGTCGCGGTAGATGTGCACCAGCGCGCCCGCCTGATTGAAGGCCGGCACGTTGAACGAAATGCCGAACTTCACGGGGGTGAGCGCAATGCCTTTCTTGAGGACCGGGCTGCCGGCATTGAAGGCGCGCACGGCCTCGCGGCGCGCCCGATAGTCGCTGCTGGCCTCCAATTCACCCACCAGGGGTTCCAGCAGATTGCCTTCGACCACCTGCCCGTAGGGGGTGACGTCGCGCGTGCCCACGCCATAGAAGTTCAGCCGCCGCACGTCCAGCGGGTCCTTGCCCAGCTGGCGGCTGATGCGGTCGATGATGACTTCCATCATGAGCGCGCCCTGCGGTCCGCCAAAGCCCCGGAATGCGGTGTTGGACTGGGTGTGGGTCTTGCCGCACATGGCGCGCAGGTCCACGTCTGGCACGTAGTAGGCGTTGTCGAAGTGGCAGATCGCGCGGCTGGCGACCGCCTCGGACAGGTCCGCCGAAAACCCCGAGTTCAGGGTCATGTCGAGCTTGACGCCCAGGATGCGGCCCTCGTCGTCGAAGCCGACGTCGTACTCATAATAAAAGCCGTGGCGCTTGCCGGTGATCATGAAATCGTCGTCGCGATCGACGCGCAGCTTCACCGGGCGGTGCAGACGGTGCGCGCAGATCGAAGCCAGGCAGGCGAACAGCGCCGATTGGGATTCCTTGCCGCCGAAACCGCCGCCCATGCGCCGGCACTCGATCTGGACCTGGTGGGCCTGCCAGCCCAGCGCGTGGCCGACCACGGCCTGCATCTCGGTGGGATGCTGGGTCGAACACCAGACGAGCATGCCGTCGCCCTCGCGCGGCACCGCATAGGAAATCTGGCCCTCGAGGTAGAACTGCTCCTGGCCCTTGCACTCGAAGGTGTCGCGGATGCGGTGAGGCGCGGCGCCAAGGGCTTTTTCTGGATCTCCGTTGTATAGACGCAAATCGGGCAGGGTCCGCGCCCCCTCGGCCTTGGCGTCGCGCGGCGTCAGGATGGCGGGCAGCGCCTCGTATTCCACCTGCCCCAGGCGTGCGGCGCGGCGTGCGGCATCCACCGTGCGCCCGACCACCACGAACAGCGGCTGGCCGATGTACTGCACCAGGCCATCGGCCAGCAGGGGGTCGTCGTGCAGGACCGGACCGCAGTTGTTCTCGCCGGGAATGTCGCGCGCCGTATAGACGGCGACCACGCCCGGCGCGCCGCGCACCGCATCGAGGTTCATCGACAGGACCCGCGCATGCGCCTGGGACGACAGGCCCAGCGCGGCATAGACCGTGCCGCGCAGCTCGGGAATGTCGTCGGTGTAGACCGCCTCGCCGCTGACGTGCAGGGCGGCGGACTCGTGCGGGCTGGCCGCGCCCGCGGCGGGCTCGTCCCGGCGCGGCCGGGGGATCTGGTGGTTGCCGATCGCCAGGCGCTCGAGCGCGCCCGGGTCATTGATGCGCATGTTCATGTCGGCCTCCTCAGGCGATGCCGGCCAGCGCGGCCGTATTGACCTGATGCGTCGCCAAGGGCGCCCCAGGGGCGGTTTCCAGGTAGAAGCGATACAGCAGGTTGCGCGAGGCCGTCATCCGATAGGCGCTGCTGGCGCGCATGTCGGTGAGCGGTTGGAAATCCCGTTCCAGGGCATCCATCGCGGCGCGCACGTGCGCCTCGTCCCAGGGCTGCCCCAGCAGCGCGTCCTCGGTCGCGCGGGCCCGACAGGGGGTCGCGGCCACGCCGCCGTAGCCGGTGCGAAACGCCGTGACCCCGCCCTGCGCATCCAGCGTCACCGCGAACGCCGCGCACACCGCGGAGATATCCTGGTCAAAGCGCTTGGAGAGCTTGTAGACCCGGAACAGCCGCCCCGGCACCCGGATCGGGATTCGCAGGCCCTGGACGAACTCGCCGGGCTCCGAGGCGTTCTTCTGGTAGGCCAGGTAGTAGTCCTCGAGCGGCAGCTCGCGCACGCGCTCGCCGCGCCGCAGCACGATCCGTGCGCCCAGCGTGATCAGCGGCGGCATCGAGTCGCCGATCGGCGAGCCGTTGGCCACATTGCCGCCCAGCGTCCCCGCATTGCGTATCGGGTACGAAGCGAAGCGCTGGCGCAGCTCCGCGAATTCCGGCAGGCGGTCCACCAGAGCGTCATAGGCATCATTCAGCAGCGCGCCCGCGCCGATCAGGAGGTCGTCGCCGTCCTCGTGGATGTCGCGCAGCTCGCGCACCTGGCCGATGTAGATGAGCTGCGGCAGGTCGCGGAATTGCTTGGTCACCCACAAGCCCACGTCGGTGCTGCCGGCCAGGATGCGCGCCTCGGGATACCGGAGGCGCAAATCGGCGAGTTGCGCGAGCGTGCGCGGCGCGTGGAAGGTATGGCCGTGCGCCTCGTAGGTAAAGACCCCGTCGCGCTGCAGCGCCTCGAGCGCCCGGGCGAGGCCCTCGCGGTCGAAGGCGACGTGGGGATAGTCCCCGCCCATCCGTTGCGCGGCGCGCACGATGGGCTGATAGCCGGTGCAGCGACACAGATTGCCCGACAGGGCGTCGTCGATCTGCATGCGCGAAGGCGCCGGATCGCCGGGCTCGTGCGCCAGATACATGCCCCACATGGACATGACGAAGCCTGGCGTGCAGAAGCCGCATTGCGAACCGTGGCAATCGACCATGGCCTGCTGGACGGGATGCAGGCCGCCATCGGGCCGGCGCAGGTCCTCGACCGTGAACAAGGCCTTGCCGTCGAGGGTAGGCAGGAACTGGATACAGGCATTCACCGCGCGCATCTCGACGCCGCCGTGGCCATCGGGCTCGGCCACCATCACCGTGCAGGCCCCGCAATCGCCTTCGGCGCAGCCTTCCTTGGTCCCCATGCACCCGAGATCCTCGCGCAGGTACTGCAACACCGTGCGTGTCGTGGGCTGGCCGGACACCTCGTGTACTTCGCCGCGGTAATGAAACCGGATCGCTTGCGTCTCCATGTCGGCACCCTTTCTAGTTTTCAAATCTGGTCCTGCCCAAGATAGCACCGGGCGGGCCGCAGGGTATTACCGCGGCATGATGAGCACTATAAGCCGGCGGATATCCCGCGGCGGGATGGACGCCGCCCCCCGGCGGCGGGAATAATAGGCCATGCAAAGACATCGCGAACCCCTGGACACCCATCTGCTGCGGATTCTGCACATCCTGCTGACGGAACAGAGCGTGTCGCGCGCGGCGATCAAGCTGGGCCTGTCGCAGCCCGCCCTCAGCAATTCGCTGCGGCGCCTGCGTGAAATCACCGGCGACCCAATTCTGGTGCGCAGCAAGACCGGCATGGTGGCCACCGAACGCGGGCTGGAATTGCTGGCCCATGCCAACGAGGCCCTGGCCGCGATCGACCGCATCATGCAGCCGGCCGGCGAATTCTCACCAGCCGACACCCCGCGCGAATTCCACCTGGGCGCCCCCGACTACCTGGATGCGATGTTCCTGCCGAACATCGCCGAGATCCTGCGTCGCGAAGCCCCTGGCGCCAAGCTCATCGTACACCCGATCAACGCCGACTTCGACTATGCCGGCGCCCTCGAGGGCGGCGCGCTGGACGTGGTCATCGGCAACTGGCTGGAGCCGCCGCCGCAGATGCACATGTCGCGCCTGTTCGACGACGAGGTGGTCTGCATGATCGGCAGCCAGAACCCCCTGGCCACGCGCGGCCTCACCCTCAAGCAATACCTCGAGGTGCCGCACCTCGCGCCCTTTCCCTATGTGTCGGAGCGCCATAGCTTCATCGACGGCCACCTGGCCTCGCGCGGCCTGCGCCGCAACATCCAGATGACCATCCCGTACTTCGGGCAGGTCGCGGGCATGTTGTTGCGCACCGACCTGGTCTTTACCACCGGCCTGCAGTTCGCGCAGCATTACGCCCGCTACCTGCCCATCACCATCCTGCCCTCGCCCGTCAACTTTCCGCCGATGCGCTTCTACCTGCTGTGGCACCGTCGCTGCCACACTGCTCCCGAGGTCGTGTGGCTGCGCAAATGCATCTCGAAAGTCGCCGCCATGCTGCAAGCCAGCCTTACGGACAAACCCTGATTCCTTCCTGGGCAGGCCCCCTGACTATCAGGGATTCTTGATGTCGCACATCACTGTCGCATGACGATGCGGCACAGGCGCCTCCCTAGAATGGCCGTCAAGCATGACAACGACAAGCCTGGCGGCGGCACGCACCGCCCCGGCACGAGACACTCATCGAGGAGACCCACACATGGCCGAGCGTGAACACGCCCTGCGCCCGGGGCTGGATGCCCCGCGCACGTCCCCCACCGCCCCATCGCCCGGCCGCTGGCTGGAGACACACTTCCAGTGCACCGCGCGCGGCAGTTCGCCGCGCCAGGAAACCCTGGCGGGCCTGACCACCTTCCTCGCCATGGTCTATTCCGTGTTCGTCGTGCCTTCCATGCTGGGCAAGGCGGGTTTCGACACCTCGTCGGTCTTCATCGCGGTCTGCCTGACCAGCGCCTTCGGCTCGCTGCTGATGGGCCTGTGGGCCAACCTGCCCATCGCCGTGGGCTGCGCGATCTCGCTGACCGCCTTCACCGCCTTCGACCTGGTGCTGGGACAGGGCCTCTCGCCCGCCGTGGCGCTGGGCGCGATCTTTCTGATGGGCCTGATCTTCACGGCGATCTCGATCACCGGCGTGCGCACCTGGATCCTGCGCAACCTGCCGGCGGGCATCGCGCACGGCACCGGCGTGGGCATCGGCCTGTTCCTGCTGCTGATCGCCGCCAGCGAGGTCGGCCTGGTGGCGCGCAACCCCGGCCCCGGCCTGCCGGTGTCGCTGGGCGCCTTGAACGCCATGCCCGCCCTGTTGAGTATCCTCGGACTGGCGGCGATCTTCGGCCTGGAGCGCCGCCGCGTCCCGGGCGGCATCCTAATCGTCATCCTCGCGCTGTCGGGCATCGGCCTGGCCGTGGACCCCGCGGTCCGCTTCCACGGCCTGTTCGCCATGCCGTCCCTGGGGGCGGGCGGCAGTTCGCTGATCGGCGCGCTGGATGTGGGCGGCGCCCTCAATGCCCTGGTCCTCCCCAGCGTGCTGGCCCTCGTGATGACGGCCGTGTTCGATGCCACCGGCACCATCCGCGCCGTGGCCGGCCAGGCCGGGCAGCTCGACGAGCAGGGCCACATCATCAACGGCGGGCGCGCGCTGACGGCGGACTCGGTGAGCTCGATCGCCTCCTCGGTCCTGGGCGGCGCCCCGGCCGCGGCCTACATCGAGTCGGCCGCAGGCACCGCCGCCGGCGGCAAGACGGGGCTGACGGCAACCATCGTCGGCCTGGGCTTCCTCGCCCTGGTGTTCCTGTCGCCCCTGGCGGCGCTGGTGCCGCCCTACGCCACCGCCCCCGCGCTGATGTACGTCGGCCTGCTCATGCTGGGCGGCGTGCGCAAGCTGTCCATGGACGACAGCGTCGACGCCCTGGCCGGCATGATGTGCGCGGTCTTCATCGTGCTGACCTGCAATATCGTCACCGGCATCATGCTGGGCTTCACCACCCTGGTCATCGGGCGCGTGTTCGCCGGCGAGATCCGCAAGCTGAACCTGGGCACCGTGGCGATCGCCGCGGCGCTGGCGGCGTTCTATCTGGGCGGCTGGGCGATCTAGGCGCCGGCCGGCGGCGCCGCGAGGCCGGCGGGCTGGCGGTCCGGATAGATGCTGCGGCCGCAGTCGGCCAGCAGGCGGCGCAGCCACTGATGCGAGGGTGCATGATGATTGCGGGGATGCCACAGCTGATAGAAGCGCATGGGCGGGAAGTCGATCGGCGAATCGACGATCGCCAGGGGCAGCAGCCCCGCGTAGTAGCGCGCAAAATGGCGTGTGGTGGTAAAGACCAGATCGGTGCCCGGCAGCAGGTAGGGCGCCAGCATGAAGGACTGGGCCTCGACGACCTGGTCGCGCTCGACGCGCAGCGAGGTCAGCACCGTATCGATCATGCCGCGCTGGCGGATGGAATACGGGGTGGGCACCACATGCCTTGCCTGGCAATAGTCCTCGAGCGCCATCGGGCGGCCGGCCATGGGGTGGTCGGCCGACATCAGGCAGACGATCTCGTCCTCGAGCAGCACCGACAGGTGCATGCGGTCGGGCGGCTCGGGCCAGTTGCCGATCACCACGTCCAGGCTGCCTTCGGCCAAGGACTGCTCGAAATCGAAATCCGGCCCCAGTGCATGCAGCATCAGGCGGGCATGCGGGGCCTCGCGGCGAAAACGCCCGACCACGGTTGCGGCGAACACCGGCGCCAGATAGTCCGGCGAACCGATCCGGAACACCTGCCGGCTTTGTGCCGGATCGAAGTCCTCATCGGATTCGAGCATGCTGTCGATCGCCCCGAGCGCCGCCTTGGCGTGCTCGAGGATGGCCAGCGCCCGATCGGTGGGCACCATGCCGCCTTTGTCCCGCACCAGCAGCGGATCATGGAAGATCGCCCGCAGGTTCTTCAGCGCCACGCTGATCGCCGGCTGGGACTGGTTGAGCTTGAGCGCCGTGCGCGACACGCTGCGCTCGGCCATCAGGATGCAGAACACCTTGATCAGATAGGTGTCGAGCGCCTCGTTCCCGCGTCGTGTCGCCATGAGCCCTCCGCGATGCGCGACCGCCGCCGCGTCCCCATTCATCCCTCTCGTTCAATGCGCCATAGCATATACCACTTATACGCCGCGGCCGCCTTCTTTCCTCTGCGACATCACCGTACACTCGCACCATGACGCTACTCTCCGCCCCCGCCATGACACTGACCGAACTCTCCGCCCTGCCGCGGGCCGAATTCTCGCGGGCCCTCGGCGCGATCTTCGAGCATTCGCCCTGGATCCCCGAACGGGCCTGGGCGTCCCGGCCTTTCGCCACGGTCGATGCGCTGCACCGCGCGATGCTCGAGGTCGTACGGGACGCCGATCCGGCCGAACGGCTCGCCCTGATCGCGGCGCACCCCGAACTGGCCGGCAAGGAGGCCGCGGCCGGCACCCTGACCGACGCCTCCACCCACGAGCAGCGCGGCGCGGGCCTGGACCAATGCAGCGCCGACGAACTGGCCCGCCTGCGCGGCCTGAACGCCCGCTATCGCGAGCGTTTCGGCTTTCCCTTCGTCATCGCCGTCAAGGGGCGCAGCCGCTACCAGATCATGGACGCGATCGAGGAACGGCTGCACAATGGACGCGACGCAGAGTTCGAGACCTGCCTCGAACAAATCGGCCATATCGCCCGTTTTCGCCTGGATGCCCTGTTCGGCGACTGACGACGGCCGGCCTCCACGGAGCACCCCATGACCCTCACCACGCCCACCCGCCTGACCATCGAACCGCTGACGCGCGAGGCCTTCGCACCTTTCGGCGACGTCATCCAGGCGGACGACAGCGTCCAGCACTTCACCATCAATGACGGCAACACCGAGCGCTACCACGACCTGGCCCGCATCGAACCGGGCGTCGACGGCCGCGCCATCGTGTCGCTGTTCCGCGGGCAGCCGCGCACGCTGCCCTATGCGCTCACCATGATGGAGCGCCATCCCAAGGCCAGCCAGGCGTTCGTCCCGCTGTCGGGGCGTCCCTATCTGGTCGTGGTGGCGCGGCCCGGGCCCGCGCCCGCCATCGCCGATCTGCGCGCCTTCCGCTGCGAGGGCCACCAGGGCGTGAACTACGCCCCCGGCACCTGGCACCATCCCCTGATGGCCCTGGGCGAGGTCTCGGACTTTCTCATCATCGATCGGGCCGGGCCGGGCGACAATTGCGACATCGTGCCGCTCGAGGGCACCGCCGTACTGGAATAGCGGCGCGGCGCGGGGCGCCAATGGCGCGACAGACGCGATTCCGCCATCGGCCAGGCGCACGCGGGCGCCTCAGCGTCGTGCCATCGCCCGCAGGCTGACCAGCGCCAGCGCCGCACCGATCAGGACCATGCCACCCAGCTCGAA